>Ga0187817_10001100_pt1 | contig 12814 bp, 11 predicted proteins | sample NC_wetland_sal_i_17_FD_132431 | JGI IMG/M metagenome (GOLD analysis project Ga0187817, IMG submission 132431) | Wetland sediment microbial communities from Neuse River Estuary, North Carolina, USA - SO4_2 | ecosystem: Environmental > Aquatic > Freshwater > Wetlands > Sediment | place: USA...
AGCTCCCGACTCCGCAGCCGCCGCAGCCGCCCCACCATCCGACCCCGCAACCTCCGCAACCTCTGCAGCCCGCGGCGTGGCAGCCGCCGCAGCCTCTGCAGCCGCCGCAGCCTCTGCCGCCGCAGCCGCCGCAGCCCCCGCATCTCGTCAGTTGTAACAGGGGCCGGTATGTTTGGGAGTTTTCCTTGTCAAAGACATAGAACGTCGCCAAGGTGACGTCAGAGATTTCTTCCTCCCCGAGAGTGATTTCGTGACTCACCCCGGTATTCTGCGTCGCCATATCCGCTGCCGCCCACCGGTTCCCGCAGGTGCGCCGCTCGCCAGCGACAATGACAACCCGGCAGCCGTGCCGGATCGGCGCATTAGCTGAATGGCTCGCAAAACACGCTGGCGGCGGAACAGCATCGACAATCACGGCGGCTTTCAACTCATCAATCCCGACTGGTGATCGTTTCGACTTTACGGCTGAACAGGTGATTGACTACTGTGAGGCGAGCGACAGCTGATACCCCACCACCGTTGAGATTATTCGGGTCCTACTCAGTTTGCGGCGCTAGCGGGGGAGCGCAGCCTCCCGGAATTTCGCTCGATGCAAAATCGCGCGGTAGGGTGAACCTCGCTGCCGACGTGCTATCCTGCAGTCGAGTATTGCCGCTCGGCCAAGTTCAAGAGGCTGCGGGACAGCACCAAGGCCGAGTATCGCCGCTACATCGAGCCGCTCCGGCAGAAGCACGGTCACAAGCCGGTCAAGCTGATGACGACGCGCTTCGCCGAGATGGTGCAAGACGAACACCAAGATCGTCCGCGTGCCGCCGATAGCTATGTGGAGAAGCTGAAAATACTTTGCCGCTTCGCCGTGCGGCGCGGCTACCGGCCCGATAACCCCGCTGCCGCCGTCGAGCTTCTGGGCGGCGCTGGCGGCAACCTATGGCCTTAGCTCGACATCGCCCTTGAACGGTTCGCCACCGAGGCATCACCCATGCACCGGCCGCCTTCGGCTTGATGCTCTACACCGGCCAGCGCAGCGGCGACGTGCGCATGATGCAGTGGACGAAATACAAGGACGGCGGCGTCGAGGTTGTGCAGAGTAAGACGAAGGAGCCTCCTTGGATACCGGCACACCGGAACTTGCGGGCGTTGCTCGATAATGTCGAGCGCCAGCATGTGATGATGCTGCACACCGAGCATGGCAATTCCTTCGGGCCGGTCTATTTCGGCGCTTGGTTCCGCAAAGAGATGAAGCGGCTCGGCCTTGGTGGCCTTCAACCGCACGGCCTGCGAAAGAACGCCGTTTGCGCCCTACTCGAAGCCGGATGCAGCGAGGCAGAGACTGCCGCCATCACCGGGCAGTCGATCCCGATGGTGATGCACTACGCTAAGAAGGCGAACCAGAAACGGCGCGCGACCTCGGCGATGGCGAAGTGGGAAAGGAATACCTGATGGACAGAGATTGGCAAACCTGCTCGCCAAAAGTGGCAAACCCGACCAAAAAACAATGGTGCCCCCTAGGGGGATCGAACCCCTGTTTTCAGGTTGAAAACCTGACGTCCTGACCATTAGACGAAGGGGGCTTGGGACAAGCCTCGCGGCTCATATAGAAAGCTTTACAGGCGCGGGCAAGCTAAGGCGCGCCGAAGGCCCCTGCCGCGTCCTCGATGATCAACTCGACCCCATCGCGCCCGTTCCAGCTGTCGCGGCGGAGATGCCCAGCAACATGCAGCGGCATGCCTCCGGCCTTGAGCAGGAGCTTTGCGAGCGGCGTGTCGCCGACGCGGAAGGCGGCGGCTTCGAGGCGCGCACCGTTTGCGGCAGTGAGCGTGCATCGCACATGCTCTTGATTGATGGTGCGAATCCTTGACAGGCGATGGGCGGGAAAGGCGAAGCGTGGCTCCGGATGGCCTGCCCCATAAGGCCCTGCCCGCTCGAGCAGCTCCATCAGCTTGGTGTTGGCGCCTGCCGAGGACAGCGCGCCGTCGATAGCCAAGGGGCGGGAGGCGGTGGCGGCTGCCACGGACACGGCGAGGCGCTTACCGAGGAAGGCGAGCATGTCATCCTCCCGCCGCCGCTCGAGCTTGAAGCCCGCGGCCATGGCGTGTCCTCCGCCTTTGGTCAAAAGCCCGTTATGCACTGCGTCCCTGATGACACGGCCAAGATCGACCATGGCAATTGAGCGTGCCGAGCCCGTGCCCTGACCGTCAGGCTCCCAGGCGGTGACAAAGGTGGGCAGGTTAAACCGCTCGGCGACGCGACCTGCCACAAGGCCGAGCAGGCCCTTGTGCCAGCCGTCGGCGCCGAGCCAGACAAAGGGTCGGCCGATGTCAAGAGCTCGCTCCGCAAGCGAGAAGGCTTCAACGAGCATCCGCTCCTCGATCGCTTTCCGCTCGGCGTTGAGTATTTCGAGCTTTGCGGCGATCGTGCGCGCTTCACTCTCGTCGTCGCAAGCAAGGAGCTTGGCGCCGAGATCCGAGGCCCCCACCCTGCCGCCGGCATTGATGCGCGGCCCGAGAATGAAGCCGAGGGTGTAACAAGTCGGCGCGGATTCGATGCGCGCAACATCGGCGAGCGAGCGTAACCCCGCATTGGTTCTGAGCCGGAGCACTTTCAGTCCCTGAGCCACGAGCGCGCGGTTCACGCCTTTGAGCGGCACCACGTCGCAGACGGTGGCAAGCGCCACGAGGTCGAGAAGGCCAAGCAGGTCAGGCTCCACGCCGTTGCGATAGAACCCATTGCGGCGAAGGGCGCGTGCGGTGGCGACCAGGAACAGGAACACCACCCCCGCCGCCGCCAAATGTCCTTGGCCCGAAAGATCGTCCTGCCGGTTGGGGTTTAGCACTGCGAAGGCCGGCGGCAAGACCTCATCGGCCTGATGATGGTCGACGACGATGATTTCGGCCCCGCGTTTGTTGGCCGCTTCAATGGCCGCACCGGCTGCCGTCCCGCAATCGACGGTGATGATGAGCTTCGCCCCCTCCTCGGCAAGTCCGGCTAACGCCGCCGGCGTCGGGCCATAGCCCTCGGTGAGGCGGTCTGGAATGTAGGTTGCTGCCGTCTGCCCGTGGGCGCGCAGGAAGCGCTGGATGAGTGCCACGGACGCCGCGCCATCCACATCGTAATCGCCGAAGATGGCCACGGGTTCAGACGCGCGGATCGCGCGCGCGAAGCGCTCTGCCGCCCGCTCCATGTCTTGCACACCTGCCGGCTCAGGCAAGAGATGGCGGAGCGACGGATCGAGATAGTGGGAGAGCGTTGCTGCGTCTGCGCCCCGCGCGGCGAGTAGGCGCCCTATCAACTCCGGCAGTCCATGGGCTTGCGCGATGGCCATTGCGGCGGAAGCGCGTGAGGGATCAAGGCGTTCGACCCAACGCAAGCCGCGGGCCGACCGCTCCACGCCGAGAAAGGCTGAAGAAGCCTCACTTTCTACTGTCTTGTAGCTGAGGGCCGCGGTCACGCTCAAAGCACCTACCGAACTGGTCAAGCGCTCAGCCTAGCTGATTCGGCCGCCCTGCCCGCAAGCTCAGTCGCGGGCGCCCACGTCGCGATATTCGGTCCTGATCCAGCGGACGGTGCCAGTCCGCGCCCGCATGACCACCGAATGGGTGAAGATCGTGTTCCGGCTCAAGCGCACGCCTTCCAAGAGCGAGCCGTCGGTGATGCCGGTTGCGGCAAAGCACACATCGCCAGACGCCATGTCGCGCATGGTATATTTGCGCCCGAGATCGACGATGCCGGCGGCGCGGGCGCGTTCGCGCTGATGGGCACTGGTGGCGATGAGCCGCCCCTGGATCTGGCCGCCGATGCAGCAGAGCGCCGCCGCCGCGAGCACCCCCTCAGGCGCGCCACCCACGCCCATATAGATGTCGATGCCGGTATCTTGCGGCTCGGTGGTATGGATCACGCCGGCGATATCCCCGTCGCCAATGAGACGCACCGCGGCCCCGGCGGCACGGACCTCCTCGATCAGCTTCCCATGCCGCGGACGATCCAGAATGCAGGCTGTAATCTCGGTGACCGGCACGCCCTTGGCCTTGGCGAGCGTGTTCAGATTGTCGGCGGGCGGGGCGTCGAGATCGACAAGGTTTTGGGCGTAACCGGGCCCGATGGCGATCTTGTCCATATAAAGGGTCGGCACTTTCAACAAGCTGCCGCGCTCGGCAATGGCGATGACGGCGAGGGCGTTGGGCAACGCCTTGGCGGCAAGGGTCGAGCCTTCGACCGGATCAACCGCGATGTCGACCTCAAGACCTGAGCTTGAGCCAGCGCCGACCGTCTCTCCAATATAAAGAAGCGGCGCTTCGCTCTCCTCGCCTTCGCCGACCACGATCATACCCCGGATGGGAAGCCGTGTCAGCTCTCGGTACATGGCATTGATCGCGGCGGCATCAGCGGCGGCTTCATCGCCGCGCCCGCGCAGGCGTGCCGCGGCGATCGCGGTCGCTTCGGTCACCCGGACGATTTCAAGGCCGAGGGTGCGATCGAGCTTGGGGCTCTCCTGCGCGTCTGCCACCTCGGACCCTCCACTAGCACTCGGCGAGAAACAATCTTCCGCGCCACATGGGTATCATAACTTCTCGATGCGGATCATCTGGGGCTTGGCATCCACATGGCCGTCGCGTTCGATGGCTGCCAGCGCCTTCCTGATGGCGGCCTCCGTGGTCTGATGGGTGATCATGACCACGGCTGCCGGCGAGCCCGCTTCCTGGCGCCGGAAACCAGGCAGCTCGGCGCGGCGGCGGCGCTGCACGATACTCTCAAGCGAGATGCCTTGCTCGGCCATGCGGCCTGCGATGGCGGCAAAGGCGCCGGTACGGTCATAGACGGAGAGCCTGATGTAATAGCCGCCTTCGTGGCCGCGCATCTGGGCCTTCTTGTAGGGCTTCAGATCCTTCGCCTTCGTGACAAAAGGCGGCAGGATATGGCCTCTCGCAATGTCGATGAGATCGCTCGCGACCGACGAAGCCGTGGGTCCGGCACCGGCGCCAGGCCCGATCAGCATGATATCGCCCACGAAGTCCCCATCGATGGCGACGCAGTTGGAAACCCCGTCGACATCGGCGATCGCCGTGTGCTTCGGCACCATGGTCGGATGCACGCGTTGCTCGATGCCGCTCTCGGTGCGCGACGCGACGCCAAGCAGCTTGATGCGGTAACCGAGATCGTCGGCGGCTTCGATATCCGCCGGCGTGATGGTCTCGATGCCCTCGACATAGACGGACTCGAAGGAAGTGCGCGTTCCGAAGGCGAGCGTCGTCAGAAGCGCAAGCTTGTGCGCGGTGTCGAAGCCGCCGATATCGAACGTTGGATCGGCCTCGGCGTAGCCTTGGGCCTGCGCATCCTTCAACACATCGGTGAAGTTCCGGCCCTCGGTCAGCATCAGAGTGAGGATGTAGTTGCAGGTGCCGTTTAGGATGCCGTAGACGCGGGAGATAGTGTTGCCTTGCAGGCTTTCGCGGATCATCTTGACGATGGGAATGCCGCCGGCGACGGCGCCCTCGAAATTCAGGGCTACGCCGTTCTTCTCGGCAAGCGCGGCGAGCGCCAGTCCATGATGGGCGAGCAACGCCTTGTTGGCGGTGACGACATGCTTGCCGGCACGAAGTGCGGTCTCGACCGACTCTTTGGCAACGCCGCCCTCTCCGCCGATCAGCTCGACGAAGGTGCTAATCTCGGGATCACGGGCAAGCTCGACCGGATCGGCGACGAACCGAAAGCCTGAGATGTCGGCGTCGCGGTTCTTGTGCCGGTTGAGCGCGGAGACTGCTACGATCTCGATGGGCCGGCCAATGCGCTCGGCGAGGGTAGCCCCGCGCTCGGCAAGGAGGCGCAGGACCCCGCCTCCGACTGTGCCGAGCCCGGCGAGCCCGAGTTTCAGAGGCTCCATCATGAAGGATCAGAGCGTCCTCGTCGCCTTCGACACAAGTGGAATGACGTTGTGAAGGCTTTTCGCCGATTCGGCGAGGAATTTTCGGATATTGCGCGCGGCCTGGCGGATGCGCTGCTCATTCTCGACAAGGGCGATGCGGACATAGCCCTCGCCGTACTCGCCAAAGCCGACGCCAGGCGACACTGCGACCGAAGCTTGCTCCAGAAGCAGCTTGGAGAATTCGAGCGATCCCAAATGGGCGAACATCTCTGGGATCGGTGCCCAGGCGAACATGGTCGCGGCTGGTGCCGGGATCGGCCAGCCTGATCGGGTCAGTGAATCGACGAGGCAGTCCCGGCGGCGGCGATAGATGCCGCGGATCTCATCGATGCAGTCTTGCGGTCCGTTCAGCGCCGCCGCGGCGGCGACCTGAATGGGCGTGAAGGCGCCATAGTCGAGATAGGACTTGACCCGCGTCAACGCTCCGATCAGCCGCTCATTGCCGACGGCAAAGCCCATGCGCCAGCCTGGCATGGCGAAAGTCTTCGACAGAGTCGTAAACTCCACGGCGATGTCGATGGCGCCCGGGACCTGGAGGATCGACGGCGGGGGCTCGCCTTCGAAGTAGATCTCGGCATAGGCTAGATCGGAAAGGACGATCAAATCGTGCTTCTTGGCGAAGGCAACTACCTCCCGATAAAAATCGAGACCGGCGACGAGCGCGGTGGGATTAGCGGGATAGTTGAGCACGAGCGCCGAGGGCTTGGGCACCGAGTGCTTCACCGCCTTGCTGAGCGACGTCATGAAAGCGGAGTCGGTCGAGGCCGGCAGATGGCGGATCACGCCGCCGGACATGATGAAGCCGAACTCATGGATTGGATAGGTTGGATTCGGCACCAAGATCACGTCGCCCGGCGCGGTGATGGCCTGCGCCGTGTTGGCGAAGCCCTCCTTGGAGCCGAGCGTGGTGACGATCTCGGTCTCGGGATTGAGCTTTACGCCGAAGCGGCGGTCGTAATAGGCGCCTTGCGCCCGCCGCAACCCCTGGATGCCGCGTGAGGCGGAATAGCGGCTCGTGCGCGCATCGCGCACCGTCTCGACGAGTTTCTGCACGATATGATGAGGGGTCGGCATGTCGGGATTGCCCATGCCGAAATCGATGATGTCGTCGCCGCGCGCGCGGGCCTGCGCCTTGAGCTTGTTGACTTGCTCAAAGACGTAAGGCGGTAGCCGCCTGATTCTGTGGAAATCGCTGTTCACGAGCTGTCCCGCTGACCCCCCAACCAGGACCCTATGCCTAACGGGTGGGCATTTGAACCACAGAAGCGGGCCCTGGGGCAAGAAGCGCCCCGTCAAAGGTTTCCGTCCTAATTCTGTCCCTGAACCGGTTTTACCGAGGCGGTGGTGCCGTCCTGAGAAGCCCCCTGGCGTTTGACCTGCTCGCTTTGCAGGTCGGCAATCGCCGCCTTCTGCTGCTCAGGAGTAAGCGTCTTGTCAAGCGCCTTGTTGGAGGTGGCAAAACTAGGTGGCGACGGTGCGGTGGAGGTCAAGGAATCGGAGCACCCGGCCAAGATGAGCATGGGTAAGGCAAAAACCATCAAGGCTGCCCGTTTTGGCAGCAAGCTCGGCATGGGCCCGATCATTCTTTTTGTTGCCTGATCCAGAGCGATTGGAATTGCACGTCCCTTGCTATATTGCATAGCACAATGAGCCTAAGAACGGGAGTCGTCGAGATTGCTCAGTTGCTCCGTTACCTTGGCATCATTGCGATTAACCGGGGGTAAAATAAGGGCGCGACCTTTCATGCAGAAAAAAAACAAGGCCGTGGCAGAGGCAAAATCGGAAGAAACTCAAGTCGGACAATGGGACGTGCTGGCGCGTAACATGGTGCGTCTATTCGATGAAGGCACGAAGGTTCTCGGCAACTTGGCTGAGCGCCGCAATGGCGCTGGCCCATACAGCATGGCGACCGAGGCCGGGGAGGCAACGAAGCTTCTTGGGGAAATCGCCCGGCAATGGGTGAGCGAGCCGGGCAAGCTCGCCGCGGCGCAGAACGAACTTTTCAAGGACTATGCTGAGCTTTGGGGCCGGTCGGTTCGCCGATTCCTCGGCGAGGAGGACGTGAAGCCGGTGATCGAGCCAGAGCCTGGCGACAATCGTTTCAAGGACCCCGACTGGTCGAACAGCCAATTCTTCGATTTCTGGAAGCAGGCCTATCTCTTGACCGCCCGCTGGGCCGAGGATGTGACCCGCAAGACCGAAGGCCTGGACGACAAGACCCGGAAGCGCGCCCTCTTCTACCTCGAGCAGATGCTCGCTGCACTATCGCCGTCGAACTTCGCGCTGACGAACCCCGAGGTCGTGCGCGCGACGCTTGCCACGAACGCGGCGAATCTGGTGCAGGGGATGGCGCATCTTGCCCATGACCTTGAACACTCGAAAGACCTGCTCCGCATCAGCCAGACTGACTTGTCCGCCTTCGAGGTCGGCAAGAATCTCGCGGTCACGCCCGGCAAGATCGTCTTTCAGAACGATCTCATCCAGCTGATCCAATACAGCCCGAGCACGGCCGAGGTGTTCGAGCGGCCGCTCCTCGTCGTGCCGCCCTGGATCAACAAGTACTACATCCTCGACCTCGTTCCGGAGAAAAGCTTCACCAAATGGGCGGTCGCTCAAGGGTTCACCGTGTTCACCATCTCCTGGGTGAACCCGGACGGGCGGCTCGCGCAAAAGACCTTCGAAGACTACATGCGCGAGGGCATCCTCGCCGCGGTCGATGCCGTCACTCGCCAGACTGGGCAGCAACGGATCAATGCGCTCGGCTATTGCGTCGGCGGCACGCTGCTCGCCTCGACGCTCGCCTATATGGCGGCGAAGAAAGACGACCGAATCGCCTCGACGACCTTCCTCGCCGCGCAGGTCGATTTCAGCGAGGCTGGCGACCTTCTCGTCTTCATCGACGATGCGCAGCTGAACTCGCTCGAAGAGATGATGGCCGAGCAAGGCTATCTCGACGGTTCGCGCATGGCAGCGGTGTTCAATATGCTCCGCCCGCGCGACCTGATCTGGCCCTACGTCGTGAACAACTACTTGCTTGGCAAGAAGCCGTTCCCCTTCGATCTCCTTTATTGGAACGCGGACTCGACGCGGCTCCCGGCCGCCAACCATGCCTTCTATCTGCGCGAGTTTTATCATCTAAACCGGCTGAGCAAGGGCGAGCTGCAGCTTGGCGGCGTCAAGCTCGACCTCAAACGCGTGAAAATCCCGATCTATGAACTTTCCACCAAGGAAGACCACATTGCGCCGGCATCGTCGGTGTTCATCGGCTCGAAGCTGTTCGGCGGTCCGGTGCGCTTCGTCCTGGCGGGCTCAGGCCATATCGCGGGCGTGGTCAATCCTCCGGCCAAGAAGAAATATCAGTTCTGGTCTGGCGCCCCTGCCGCCTCGCTCGCTGAATGGATGTCAAAGGCTGCCGAGACTCCGGGCTCATGGTGGCCTGACTGGGCGGCTTGGCTCGCGGCACTATCGGGGCCGAAGATCCCGGCGCGGGATGCTTCAACCGGGCCGCTCAAGCCCATAGAAGATGCGCCTGGAACTTTCGTGAAGGAGCGGCTCTAGCACGTCACGGGAACAGCGGGAGCTGCTTCAGCCCGAGCGCTTCGTCGAAGCCATACATCAGGTTGAAATTCTGCAACGCCTGACCGGCAGAGCCCTTGACCAGATTGTCGATCGCCGAGATCACGATGGCGCGGCCGCGGATGCGATCGGCAAACACGCCGATATGGCAGAAGTTCGAGCCGCGCACATGCTGGGTGGCGGGGATCGTCCCCTCCTCCACCACATGCACGAAAGGGCTCGCGGCATAGGCCTTGGCGAGCGCGTGTCTAAGATCGCCGGCGCTGGTTTTGCCAGCAAGCTCGACGTAGCAGGTGCAAAGCTCGCCTCGGCTCATGGGCACGAGATGCGGCGTGAAGTTGACGGTGACGCGTCCGCCAGTGGCCACGCTTAACTCCTGCTCAATCTCCGGCACGTGACGGTGATTGCCGATGCTGTAGGGCGACAGCCCCTCTCCGGCCTCAGAGAACAGGATGTTTTGCTTGAGCGTGCGGCCAGCGCCCGAGACGCCGGACTTCGCGTCGATGATGACGCCGTCGGTCTTGATCAGCTTGGCTTTGGCGAGCGGCAGAAGCGCAAGCAGCGCGGCAGTAGGGTAGCAACCCGGGCATGCGACGAGGCGCGCGGATTTGATCTCGTTCTCATAGTGCTCGGTTAGCCCGTAGACGGCGCTCTTCAGGAGATGTGGCGCGCTGTGCTCGCCTCCGTACCACTCGGCGTAGACGGCCAGATCGCGGAGCCGGAAGTCCGCCGACATGTCGATTACCTTCACCCTTTCGGGGAGTTTCGCGATCTCGCTATGGGCGGTCGCATGCGGCAGCCCGCAAAAGGCCACGTCGACCGTGCCCCAATTCACCTGGTCGGAGGTGACGAGCGCTGGCAGATCGAGGGTCGCGAGATGCGGGAAGACTTGCGCGAGCGCCTGGCCGGCATGGCCTTTGGCAATCAGCGCGGTGATGGCAATGTTTGGGTGGCGGGCAACGAGCCTGATCAGATCGGCGCCAGTATAACCGCTCGCGCCGAGCACTGCGACCCGGATCTTGGTCTTTGCAGCCATGGTCGAAACTCTTGGACGATCGCGAGGCCACTACACACCTCACGCGGCTTAGCGGAATTCGAAGCGTTGTGAAAGCGAATGGAAGCGCGCGCCGCGCCGATGCAGCAGCGAGCGTCGCCAGTGGGCTAAGCGGATAGCACGGGCTAGCGCTTGGAGAACTGGAAGCTTCGTCGCGCCTTCGCCTTGCCATACTTCTTGCGCTCGACCGTGCGGGCGTCGCGGGTCAGGAACCCGCCCTTTTTCAACACGCTACGCAGCTCGGGCTCGTAGTGGGTGAGTGCCTTGGAGATGCCGTGCCGGACGGCGCCGGCCTGGCCGGAGAGGCCACCGCCGCTCACGGTGCAGACGATGTCGTAGTGGCCCTCGCGTTTCGCGGTAACGAGTGGCTGCTTCAGAATCATCTGTAGCACCGGCCTGGCGAAATAAGCCGCGTGATCCTTACCGTTCACCGTAATCTTGCCGGGGCCCTGCTTCACCCAGACGCGCGCGACGGCGTCCTTTCGCTTGCCGGTGGCGTAGGCGCGGCCCTTGGCGTCGAGCTTCTGCTCATAGACGCGAGCCCGGGACGCGGCGCTGTCGCCCTTAAGCGGGCCGAGGTCCTCAAGTGTTCTCACCTCAGGATTGGCCATGGCTTCAAGCGCTCCTTGCATTTTTGGTGTTGAGGGCGGCGATATTGATCTTCTTAGGGCTTTGCGCCTCGTGCGGATGCTCGGCGCCGGTATAGATGCGCAAATTCCTGAGCTGCTGGCGGCCGAGCGGCCCGCGCGGAAGCATCCGCTCTACCGCCTTGTGCAGCACCCGCTCCGGATGCTTGCCCTCGAGAATCTTCGCGGCAGTCCGTTCCTTGATGCCGCCAGGATAGCCGGTATGCCAGTGATAGACCTTGTCGGCGCGCTTGTTGCCGGTCAGCACGACCTTGTCGGCATTGATGACGACGATATTGTCGCCGCAATCCATATGCGGCGTGAAGCTCGGCTTGTGTTTGCCTCTGAGCCGCGTGGCGATCAGGGCCGCAAGCCGGCCCACGACGAGGCCGTCGGCATCGATGAGAATCCAGGACTTCTCGATGTCCTTGGGCGTCGCTGAAAAGGTCTTCATGGCATAACACTCTCCCGACTGGGTTGGCGGCTTCTAACGGCTCTGCTTTTTTTGGTCAAGTCAGAAGGAGAAATATCGAGCAATTTCTTGCAATTATCTATGTGGTATTATAATACCGCTATTTAAGCGGCAGAGATAGAGATTAAGCCCGGCGCGCTGGTCCCGGACGCGCCGATTGCGGAAATGCAGGATTTTAGGCAGAAGCTTGTTCGACCCTAGGCTAGTCGAGCAGATGAAGGAGAAGGAGTCTGAGACCGTGAAGCAGGTTCGGACCACAGACATTGAACTGCAGCGCGATCTCGGCGCGCAAGCGCTCTTGCGCGAGGACCGGGGGCGGGTTGCGTTGCTGACCCTGAAGCGGCCCGATGCGCGCAACTCTCTGTCCGAAGATCTGATCGCGGCGCTGCGCGCTGCCATCGCCGAGATTGGCAGCTCCGACGACGTGCGGGCTGTCGTCATCACTGGAGCCGGCTCAGCCTTCTCCTCGGGCCACGACCTCAAGGAGCTCACCGCGCATCGGAACGATCCAGATCGCGGCAGGGCCTATTTTGCCAAGATCATGGGGGCCTGCTCCGAGCTTATGCTGTCGATCATGCGCTCGCCGAAGCCAGTCATCGCGGCGGTCAACGGTATCGCCACGGCAGCGGGGTGCCAGCTCGTCGCGGCTTGCGATCTTGCTGTTGCCAGTCGCGAAGCGCGCTTCGCCACGCCTGGCGTGAATATTGGTCTCTTCTGCTCCACGCCGATGGTGGCGCTCAGCCGCAATCTGTCGCGCAAGACCGCCATGGAGATGTTGCTCCTTGGCGACATGGTCACGGCGGCCGAAGCGAAAGAGCTCGGTCTCGTCAATCGCGTGGTCGAGCAGGATGAGACGGTCATCCAGGCGATCGAGCTTGGCCGGCGGATCGCGAGCAAGCCCAAAGCAACGCTGAAGATCGGCAAGGAGGCCTTCTACCGGCAGCTCGAAATGCCGCTCAACGAGGCCTACGCTTTCGCCTCCGCCGTCATGGTGGAGAACTTGCTGCATGCTGAGGCGGAGGAAGGCATCGGCGCCTTTTTGGAGAAGAGACAACCGCGCTGGCCGCGTTAATTTTCAGGCCCGCTTGCCCTGATATTGGCACTGGATTGGCCTAGCGTAGCTGTTCTACATCTCCTATATTCCGCGCATCTGACAGCCTACCCTA
>Ga0187817_10001101_pt1 | contig 12806 bp, 12 predicted proteins | sample NC_wetland_sal_i_17_FD_132431 | JGI IMG/M metagenome (GOLD analysis project Ga0187817, IMG submission 132431) | Wetland sediment microbial communities from Neuse River Estuary, North Carolina, USA - SO4_2 | ecosystem: Environmental > Aquatic > Freshwater > Wetlands > Sediment | place: USA...
CACCGATGATGAATACGGCCTACTGCGAGCCGGCCCGGGGCGGGGCGCGGCTGATATCGAAGGAGGGTGGCGTCACGTTATCGGCTCTCGCTGGGAGCGAAAGCAGTTGCTGGAGCAACGCCAGATCTCCTTCCACGTCACTGCGTGAGGCCTTGCGCGCCGTGGCCGGCCGCAATTCCTGCCAGAGTCGCGCCTGCAGAAGTTTCGCCGCGAATTCCGGCGACTCGGAAGCGCTCAAGATGTTGGCCCGCGAAAGACCGACTTGCGTCAAATCACTGCCTGCGCGCATCTGCAGCACCGGTTGGCCCAGAGCGTCGAGCCCAGGCTGGGCGCTCGCTTCGAAGCGCTCCCAGGTTTTCTCTTCCTTGGTTTTTCCTTCTTTCACGCGATCGATGACGGAACGCGTTTGCCCCAATTCGTCCATCCGGCTCTGATAGCGAAGACGCTCATCGCGAGTCATGGGCGCATCCAACTCACGGCCGGAATCAAGATTAAAGATCAGCGCGTTTCGTGCCGGGTCGAACCGTCGATGGCCAAAATACTCGATCAGCAAGCCGCCACCGATGTAAGGATGCAGTGCCACCAGGGGCAGCATATATTTCTTCGCTGCCACCACCGATTCCAATACCCCGTGGACGGGTCGGCTGCGCCGGACCGAGCCCGGGACCTGCGGCACCAGGAAATCCGAACTCTCCAACTCAGGATGGTGCCGGCTGTATTTCGCCGTCATTTTCGCGATCTGCTTCGGCGTCGTGACCCCAAGATCGCCAACCAGACTGCGATGCAGCGCGTGCGGATAATAAAAATCGATCACCTCGCGCACAAAATCGGCGCAGTTCCTCTTCACAAAGTTATAGCGCTCGCGATTGGGCCGGCTGTTGAACTTGTTGATCAGCAGCGCGTCTTGTTCCGGACTGGTTTCAATCTCGAATCCATAAATTGTCCGGTCATAAGCTGACCCGATCAATTCATACCAGTTACCCTCGGGCGTTCCGCCGTCGGGCCGATCGGGTGCAAGCGCTTCCAGGTAGTCGCGCCGATATTGATCTCGCAGGAAAGCAACCAGCTTCGCGTCGGCAAACAGCGGGATGGCCTCCGGCCGGTCCACCGCATACAGGTAGGGAATCAGAGGGATCGCAATCCAATCGTACCCGCCGATGCCGTCGTACCGGCTCAGGACGACGCCGGTTTCGCCCTCGGCACACCGGCGCAGAACTACCGGAGACGCGGCGCAAACGTTACTCAGATACACAGCCACGTGGCCAGTTCCGGCGAAAGCTCCATCGTAGCTATACGGCTCTTCCAGAAATAGCGTCGCTCCCGCATGGGCAAGCGGAATGCTGCCGAGGCAGAACAGCAGAAGCGCGCACAGCCTCCCAAGTCTCCACGAGACTCTGCTCCGCGCAGCAACTGTTTTTGCGAAAGTGCCCATTTCAATTTGATGATCAGGAGCCCCGCAGGGCTGCCCTGGCGCTAAATGAGGGAATAGAGCAGCGCGATTGCCAAAGCCACTAAGTCCTTGCCGGGAGGAGGTTTTTGTGACCCGTGTCGATTCTTATATCAGGAAGATTTTTTCTCGTTTGTGCAGGAAATACAAGGTTACTGTCGGGATTGGCCCATGAAGTTGCGGAGTCCGGCTCAAACGTGGGTGGGTGCGCGCGCTGGGCAGCTTGTTGAACAGCTTGATAGGCCGCGTCAGGGGCGGGCTTAGGCGGACTGTTGCCTTTGCGAAACAAGCCACGCCTCGGCCTCCGCGCTGGCTCGGAAGACGCGGATCGCCCGAAAATAATCCTGCACCATGACCTCAAACATTCTCAGCATGCCGAAAAGCGCGTCTCTAGACGCCACAATGGCACAGGCACCGAACCTGACGTTTCTCTGAATGTTCTTCAGTTCGAGAGAAACAGCCCGAATCTGGCTCGCGTCCGGTAAGGAATTCACTTCACTCAGGTCTAATGACACGTCAAGGCGTTCCGCGCACTCGGGGTCCCGCGCCAATTCCCGAAAATGCTCGACCACTTCGGCAAATGTCACCATCCCCGTGCACCGGGTCCGAATGAGTCTTTCCTTAGTGTCGATGGTGTACGTCACTGGCATGCCGCAACTTCCGCTTCAGGAGGTCACAATCTTGGAAACCACGCTGAATTCTTCCCCTGGGATTCAGCTCTTGGTCAAAATTTAATCACGAGTCTTGATTTGGTGGGCGCTGTAGGATTTGAACCTACGACTTCCACCGTGTGAGGATGGCACTCTACCGCTGAGTTAAGCGCCCACTTTCTTGCGGTTTCGCAATTGTAACAAATCGCGGCCAACCCTCCGGCTTCCGCCCCGCCTCTTGACCGTCACCGCCGCTCCCGATAGCCTCTTGCTGTCGCCCCTTCATGGCCACTTCCGACACTCCCGATCCTCGATCCGTAACTGATTCACGGGAAAACACTTCCGAGCGTGCCCCCGCCCCGGTAAACGAGCAACTTTCTCCCCCAAACGGGGTTTCTACCAATGTGAGCAGCGTGGCCATGGATCGGGGGCTGCTAAACTTTGCGGGAACGCCGCGGTCTGCGCCCGCTCCCATGGCAAATTCCATCGTCAGTCCAGACGCCGCGGTTTCCGACATCGACGTCATGCTGCGGGTGAAGACGGGCGACGAGACCGCCTTCGCGTTCCTGGTCCAGAAGTATCGCCGGCCGATGGTGGGCTTTATGTACCGCATGTGCCACAACCCGTCGACCGCGGAAGAACTGGCGCAGGAAGTGTTTCTGCGCGTCTACCGGTCGCGCACCACTTACGAGCCGAGCGCCAAGTTTACGACCTGGTTATATCGCATCGCCACCAACCTGGCCGTTAACTACGCACGCGATACGCGCCCCGAGCGTCCGGAAAACACGGTGCGCCTCGACGAGCCGGACCAGGAAACGGGCACAACGCCCGACCTGGCCGACGATTCGCTCAGCGCCGAAGAGCAGATCTTGAAGCGGGAGCGGCTCGCCGCCATCCGCAATGTAGTGAACGCGCTGCCCGAGCGCCAGCGCGTCGCCGTCATCATGCATAAGTATCAGCAGATGGATTACAGAGAGATAGCGGGAGCTCTAAAGTTGAGCGAATCCGCTACCAAGTCGTTGCTGTTTCGCGCCTACGAAACGCTGCGCGAACAGTTGAAAGAGTTCGTTTCGGGGAAGTAGAGGGTAGCTGTATGAATTGCAATCAAATCCGCGAACTATTGCCGGATATAGCGGCTTCCGCTGGCATGGACGCTGCACCGCCGGAGGTCAAGAAACACATCGCGTCCTGCGATGTCTGTGCCACTCATCTAGCAGACTTGCAGAAAACCATGACCCTGCTCGATGAATGGCAGGCGCCCGAACCGTCGCCCTATTTCGACACCCGTCTGCAGGCGTGCCTGCGCGAAGAAATGGCGCGCCCAGCTGCGGGATGGTTGAATTGGATGCGGCGTCCCACGTGGGCTATGTCTCTCGCTGCCGTGTTATTCGCGGGGGCCCTGGTGGTCGGCAACCGCTCGTACCTCTATCAAACCGAGGCCATCAAGACCGATCCCCCGGCTCTCAGTCTGCCGGTGCAGCCGGGAACTGCGGTCGGCGATCTACAGGCGCTGGAGCGTAACGACGAGTTATACGCCGATTTCGATATGCTCGACGAACTGCAGGTGCAGGACGACGTAACCGCGAATCCCTGAGATTGATCTCCTGTAGAGACGCGGCTAGCCGCGTCTCCCGCGGACACTTTGAGAGGCAGCTTATAAGCTAGCTGGATTGACGAGGGAGAATAGATGTTGGGCCGGGAAAGAGTTGCGAGCTCTCTGGCGGCGCTTCTGCTGCTGACGCCATTGCTCGTTCAAACAGCGTTTGCCCAATCGCGGTATCCACAACAGCCGCCACCATCGCATTCACAACCTCGGCAACCGCAACGTCCGGACGGCCAGTGGCACCATTTTCAGAAAGAAAACCGTCCCAGCCCGAGCCGTCCCAATCAATTCCGTGCGCCGCAAAACCAGCCCGGCCACGCCGGAAACTGGCTCCGCCGCTATAAAGACCTGCCGCCCACGCAACAGCGCCGTGCCCTCGAGAACGATCCCCAATTCCGAAGGCTTCCCCCGCAACAGCAAGCCCGGTTGCAAAGAAGGTTGCAGCACTTTTCCAGCCTGCCTCCGCAACAGCAGGAGCGCATGCTCAACCGCATGGAAACCTGGGAGCATTTAACGCCCAATCAGAAGCAACAGGCGCGCCAGCTCTTCCAGCAGTTCAAGCAGTTGCCGCCGGACCGCCGTCAGGCCGTGAACCAGGCGATTCGCGGGATGCGCGGTCTGACGCCCGAACAGCGCGACCGCCTCATCAACTCCCCGCAGTACAGAAACGCGTTCTCGCCGCAGGAACGCGGACTGCTCGACCGGGCGTCTCGCCTTCCGCTCGCCCCCGGCGAAGGCCTGCACCCCGAACCGCTAGAATAATCGATCCCCAAATTCTCAATGAGTGCAAACGCCTGTTAACGTCAATGCGATTTCGCTCAGAATCGCGACCGCCCTCTACCGACTCGTACGCACGGTGGTGTGGCAGGGTCGGCGGGTGACCGCCGCCCCTAGTATCGATCTTGCCGACAAACCTTCCACGACCCATCTGCAATGCGTTGCCGCATCAGGATGCTTGACTTGAATCCCGTGCTTCAGTTCTCTGGCTCAAAGTGTGATCGAAATCATTGACGTTCCGGGGGGAACGTAATAGCATTCCGGGCCATGCTGTTTTGCCTTGTGCTGATGGCTTCATTAAAGGGGCTACGTGAAGTTCTGGCGAACATCTTCATGCTTCTTTCTGGGATTTTCGATCTGCATCATCGGCTGGGCGCAGCAATTCCGGCAAGGCCAACCTAGTCAGGCGGCGCTCTCGAAAGTAGCCATCGAGCGACATTTACAGTCGAAGCACCCCAAAGTTCCAGCGGATTCCAGCAAGCCGACACCCGGAAAGTATCTATTGGGCCGCGCTTCGGCCCGAGCAAGTCAGTTGCAATCCAGAATCCAGGCGACTAGCGCATCGCGTTTGCGGCCTCAGACCCCGCCTCAGGGATCAACGCCTACCGTTTTTCCAGGTATTCAACTCCGCCCAACTTTGCCCGCTGGATCGATTGCCACTTCGGTAGTCACCGGGGACTTCAACAAAGATGGCCATATGGATTTTGTCGTCGCCAACGGAGGTACGAATGATTTGTGGATCTATTTCGGCAAGGGAAATGGGACTTTCGAACTGCCACGAGTCATCCCATTAACTAGAGGTTTGACTCCGGTGTACCTAGCGACCGCGGATTTGCGCGGGATCGGAGTGCTTGACCTGATCGTGGCGGAATCCGATACACAGACGATCGGCGTTTTGCTGGGAAACGGCGATGGAACCTTCGGCTTTGAGACGACATATTTGCTGCCGCAACCTCCAGCAGCCTTGGTTGTCGACGATTTCAATCGTGACGGCAATCTCGACATTGTTGCCGTCATGGCGTCGGCCAGCATCAACGACGTGACTAACCAGTATCTTGCAACACTTCTCGGAGATGGTAGTGGATCATTTGCGAACCCGCTGATCTCGACGAATTCAGGCTTTTACAGCACTGCGGACAGCATTGCTTCGGGAGACGTGAACAATGATGGGTTCCCCGATGTGCTCGTCACCGGTCCGGGTCAGGAAAATTCGCAGGTGTACCTGAATGCAGGCAACGGAACCTTTACGCCCGGAACAACTGTTATCGAGAACGGTCTGTTCAACATCGAAATGGCCGGCCTCCTGGCCGATGTGAACGGGGACGGCTGCTTGGACGCAATCGTCGCCGACCTCAATGGTGACGTTTGGATTGCACCTGGCGACTGCAACGGAAATTTTGGAAATACTTTTCCCACGTTAACGTTCGTGCCGATGGGCGATAGCAACTCAGCCGTGGCCCTTGCCGATATCAATGGCGACGGGCATATGGATATCGTCACAACGTCTCTTCCGATAGTTCCACCTTTCGGAGACGACGTTGCCGGAAACACACTTTCTGTTGCCTTTGGCGATGGAAAGGGGAATTTTACTTCCGGTCGTGATTACGTTGGGACAGGCTACTCGTACTCGCTATCCATTGCGGATTTCAACGGCGACGGTTATCCCGACGTTGTGTCTGCCAGTCCGGATACCGACACAGCAACTGTTTACCTAAACGATGGTTCTGGTGGATTCGGCTTCCCGCAGGGCGAATGGATCGGGGTGCCCGGCGTCAACGTGATCAATGCCCCAATTTCGGCCCCTTCGTTCGTAGACCTGAACGGCGACGGCAAGCCCGACGTCGTGCTTCTTGATGAAAGTGATGGCGGTGAATACATCATTACCACGATGTTGAATGACGGCACGGGGCGCTTCTCGGCCCCCATCTCTTCGGAAGCCGGAGTTAGCATCACCTCCGAGTGGATGGGCGATTATCGACTGGGGGACTTCCGCAACACCGGCCATCAGGACTTCGTTGGAATCGGCTTGAGCCTGGCCTACTCGACAGGCACGCAATATATTCTCTTTGCCCCCGGCAACGGTGATGGAACCTTTGGAAAGTCAACTTCAGTTTCGGCGCCCGGAGCTGAAGGTGAAATGGCGGTGGGCGACTTTAACGGCGACGGCAAACTGGATTTTGTGGCCGTCGGAGCAAGCCCGAACGGGGCCGGCAAAGTACTCACCGCATTCCTTGGGAACGCTGATGGAACGTTTCACAATGCAGGAAGCATCGCTTTCGCCGACACGGCCCAGGACATTTCACGCGTCTTCGCCGGCGACTTCAATCGCGACGGCAAGCTGGATGTTCTCGTCTATACCACCGGCAATGGATATGCGACAACGGCATCCTACGTCTGGGAATTTCTTGGTAATGGCGACGGGACTTTCAAGGCGGGGCAGCAGTTGTTTAGTGCGTTTCAGCCCATGACAATGGCTGACGTAAATGGCGATTCCTGGCTCGACATCCTACGTTACGATTTCATGTGGCCGAATGGAACCACTGAAACCTACGGACCGCCGAGATTTACAACTTATCTGGACCAGCCCTCTGGCGGCTTTGCCAAGAGTAGTTCATATGCGCCGTACGGAGGCGTGCCGTTGCAGGCAATACCTTACCTGCAATTTGGGGATCCAATGACCTCCTCGAAGGTTGCAGACCTTAACGGAGACGGAAGGCCCGACGAGATCGCCTTCCAGGAAGTAAGTCCTCTGGATCATGACGTCTATGCCCAGATCCTAATGGGCAACGGCGATGGCACTTTCACTCCAACCTACGATGTGTTCGATTTCAACAAGTCTTCCTTTCCTGGCTATACCCACAACTTGGACGGCACAAACATTGCAGATCTGATTGAGATTTCTGGCGGTACATCGGCAATGCATGTCTACAAGGGAGCCGCAGCACCCTCGTTTCAGCTCGCGCTGGAAGAAGCTCAGGTAACCGGAACCTCCGGCTGCGGATGGGTATTCCTAAATGTTCAGAGTGGCTCGGACACCAATATCACGCTTTCAACCAGCATATCGGGAGTGGTACTTCCTGCTACCGTGACGGTCTCCGCCGGATCGTTGAGCCAGAAGTTTTGTTACAGCTTAAGTCCGACCTACGATTGGCATCAGGTGTTCAACATTCAAGCGCAGCTGGGAACCGACACCGCGACCGCCTATGCTTCACAGAGCTACATTTTCGGTTTCAGCGAGGCCATTTCTCCGAGCGCCGATCAGGTGATCTACCCGACACAGAGCACTACGCCGATAACCGTGCGCCTGACGTCGTCTCAAGGCTACACTTCGACGGTTCAGCTCAGTTGCCAATGGTTGCCACCGGGAGCAACGTGCGTGTTTGGATCGGACACTCTCACCGTATCTCCTACCGCAGTAGCTAGCACCACAGTGGTAATCAATACAATCGCGACCACTCAGGGAATCGCCCCGGTTCAAATCCTCGCCGCCGACTCAGCCGTGACGAGCCGACAGACGTTCAATCTCACGGTTCAGCCTTTGATTGTCGGTGCGGTTGGCACCTTGTCTCCTACCGCTTCTCCGGGCACGGCTACTGGGGAGATCTCGATCTTTGGTATTCCTCCTTACAAACCCAGTTGCTCGGGCCTGCCTACGGGGGTGACCTGCTCATTCTCGGGAAATCAGGTTCCCTATCCCAGCTACACGGATCTGATCATGACCCTGACCGTGCCTTCCGGTATTGCAGGCGGCGTGTACCCCTTCACGGTGGCAGTAGTGAGCGGGCCGGAAAACGCCTCCGTGGGATTCACTCTGAACATCACTGACTTTAGCTTGCAACCCCCGAGTGCCGCCACGGATTGGGCCCCTCCCGGTGGCACCATGAGCGTTAGCGTCCCTGTACAGCCCCTTGGCGGTTTCAACGGCACAGTAGACGTCACATGCAGCTTGGATTTCGGCGGAAGTTGCACGGGCGGTTCCTTCGACATCAACGGAACCGCGTCCGTCCCAATTACGGTCTCCGTGGCGGTGCCCTCCAGTATCTTGCCGGGGGCTCATACCATCACGGTGACAGCGACCGATGCCCCCCTGACTCACACCGCTGCGTTCCCCTTCTACGTTGCGGACTATTCTGGTTCACTCAGCCAGTCGACGCTAACCGTGGCGAGGGGAGCCAGCGGTTCGCTCACCGCCACGGTTAGCGCCACCGCCGGGTTTGGAGGCACGGTGTCGTTCACCTGCACTGGAACCACGCAAGTGACCTGCAGTTTCTCCCCGTCGACGGTGCAGCCGACCGCAACCAGCCCGCAGCCTACGACCATAACGGTCACAGCAAGTAATTCGGCGTTCATGTTCCCTCTCAGAGACAAGACCAGGAGTAAGTCCCCGCTGCTCGCCTTGATCTTCCCATGCGGAATTATTCTTGGCGTAGTCTGCAAACGGCATATACGGGCATTACGCCTGGCTGTCGGCCTGTTCCTTCTCGTAATGATACTTGCCGCAGTATCTTGTGGGGGAGGAAGTGGCGGCGGAGGGGGTTCCAACACTTATGCCATTACCGTGACTGGAATCGCCACAGGCACGAATACCACGCGGACGCTCGGAACACTTAACGTCACCATCACACACTAAGAAAAACTGTTTGATGGGCCGATGATGCCCAGCCCTAATAATCCGTTATGTAAGCTTCAGTTTGACTTTACGGGGAGTCTCGGGTTTTTCTTGCCTTGGATTTCGGTTTGCGGTCGCGGGCTTTGTTGTGCGGTGGCTCCTGGACGGCAAGCATCTGACCACCCGACCGGGATGGTTGACGTAATATCGCAATTTCACTCATTGACCCTTTCCGGGTGTCGCCTGGCGGGGGTTCCTTCAGCCGCGTGGGTTGTACAATTTTTGGTGTGAGAACCACCAATATGGGCATCCTCGATAATGCGAAAGAAGTTGCCAAAGCCGTTGAAGAGATTCACAATCTCGAACTTTACCAACGGGTTCTCGGTCTAACTCCCCTTTTCCGGAATGCTCGTCTCCGCATTTCTTGCGTTACATAAACAACAAAAAGAGCATCGGATGTTGACATCCGATGCTCCCGGCTCGTACCCTCCCCCAGGTACTTTGCCAAAGTCACAGCTTACTCAAGCGCACTGAGAGTGCCAATGCAGGCCGCAGCCGTCAGGCCGCCGCTGGTGCTGCCGTTGTCGGTTCGCACCACCGCGTCTTCGAAAGAGCAAAAAGCTTTGACGCCCGTGGAATTGAATTTCATCGGGTTGGCCACAACCTCATAGCCGACGACTACATTGGAGCTCGCGTCCGGCTTATACGTGTAGAGATAGCCCGACTTGCCCGGGGCCGCCACAGCGGTAGCCAGCGAGTTGTCAATGAGACAAGCGTTCGTCGCCTTTGGCGCGGCAGTGGCGCAAGTGGCACCCGGGTCGCCCAGAACTTGCAACGTGGTCGAATACCCAACGGTCGGGAAATCGGTCTGGAATGACACTTCGGCTGTGTTAACGGTGCGAATTCCGCTGGCGGCAGAGGCCTGATTGGCGGCGATGCGCGCGCGCAACAGGTTCGGGATAGCAATCGCGGCGATGATCAGGATGATCGCCACCACGATCAGCAATTCGATCAGTGAGAAACCCTTTTGTTTCCGCATTTGCGTCGTCTGTTCTCCATCCTTTTATATTTTGGTAACGATTAACGCCCTAGCAGGGACATTCTGGTGGCCAAAGACTCAAGTGAGCGAAGTCAGGTGTCCCTCGGGGTGTAGGCGCAATGTTTTCATCGGGGTTCGGCCCAGCGTCACCCGCTGGTCACCCCTTGTTTCTGCCAAGTATTTCCCGGAATGACACGCTCAGAGACCCAATTGACAAATTGTGACAATCGCCGCCATTTGCGTGTCAGGCGCCGCAACCCACGTCGAAAAAGTGCGAGCGTCACTCTCTACGCAATGCCCGCATTGCGGCTACCAGATTCCGCCAGCCGAGATTCAACGCCCGGCCTCCGGTCAGGTAACGTGCCCGAAGTGCGGGTTGAACTCTACAAGGGAAGAATCCAAGGGCCCAAATCGTGAAACGGCCTAAATCACGAAACTGAGGCCAGGCAGCCGGACCTGAAATTCTCAATGAGTGCTAACGCCTGTTTGCGACTGTTATCTTTCGAGACAGATCACTGCCCGTTGGAAACTATACGGGGCACATTGACCCGCGTGCTAAAGTCGAATGTCTCTACAGGCCGTGATAGCTCATAGTGACGGTTTTCGTCTGACCCGCAGCTATTGTTCCGACGTAAGCCATCTCTATCGATCCGATGAGAGACTGAACCAAAAAATTGAAGCCACCCTGACCGCCAGCCTCATTGTAGGCGAACGCACAGGCATTAGGTCCGGAATTAACCCGTTGCGCGAAGCCTTGCCAGTAACTGAATGGTGGAACGCCCACCTTTGAGAGCTGCAGTCCGTAATTGGGATCCGCCCGTGCCTAAAAAAGGCCCTGCGATTCCGCAGGGCCTAAGTACAGGGTGGCCGTGTCATATGCGGTGATAAGGCTCACTTCCCAACGTAACTCTTGGGGCTGCCCACGCCCGTGCAGGGATCCCACTTTGCTTTAGCAACGGATCCATCGTAGAAGCTGCAGAGGCCGTATGAGATGTCATTGTAGTCTGCAGCATAGGTCAACGCCGTGGCGTAGGCGGTATAGATTGTCGTGAGTTCGGCGTTGCTTGAGGCGGCAAAGTGACCGGCGCCATTCACGATGCCAGTCCAGGTTGGCGACGCGACACTGGTGCCGCCGAATATATACCAACAGCAGCCAGTGGTGGCATTGTTGTCATAGACCCAGACCCCGGTGTTGGGGTTGGCATCGGAGGAGACATCGGGCACAAGGCGATTTGTCGCACTGGGCAAGACGCTCTGGTAGCTGGGGCGGGGTTCGTAGGCGCTCAAGCCCCCGCCGCCGTCCTCCCAAGCCGCTTCGCGGGCGAAGTTGCCGAATGTTGCGCCACCATTGACTCTGCTCGTGGTGGTGCCGCCGACGGCAACAACATTCGGCGAAACGCTCGGCCATTCGGTGCCCGCCGAATCCCCGGTCGAGGCAAAATAAACGACCCCTGACTGCACAAAGTGCGAGTCATAGGAGGTTTCGCCGGAGAACTCGGACCCACCCCAGCTGTTGGAGACTTCTCCGCCGCCTGCCGCCGCAACCTGTTTGGTGGCGCAATCCTCGGCGACTAACAGATCAGTAAACGAATTCGACGCCGCTTCAACCAGGAAGATTTTGGCCTTCGGCGCCATCGCGTGGGCCCAGTCGATATCCAGCGCCTGCTCTCCCTCCCACCCTGGATCGTTGCCCGGATCAGACCCCGCACAGCCGCCAGAGCCTCCGGCGAAAATTACCTGGAACGTAGAGCTGGTCACCGCGGGAAGGCCGAACTGCGCCGAGAAGGCATTAAGATCAGCCATCGCAGTTGGGTAGTCATACGCGTCAACGATCCCGATGGCCTTGCTGCCACCGCTTGGATTGGTTTTGAATGTGTTGGGATTGCAGCCCGTTGCCGTCTTCACCAAGTGATAAAGACATGCAATCGAAGCCGGTGTCTCGAAGGCATAACCGGAGAAGGGGGGGCCAACCGCTGCCACTGCGGCGAAATCGGGCAGAGCATATCCATTTGGTTCAGCCCCAAACTGAAGCCGGTTTGCAGGTACAAAAATTCGATAAGGTGTATGCGCGCGAACCCCGACATCCTCCGGGCGCTCGATAGCGGACTCAGGGATGACCACTCTGCCCTTGTGGGCCAATGACGGTTCCTGCGCGGGCGTGGAAATGGCACTGCCCAAGATCAGTAGAGCAGCGGCGAATACAGTTGCTCGTCTCATTCGAAGTTCCTCCTCATTGCGGTTGGCTACTGCGCGTTTGTAAGAGATGTGGGTTGCTCGCTTCCGGGGGAGTCGTCCTGCAGTAGAGGGCCTGTGAAAACTCATTGTTCGGCCGGAATTTCCCTCTTAGCCCAAAAACGGCTGTGATTGTCTCCCCAATCACCGTTCGCGTCAATGTGAAAGAGTTTTCATCCAGATCAGCCCCTCCCGGTACGAAATTCCGAACCGGCCCAGCCAAAATTCCATCCTTTGCGCCCACTTTTGCGACACTTGCGGCAAGTCAATGAAAGCGGTGGAGTTGGCAGTGTCTAAGAAGGACGGTTGGCGCAAGATCCCGATTTCACGCAATATAAAAAGGCGCCCACTTTTGCGGTAGGTTGAGATTGTTCGCACCACCAACCTAGCGAAAAGGAGCGCCTTTATGAGTCAAGAGAAGTATATCGGCATGGACGTTCATCAGGCCA
>Ga0187817_10001102_pt1 | contig 12795 bp, 16 predicted proteins | sample NC_wetland_sal_i_17_FD_132431 | JGI IMG/M metagenome (GOLD analysis project Ga0187817, IMG submission 132431) | Wetland sediment microbial communities from Neuse River Estuary, North Carolina, USA - SO4_2 | ecosystem: Environmental > Aquatic > Freshwater > Wetlands > Sediment | place: USA...
ACGAGATCGCCCGGCGTGCGCGCGGCACGCCCCGCATTGCCGGGCGCCTGTTGCGCCGGGTGCGCGATTTCGCCCTCGTAGCGGACGCTCCCGTCATCGATCAGGTGCTCGCGGACAAGGCGCTCACTGCGCTCGAGGTCGACAACGAAGGCCTCGACGCGCTCGACCGCCGCTACCTTTCGTGCATCGCCAAGACGCATGAGGGCGGCCCGGTCGGCATTGAGACGATCGCGGCGGCGCTGTCGGAGCCGCGCGACGCCATCGAGGAGATCGTCGAGCCCTACCTCTTGCAGCAGGGCTTCATCGCGCGCACGCCGCGCGGCCGCATCGTTACGTTGAAGGCCTGGCGCCACCTCGGCCTCTCGGGCCCCGCGCGCGCGGCAAGCCCGCAAGCGGGGCTGTTCGATACCGAGACCGATGCGGACGTGGATGCCGCCGCCGACTTGGAGGAAACGGGCACTGCCAACCGACTCCGTCCCAAGGCGTAGTCTCATCCCGATGATTAACGGACGATCGCCTTCGCGGCCGATTGCCCCAGCCGGTCACCAATTTACAATTTTGCACAAGAGTCGCCCTAAATAGAACGGCTGCCGGCGCTATATCCAACGGCGGGCGACGCCACAGGATTTCGGTTTGTGATCACACGAAGAACGTTTCTGCACGGCGCTGGGGCCTCCATGGCTGCCACCGCGAGTTTGAGCGGGTCCGCGTTCGCCGAGCCGTTCGCCACGCTGGTGACGCGCTATCAGCTGTCGCCGCCGCGCTGGCCCGCGGGGCTTGCCGTCAAGCTCGCCGTGATTGCCGACCTGCACGCGTGCGAGCCCTGGATGGGGCGCGAGCGCATCCGCCGTATTGTCGGCCACGCCAACGCGCTCGAGCCGGATTGCGTGCTGCTGCTCGGCGACTACGTCGCCGGGAAGGGCATGATGCGCTACGCCGATCCCATCGCAGAGAAGGACTGGGCGCGCGAGCTCGGCCGCCTCAAGGCGCCGCTCGGTGTGCATGCCGTTCTCGGCAATCACGACTGGTGGGCCGACGCCGATGTGCAACGTTGCCGCCGTGGAACGCCCGCGGCCGGCCTTGCACTGCAGGACGCCGGCATTCCCGTCTACGAGAACGCCAGCGTGCGGCTCGAAAAGGATGGCGCCGCCTTCTGGCTCGCTGGGCTCGGCGATCAGGAGGCGTTCTGGACGCCCACGGTACCCTTTGGCCGCGACGACCTCGCCAGCACGCTTCGGCAAGTCACCGACGACGCGCCCGTCGTCCTCATGGCGCACGAGCCCGACATCTTCCCGCGCGTGCCGGACCGCGTCTCCCTCACCGTCGCCGGCCACACCCACGGCGGCCAGATCCGCATCTTCGGCTATGCCCCTATCGTCCCCTCGCGCTTCGGCAACCGTTACGTCTACGGCCACGTGGTCGAGCAAAGCCGCAACCTCGTCGTTTCGGCCGGCCTCGGGTGCAGTGGCGTGCCCGTGCGCTTCGGTGCGCCGCCTGAGATCGTCATGATCGAGCTGGCGGCGTAGCCAAGCGGGGCCGCGCCACAGCATCGCGCGCAGGTGACAACAGCGGCGATATCGGCGCAAGGTCACGCCATGCTTTGCCCCACCGCGAGTGATCCCTCATGACCAGCGATGACCCCACCTGGCGCGATCAATGGCCCGACCTCGCCGGCCGACTCGTCGACCACGGGCAAGGCCGGCGGCACGTGCTGCCGGTGCGCGTCTACTTCGAGGACACGGATTTCTCCGGCCTCGTCTATCACGGCAGCTACCTTCGCTGGTGCGAGCGCGGGCGCTCGGATTTCCTGAGGCTCTTAGGCGGCGACCATCGCCGCTTGATCGACGGGAGCGGCGGCACCGAGCCGGCGGCATTTGTCGTGCGCCGCCTCGCCTTGGAGTTCCTCAAACCCGCACGCATCGACGAGGTGCTCGAGGTGGAGACGCGGGTGAAGCATGTGGGCGCGGCGAGCCTCACGCTGCTGCAGAGCGTGCGGCGGGGTGAAACGGTTGTCGCCGAGGCCGAGGTGGTGGTCGTGGTCGTGTCGGTCTCGGGCAAGCCCTTGCGCATCTCGGCCACGCTGCGTGAGGCCTTCGGGCTCACCTCCCCGGCGGCGCCTGGTGCGGCAAAGTGAGCCGCGGTTTAGGCCCGTTTTTCAGGGGAAAGTTGCATGCGGAGTGCAAGTTTTTCAAGAAAACCGCGGGGATTTTTGCAATTATCCGCCGCCTGCGCGGTATGCGAATGACATTGCGGCCGCAGCAGTTGATGTAGCATCGCGCAACCAGCGCTGATTCTCAGGGAAACATCCAATGGCTGAAAAAACCGCTCCGAAGGTCACGACCATCACGCTCCGCCAGCTCGGCGCCTCGCTTTCGGAAGCGCACGATATTCCAAAGAAGCAAGCCGCCGCGGTGCTCGAGGACCTGGTGGTGATGATCACCAAGCACCTGAAGAAGGGTGACAAGATCCGCATCGGCGGCTTGGGCGTCCTGCAGGTCAGGAAGCGCCCGGCGCGCATGGGCCGCAACCCGGCGACCGGCGAAGCTATCAAGATCAAGGCGTCGAAGAAGGTTGCCTTCCGCGCCGCCAAGGAGCTGAAAGAGGCGGTCTAAGCGCCGCCCCCCGCAGCTCACAAAGATAAGGCGCCCGCACGCGGTCTAGAACTTGCGTGCGGGCGCTGTTTATTTGCGTGGGCGGACCGATTTCGCGCGGGAAAGACGAAAAGCCTGGCTGGGAATTGAGCCTCCGACCGATTGGCTCGGAGGCTCGGTCCAGCAGGCATCGATGAATTCAAATGCCCAAAGGGGGCGCGGCGCGAGCCGTGCCCCCTTTGGGCTCTAGGCTAGCGCAAAGCTTACCACCACCAGCGGTGGCAGCAGCAGCCACGGCGATAGTGCCGGATCGCGGCGACCGTGCGGTAAGAGCGGACGGTCACGAGGTCGACCTTCCGCACCGTGGTCACAACCGGCTTCTGGACAGCGACGTCGCGATAGAAGCGGTGGCAACCGCAATGGCTCTGATAGAGCCGCTTCACAAAGACGGTCCGGTAGCTACGAACGCGCTCGTAGTGGACCTTCTTCACGACATGATCGACCGGCGTGCGGTAGTACACCTTCTTCGCATAGGTGCAGCAACCACCACCGTGTGCTTCGGCAGGCGTCGCGACAACCATGCCCATACCGGCCATGACGCCCGCGGCGACCAGGACTCCAAGAAGATTACGCATCAAAACCTCCAAAACGCCCACGCAGATTTTCCCTTCCGACGCCACGTTTATGGTCGCCGGACTCACGCATTTATGGATAACACGAAACGCATTCCGCTGGTATTCAGTGCCAAGAAAAACGCCGAACTCCTTAGAAACACGGCTAAAAATCGAAACTCAAATGTACCGGAATTTGACAATCCGTATCGAAACGAAATAGCGGAAAACGGAATAGGGAAACGTTGCTTATCCCGCGAGACATTTCTTCATTTGGAATTGACGGAAGGAAAGCAACGATTGCGCTCCAATGCGGGGATAAAGCTAAAACGTTTCCGTAATCGTTTTAGATGCAAACAATGAATGGGAATTGAATTGCTGCGTTGTGGCAATACGACTTTTGCATTGCGCAGAATTCAATGGCGCCGGCGGACGTCGCCGCCCGGATGCAGGCACGCTCGAGGCTGCGAATAGTGCGAGCAAAGAGGGTGGCCGGGCTCAGCGGCAGCCGGCGGCGGTCTTGGCGTCCTCGCCGATGAGATGGGCGATGGCGTCGCCACTGGCGTCGCCCACCCGCAGCGGCTCGGTGCAGCGCCAAGCCGAAACCGCCCTGCGGGCGGCGTCAGCGGCCTCGTCGTTGACGGGGACGCCCCAAGCCTCCGCCGGCGGGATCGCGGCGTTGGGCGTGCTGCCGGTGGCGGTGACGGGTAGGGCTTCAGCCGGCGGTGCCTCGGCAACTGACGGCGGCACCGCGGCCGTCTTCGTGGGCGCCTGCGCGGCAGGCGCCTCGGCCACGGTCGTCTTAAACGCGGGTTTGCTGGCCGCTCGCGGCGCAGCCGCGGCAGTAGCCTTGGGCGCTGGCGGCTTGTTGGCCGCCACGGCCTTCTTGGCAGGGGCAGGCTTGGCGGCAACCGAGGCCGGGACCGGGCTCGCTGCTGGCGGATTGGTCTTGGCCTCCGCCAGCGCCGCGGCGTAGCACTGGTCGAGGTTGCGGCAGCGCCGCTCGGCCGAGGGGTGCGTATCGGTCTCGGGGGCCCCGTCGAAGGACTGGCACACCTGGTCGAGGCCCTTGCGATCGAGCCAGTGCTCGCGCACGCCCTGCTGGACGGCATAGCAGTCGGCCTTGAGCTCGCTGTCGCCGACGGTCAGGTGCCCGCATTCATGCTTGAAGACGAAGATGCGCACCGTCTCCGGCTGGTTCTTGAGCATGTCGGGGTTCAGGATGACGAAGTCGTCACCCGCTCCGCCCTCGCTCGGCAGGGTGCGGTCGACCATGATCTGAGCGTTGTTGCAATTGAGTTTGTGGCCGCCGAGGGTGACGCTGCGGCCGATCCATTGCTCGGCCTTGGCAGGAGGGGGAAGGGAAGAAAGGCCGGCGCCGAGGATGGCGCAGGCGGCCGGTGCCGCCAGAAGGCTACGCAGGAGACGCATGCACTCGCTCACAAGCCCCCCGGCCCTCCGAGTACGGTCGGACGCGATGTAGGGGGCGGATTGGGCCCGAATTGGGACGTAGCGCGCGAGATGGTTAAGCAAAGATTGACGAAAAGCCGAAAGCGCCGCTTTTTTTGAATCCACCGGCAGGGCAAGCCCGGCCGAGCGCCCCCTCACGGCGCGCCGAACAGGCTCGTGAGCTTTGCCTTCACGCCGCTGGCGCGAGTGACGTCGGCGAGAAGCGCGCGCCATTCGCCGAGTGCGATCGCGAACGGGTTGCGACCAAGCTCGCGGCCCTTCAGTCCGAAGCGCAGCGGCTCCTCGCGCGGCGCTTCCGCAAACGTTCCGAACAGGCGGTCGAAGAGGATCAGCACAGACCCGTAGTTCTTATCGAGGCAGGTCTCGTTGCAGGCGTGGTGCACGCGGTGGTGGGCCGGCGTGTTGAGTATCCATTCCAGCGGCCCGAGGCACACCGGGAATGCCGCGTGCAGGAAGAACTGGCAGAGCAGGCCGGCCGCAAGCACCGCTCTTATCGCATCGGGAGGAAATCCAATCCACGCCAGCGGCAGAAAGAAGACGAAGGCGCCGGACAACTGTCCCGTCCAGCCGACGCGAATGGTGGCCGATAGATTGAAATGCATCGCCGAATGATGCACCGCGTGCGTCGCCCACAACCAACGCACGCGGTGAGAGCGCAGCGCCTCCGAGATCGGTGTTCTGATCGACGACAACGGGCCGGGCATCCCGGCGCTGGAGCGGGCGGCGGTGTTTGAGCCGTTCTATCGCGTCGAGCCCTCGCGCAGCTGGGAGACCGGCGGGGCTGGCCTCGGACTCGCGATCGCCCGCGCGATCGTCGAGGCGCACGGCGGGCGCATAAGCGCCGAGGCGGCGCCGGGCGGTGGAGCGCGCATCCGCGTCGTGCTGCCAAACGCGCAGGTGTAGCGCCCGCGCCATGGACAAGGGCGCAGCGGGCATCGATGATGCGGCGCGCGCGAGGTCGAACGAGAGGGGAGAGCCCGTGACCCAAGAGAAGGATGCCCGCGGCATCGATCTCGACATCAAGGATGCCATCGAAGGGCACGAGCGCTTTCGCCAGCAGTTCGAGCGCGACCGCGCCTTCTTCAAGAGCCTCGCTCAGAAGCAGCAGAAGCCGCGCCTCTTGTGGGCCGACAGCCGCGTCGTACCCGCGCAGATCACCAGCGCCGACCCGGGCGAGCTGTTCGAGATCCGCAACATCGCCAACGTCGTGCCGCCGGCGGACGCCGCCGACGATGCGGTCGGCGCGGCGATCGAGTACGGCGTCGGCCATCTCGGCATCGACGACATCGTCGTCTGCGGCCACACGCACTGCGGAGGCATCAAGGCGCTGCTGGAGCCGATCCCGCCCGACCAGGAGGCGCACCTCGGCCGCTGGGTCGAATTTACGCGGCCCGCGCATCAACTGATCGCAGCGGCGCGCGTGCCCGAGGCCGAGGCTCTTACCGCGACCATCAAGGCGCACGTGCAGTTCCAGCTCGACAACTTGATGACCTACGACATCGTGAGCGAGCGCGTGGCGGCGGGACGCCTCAATATCCACGGCTGGCTCTACGACATGGAGACGGGACACCTCACCGCCTACGACCCGACCGACGGGGGCTGGCACGGACTTTTGGAGAAGCTGGGAACCGAAGCTGCGGTTGGCACGTAATGTGGTGCGCGAGATGTGGTGCGCGAGTGGGGGAGTTGATGCGGGTGGAGCGGCCAAGTATTGCCATCAGCCCGTGGCAAGCTCGAATCAGCTACCTATGAGAGTCAGCAAGCGGAGAAATTGGCCATGGCTGACAAAACCGTATTGGTTGTGCCGGGGAAGAAGCTGTCGGTGCCGCGCATCGTGAAGCGTGCGCTGCTCGTTGCGGGCTCCGTCGTGCTCACCTCCGCGCTGGTGCTGGCGATCGTGGTCGGCAACGGCTTCCTGATGACGCGGGGGCGCCCGCTGCAGGGCTGGGACGCGTGGCTCGGCTTCATCAATCGCCCCGACATTCTGACGACGATGATCCTCACCTCGGTCGTGACGGTGCTGTTCGTCTATTGGCACCGCGACCAGGAGCGGAAATAGGCCTTCGCCGGACCGTCATCGTCTGGACTGTCTCGATAGGCCCCGAAAGCAGGGGTTGGTAACTCACCGCCCGCCAACGCTTTGCGCGTGCCTTGCGCCCCCGTTTGGTCATATTGCGAGGCAACATGCCCTCTTGGGGATGCGGGCAATGCACGGCAATGTCGGCACCAGTGCACGCCGGTTGGGCAAATCCATCGGGCGTGCGTTCCCCTGCCGGCATTCCGCCGGGCGCATCCCACGATTACGGATCAACAGATGAACCCCACCGATCTCACCCATGAAGCCATCGGTGCCCCAACGGTGGGCGGCTTCTCGTTCCTCGAGCTGTTCCTCAACGCCTCCTTCGTCGTGCAGTTCGTGATGGCGGGCTTGCTGCTCGCCTCGATCTGGTCGTGGGCCATCGTGGTGGAGAAGTTCTTCGCCTTCAGGCGCGCGCGCGCCGAGTCCGACCGCTTCGAGCACATGTTTTGGTCCGGGCAGTCGCTGGACGAGCTCTACACCGCGCTCTCGCGCACCAAGCCCATCACCATGGCGGCGCTGTTCGTCGCCGCGATGCGCGAGTGGAAGCGCTCGGTCGAGGGCAACATCCGCGCGCTCGGCGGCATTCAGCTGCGCGTCGAGAAAGTGATGGATGTGACCATCAGCCGTGAGATGGAGCGGCTTGATCGCCGTCTCCTGTTCCTTGCCACCGTCGGAGCCACGGCGCCCTTCGTCGGCCTCTTCGGCACGGTGTGGGGCATCATGACGAGCTTCCAGGCGATCGCGATTTCGAAGAACACCAATCTCGCCGTCGTCGCGCCTGGCATCGCGGAGGCGCTGTTTGCGACCGCGCTCGGTCTGCTCGCGGCCATCCCGGCGGTCATTTTCTACAACAAGTATTCGGCCGACAGCCAGGCGATCAGCCATCGGCTCGAAGCGTTCGCGGACGAGTTCGCCGCCATCGTTTCGCGGCAGATCGACGTCAGAACTTGAGAGTCTTCGGATTTGGGAAAGCCTTCAAGGCTTAAAAGGAACCATGGCTGCGAGCATCAGGGCGACACCTCAGGCCGCAGGTCGGCGCAGGCGAGCGCGCCGCCACACGCCCATGAGCGACATCAACGTCACGCCGATGGTCGACGTGATGCTCGTGCTCCTGATCATCTTCATGGTTGCAGCGCCGCTTCTGCAGGTCGGCGTGCCGATCGAGCTGCCGGAGGCCAAGGGCAAGCAGCTGCAATCGAGCAAGGAGCCGCTCGCCATAACGGTCAAGTCCGACGGCACCGTCTACATCGGCGAGACGGTGGTGCCGCTCGACGAGGTCGCGCCCAAGCTCAAGGCGATCGCCAAGAACGGCTATGACGAGCAGATCTTCGTGCGCGGCGACAAGGGTGTCGCCTACGGCGTCGTCATGCGCGTGATGGGCCGCATCAGCGCGGGCGGATTCCACAAGGTCTCCCTCGTCACGGAAGTGGAGGATGGAGGCTAGGGCGTGTTTCGCGGGTTCCTAACCTCGTTTGTCGGCCATGCCTTGCTGCTCGGCTGGGCCCTCATCTCGATCCATCGCACGCCGGAGCTGATCCCCGACACGGTGGCGATCGAGGCGACGATCATCACGCCGTCCGAGTTGACGCGCCTCAAGCAGGGCGATCCGGACTCAAAGGTAGCTGAGGCGAAGGCCAAGGAGGAGGAGAAGCCCGACCTCTCCAAGAAGGAAGCCGAAAAACCCAAGCCCGTCACCGAACCGCCGCCTGCCGCGCCCCCGCCACCCGAGCCGCCCAAGGCCGAGGAACCCAAGCCCGAGCCGCCGAAGGCGGAGGAGCCCAAGCAGGATCAGATCGCCGACAAGCTTGCAGCGTTGCCGCCACCGCCCGAGCCCACGCCCGGCCCCACGCCTGAGGACAAGCAGAAGCTCGAGGAAAAGCTGGAGCAAGAGCGCAAGGCCGAGGAGCAGAAGAAAGCGGAAGAAAAAAAGAAGGCCGAAGAGAAGAAGAAGGCAGAGGAAAAGAAGAAAGCCGAAGAGAAGAAGAAGGCCGAAGAGAAGAAGAAGGCCGACGAAAGGAGAAAGAAGCTCGCGGAAGCCAAGAAGAAGCAGTTCGACGCGGACCGCATCGCGGCACTCATCGACAAGTCGCCCGACAAGCGCGGCGCGCCGCGTTCAGCTACCGAGCCGCAGAAGCCGACGGACTACACCGGGCCGACGGCGGGCGAGCGCCAGGGCCACGACACCGTGCTTTCGGGAACCGAGCAGGATCTATTGCGGTCAATGCTCAAATCGCAGCTTGAGCCATGCTCGAGATTGCCGGGCGGAGGCGGCGGCATCGACACGCCGGTCGTGCGGGTGCGCTTCCAACTGCGCCAGGACGGCTCCCTCGACGGCGAGCCCGTCCTGGTCGAGCCGCAGAGCTCGCCGCTCTACTCGATCGCCGCCGATGCTTCGATCCGCGCGGTTAAGCAGTGCGCGCCATTTCAATTGCCCCAGGACAAATATGGGGGTTGGAGCACGGTCACGTGGGAGTTCGATTGGCCGGTCATCCTCGGGCTGGTGCAAAGGTGAAGTAGGGTGCGGCCCAGAAGTGAAGGTTTGAGCTGATGCGAGACGACACTGCGAGACATTCGGGCTTTCGCTTCGGTCTGCGAGCGGAAGGGGTGCGCGCGCTTGCGCTGATCGCGGCGCTGCTGACGCTGGTGATCGCCGCGCCGGCTTTCGCACAGCGCCCCGACGACAGCTACAAGGGCCCCCCGCCGGGAGGCGGCCTCGACGGTCAGTTGCGCCAGATCAGCCCGCCGCCGTCCGCGTCCGCGCCCGCAAGCCGTCGCGATGCCCCGGCTCCCGGCGGCGGCCTGCAGGGGCGGCAGACGCAGGGCACCATCGCGCCGATTCCCATCGCCATTCCGGTGTTTCTCGGCCCCGATCCCAAGCTCGCAAGCGACGTCGCCGACGTGATCACCGCCGACCTCGATCACTCGGGCCTCTTCCAGCCGCTCGACCGCGCCTCGTTTCTCGAGCAGGTGGGTGACGTGAACGCGGCGCCGCGTTTTCCCGACTGGCGCGCCGTGCGCGCGGACGCACTCGTCGTCGGCAACGTCGGCCAGGGGCCGGACGGCCGCATCATCGCCGAGTTCCGCCTGTGGGACGTCGCCTCCGGGCGCCAGCTCGCCGGCCAGCGCTTCGCGACGAGCGCGCAGAACTGGCGCCGTGTCGGCCATATCATCGCCGATCAGGTCTACCAGCAACTCACCGGCGAGAAGGGCTACTTCGACACCCGCGTCGTGTTCGTGGACGAGACCGGGTCCAAGCAGCAGCGCGTCAAGCGCTTGGCGATCATGGATCAGGACGGCCAGAACGTCCGCCTTCTGAGCAAAGGGCAGGAGCTCGTGCTCACGCCGCGCTTCAGCCCGACGAATCAAGAGATCACGTTCATGTCGTACACCGGCGATCAGCCGCGCGTGTTTCTCTTGAACCTCGAAACGGGGCAGCGCGAAACGGTCGGCGATTTTCCGGGCATGACGTTTGCTCCGCGCTTCTCTCCCGACGGCCAGCGCGTGATCATGAGCCTGCAGAACGGGGGCAACTCGGGGATCTACGAGATGGATCTGCGCAGCCATCAGCGGCGGCAGCTGACGCCCGGCAACGCTATCGACACGAGCCCGAGCTACTCCCCCGACGGGCGGCAGATCACGTTCGAGACGGACCGGGACGGCACGCAGGAGATCTACGTGATGAACTCCGATGGCTCCAACCCGCACCGAATCAGCTCCGGCGAGGGTCGCTACGCGACGCCCGTTTGGTCGCCGCGCGGCGACTACATCGCCTTTACCAAGCAACTCGGCGGCCGCTTCCTCATCGGGGTCATGCGCCCGGACGGCACAGGCGAGCGCGTCCTGACCGAAGGATTCCACAACGAGGGGCCGACGTGGGCGCCCAACGGCCGCGTGCTCATGTTCTTCCGGGACGCGCCGGGAGCTGACGGCGGCCCGCGAATCTTTTCGATCGATCTCACGGGGTATAACGAGCGAACGATTCCCACTCCGGCATTCGCCTCCGACCCTGCGTGGTCGCCGCTCCTCAATTGAAACTCGGCCAAAAGCGATGCTCGCGCCGCGGCGCGGCCGAGGTTGCCGAGGGGGGTGTTTTTCAGCGTAGTTTCATGCTCTTCAGAGTGAGGCTCCAACTACACACAAGCATCTGCGGAGGCCTTGGAATGGCGTGGCATTTTCGCATCTACTAGCTTGGAAAACTGATGGATAACTGCCTCTGTTCTTGATCATCTGATGCAGCGCCAGTACGCCATTACATGGCTAGTGCCGAAGAAGCATCAGGAGATAGACCATGCAGGGTGTGAAGGGGCTGATCGTTATGTCAGCAATCGTTGCGGCCGTCGCTTTGGGCGCGTGCCGCCGTGAAGAGCCGGCGCCGTTGAAGCTCGGCGCTGATATGCCGGCCGCCACGCAGCCCGCTCGCTAAGAGCAGGCGGCAAGGCCAGGACAACATAGGAGAAAATGCTATGAAGAGTGCAATCGTACTCGCCGTCGTCGTCGCTGCTGTTGCTCTTGGCGCTTGCCGTCGTGAAGAGCCTGCTCCGCTGAAGCTCGGCGCGCCCATGCCGACCGCTGAGCAAACTCGCTAACGGTACAGCCAACTCAACAGGAGATTGACGATGAAGGGGGCCATCCTTATCGCGACTGTGGTCGCTGCTGTCGCTCTCGGCGCATGCCGGCGTGAAGAGCCTGCTCCGCTGAAGCTCGGCGCCGACGTTCCGGCCGCTACGCAGCCGGCGCGGTAAACCGACCAAGGCGTTTCCTTCTTGGTGTTTCGCCAAGGAGGCCAGATATCAGGACCGAGGTGCCGGCGCTGAGGCGTCCACCTCGGTCTTGGTGTTTTGGCGTTTGTGCGCGGGCGATCCCGGCGTGGAACCCAGCTCCGCGAGTCGCATTTCCAATTCGCTCGGGAGCGGATTAACGCTTAACTAGGGTCGAGGTGGCTCAATCGTGGCGATGCCGTGACCCTTTGGCGCCAAGGCCGCTTGGCCACATTTTCGCACGAAGCCTCGGATAACTCAGGATTTCAACTGGAACTGTCACCCCTGTCTGATGTTGAGTGGCGATGGAAGGGTGACGAAAGGGACGTTTTCAATGGCCGCTTCAGCTCTGCTCGCCCGCGCAACGCGCCTGCTTGCCGTCGTGCTCGTGGCTGGCGCTCTTGCGGCCTGCGCCAACGACCAGGGTCAGGCGAACTCGCAGCTCACCGGCAAAGACGGCTCGGTGACGCCCGGCACGCACCGCGACTTCGCCGTCAACGTCGGCGACATCGTCTACTTCACCACCGACTCGAGCGAGCTGACGCCCGAGGCCACCGCCACCTTGCAGAAGCAGGCCGTGTGGCTGCAGCAGTACCCGCAGTACACGATCACCATCGAAGGTCACGCCGACGAGCGCGGCACGCGCGAGTACAACATCGCGCTCGGCGCCCGCCGCGCCACCACGGTGCGCAACTTCCTGGCCCAGAACGGCATCAACGGGTCGCGCATTCGCACCATCTCCTACGGCAAGGAGCGCCCAGTCGCGGTCTGCGACGACATCTCCTGCTGGTCGCAGAATCGTCGTGCCCAGACCGTGCTCAATGCCCGCGACGGGGCCGTCGCTCAGGGCAACTAGTCCAGCTCGTTTCACGCCAGCGCTGCCCTTAGGATCGCGCCGACAGGCGGCACCGTATCGCAACGCTTTAACCTTGCGCAAAGCGCATCCGCAGCGGCTCGCCGCGCCGCCACTTTTCGCGCTCCCGAGGCAAAGTTTGGCCGCATTGGCCGCGCAGAACATCCCCAATATTCAAGCGGGTTGCAGCCACGAGGACGCGTTATGTCTCGGCCTGAGGTCGGAACGGACGGGCGCCGCAGCGCGGCGCTCGTCGGGGCGCTTCTTCTGGTCATCGCGGGGCTCGATTCACTCTCCGCAGCCCGCGCCTTTCCCGCCCAGCCTCCCGTGTCCGGCGATGACGCCGGTTACGCCGACGCCAATCGAGACCGCTCCGACGCCGCGACGGACGACGGCTGGAGCCTCTTCCCCGGCCAAGGCGAGGGCACTTACG
>Ga0187817_10001103_pt1 | contig 12793 bp, 10 predicted proteins | sample NC_wetland_sal_i_17_FD_132431 | JGI IMG/M metagenome (GOLD analysis project Ga0187817, IMG submission 132431) | Wetland sediment microbial communities from Neuse River Estuary, North Carolina, USA - SO4_2 | ecosystem: Environmental > Aquatic > Freshwater > Wetlands > Sediment | place: USA...
GCGGTGAGCAGATCGGCGAAGTTCAGGCCGCCCGCTTCCACCTTCACCAAAAGCTGTTCCGGCGCGGGATGGGCGTCGGGGACCTGCTGCAATTCGAGAACTTCGGGACCGCCGAAACGGGTGATGACGAGTGCTTTCATGCGGGAAGTTTAACAGTCCTGAGGGCGGTTCGCGGAGTTCCGCTTTGGCATCTATAATGTTGACGAGTTTCCGACCCCCGTCGCCTGGGAGATTCTCTGGCGGCGGAGGCGAGGGTCGCGCCGCTCCATGGGGCGTGACTCGAGGGTGCGAATGGAAACGTCCGCACCTCCCGTGTTTGGAAAGGAAACGCTCGCCGGGGTTGTGCCCGCCTGCTTCCTTCCCAGCATTTAGCAATTGGCACTTAGCACTTAGCCAAAGCGGCTCGGTGTGGTGCGAGAGCTAAATGCTAATTGCTAAGTGCTATATGCTGCTCGCCGACAAATTCGGGCGCTCGATTCATGATCTGCGGATCTCGATCACCGACCGCTGCAATTACCGGTGTGTGTACTGCCGGACGGGGACCAACGGCGCAGCGTATGCGGAGCTTCCGTTTGAAGATTATCTGCGGATGGCCCGAATACTGGTTGGGCTGGGCATCACAAAGATTCGCCTGACCGGCGGCGAGCCGCTGCTGCGCAAGGGCATCGTGGAGTTCGTACGAGACCTCGCAAAGCTGCGTACCCTACAAGGCAAGAAGCCTGAAATTGCGCTGACGACGAACGGCCACCTGCTGGCGGAAATTGCGCAGCCATTGAAAGACGCCGGACTCGACCGCGTGACGGTCAGCATGGATGCCGTCGATCCCGAGCGATTTGCCCGCATCACGCGGGTGCCGAATGGATTCGACAGCGTGCTGGCGGGAGTGCGCGCATCTCGGCGAGCCGGACTCGACCCCGTGAAGATCAATTGCGTGCTGCTGCGCGGCTTCAATGAAGATCAGATCATTCCGTTTGGGATGTTCGCGCGGGAAGAACGGGTGGTGGTGCGCTTCATCGAATTCATGCCGCTGGAAGAAGAGCGCGTGTGGACGCCCGAGATCGTCGTTCCGCTCGATGAGATCGTCTCCCGCATGTCGGAGTATTTGCCGTTGGACGAGATAGCCCACGAGCATAGCGAAACGGCACGGCGATATCGCTTCCGCGATGGGGTGGGTGAGATTGGAATCATCGCGCCGGTTTCCCATCCGTTCTGCGGACACTGCAGCCGGATTCGCATCACCTCCGACGGCAAGCTGCGTACATGTCTATTTTCCGTGTGGGATCACGACCTGCATGAGTTGATGCGGCGCGGCGCGACCGACGAGAAGCTTACCGAGTTCATTGTAAGAGTGGTGAATAAGAAAGAAGAGCGCCACCACATCGGGGAACCGGGATTTGTGCCTGCGTCACGGACCATGGTGCACATCGGTGGGTAGGGTCGGTCGTTGGTCGTTTGTCGTTAGGAAGGCGCTTCATCACCGAGCGCGCCGACGAACCCGTCAGTAGAACGAATCGTACTTCGTAACCGCCCAGCCATCATCTTTCTTTTCTTCGGTCACGGAAAAGAGATCTTTGTAGGTTGCATCCTGACTGGGGGTACTGTAGCGCTCGCCTTTGTAGTGCAGAATTACCAGCGGCGGCGCGTCTTCCCATTCCACCAGCTTCCAGGAAATCAGCGGGTGCTGGGCTTCGGAGTTGCATACGAAGTCGGCGCGGTGCTTGCGGTAATCCTTTTCCCACTGGGCAAGCAGTTTGCGGCAATTGCCGTCGCGCATCTCGCCGATAAAACCGTTGGCGGTGTGTTCGATGGTGCGATCCCGGAATGGGTTCATCGTGATGCTAATCGGCATGTGGGTAAGCGGGTCGCGTTCTTCCGAGCGCGACAGAACCGGTCCCTGGTTGCTGAGCCAGTTCAGATAACCCAGAAACACGAGTACCAGCAGGCCAGCCGACCCCAGCGCGATGGCGAGATGGGTGCGGGAAAACTGCATTGAGGAGAAGTTTGGGGTAGGAACGAGGTGGCGGCAAGGTTACTTCCGACACTGCCGTAACTGGTAAAACACAAGGGCAAATTGCACGCTCCGCCCTGGTTTGTGTTTTCCAAATGGTCAGCGTATAGTTGGGGATGGAAACTGTTGTGTAGTAGTGTCCGGATTGTCGAAGCACACCAGTGGGCGAAAGCCCACTTTTTAGTTTAGGGTGGATCGGCGGCGCGATGCCGACACAACTTGCTGAAAACATGGCATTTGATCAGGATAGAGTCCGGCAGATTGCGGAGCGCGTAGCGCAGTCGAGCGGGCTGGAAGTGGTGGAAGTGGAGGTTTGCGGGGCGGGAAAGCACCGAATGTTGCGTGTTTTTATAGATCGGCCAGGAGCGACGCCGGCGGCCGATCGTCCGGACGGGGTTACGCACGAAGATTGCTCGAATTTTAGCCGGGAGTTTGGGACGATCGTCGATGTTGAAGATGCGATGCCGGGCGGGTCGTATATGCTGGAGGTTTCCTCTCCAGGACTGGACCGAAAGTTGACTAAGGCGGCGGATTTTGAGCGCTTTCGCGGACATCGCGTGAAGTTGACTACGCGGGCGCCGGTCAACAACAACCGGCATTTTGAAGGGAAGCTGGAAAGCTTCGAGAACGGACGGCTGCTGTTGGATTTGAGCGCGGCGCGGAAAAAGCAGATGCGTTCGAAAGAAGGCGCGGCGACGAAGATCGAAATTGAGTTGGGGAACGTAGAAAAGGCGAATCTGGTACCGGAAATCTAGGAGCAAGGTGTCAGGTGTTAGGTGTCAGGTCTCAGGAAAAGCTAGTCCTGACACCTGAGACCTGAGACCTGAGACCTGAACTTTTATGGCTAGCGAGCTCTACAACATTATCGAAGGGGTCAGCCGGGAAAAAGGCATTGATCCGCAGATTGTGGTCAGCGCGGTCGAGGACGCCATCGTGGTGGCCACGCGCAAGTACTACAAGACGCAGGAAAACTTGCGCGCTGTGCTCGACAAAGACAGCGGCAAGATCAATGCCTATGCGGTGAAGTCCATCGTCGAGACTCCGGAGCAGGTGGAAGATCCGGACTTGCAGGTGACGGTAGAGCAGGCGCGCAAGCTCGATCCGGCGGCGGAAGCGGGCGGAGAGCTGCTGATCCCGAAAGTGACGGAAGGAATTCTGGGGCGGATTGCGGCGCAACTGGCGAAGCAAGTCATCTTTCAGAAAGTGCGCGAGGCGGAACGCGACACGGTTTACAACGAATACATCGGGCATGTGAACGAGATCGTGAATGCGACCGTGAAGCGGATCGAGGGTCCGGATGTGATTCTCGATATCGGCAAGGCCGAAGCGCGCATGGGACGCAAGGAGCAGTCGCGGCTGGAGTCGTTCGCCGTGGGCGAACGGATTCGGGTCGTGATCGTGCGCGTGGAAAAAGCGGTGAAGGGTCCGGGCGTGGTCGCATCGCGTTCGGCGCCGGAACTGGTGCAGCATCTGTTTCAGACCGAAGTGCCGGAAATCTACGACGGCACGGTGGTGATCCGGGCGATTGCGCGGGAAGCGGGCGAGCGCACAAAGATCGCGGTGCTGTCGAAGGACAAGGACGTGGACGCGGTCGGAGCCTGCGTGGGCATGAAGGGAATGCGGGTGCAGTCGATCATCCGCGAATTGCGCGGAGAAAAAATCGACATCATCGAATATCACGAGGATCCGGTTACGTTCGCCGAGAAGGCGCTGCAGCCGGCGAAGGTGAGCCGGGTGACGATTGTCGATGCCGGGGACAAGCATCTGGAAGTCGTGGTGGACGATACCCAGCTTTCGCTTGCCATCGGCAAAAAAGGGCAGAACGTGCGGCTGGCGGCGAAGCTGCTAGGCTGGAAGATCGACATCAAGAGCGAAGAAGAAAAGCGGCAGGAAGTTGAGCAGCAGATGTCGGCGCTGGTCACGCAGACCGCAACTCCGCTGGAGAATGTTACCGGACTGGGCGAGGGGTTGGTCGAGAAACTGAAGGCGGCGGGCGTGAATACGGTGGAGTCGCTGGCCGATATGACGCCGGAGCAACTGGAAGCAATTGAAGGCATTGGCCCGAAAACGGTGGAAAAAATCAGTATTGCGGTCAATAATTACTTCGCGAGTCTGGACGGCGGAGAGGCCGTAGCCGCCGAACCGGAGAGCATTGGAGAAGCCGCCACCGAAGCGGCTTTCAGCGAGGAATCGCCGGCAGAGGACGCGTCAGAAGCGGAGGCATTGGCTTCCGAAGCGGCGCCCGATGCGACGGAGCCTACCGAAACGGCGCACGCAGAAGAAGGCGCTGAGTCTGCGACCGAAGAAGCCGCGGAAGACAAGCAGAGCTGAACCTGGGAGCGTGGCGAGTTCGGAGTTCGATCCGAACCGAACGCGCGGGCCTCGTTCATCAGGAGTGAGATTGCAGCAGGGATTTCGTGAGGTTAGATATGCGAGCCTAGATCGACGACATTAGCGGTACAAGAGAAGAGGAAGCGAGAGCGGATGAGCAAGATTCGAATCAATGATCTGGCCCGTGAGCTGGAAGTCAAGAGCAAGGAAATTCTTGACGTGCTGACCACGGTGGGGGTTACGGAGAAGAAGACGCACTCCAGTTCTCTGGAAGAGCACGAAGCGGAACTGGTGCGGAAACATCTCCGTGGCCGCTCCGAAGCGGCGCCGAGTTCGGCGAAGGCTTCGCGTGTCGCTCGCGGCGAAGAAGAGATCAAGACCAAGATCGACCTCTCGCATATTTCGCGCCCTGGGGATGTGCTGCGCGCCATCACGCAGCAAAAAGGAGCCGTCGAGCGTCCTGCGGCGCGCCCGACCGTCAAGCCGCCTGTGGCGCCGCCGGCGGAAACGAAGGCGGAAATTTCGGCAGCTCCGGCAAAGCCGAAAGCAGCGCCGTCCAAGCCCGCGAGCGAAGCTCCTGCGCTGCCAAAACTGGTGACGCCGGCTTCGGGGGCTGCCGCGCAGCGGCCGCCAGCGGTGGTCGTAATTCCTCCCAAAGCTCCCGTAACCCGACCGGCCGCGACCACACCGGCTGCCACCGCTACTACCGCGCCGCCCGCGATCGCGGTTCCGCCTCGGGCTACGCCTCCAGTCGCCCAGGCTGGAAGTCCTCCGCCAGCGGCACAGCCTCCGGCGCTCAATAACGCTACGCAGATACAAGCTTCGGCACCCGCGAAACCAGCGGCTCCGATTGCGCCGCCGCCGCGAATGATCATGCCGCAGACCGGCCCGCGCCCCGTGTACCAGGCACCTCCGACTGCGCCGGGAGCGCCACCGCGGGCGACGCCGGGACGACCGGTTCCTGGGCAGCCAATTTTTCAGCGTACGGCACGGCCGCAAGCACCCGGATCGCCGCGTCCACCGCTTCGTCCGGGGGAACGTCGGCCGATGCATCCCACCCGCGTGGTTCCAGCGGGATCGCGACCGCTGGGTGTAGGTCCGGGAGGACCGCTGCCGCCGCCTGGACCAACACGTCCGGGAAGCCGGCCAGGAGGGCCGGCGCGGCGACCGGGACAAAGGTATGTGCCGCGAGGCGTGAAGGAAGGCCCGATGAAGGGCTACGTTCCGCCGCCGCGCATGACCATCAGCAACGAGCCGGCGCCGATCACGCGGAACATCACGATCACCGAAGGAATCTCGGTGAAAGACCTTGCCGAAAAGCTGGGCATTCGCGCCAAGGATCTGATTGCGCGACTGGTGGTGCGCGGCGTGTTCGCGACCATCAACCAAACGCTCGACGCGGAACTGGCCAGTGAAATGGCGCGCTTCTTCGGAGCGGAGACGGAAGTGATCACCTTCGAAGAACAAGCTGCGAAAGATACGACGGCAGCAGCCGAGAGCAGCGAGGAAGGCGCGGAAGCGGTGCCGCGTCCACCGGTGGTTACGATCATGGGCCACGTGGACCATGGCAAAACGACGCTGCTCGATTCCATCCGCTCGACCAATGTAGCCAGCGGCGAGGCGGGCGGCATTACGCAGCACATCGGCGCCTACAAGGTTTCCATTACGGACTCAGCGTCTCCAGCTTATGGACGCGAGATCGTGTTCCTGGACACTCCAGGTCACGAGGCGTTCACGCGCATGCGATCGCGCGGCGCGAAAGCGACGGATATTGTGGTGCTGGTCACCGCGGCCGACGACGGCGTGATGCCACAGACGATTGAAGCCATCGATCACGCGCACGCGGCCGAAGTTCCCATCATTGTGGCGGTCAACAAGATCGATAAGCCGGGCGCGATGCCCGAGCGGGTCAAGAAGCAACTGGCGGATCGCGGACTGGTGCCGGAAGAATGGGGCGGCAAGACGGTGTTCGTCGACGTTTCCGCCAAGCAGAAAACGAACCTGAATCTGCTGATGGAAATGATTTTGCTGACGGCGGACTTGCAGGAGTTGAAAGCGACTCCTGGACGCGCGGCGAGCGGGCTGGTGTTGGAAGCGAAACTGGATCGGGGACGCGGTCCGGTGGGAACGATCCTGGTGCAGAACGGAACGCTCCACGCGGGCGACAACTTTGTAGTTGGGAACGTCTACGGAAAAGTCCGCGCCATGTTCGACGATCGCAGCAAGCCGCTGAAGGAAGCGCCGCCTTCGACCCCGGTGGAAATCATCGGGTTGGAAGGGTTGCCGCAGGCAGGCGATCAGTTTGTGGTGGTGACCGACCGCGAGAAGGCGCGCGATATTTCGGAATACCGCGAGCAGAAAGCGCGCGAAGCCGCGCTCGCCAAGAGTTCGCGAGTTTCGCTCGAAGGCCTCGCCGAGCAGTTGAAGACGGCGGGCATGAAAGAGCTGAACATCATTCTCAAGGCCGACGTGCAGGGATCGGTCGAAGTGCTGGGCGACCTGCTGGGCAGGCTGTCGAACGACAAAGTGCGGCTGAAGCTGCTGCGGTCGGGTATTGGCGCGATCACGGAGACGGATGTGCTGCTGGCTTCGGCGTCGAATGCCATCATCATCGGATTCAACGTGCGTCCGGAACGCAAGGCGCAGGAACTGGCGGAGCAGGAAAAAGTCGATATACGGCTGCACTCGATCATTTACGAACTGCAGGACGAGATCAAGCGTGCCATGACCGGTCTGCTCGAACCGACGATCAAAGAAACCTATCAAGGGCGCGCCGAAGTGCTGGAGACCTTCCGCATTCCCAAGGTGGGAACGATTGCCGGCTGCCGGGTAAGCGATGGCTTCGTCAAGCGCGATTCCGAAGTACGGCTGCTGCGCGATAACGTGGTGGTGTTCAAAGGAAAAGTCGGGTCGTTGCGGCGGTTTAAAGACGATGCCTCGCAAGTTACGAGCGGGATGGAGTGCGGTATCTCGATCGCGAACTACGGCGACATCAAAGTTGGCGACGTGATTGAAGCGTTTGTCACGGAGCGGATCGCGGCGGAAGCGATTAAGTAAAGCAGCTCTCAGCTGTCAGCTCTCAGCTCTAAGACCGTCAAATCCCACCCTTGCGCAACGAACGCGCAAGGATGGGGCACCCGGCTGCCGTTGTATCGGATCATTTCATTGTCCGAGTCTCCTAAGCCCCTAGATTTGCGAAATCGGGGGATCGGCCTGTTGCTGGCCGTCGCCTTCCGCGAACAGCCGTCTCATCGTGAGCAGTAACGGATCCGGACCGTCGAAAATCATATGGTTCTCCCATTCGATGGGATCAAGCCGCCCTTCCTTGTCAAACTTCCTTCTCATCGCGATTCTTTCTTCCGTGGTCAGGACGCCATACAACTTTTCGGCCAATGAGAGAGGGGCGGATGCCTTCTCCGCTTCGCTTTCCTGTTTCGCCGCTCCCTCCTCCTCATCGGGATCGTGGCCCTGGCCGGTGACCGACCAGGGAGTCATCCCTATCGGCGTTTCTTCCACCTTGTCTGGTTCCACCACCACCTGCGTCGGGCGCGGCTTCTCGGCCTGCATCTGCTTCAGGTTTCCGGAGGCAATCTGCAACGCATAGAACATGAGGCCGGCGTCTTTGCGGTCGATGCGCCGGGTCAACATCAACTGCACGACGTGGCGCAGCACCATCTGAATGGAGTGCGCGTCTTCGAAGGGCGGAATCATGATCTGGCTGTCGCAGTAGCGCTCGCCGCTGTCGTAAAGTTCGGCGGGCGCGAGACCGTTGTGCTGATGGTAGTAACAGAGTTTCTCGTTGCGCAGGGCGGGCGATCCGCACTGCGCCCCACTGGTCTTGATATGCTGGCACCGCCGAATTTCAACCGGATAACTTGCCATTAGTTTCCCCTGAGGTGAAGCCAATAAAAAACGCGGCCCGGAGGCCGCGTGGTTTTTTCGATCTATATATTTATTATCTCAAATTCAAGATAGGTATACCGAACAGTTGGGGAGAAATATATCTCGGGCAGATTGAGTAAGTTAGGCCGAAAATGGTGAATCAGACCTCTTGACAAGGTTTTCTGGTGTTGGGAGGCAGGTTAGAAGACCCCCTTGGTCGCGGTCTTTTAGAGTCAAGGACTTAGCGATGGTTCGAGCTAAGTCTTTGAGGGGATTGGAGTTATAGGTAAAGTATTTAAGAATGTTGGAGTTAGTGGGAACATGGGGTGGGGGCCGGCTTGCTGATTTGTGGCTGGGAGAGCCGGGCCGGGGGGCGCCCGGCGCTCCATCGTTTCAGGACTTACTGAGCTGCCTGCTGAGCGAACGATCCTCCGATGTCGGCGTCTTCTTGCACCATGAATCCAGTGTTAGCGGAACTCAGGTAAAAGACGATAGCGTTATCCACGTTATTCACGGTCACAGTGACCCGGCCGTTCGAACTCACGGTATACGTGCCGTTGGTCGAGAGGGCCAATGGATTGCCGCCGGCGATGATATCGAAAGAGTTGTCCGCCTGGTTCCAGTTAAAGCCGCTGGTGGTGGGCTTGAAGAGTCCCACACGGTCCTTGTAAGCGGTGTCGAATCCATCCATGACGAAGGCTGCTTGGCTGCTGAGGGTGCTGAAGGGGGCACCTTGCTGCAGGGAGAACATGCCGTCCTCGACCGCGGCGGTGGTGTCGGCGAGGAAGTAGGCGCGGGTTCCGTCTACCATCCAGAAAATCTGAGGGCTGATGGTTCCGCCAGTCAGAGTGAGGCTGGTGGTTCCGCGGCCGGTCGAGGCCAAGGTGTAAGTGCCCCCCGAGACCGCGAGATTAGAGTTCACCGTTGAATCCTGAACATAATCCACGGCCCCCGGCACGGTGCTGCTGCCAGCATCGATATTGCCGGCGCCATCGGTGGTAAAGACGCCTGCGGAGTGAATGCCCAAAGAGTTGGCTTGGGTGTCGCCGGAGCTGCCGAACACATACGAAGTGCCAGACGCGAGAGTAGTGGCCGAGAATCCGCCCGCGGGAACCGTCTGCGCTTCCGCCTGGCCAATTTCAAGCGAGCCGGAAGCGGAGTTCGACATGAAATGGAACTTGCTGGAATTTACGACATAGTAATTGAACGAACTGCCATCGGTCAGAGTGAACGTGCCGCGACCGTTCGCGTCCGGCGCGCTCATGGCGACGGCAGTGGCGATTGCTTGGTTGACGGAGCGAAGTCCGAGAGTGAGGAGGTCTTCGGTACCGGCGATGGCGCCCGCGGTGATGGTGATTCCTCCCACGCGCGAGGTGGTGGAAAGGTTGTGCGCTTTGAATACAAAAGTGCCCGAGGGCGCGGCGGTGAAAGCGGTTGTGTCCTGCATCTCGCCGAAACCCGACGCGGTTTCGAACGAGTCTTGCTCGATGATGTAGAAATGGCTGTCGTCGATCATGGTGATGGCGTAGTTAAAGCCGCTCGAACCGCCGACGTTTATGGAGCCGGTGCCATCGCTATCGATGGTGTAGGTGCCGGCTACGGGCGACGACAGGGTGAATGGGCCGCCGACCTGATCGAAGTCATCGACGGTGACGTTTACGTTGCCATTCCCGTCGGCCGTGAAAACGATGGTTTCGGAAAAGGGAGCGGCTCCGCTGCCCACCGAAGGCTGCTCGAATCCGATCCCGGTCTGCGCGATCACATACTGGCCCTTGAGGCTGGCATTGCTGAAGCCGCCGCCCAGGGACTGAATGATCCCACTGCTGCTGCCGCAACCGGCGGTCAAGAAGATTCCTGATATCGCCGCCAGAGCCATGAGCATGCGCCTGGCACACTTGGAGGAAGGGAGGGGATTCATAAGACACTCCTGTCTTTTCTTAGGATGCGCTAACCCGGATTGTAGAAGAAAGTTTCGGTGAAAAAAATTGACGAGGGCGTTTCTGGGCGGCCATCAAAAGAACGCTCATCATCGGGCCACCCCGGTTCGCTCGGCTTGGACGGGCGAGGGCGCTCGTCCCGACACGAACGCCGTCTCTACAGCGGGTTTCGGGCGGGAGTTGGGATGGCGGGGGGCTTGCTCTTTTCGGATGCTTTTTCGGAAAACCAGACTCCTACGCGGTAAAGGAGCAGGATTCCGAGCACGACGCCATATTCGATGGGCTTGCGCAGATCGGCCTTCACCAGCCAGGTGTAATGCACCACCGCCAGGATCCCCGTCAAATAAATTAGCCGGTGCAGGCGTTGCCAGTTCTTGCCGCCCAGGCGGCGAATCGACCAGGCGGTCGAGGTCAGGGCCAGGGGAATGAGGAGAACGAAAGCGGAGAATCCTACGGTGATGAAGCGGCGCTTGGCAATGTCTTTCATCATCTCGTGAACATCGAAGAACTTATCCAGCCAGATGTAAGTCAGGAAATGTAAAGTTCCGTAAAAGAAGGCGAACAGTCCGATCATGCGGCGGACGCCGATCAGCCAGTACTGACGGGTGATCCGGCGGAGAGGCGTGATGGAGAGCGTGGTGAGGATCAGGATCAGGGTCCAGTCGCCGGTCGAGTGGGTGATGACCTCGATGGGATTGGCGCCCAGGCCGTCGTGGAGGGCCTTCCAGACCAGGCGGCCAAGCGGGACTAGGGCGGCGAGGAAGATGGCGATTTTTGTTAAACGCAACTTCATTTTGTAATTTTGTAATCGGGTAATTTTGTAATTTGAAGGGGGGTAAATTACCAAATTCCCCAATTACCAATTTACAAAATCCTAGAAGTTCTTTTTCAGGTCCATGCCGGAATACAGACTGGCCACCTGGTCGTAACCATTGAACATCAGGGTTGGGCGCTTGAAAAATTCACCCAGGCGACGTTCCTTGGCCTGGCTCCAGCGGGGATGGTCGACGTTGGGATTCACGTTCGAATAGAAACCGTATTCGTTGGGGGCCTGTTGCTGCCAGGTGTTCAGAGGTTGGCTGCCGGTGAAGCGGATGCGGACGATCGACTTCGCGCTCTTGAATCCGTATTTCCAGGGAATCACTATGCGGAGTGGGGCGCCGTCCTGGTTTGGGAGCACCTCACCGTACATGCCGAAACAGAGCAGGGCTAGCGGATGCATGGCCTCGTCCATGCGGAGACCTTCAACGTACGGCCACTGCAATACGCCGGTGCGCTGGCCGGGCATTTGTTGGGGATCATACAAAGTGGTGAACTCGACAAACTTTGCTTTGGGCAGAGGGTCGGCGCGCTTGATCAGTTCGCTTAGGGAAAATCCTATCCACGGGACGACGATCGACCAGCCCTCGACACAGCGATGGCGATAGATGCGCTCTTCGGGAGCGGCCATTTTTATGATGGCGTCGACGTCGAGGACCTGCTTTTTCTTTACGTCGCCGTCAATGGTCACGGTCCAGGGACGGGTCTTGAAATTTTTTGCCAGACCGGCTGGCTCGTATTTGTCGGTGGAGAATTCATAGAAATTGTTGTAGTTGGTGACATCTTTGTAGGGCGTTTCTTTTTCCGTCGTGCTGAAGGGGCTTTTCTGGAGGCCATCAATTTTGGTGTTGGCGTAGGCGGTGAGCGCGGGCACGGCCAGATCGCGGAAAGCGATACCAGTGACAGAGGCGGCGCCAGCGATCGCCGCTCCGGTGAGGAAGTTGCGCCGGTTCAGGCAGGTGGTTTTGGGAGTAATTTCAGAAGACGGAATTGCAGCCGGTTTCTTGATTAGCATGGCTCACCCCAATTATGGTTCAATCCCCACACTTCGTTGCTACCTTCAGTATAGGACGCAGGGAAGGGGAAAAAGTTGCACGCGTCGGTGATCTCGCAAGCCAAGCACCAAGCGTTAACCACAGAGGACACAGGGGAGCACGGAGGAAACCTCGCCATTGTGGTTGAGGAGTTTGTGACAGCCAAACTTCAAGGCGACCTTAGTTCGAGGCCGATTTTGAGATGGACTTGGCGGCAGGACTCGAGCGAATGACTTCGCGGACTTTCTTGGCGAGGTTCTGAAGGGTAAAGGGCTTTTGCAGGAACCCGGTTCCGGGGCCGAGCGCGCCCTGAGTGACAACGTGATCTTCGGTGTAGCCGGAAAGATAGAGGACGCTGATGCCGGGACGCAGCGCCTGCAGCTTTCTGGCGAGTTCACGGCCGCCGATGCCGGGCATAACGACATCGGTGATGAGGATCTGGATGGATTCTTTGTAAGACTCGGCGATTTGCAGACCGCGCTCTCCGTCTTCGGCTTCGAGGACTTTGTAGCCGCGAGAGGTAAGGGTGACACGGACCAGTTCGCGCACGGACTCCTCGTCTTCGACCAGCAAAACGGTTTCGCAGCCGCCGGCTTCGTTTTGCGGGGGCGTGGCCGGACTCAGTTCCTCAGCGGATTCCTCCACGCGCGGCAAATAAACAAAGAAAGTGCTTCCGGCTCCGACCTCGCTTTGGGCAAAGACGTATCCATTGCTTTGCTTGACGATGCCGTAAACGGTGGAGAGGCCCAGGCCGGTGCCTTTTCCTTTGTCCTTGGTGGTAA
>Ga0187817_10001104_pt1 | contig 12775 bp, 11 predicted proteins | sample NC_wetland_sal_i_17_FD_132431 | JGI IMG/M metagenome (GOLD analysis project Ga0187817, IMG submission 132431) | Wetland sediment microbial communities from Neuse River Estuary, North Carolina, USA - SO4_2 | ecosystem: Environmental > Aquatic > Freshwater > Wetlands > Sediment | place: USA...
CTTCGGCCAGCGCACCAAGAAGCGGAAGATGAAGGTGAACGAGGCCTTCGAGTACCTGATCCAGGAAGAAGAACAGCGCCTCATCGATATGGACCAGGTCACGCGGATTGCCATCGATCGCGTGGAAGATTCAGGCATTATCTTCCTCGACGAGATCGACAAAATTGCGGGCCGGGAGAGCGGGCACGGGCCTGATGTTTCCCGCGAAGGTGTGCAGCGCGACATTCTGCCCATCGTCGAGGGCACCACGGTCAACACGCGCTATGGAATGGTCCGAACCGATCACATTCTTTTTGTGGCCGCCGGGGCGTTCCATGTATCCAAGCCCAGCGATCTGATTCCAGAGTTGCAGGGCCGCTTCCCGATCCGGGTAGAGCTGCAGTCGCTCACCATGGACGACTTCATCCGCATTCTCACTGAGCCGAAGTCTTCCCTCGTGAAGCAGTACACCGCGCTGCTCGAAACCGAAGGCGTGAAACTGGAGTTCACCAAGGATTCGCTGGAAGAGATCGCCCGCTTTGCCTTCCGGGTGAACGAAGGCACAGAGAATATCGGCGCCCGCCGCTTGCACACGATCATGGAACGTGTCCTTGACGAGATCAGTTTCGATGCTCCCGACAAGAAGGGCGAGCACATCAAAGTGGACGCTGACTACGTGCGTCACATGCTGGCGGACATTGTGAAAGATCAGGATCTGTCGCGGTACATCCTGTAATCTCTTCTTCAGAATGAATGATGGAGGACGGGCGTCCTCGCCCGCCTGGTCTCGTCGCTTGATAATGAAGCAATGTCCCGAAAGTATGAATATCGCCGCACACTGCCGCATTTCCAGCCTGACCACAAGCGTTTTTCATAACGTTCTCAACCTATCGTCGAGGGGTCCTGTCAGAGGCTGCACGAAGCATCGTGGTCGAGACTCGCCTGGCCTGGACACGACAAGAAGTTCCATCTGTACGGGCTAGTAGTCATGCCTGACCATGTGCACATGGTTCTCAGCCCTCTCGCCGACCGAGACGGTCCGATCAGCATTATGGAGATCATGCAAGTGATCAAAGGTGCATCCGCACATCGTATCAACCAAGAGCTCGGCCGCAAGGGAAAGGTTTGGGAAAAGGAGTTCTTTGATCGCGCTTTGCGTCGCGATAAGCATCGTCGACAAGGTTGAATACATGCTGGGGAATCCGGTGGGCGCAGGGTTGGTACAGAATCCGCTCGAGTATCGCTGGAGGTGGAGAGATACCGGAGAGACTGCCCTGCGAGGCGCCTAGACGGACGGGGACGCCCGTCCTCCACTGTCAATGTCTGAACCAGACGGGCGGGGTCGCCCGCGCCCCCCGCGCCCCCTCCTCCATTACTCGTTAGAAGTTTTCTTGCTACACTCGGAACGCTCCCATCACATGACCACTATTGACCGCAGCCGCCTTGCGTCTCTGATGAAGCGGGAACAAGAACGCTTCGTCAACGAGCACTCCAAATCGAAGGCACTGTTCGAACGTGCCGGCAAATCGCTGCTAGCGGGCGTGCCGATGAACTGGATGCGCAAATGGGCGGGCGCGTTTCCGCCATTCGTGCGGGAGGCGCAGGGCGCGGAGTTCTTCGACGTCGACGGGAAACGCTACATCGACCTCTGCCTGGGGGACACCGGCGCCATGACCGGGCACTCTCCGTTTGCTACGGTGAAGGCGGTTGAGGAGCAGATGCGGCGAGGGATCACGCTGATGCTGCCGTCGGAAGACGCGATTTTCGTGGGCGAAGAATTACAGAAACGCTTCGGTCTCCCTTACTGGCAATTTGCCCTTACCGCGACGGACGCCAACAGGTTTTCCATCCGCCGGGCGCGGCAAATTACCGGCCGGTCGAAGATTCTAGTGTTCAACTGGTGTTACCACGGCACGGTCGACGAGACGTTCATTACCTTGCAAGCCGATGGCAAGGCTCGTGCCCGGCGCGGCAACATCGGGCCGCCGGTTGATCCCTCGGTGACCACGAAGGTTGTCGAATTCAACGATCTCCCGGCGCTCGAACGCGCACTCGCTCCCGGAGACGTGGCGTGCGTGTTGGCTGAGCCCGCCATGACGAACGTCGGCATCGTCCATCCCCAGCCTGGTTTCCACAAAGCGATGCGCGAGATGACGCGGAAGTTCGGGACGCTGCTGATCATCGACGAAACTCACACTATCTGTGCCGGCCCCGGCGGCTATACTCAGGCCGAAAATCTCGATCCGGATATTCTGGTTTTCGGCAAGCCCATCGGCGGCGGAGTTCCCGGTGCGGCTTATGGTTTCACCGACGAGACGGCGAAGCGGATTGCGGCCAAAGACAATCTGGAAGACTGCGATGTCGGCGGAATCGGCGGAACGCTGGCGGGAAATGCGCTCTCGCTGGCAGCCATGCGTGCCACGCTAACCAGCGTGCTCACCAAAGACGCATTTGATCGTATGATCCCGATGGCGGAGCGCTGGACTAGTGGGGTTCAGCAAGTCATTGCCGCATCCGGCGTGCCCTGGCACGTAACCCGGCTGGGAATCCGCGCTGAATATCTGTTCTCATCCAAGCTGCCGAAGAACGGCACCGAGGCCCACGACGCGATGGATTTCGAGCTCGAACGTTTCCTCCACCTCTACTGCATGAATCGTGGCATCCTGCTCACGCCATTCCACAACATGGCGTTGATGTCACCTTCGACCGCCAAGGAGGACATCGATCAGCATTCACGCGTCTTCCGCGACGCAGTCAAAGTATTGACGCAACCGACCGTCGCCCCCGCTTAGCGCGCGCATGATCCGCTGTGTTACGCTGACCTTCGTTCCATGAACGTTGATCGTCACTTCGGCCGCGCGCTATATGCCACTATGGTTCTAGGCTTTACCGCCTGCGGCGTCCCAGGAATTCCCCGGCCACCTTCGCTCAATTTGCCTAAGCCGGTTACCGACCTGCGCGCGGTGCGCGAGGGTGATCGTGTTTATCTTGCTTGGACAGCACCAGCCGAAACCACCGACAATCTTCCGGTCCGCCATGTCCCTTTTGGTACAGTGCTCTGCCGAAGCCTGGGGGCCATGAGGCCGGGGTGCGCAGGCGGAGTGATGCCGGCGATGCCTGACCAACCACCATCCGCTCAGAGGAAGTCGCAACAGACTTTTGTCGATACGGTACCGCTGTCGTTGCTTGGGAGCGACCCGAACGCTCAAATATTCTATGCAGTTTCTGTTTTGAACCAGAACGGCCGTGACGCGGGAATCTCGAATGTTGTCTCAGTGCCGGCCATTGCCGCCCTGCCAGCCCCTGCCGATTTCCGCGCACGGGTCACGGCGAAGGGAGTGGTTCTCGAGTGGTCTGAAGTGCCACACGGCGCCGACACTTCGGAGCTGCGGCATTTATACCGGGTGTATCGCCGTGAGGAGGGCAGCAAGGCTAACACCGTGGTGGGAGAAACCCCGCCGGATACCACTCAACTTGTGGACCACAGCTTCGAATGGGAGAAAACGTATCTCTATCGCGCTACTGTTGTCACGCAGATCCACGTGGAAGGGAAGCCTGAGAGTCAGTTTGAAGGCGATGACACGCCGGCGGTGAAGGTTCTTGCCCACGACGTATTTCCTCCTGCCGTGCCTTCCGACCTGCAAGCAGTCTTCTCAGGAGTGGGTCAACAGGCATTCGTGGAATTGATCTGGGCTCCGGACACCGACCCCGATCTGGCGGGATACAACATTTACCGCCGGGAAGAGGCGAGCGAGCCGACGAAAATCAATGCGGAGCTGCAGAAGGCGCCCGCGTTTCGCGACACGAACGTCGTCTCAGGGCACAGATATTTCTACTCGGTTTCGGCAGTCGACGTGCGAGGCAACGAGAGCGCGCGTTCCGCAGAGGCCAACGAGAGCGTGCCGTAAACTGTCAATTTCTCACGCGCACCTGGACCTGAGTTCCGTCAGGAAGTTGGCCATCCACCAACTCAATCTTTCCCCCGCGCACGACTCCATTGAATTCCTTGCGCTGTTCCGCAAGCGCCGCCGCACCGGCGGATACGCCTCCGCCTGCATTTTCAGCGCGGCGGCCCATGCCTTGGTCCATTGCGGCGTTGGCCAGGTGGTCGGCTTCCTGATTGTGTCCGCGGAGCACGTGCCCGATCGAAAACCACTCGAGTTTTGCGATCAGCTCTTTGGCGCGTCCATGAAGGTCCTTCAGCGTCGCGTTTTTCACCTTGTAGATGCCCTCGATTTGCCGCACCAGCAGTTCGGAATCGCTGACCACCTTGAGCGCCTTGTGGCCATGATTTATCGCATATTCCAGCGCCGCAATGAGGCCCTGATACTCGGCAAAGTTGTTGGTCTGATGGCCGAGGTATTGGCTGAGACTTGCTACTTTCTTCCCGGCCTCGTCCTGGATAACCACCCCGTATCCTGACGGACCAGGATTGCCGCGTGCGCCACCATCGCTATGAGCGACCAGATAGTGCTCCGGAGTGCTTTCATGATGGGTTCCGAACAGATCTTTCGTTGGCCGCGAAGTGCGGGAAGAATAAGAGGGCATGGCCAGAGTTTACTTCAAATAATGGTCGAACCACGCCACCAGCCGCTCCATCACGTCACGCTGATGATCCGGCTGATTGAAAACGTGTCCCTCACCGGGATAGATCACAAGCTCAGTTTCCACGCCCAGAGTCTTGAGCGCGTGCCAGAACTCGCGCGATTGCGGAGCCGGACACTCGCCATCCCGTTCACCAACCAGAACCAACGTAGGCGTCTTCGCGTTCTTGATGAAACTCATGGGCGCGCTCTTGGCATATACCGCCGGATCGTCGTACACCGACGCTCCGAAGTACGGAATCATCCATTCGTCGATGTCGTTCTCCCCGTAGTAGCTCTGCCAGTTGAAGAGTCCGGCCCCGGATACAGCGGCGCGAAAGCGGTTGGTCTGCGTCACCGCCCACATCGTCATGTATCCGCCGTAACTCCAGCCGGTGATGCCGACACGGTTGTTATCGACCGGTAGCGTTTTGACTACTTCATCGACGCCCGCCTGGATGTCGCGAAAATCCCCGTAACCAAAATCTTTCACGTTGGCTTCGGTGAATTTCTCTCCCTGCCCGAAGCTGCCGCGCGGGTTCGGATAAAGAACGAAGTATCCACGAGCGGACAGGCTGTAGGTGTTGAAGAACTGGTCCGGCCACCCCGTATGCGCAACCCCCGCGGGACCGCCGTGCACAACCACCACCATCGGGTAGCGGCGGCTGGGATCGTAGTCCTTGGGAAACATAAGCCAGCCTTGAATCTTCATCCCGTCACTCGACCAATGCAGGCTCTTCAATTCTCCCCAGTCAGCATGAGCGGCCTGGTTGGCGTGCGTGACCTGCTTCCACTCCCCCACCGGGCCAGCCCATACTTCTGGCGGATGCGCCCACGTATGGCGGATTACTGCGGAGTGGCCGTCCGTTGCGAGCGAAATGTTTGTTCCACCCCAAAATGAGTCTGTGATCACGCCCGGCCCTGTCCACAGCGACGAGATCTTGCCGCTGGACAGTTCGACGGTAGAAACCCCAGCCACGCCATCGATGTTTTCGGTGAAAAGGATTGTGCCGGGAATTTTCCAATCCAATCCCGACGGCGAAGCCGCAATTGCGGGAGTAAGATCGCGAGCGTTTCCCCCCGCGGCCGGTACGACGAAGATATCGCCGCCCGTGAACCCCTCATCGCTCATCAGGCCTTCAATGAACGCGATCGACTTGCCATCCGGCGACCAGCGTGGCGCCGCGATCTGCAGACGTGGTTTGTAGATCGGCCTGAGTTCCCCGCCTTGTGCGGCCAGCGTGTAGAGTTGCGCGACATACCAATTCGCGTCTCCCGCGCCGTGAGCAGCTATGACGGCAAAATTCTTGCCGTCAGGCGACCAGTCATATTCGTAAACGTACATATCCGGCGGGGAAAGCTGGCGCACCTTGCCCGAGGCAATGTCTACCACGGTCAGGCGCTGTTCGTAGACCTTGGCCGCAATGACGCCGGTTTCCGGTGCCATTGGCATTAAGGGATTGGCACGGGGTGCATTCTCTGTGAACAGAAATGCAATCGACTTTCCGTCCGGGGACCAGGCAGGATCAGCTAGAGACCCTATAAGGCTGGTCAACTTGCGTGCGGCCCCTGACTTGATGTCAGACACGTAAAGTTGTGATTGATCGCCGGTTTCCGCGTCCGAGAGAAATGCGATCTGTTTGCCATCCGGCGACCACGCGACGCTATCTTCAGTCCCGTTCTTGCCTTCAGTGGCGGAGACACGGTGCGGCTTGGAATCTCCAGATTTCAGCTCCTGAACATAAATCGAGGTGCCAACCAACTGACCTTCCGGGCTGATGGAATCCTCCACCCAGGCCACCCGGCCGCCGTCGCGCGAAATCTCCGCTTGATGGAAGCTTCGGACCGGCACACTTGGACTCTGTGCTTGGGCGCATATCGCGACTAGACAACAGGCAGCCGTCCATACCTGGAGGGTCATTCTGAAGACTGTTTTCATGGCGGTTCTCACAGCTGGCTCGGTGAGCTATTGAACCACAAAAAAGAGTCGCCCGGGTCGCGGATTCTCAGCCTTTGATCTCAAGAAGGTTTAGCTGTGGCAATCCGTGCAAATCCGTGGCTGGTTCTTGCGCCCAGAGACTCCTGAAGAAACCCCCAGCTCTGCCGATGATCGCCATAGAGATGGCCATCAGGCGGAGTCTGCGTGCGTTTCCGTTCTTACTCATCTTGCTGGGATGCGGCGGCAGCTGCCGAACCGCTCGGTCGGATTCGTCAACCAGACCAGGCATTCCGATGCAGACCTCTGGACACTTTGGAACACCGCGCAGCAAACTCTGGCCAGCAAAATAGACCTCAACCCGGTGCAGCAATCCATCGCCAACGCACCGGCAGACATTCTCGCCGGCGACCCCCGGGCTCTGACCATTCGGCCCCTCCAGCTTACGGTAGCTTCCGCGCCGGACCTGTCTTCGCAGACTCTTCTTGCTGCCACCGGCACGCGTCGGCCCGATCCAACCGGATTGATCGCCTGCCCTCAACCTTGCGACGTCCGCTACACGCCAGCCTATTCGCTCTACCAGCCTGCGGTAGTGAAGTACGCTGCGTCCTGGGAGTCCTCTGGAAGCAGCTTTGACACCATCGTGGAGTATGAGTTCGAGAACCAGATTCTGTTCGCGCTGGGATACGACACGAGCTGGCGATGAGCGCCGATCTGCTTTCAGAATGGAGCTAAGTCCGACGAAAGTGCCGTTCGGCGGTTCTTGGGGTAATTGATATTACGACAGCTATCCGACTTCAGCGTCTGGGGAAAGCCGCCAGCCGCCGTTCGCAGATTGATGCAGATTCATACCTGTTGACAATGGCTCTGTTGGGGCGCACTGTTGCAGACACTTTCGTGGGCAAGCCTCTTCCCAGCCAATCTGTCTTCCCCATTTTAGACTTTGCTTTCGAAGCCGTATCGGCTCTTTGCAATCTCGACTCTCAGGGGGGCACTTGCACAACCAGGGGACGGAACTGTCGAGTGGTGAACAAGCATTCTCGAAAAGTCTACGAGGAAGTGCGCTTATGCGAAAAAGTTTGTTCCTGATTTGCGTGCTTGGATTAGCTTGCGTCTCGTGGGCCCAAACCAATCGGGCATCCTGGGCGAATTTAGGCGGCCTGCAGTCGGGGCAGAAGATTGAGATCGTCGACATGAACTCGAAGAAACATTCCGGAACTTTCGTGAATGTCGCCGACACGGCGATCTCCTACCAGGAGGCCGCAAGCGAACGGGCCATTCAGAAGCAAGACGTTCGTAGCGTGAAACTCATAGAAAACAAACACCGTTTGCACAACAGCCTCATCGTCGGAGCGTTGGGCGCCGGCGCAGGAGCGGGGATAGGTGCAGCGACAGAACACTCATGCTCATCGCAAGGCTTGTGTATTCACCCGGTTGGTAAAGGCGGAGCGGCCGGGATAGGCGCGGCTCTCGGTTTCGTGGGGGGCGCAGTCATCGGAGCTCTGTTGCCCAGTCACAAAATGATTTACAGCATGAACTCGCACTAGACTGCTTCGGATCGATAACTCGTCACGAAGCCGCTCAAGGCTCGCAATCATGGCGATGGCTAGGGGCTACTTCTTTTCGGTTTTCTTCTGCTCGGTCTTGGGCTTTTCTTCCTTCTTGGTGGCAGACTCACTTTTTGCGCTGGAGTCTCCACTTGAGGCGGGCGCGGACGACTTCTTCGCGTAGTCGGTCACGTACCATCCCGAGCCTTTGAACTGTACCGCTGGCGCTGAGATCGTTTGCTCGACGGGGCCACCGCATTCCGGACACTTCTTGATGTGGGGATCAGAAAATTTCTGGATTCGCTCGAAGAGATGATGGCATTTCTTGCAGCGATATTCGTAAAGTGGCATGGATCCTTGAAAACAGCCGCCGAAACACAAGGCTCGGGCTTGTGCTTCCCTGGTTTCGATTCTAGGGACTGCATCGGTTCTCGTCAATTCACGACACGGTTGCGGGCCACGCCGAGGTGGTAGACTCGCGTCGATGGCGAGCGCAGAAAAAAATCCGGTGGAATCGGCTGATCCCGGGCGCACATTGGCACCGGGGCTCTACCTGGTGGCTACGCCGATCGGCAATCTGGAGGATATCACCCTGCGGGCCGTGCGGGTGCTGAAGGAAGCCGATCTCATCGCGTGCGAAGACACCCGCCAGACGCAAAAGCTCCTGACTCATTACGGCATTGCCACCCGCACCACCAGCTATCACGAACACAATGAGATGACGCGGGCCCCAGAGCTGGTCATGGAACTCGAGCAGGGAGCGCGAATCGCCCTGGTGACCGACGCGGGAATGCCCGGCATCTCTGACCCCGGCTTTCGCCTGATCACACTGGCCATCCGCCACCATTTGCCCGTGGTTCCGATCCCCGGAGCGTCGGCATTTCTGGCCGCGCTGGTCGCCAGCGGCCTGCCGACCGATTCCTTCCGCTTCAGCGGATTCCTGCCCGCCAAGCAGGGACAGCGCAGGACGTTGCTGGAAAGCATTCGGGAGTCGCCGCGGACGCAGGTGTTCTACGAAGCGCCGCATCGCATGAAAGAAGCGCTTTCAGATGTTGTCGAGGTTCTGGGAAAAGACCGCCACGTGGTGATCGCCCGCGAAGTTACCAAGCTTCATGAAGAGTTCCTTCGTGGACGCGCCCACGAAGTTCTGGAGGCCTTGAACACACGCGGCGACGTCAAAGGCGAGATCACGCTGCTGATCGGGAAGGCGGAAGCAGGAGAGACTCGTGTGGGGACGGGTGTCCTCTCCGGTCCTGCGATCCGCCGGCGGCTCGAGCAGATCATGAAAGAAGAACATCTGGACGAGAAAGCCGCGCTGAAGAAAATTGCCAAAGAAATGGGAATCTCCAAAAGCGAAGCCTATCGAGAATTGCAGCGCAGCAAGTAGGCTGGACGGGCGGGGACGCCCGTCCTCCACCATCTATTTGGGAGTTAGCTCGCGCTTCACCGCTTCACTCACCTGCTTGCCATCCACCCGAATTCCAGCACCAGAAAAGCGCGCCATGACGTTCTTCATCACCGTGCCCATGTCTTTCATGGTGGGTGAGCCCATCGCGGCGATGACGGCTTTCACACCCTCGACGATCTGGTCTTCACTCGCAGCCTTGGGCAAGTAGGCTTCGATGAGTGTGATCTCCGCGGCTTCCTTGTCTGCCATTTCCTTGCGGCCGCCTTTGAGGAATTGCTCGATCGACTCCTTGCGCTGCTTGATCAGCGTGCTGAGCACCTGCTGGGACTCTTTGTCGTCAAGCGGCGCCATTTTTTCGATTTCGCGGTTCTTGAGTGCGGTTTTGACCATGCGAAGGGTGGAGAGCCGCTGCTCCTCGCGGGCCTTCATGGCCGTCGTGATGTCCTTCTGAATCTGGTCGATCATGCTCATGGAAGGAATTATAGCGGTTGGCTGTGGCACTGCCCACGTAGCGGCGGGTGCCCTCACCCGCCTGGCCGAGCGAAGCTCGGCAGTATCCGGCGACCTGCACTCGCCCACCCGGACGGGGCGTCCGGGTCTACGGGATCCGTGAAGGACGCTTACATCACAGCACTACGCAGGCATTCCGGGTAAACTGATTGATACTTATTTCAGGGGAACTTATCCTATGTTGCGCAAGAATCGTCTATTCACGCCCGGTCCCACCCCGATCCTTCCCGCTGCCCAAAACGCGATGGCGTCATTTACAGCGCACCATCGCACGGCTGATTTTCGAGCGCTTTTCTCCCGAGTGCTCGCCGACATGAAAGAGTTCATCGGCACAAACCATGACGTTTTGGTACTGGCTTCTTCGGGAACCGGGGTGATGGAAGGCTCCGTCTCGAACCTGACCTCGCCCGGGGACAAAGTGCTGGTCGTCACGGCTGGCAAGTTCGGAGAGCGCTGGCGTGATTTGGCCAAAGCCTTCGGATGTGCGGTTGAAGTGGTCAGCGTTCCTTACGGCGAGACGTTCACGCCTGAGCAAATCCGAAGCAAGCTGACGCCCGATATCCGTGCCGTCTACGTACAGGCAACCGAGAGCTCCACCGGGGCTCGCCATGACATCAAGAGCATTGCTCAGATGGTGCGGCGCACGGGCGATGACACCCTCCTGGTCGTCGATGCCATCACAGGCCTGGGGACCACGCATTTCGATGTGGACGGTTGGGGCATCGACGCGATCATCGGCGGATCACAAAAGGCGCTGATGATTCCACCCGGCCTGGCCTACTGCGCCGTCAGTGAACGTGCCTGGAAGCGCATGGACAGCGCGAAGTCGCCACGCTATTACTTCGACTTCCGTAAAGAGCGGAAAGCCGCCGCTAAAGGGGAGTCAGCTTACACCCCCGCGACTTCATTGTTTGCCGCACTGGCTGCGGCTCTCGACTTTGTCCGGCAAGTTGGCGATGGTGATCTGGTCGCCGGCCGGAAAGCTCTAATTGACAATGCTGAGCTCGCAGCGGCGATGACCCGTGCCGGCGCCCACGCGCTCGGCCTCAAGTTGTTTGCCCCTTCTGCCCCCGCGGCCGCTTTGACTGCCATTCAATCTCCGAATGGTATTGACTCCGGCACTCTTGTAAAGGAATTCCGCAAATCGTTCGGCGCCGTCGTGGCCAACGGCCAGGGCGAGATGAAGGGGAAACTGTTCCGCATTGCGCATCTGGGCTACTACGATTATCTCGATACCATCGGTATTCTGGCCGCGCTGGAAAATGTGCTGGCCACTGTCACTCAGCAAAAAGCACATTACGGTGCGGCTGTCCGCGCGGCGCAGGAAGTGTACGCCCAGAAACAGCACGAAGTAACCAGCGTTGATGCTGTCGCACAGTGATAAGCCTGCCGTTGGCACCGAACGGGATTAGGGCCAAATCGTCATGAAAATTGTCATAGCCGAAAAGATATCCGCATCTGCAGTGGATCTTCTGCGTGAGCCGGAATGGATCGTGGTAACCCCTGATCAGATAGTCAGCGGGTTGGCGGCACAGTTGGAGTCCGCTGACGCGCTCATTGTTCGCTCTGCGGTCCAGGTGGACGCACATTTGCTGGCCAAAGCTCGCAAACTACGGGTCATCGGGCGAGCCGGCGTGGGTGTGGACAATATCGAACTCGAGCCTGCCACGCGCCAGGGCATTGCCGTCATGAACACGCCCGGCGCGAATGCGGTTGCGGTCGCCGAGCACACCTTGGCCATGATGCTGGCGATGGCGCGCCATGTGTGCCGGGCGAATGCGCTCATGCACGCCGGGAAATGGGAGAAGAAATCACTGCAGGGGACCGAACTGCGAGGCAAGACCCTGGGAATTGCGGGGCTCGGGCGAATCGGCCTGGAAGTTGCGCGTCGTGCGCGGGCGTTCGGAATGACGGTCATCGCTCACGATCCGTTCGTTTCGACTGCCGTGGCCAAGGAGCAGGGAATTCGCATGGGCACGCTGCATGAAGTGTATGCCGCCGCGGATTACCTGACCCTGCACGTTGGCCTGACTCCACAAACCACGGGCATGATCAATGCCGATTCGCTGAAGAAGATGAAACGCGGTGTGCGGCTGGTGAACTGTGCCCGGGGCGAACTGGTGGAGGAAGCGGCGCTCGCTGACGCATTGAAGCAAAGCCAGGTGGCAGCAGCGGCTCTGGACGTCTTTGTTGAAGAGCCACCAAAGAACTCCCCTCTGGTCGCGTTCGACAACGTCATTCTCACTCCCCACATCGGCGGATCCACGCATGAGGCGCAGGAGGCCGTCGGTTTCCAGATTGCGCAGCAGGTGAAGGAGTATCTGAAACACGGAGTGATTCAGAACGCGGTGAATGTTCCTTCCGTCTCGCATGACGAGTATCTCGAACTGCAGCCCTACATCGTGCTGGCGGAAAGACTCGGGTCCTTTCTGGCCCAGGTCAGCGAAGGAGCTCTGGAGGAAATTTCTCTGCGCTACGGCGGCCACATTGCCGAAGGGAAGACCGAACTGATCCGCAATGCCGCGATCAAGGGCATCCTCAATCAAAGCCTGGAAGAAAAAGCCAACCTGGTGAACGCGGCGGCCATCGCGTCTTCCCGCGGGCTCCGCATTCACGAGTCTCATAAAGCGAAAAGCTCGACCGGAGGCTCAGGCAGCGTGCTTTCGGTCCTGGTCAAGACGCAGACCGAGGAGCACCTCGTAAAAGGCGCGGTCCTGCACAAAAACACACCTCGGTTGCTGCACGTGGACGGCATTGACGTCGAAGCGCCCTTGGAGAAAAACCTTATTTATCTTCGCAACCGTGACGTGCC
>Ga0187817_10001106_pt1 | contig 12773 bp, 13 predicted proteins | sample NC_wetland_sal_i_17_FD_132431 | JGI IMG/M metagenome (GOLD analysis project Ga0187817, IMG submission 132431) | Wetland sediment microbial communities from Neuse River Estuary, North Carolina, USA - SO4_2 | ecosystem: Environmental > Aquatic > Freshwater > Wetlands > Sediment | place: USA...
ATCGCCCTCGACCTTGAAGCTCGCCGGTTCGATGTGATCCCAGGGCAAAGCTCGATCGCGAGTGCTTTCGCCCACTTCAGTGGCATCGATGAGCGAGGGCAGTGCGATATCCGGGGTGACGCCGCGATCCTGCGTACTCTCGCCGGTGATTCGATAATACTTGCCGATGGTCACGTTGAGCTGGCCGAGTTCGGGCTTGCGGCCGAAAATCGTGTAGTTGAGCGGGTGTGCATTTTGCACCGTGCCCTTGCCGTAGGTTTGTTGCCCGACAACGAGGCCGCGGCCGTAATCCTGAATGGCGCCGGCAAAGATCTCGGACGCCGAAGCGCTGAACCGGTCCACCAACACGATCAAGGGACCGCTGTAAAAGATCGCCGGATCCGGATCGTCGTCGACCTCGATGCGCCCGGTCGTATCGCGCAATTGAACCACCGGGCCGTGGTCGATGAACAGACCAGTCAATGACTCGGCTTCCGGCAGATAGCCCCCGCCATTGGCACGCAAATCCATGATCAACACCTCGGCGCCATCCTTGCGCAATTCGCCGATCAGCCGCTGCACGTCGCGGGTCGTGCTGCGAAAGTCCTTGGCGCCGGCGCGACTGGCGTCGTAATCCTGGTAGAAGCTCGGAACCGTGATGATGCCGACCTTGACGTCGCGGCCGTTGCGCTGCACCGTGCGCATTGCTTTGTGCGAGGCTTGTGCTTCGAGCGACACGCGGTTGCGTGTGAACTCGACGATTTTTTGCGGGGAACCGGGCGCAGCGCCTGCGGGCAGCAGCTGTAGGCGCACGAGCGTGCCGCCGGGCCCGCGTATCTTTTGCACCACGTCGTCCAGGCGCCAACCAATGACATCGGTGAGCTCCCCGGTCTTGCCCTCGCCCACCGCGGTAATGCGATCGTTGGCAGCGAGCTTGCCGCTGACGGCGGCGGGCCCGCCCGCGATCACGTCGATCACCGTGACATAGTCGTCGGTCAATTGCAGCGATGCGCCGATGCCCTCGTAGCTCAAGCTCATCTGAATGTTGTATTCCTCGGAGTTGCGCGCCGAGAAGTAATTGGAATGCGGATCCAACGACAGCACGAAGGCATTCATGAACGCTTCGAATACATCGTCCGGTTTGCTCTGATCCATGCGCTTCGCCACGTGTTCATAGCGCTTGCGCAGGGTGTCCACGACATCCGGCCACTGCTTGCCGGCGGTAATCAGCGACAGCTCGTCGTTCTTGACTCGTTTGCGCCACAACTCGTTCATCTCGGCGGCGTTCGCCGGCCACGGTTCCTTTTCGCGATCGAACGTGAACGATTCATCGATATCGAAATCCGGCTTCTTCGCAAGCAGTTCAACGGCATAGTTCATGCGCTCGCGGCTGCGTTGCTGAAAACGCCGGAAAATGACGAAGGCGGGCTCGACATCGCCCGCCTTGATGGCATCGTCGAGTTCGTAGCGATAGCGCTCGAATTCGGCGATATCGCTGGCATAGAAGTAACTTCTGCCGGGGTCGATGGAGTCGAGATAGCGATCGAGTATCAGGCTCGAAAGCCGATCATCGAGCGGGGCCCGCCGGTAGTGCTCCCGGGCGATGATGTCGCTGACGCGGCGCGCCACGTAATTCTCTTGCTCCGTGGGCGCCAGCACGACGCTTGCAGCCGGGGCCGGGGCGGGCGGAGTCATGGCCGCGCCGAGCAATGCCGCCATACCGACCGCACTCGCGCAGACGGCAATCGCTGTCAGCCAGCGGGAGCGCTTGGCCCAAGGCCCAAGCTTATTTGCGACAGTCATCACCGTTCCCGTTCTCCTGTAAACTGCGTGGCCCGAGTTGTTCCAAGGCTAGACGAGCCCATGCCACATGCCAAGTGTATACGAGCCTGAGGATATGCGTCCGTTCACGGTTTTGATCCGTATTGTGCTGGGCGCGGCCGCATCGATCAGTTTCGGCCTGAGTGCCGTGTTGATCATATTCCGTGTCCTGGCCGGGAAACACCCTGATCTGCCGGGGGAACCGCCGCCGCCATGCCGAGCTTGTTGGTGTTTGGCATTCTGACTCCGGCAAGCGCCGGTAGTTTCCTCGGGCAGGCCAAAGCGCGGCCCTGGCGCTGCTGGGCGCATGCGGCCCTGACCTGCCTCTGCGCGGCTGTAGCGCGACGCGCCGGCTGAGGTGCGAAGGAGGTTTTCCATTATCACGCGAGCTCGGGGTCGCCGCGCGCTGTCTGCAGGTTGTCTCGCAGCAATGCTGGTCGCCTGCGCGGTGCAGCACAAGGGCCCGCCGCCTTCTACCGAAATCGATGAGACGGGACTCAGGGACGACCTGCGCGTGTTGGCTTCGGATGATTTCGAGGGCCGCAGGCCGGGAACGCCGGGCGAAGACAAAACGGTTGCTTTCCTGGTCGCGCAATTCCGCAAATTGGGATTGAAGCCCGGCAACGGCGAGAGTTTCGTGCAGCAGGTCCCGTTGGTCGAAATTACGGCAGACGCCGCGACCCTGTCGGCCGCCGGAGGCGGCAACGCGCGCTCGCTGCGCTACGGCAAAGAGATGGTCATCTGGACCAAGCGCGTCGTTCCGGCGGCGCAGGTCGAGCACAGCGAGCTCGTGTTTGTCGGCTACGGCATCGTCGCGCCGGAATACGACTGGAACGACTATGCGCAGGTCGACGTTCGCGGCAAGACGGTGCTCATCATGGCTAACGATCCGGGCTATGGCAGCAAAGACCTCACGGTATTCAGAGGCAACGCCATGACCGAATATGGGCGCTGGGCCTATAAGTTCGAAGAGGCCGCCCGGCACGGCGCAGCCGGCGTATTGCTGATTCACGACACCGGGGCGACCGGCTTCGGCTGGAACGTGGTGGCGAGCACTTGGACCGGGCCGCAGCTCGACGGCGCGACGACCGACGACAATGCGAGCCGTGCGGCCATCGAGGGCTGGATCAGCAACGAAGCAGGCAGGGCTGTGTTTGCTCAGGCGGGGCTCGACTATGAGGCCCTGAGTGCCGCGGCCGCGCGACGTGGTTTCAAAGCGGTTGGCATGGGTCTCAAGGTCGATGCCCAGGTGCGCAATTCCATCCGCCGTTTGAGTTCCGCCAACGTCATCGCGCTGTTACCGGGCGGCCAGCGCAAACATGAATATGTCTTATATACCGCTCACTGGGATGGCTTGGGCCGCGACTCGAGCGGCACAATTTTCAACGGCGCCGTCGACAACGCAAGCGGCGTTGCGGGGCTGCTGATGCTGGCGCAGTCCTTCAGTCGCACTCGCCCGCCGCCCGACAGATCGATCGCGTTCATCGCGTTCACCGCGGAGGAATCGGGGCTCCTCGGCTCAGCGTATTATGTCGAGAACCCGATTTTCTCGCTGCGGCAAACCGCAGGCGTGCTCAATCTGGACGGCCTGCACATTGGCGGACGGACTCGCGACGTGATGGTGATCGGGGCGGGCAATTCGGAACTGGAAGAGACGGTGCGCGCTGCGGCGCTCTTACAAGGTCGGATAGCGCGCCCGGAGCCCCACCCGGAACAGGGTCTTTACTTTCGTTCCGACGAGTTCAATTTCGCGCGGCACGGCGTGCCCGCTCTGTATGTCAAGGCGGGTCTCGATGATTCGGCGCGCGGACCTGCGTGGGGGCTGTCGCAGCTCGACGATTACATGGCGCATCGCTATCGCCAACCCGGCGACAAGTATTCGGAGGATTGGAACCTGTTCGGCGCAGTCGATGATTTGGCACTTTACTACGCAGTCGGCGATCGACTGGCGCGCACGCGGCGCTTCCCGCGCTGGTACTCCAACAGTGAATTCAGCGCCAGCCACGGCCGCAATCGAGACGCCTCGGGTGATTAGCGGCGACGCTAGCGTTTGCGGACCCGCTCCCAATGCTTTTTGCGGTCGAAGCTGCCTGAGGTGTTATACGGATCGAAGCCGCGCGTTTCATTCGCCGCCTTGAGAGGCGCTCTCTCGACCGTAAGACCCCGGGCGGTTTGCGCCTGCGCGGCTTGCGTGTGGGCAGCTCGCGCCTGCTTGAGTTCCTGCACTCCGAAGTTGAACTTCGCGTCCGGATTATTCCTCTTGTCCTCGTTTGTCATCGCTCTTCCCTCCGAAAAATCGCAATCACACTCCTGCGGCCATGGTGTTCGATTTTTAATATGGCTCGTGGACGGATGTTCCCAAATTGCGACAATCGACGATCTGAAAAAAATTGAAACTGTGATGCGCTTCAAATCACAGGTGACTTAATGCGGAGGTCTCGCGACTTAACGTGCGGTCTCGCGACTTAATGTGCCGCTGCGAGCGAGGGCTCATGCGGGCGGCACCGTCAGACATTGGTGGACGCCGACCTCGCCGATGGATTCGCCAGCACGCTGGGAAGCTGCCTGTCGAAGAGGACGCTGCGGTTGCGGCCGCGCAGCTTCGCGGTGTAAAGAGCTTGGTCGGCGGCCTTGACGAAATCGGCGACGTTGGCAAAGGAGATTTGCGTTCCGTGGGTGGCGCAGCCGATTGAAATCGTCACGGTGGTGTGGTCGGAACCGACGACATGGCCGGTGTTCTGGAACGCCGCTACGATGCGTTCGCATATGCTGCGCGCCGTGTCGGCGTCGGTGGCGGGCAGCACGACCACGAATTCCTCGCCGCCGTAGCGGGCTATCAAGTCGGTCTCGCGCGTATTGCCGCGCAGAATGCGCGCCGTCGCCTGTAGGATTCGGTCGCCGGCCTGGTGTCCGAACTTATCGTTGATGCTCTTGAAGTTGTCGAGATCCGCGAAGGCGACGCTCAGCGGCCATTTGTGGCGGGTCGAATGCTCGAATTCACGCGCCAAGACCTGATCGAGGTACGCGCGGTTGTACACACCGGTCATGGCGTCGCGGCGGGTCTCCTCTTCGAGCTCAAGTGCGCGCGAGCTCGTCAGCTCGGCAACCGCGCGCAAGGTGTTAATTTCGCGCAGCGCATGCAGACTGCGCAGCATCAAGGCTTCGCGGGCTTGCTCGAGGATCAGTTCGGGGTGCTGCTCGGTCAACAAGTTGGTCTCGAAAATGGACTCCGTCTCCGGCAACATCGAGCCCACCGTTCCGAGCACCTGTCCGAAGGCCGTCTTATCCATTCCCAGGCTGCGCTCGGCGCACAGCGCGGTCTCGGCGAAGTGCCGGTGCTGCGGCTCGCGCAAGAACAGATCAGCCAGCGGCCCTGACAATGCGACGCAACGTTCGAAGATCTGGACGGGCTCGGCGGTGACGCTGAAATCGATGTGATGGCTGTGCGCGATCGCGCGATGCAGCCGTTCGGGCAAGTTCCAGCTTCGCATCAGCCACCCGCCGATCTCGGCGTGATCGACTTGCAAGCGTTTTTTTTCGTGCGCGGCGAGCGCGTTGTGGTCGCTCTGGATGGATTCGCCGCCGCGATACAGATCGGGGATTGCCTTGTCCAAGGCCAGGATGCCCACATCCTGCAGCAGGGCGGCGAGAAAGATTTCTTCGGCCATCGATTGATGCATGGCGTCGCCGAGCGCGCGCGCCGCGGTCGCCGCGATCAGCGCCCGCCGCCAATAGTACGGATAGCTGATGCCATTGGCTTTGCCGGTGCGCAGCGATTTCACCAGCGAAAAGCTCAAGGCGAGGGTCAGCGTGGCATTTAGGCCAAGCACTACGAGCGCTTGGCGAAGGTTCTCGCTTTTGCGGCGCTGTGCGTAGAGGGGCGAGTTGGCAATGCGCAGGATTTTAGTCGACAGCGCCGAATCCATGCTCAAGGCTTTGGCGACCTTTCCCATCTCGATGTCCGGGTCGCGCGCCAGCTCGATGATGTGAGTTGCCACGCCGGGCGGAGAGGGAAAATTCACTAACGAGCGAAGATGAGCTTCGATCTCGGGATTCACGCACAGCACTCCCACAATTCAATTGGATCCAATCCGCTATTGAGGGGTTAGCGTCCGCGCTGCACATAACTTAAGGCTTGCTTTAGGGGTTTATACTAATTCCTGTCGCCAAAAGGGCCACCACGTGGTTTAAACCAACTTCGCACTGGCCCTCCACAAGGTCCTTAGAGTCCTGAATATCAAATATAGGCCGTAAGGGCCGAGGAGCACGATCCAGGAGGCCGCCGAACCCGCTTTCAGGCCGCCATAGACGCTGCCGTAGATGCGCCCCAAACTTGCGCCCTCGTAGCGACCCAGAACGGCGGCGCCGGCGTAGAAGATGAGCAAGGGCATCAGGACGAAGCCGATGAACAGAGCAATGCCGGTCAACCAGAGCTCCCGCGACCACCTGCGGGTGAGCCCCAGCCGCCGGAATATTTCCGAAAAACGCATACTGCGTCATTGTAACGAAACGCATCGCCAGCCGCTTGTGGCTGTAGACTAGGCCGATGCGCTCCTGGACACCGCAGACGCTGTACGATGCAAAACCCTGGGCCTTCATCGGCGTGGGCACGGTCATGGCAATGGGCATGACGGCGTGGTCGCTGTCGGCGGGATATTGGACCGTCTGGCGCGGGTTGCTGTTGTTCGCCGGCGCGGCGCTCGCGATCATCGGCGGCGCCACGCTGCAATTGCGACAGGATTATCGGGCGCGCAGCAAGTGGCGGCGCGAGGCGCCCCGGCGAGAGGCACACCCCGGCGAGGCACCCCGGCGCGAGTCGCCCCGTTAATGCGCACCGCCGTCATCGGCGTAGGCTACTTGGGCCGATTCCACGCACAAAAATATTCCGGCTTGAGCAATTCGCAACTGGTGGGTATCGCTGATCCTTCAGAGGCTACGCGTGCCGCGGTCGCGGCAGAATTGGGGGTGCCCGCGTATGCCGATTACCGCGAGTTATTGGGTCGCGTCGATGCCGTCAGCATCGTGACGCCGACGCCCTTGCACTACGTGGTGGCCAAAGAGTTTCTCGAGGCCGGTGCGCACGTTCTGGTCGAGAAGCCCATGACCACGACGGTGGCGGAAGGTGAAAGTCTCATCGAGGTGGCGCGTCGCGCGAAGCGCATTCTGCAGGTCGGGCACTTGGAGCGGTTCAATGCCGCAGTTCAAGCCGTGCAGCCGATTCTCACCGTGCCGCGGTTCATCGAATCGGCAAGGCTTGCACCGTTCAAGCATCGCGGCACCGAAGTCGATGTGGTGCTCGATCTGATGATTCATGACATCGACCTGATTCTGAGCATCGTGCGCGCGCCGGTGGTGGGAGTCGATGCCATCGGCAGCAGCGTGTTTTCCAACGAAATCGACATCGCCAATGCGCGCCTGCGCTTTGCAAACGGCTGCGTGGCCAACGCCACGGCGAGCCGCGTTAGCTTGAAGACCGAGCGCCGCCTGCGGTTATTTCAAGACGACGCCTATGTATCGGTGGATCTGCATCAAAAGGTGTTGACCGTGATCCGCAAGGCGGGCGGAATCGGAGCGGACGGAATGCCCCGGGTCGATATCGAGGAGACCACTTACGACCAGGGCGATGCGCTCAAAGCGGAAATCGAAGCGTTCTTGGACGCTGCCGCCGGCGGCCGACCGCCGCCGGTGACGGGCGATGACGGCCTCAAGGCGTTGCGCACGGCCGTGAGCATTGCTGAGCAGGTTGCGAACTCTCGGGCCGGGTTTTCGGCCGCGGTGTCTTAAGGGATCGTCGGCGCAGCGCCCGAGGCGGCGCCCGGCGCCCCTGGTTGAGGGCTGGGCGCAGCCCCCGGTGCAACGCCGGAGGAGCCGGCGGGCGGCAAACCCGCGGGCGGCACGGCAGCGGGCGGCATGGCAGCGGGTGGTGCGGCAGCGGGCGGTGCGGACGCGGGCGGTGCGCCAGCCGGCGGTACCCCAGCGGGTGGCTTTACAGGCTGCTCCTCCTTGAGCGTCACTTGGTCGACGAAGTAGCCGGTTTCCCCAAAGCAAGCAGTCGGTACGCCGCGATGTTCCGTGTAATGCAGTTGCACTCGCTCGCCGACGTCTTTGTCGAGTTGCACCGCCACTGCCGGGTCGCGCACACTGAAGAGCCAAATCTGCGGCGATACGCCGGCGACTACGTATTGGGCCAATTCGCCTTCCCGCGTCTTGCAAATCCAGCCCTTACGCGAAAACTTTTGCAGCACGCCCGCGCGCACGCCGTCGGAATAGGCCCAAGTGAGGGTCAGCCACGTCCACAGGCCCGCGCCTCCTGCGAGGAGCAGCACAAAGAGCAAGAATACGCGCATGCCCCGCCCGGAGGAGCCGCGCCGACGCGAGGAATTCGGAACTTCAATTCGCGTCATCGTGGGGGCCCCAGACGTTACCGGCCGGATATTAGCACGCCCGTCTCGTCGCTCCCCAAGGTAGGCCGCTGGGTTCGGCTGACCAATCAAGGTCCATGTTCCCTAGCGCAGGATCAGATATTCCACTCATCGCTCCATTTCTTGTTCTTGTGGCCGGTCGATTCGATGGATTGGAAGGTGAAGGACGGTTCCCGCAGCGTATCAAGCTGGGCGAGCGGGCTGTGGGATGGCTCGAGAGCGAAGTGCGAGATTGGTTGGCGACTCGCGTTGCAACCAGCCGCTGCAGACAGCGTGGCGCAAATTGAAATGGTTGCCTACAGTCGGCTCTTCCACGGTCACAACTGGCGGCGAATGTCGCGAACGGCGTCGGTCGCCGGTCGTCCACGATTCTTGTCAACCGCGTATGTGTTGAGACGGCGGTCGAGTTCCGTTCTCTGATCGGCGGTAATCGGAAGTGCGCCCTGGTCAGCCGCTATGCTGTCCCAGAGATCCTCGACAAGCTTGATGCGCTCGTCCACGGTCAAATGCTGCAACTTCGTTTCCATGTCTCAGGGCCCCGTGCTTCAGCACACCATTAGGATACGCCGCAGCGGTCCGAATGCCACGGTGCATTTCTGCCGAGTTTCCTGAATTTGGAATGCGGTGCTCAAGACCCCCCCGGAAGTCAATGGCAAGTTCCGTCGCTCCCAGGATCCCAAAAGCATAAAAAACCCGCGTTTTATGCGGGTTTAGTGGAACTCCTCGGATCTTTTCGGATGTTGTCGGACCGATCAAATGGTGGAGCCGGGGGGAATCGAACCCCCGTCCATAAGTCCTACGCTGCAAGATCTACGTACGTAGCCCAGTCTATTGTTCTCGCCGCGCGCTAACCCGACGGGCAGGGAAAGCGTGCAGCCAGCCCGGTGGCGATTCGCAAGATACACCCCGGACACGTGTATCCCGCTAGCTGATGAGCGCTACCCCTGAACCGTTCGCATCAGCACAGGCCGGTCAGGGTTCAGCTGCGTTTAGGCAGCTAGAGCGTAGTTGTCTTCGTTGGCAACTATAGGTTTGCAAGTAGTTTTACGAGGTAACTCGCACCTCGGTACGCACCTGAAGTTTCGCAACCCATGTCGAAACCGGTCGGCCCCAAGTGAGCGGCTAGTCTACCACAGCGCCGCGCTCAGCGCCGGCTGGCCTTCAGGATCCGGCCCTTGTCTCGCTGCCAGTCGCGGTCCTTGTCGGCTGCGCGCTTGTCGTGCTGCTTCTTGCCCTTCGCGAGACCGATCTCGAGCTTGGCGCGCCCGGCTTTCCAATACAGCTGCAGCGGCACCAGGGTGTAGCCGCGCCGCTCCACCGCGCCGATCAGGTGATCGAGCTCGCGGCGGTTCAGCAGGAGTTTGCGCGTGCGCGTGGGGTCGGTGTCGACGTGGGTGGATGCGGAATTCAGCGCATGGATATGAGCGCCGAACAAATATGCCTCACCATCCTTCAAATAGACGTACGCTTCGGCGATTTGCGCTTTACCGGCGCGCATGCTCTTGACCTCCCAGCCCATGAGAGAGAGGCCGGCCTCGTAGCGGTCCTCGATGAAGTAATCGAAGCGCGCCTTGCGATTAACGGCGATCGGCGGCAATTTGTCCGGTGTTTTCACTGCGTCCGGAAGTCTACCGATTAGCCGGCGGCAGCGCCCGCGAATCGCCGACGGCGGCGCCCGCGACCGCTCGATTGTGGGAGAATTCCGGCCCTGCGGCGCTACGCCGCTCGGGAGTCAAGAAGCGTGCAGGTCGTCGAACGCAGCGCCATCGTCACTTACGCGCCGGCCCAAATGTTTGCCTTGGTCAATGATGTGTTCCGCTATCCAGAATTTCTGCCATGGTGCGTCGGCGCCCGCGTCGAGCAGTTGTCGGAGACCGAGTCGCTCGCCACCGTCAAGATCGTGCGCGGCGTGCTGCGCACGGAATTCACGACGCGCAATACCTTGCAGCAGGATGCGCAGATCCTCATGCAGCTCGTCGAGGGACCCTTTCGGCAGATGCGCGGTCAATGGTGCTTCGACGCCATTGGGGAGCGCGGCTCTCAGGTGCGTTTTCATGTCGAGTTCGAGTTCAAGAACCGCTTGATGGCCGCGGCCTTGAACCCCGTGTTCGAAGCCGTCTGCGGCGCGACGGTCGACGCCTTCGTGCTGCGGGCGCAACAAATCTATCGCTAGCCGGGGCGCGATTCTGCAATGCCCCACGAGCCTCCGCTGATTCGCGTCGAAGTAACTTACGCACTGCCGCAGCGGGCCATCGTCAAGGTCTTTCGCTTGGCGGCGCCGGCGACCGTCGCCGACGCGCTCGAGCGGGCGGCCGTCGACCCCGATTTTGCCGGTATCGACATTGTCCGCGCGGTGGTCGGCGTGTACGGCAAGCTCGCCCGCCCCGAGCAGCTGCTGAAAGAGAACGATCGAATCGAAATCTATCGAGCGCTGGCGGTCGATCCGAAGGCCGCGCGCCGCGTGCGAGCCAAGCAGGTTCCCCGAAGAACCTAGGGGTCTTGAGAAACAGTGCCCGCGGGTGACCTCATGCTCGCGCGGCGGGCAGCTATCGATCGAAGTCGCGTGCCCCTAGGGTCGACCCCGTTAAATCCCGTGCGAAGCGCCTAATAAGTCCTGCCGTTCTTGATTTTCGCGGCCGAAGCATCCTGGGCCGCGGCCACGGCGGCCGAGGGCTTGTCCAGCCGCGCGACCTTGTCGTCCTCGAAATACACGGTGACCCGGCGCGAATCGACGTGGCGCGTGCGCCCCTTCTTCAAATAGTAAATGTAATCCCAGCGCTCCTTGTTGAAGGAATCCGCGACCATGGGTGTGCCGAGCAGGTAGCGCACTTGGCTGCGCGTCATGCCCGGCTTGACTTGCTCGACGGCCGCCTGATCCAAGAAATTGCCCTGCTGAATGTTGATGCGATAAACGCAAGCCGACGTGAGCAGGCCCAGACTCAAGCTCACCAGCAGGAGCCGAAATATTCTCATCAAGGTGGTGCGCAGCCCTTAAATGATCGATAATTAGGCATGTATCATACCGGATGCCATAGCATGCCGCATCGCCTGAAGCCTCCCCCGTCCGCCGAAAGCAACGACCTGCGCAATGCGGGACTCAAAGTCACGCTCCCGCGGCTGAAGATTTTGGACATTCTCGCCGACAGCTCGGCGCGTCACATGAGTGCCGAGGACATTTATAAGAAGCTGCTGGTGTCCAACGAAGATATCGGCTTGGCCACGGTGTATCGGGTCTTGACCCAATTCGAGGCCGCCGGTCTCGTCACCCGCCATCATTTCGAAGGCGGTATGGCGGTGTTCGAACTCAACCAGGGTGCGCACCACGATCACATCGTGTGCGTGGACTGCGGCCGCGTGGAGGAGTTCATAGACGGGGGCATCGAGGAGCGGCAGCAGGCGGTGGCGAAGCGCTTGGGCTTCGAGCTCAGCGATCACGCGCTCATCTTGTACGGGCACTGCCGCAAAGTGAATTGCCCGAATCAAAAGCGGCCCAAGTAGGGCGAGTTCCAGATCGCGAGGCTCCTGTAGTTAGTTGCGCGCCGCGGGCGCGCGCTTTTTCTTCGCAGGTTCTTCGGCCGCCGAGCGCGCCAGCATTTCACGCGCGTGGGCGCGCGCCTGGTCGGTGATGTCGATACCGCCCAACATACGGGCGATTTCGTCGATACGTTCCGCCGCAGACAAGGTCTTGACCGCAGTTCGGGTGACTTTCCCTACACTCTGCTTGGTCACCCGGAACTGGCTGTGGGCCTGCGCGGCGACTTGCGCAAGATGGGTAACGCACAGCACCTGGGCGCGCTCGCCGAGCGCGCGCAATTCCCGACCTACGATCTCGGCAACGGCGCCGCCAATCCCGGCGTCGACTTCGTCGAACACCATGCAGAGGCCGCGCGTGTTGGCCGCCGCGGCCACCTGCACCGCGAGGCTGATGCGCGACAGCTCGCCGCCGGAGGCCACTTTCGCCAGACTCTTGAGCGGCAGCCCCGGGTTGGCGCTCACCAGGAATTCCACTTCGTCGCGACCGCTGGGGCCGAATTGCTCCTCGCTCGGCTCAACGCTCACCGCAAAGCGACCGCCCGCCATGCCGAGCCCCTGCATGAGCCCGGTGATCTGCCCGCCCAACGCCCCGGCGGCGCGTTTGCGCGCCTGCGTCAGGCGCTCGGCCGCAGTGCCGTACTCGCACGTCAAAACCTCGAGCTCACGTGCGAGATCCGCCAAGCTGAGCTGGGCATTCGAAAGAGTCTGGATTTCCTGCTCGGTGCGTGCCAATTGCGCAGGCAGTTCGAGCACACTCTGGCGGTGCTTGCGCGCGAGCGCCTCGAGCGCCGCGGCATGCCGTTCGATTTGCTCCTGGCGGGCCGGGTCCATATCGAGCGCGTCGAGATAGTGCCGCAAGGCCGCGGCGGCTTCGCGGGCGATGATGGTCGCCTCCGACAGGAGCTGCACCGCCTGCGCAAGTTCAGTGTCCGCATCCGCCGCGGTGCGCAACGCCGCCGATGCCCGCCCCAGCAAATCGTGCGCGTTGGCGTCATCGTTTTCATACACCGCGGCCAG
>Ga0187817_10001107_pt1 | contig 12767 bp, 8 predicted proteins | sample NC_wetland_sal_i_17_FD_132431 | JGI IMG/M metagenome (GOLD analysis project Ga0187817, IMG submission 132431) | Wetland sediment microbial communities from Neuse River Estuary, North Carolina, USA - SO4_2 | ecosystem: Environmental > Aquatic > Freshwater > Wetlands > Sediment | place: USA: North...
AACACCTCGGCATTGGTAGCGCCTGGCCGGATTTTGGCTCCGGCATTAAATAATGCATCATAGCACAGTTGATGCAGCTCCTTCATTTGCTTGGTCGGCTTGACATTGCCGCACACCCAAGTGCGCGTCAGATCACCGTAATAGCCGTTGAAGCATGCACCGATATCGATGATAACGAGATCGCCGTTGCGGATAATACGATCAGAGGTGAAGCGCCGATACGGTGCCGTGTAAGGGCCTGAGGCGACGATATTGGAGCACTGTGTCCATTCGCTGCCCATCGCTGTCATGGTATGCCAAGCGACCGCGAGCACCTCACATTCCCGTACCCCGGGACGTAAGAAATCGAGTGCTTTGTCAAGCGCCGCCTCGGTCATAGCATTGGCGATTTTGAGACAGTGAATTTCGTCCTGCGTCTTGATCTCCTTGGCGCGCATCAGCACGCTCTGATAGCCATCGACAAACTCAGTGTTAGGAAATGTCTCGCGGATCGCTTTTTCCATGTTGAGATCCCAGATGTCGACACCAACCTTTTTGCCCTTAAGGGAGCCGACGAAGCCCTCTACCTGCTCGGCCCACCGCTTCATGCCGACGGTTTCACGGAAATTGGCGCGCGGCTGAATTTGCTCCTTCGATAACCACGGCATGCGTTGGCGGCACTGCTCATAATCCATATTCCACATCACTGGCTCTGTGTCGCGTCCAAGCACTACGACGGCATTGCCCATGATGAAAGCGGGGCCGAGATGGTGGCGGTAGCCCATCAGATAACGTGCATCCTCGGTGCGGAACACGAACAACGCGTCAAGATCCGAGTTGCGCAAGGCCTCCTTGGCACGCGCTAAACGATCGCGCAGCATCCGTTTCGGATCAAAACGATCTTCCCAGTCGACGGGGATCAAGCCGATATCAGACATTCTGGACTCCCTGGTGGTTCGCTAGGTGGACTCGAATGCAAATTGAACAGACGTGCGGCGAATTTTGCACAGAGCCAGTGTGGCAATGCAGCCGCCGTCCCGGGAATTGTGATCACCGATTGATAATGGGCGGGCCATTTCGCGGCGCCCTACCATCCGTTGGGTTCAGTATCGAGTAGACCATGTGTTTTAAGCATGAGCCTGATTTCATTTTTTTTCGCTGCCGTGAGCGGACGGTTCGGCAGCCGAGGCGCGCCCACCGGACGGCCCATGATCTCCCACATCGCTTTTATCGGAGCCGGATATTCGAGTTTGGCAATTTGATAGAGATCAGAGAATTTATACTGAAGCTTTAGCGCATCGTTCAGGCGTTCTTCCCTCGTCGCATCGTATAACGCGCGCACAAATCGGGGCGCCACGCCTCCTAGGACGGACATGCACGCCGTCCCGCCAAGCGTAAGGCATGGAATAATCCACTCAGTGCCTACGAACAGACTAAAGTCCGAACGCACTGCCCGAGCTGCCCTTCCGAGCTCGAGATATGTCTCCCAATTATGACTCGCCTCTTTAAGGCCGATCAGGTTGGGAAAGCGCTCCATCAACTTTACCAGCGTGGCTGGTGCAATGCCGATGCCATCCATAATGGTGGGAGAGCTGTAGGCGATGAATGGAAGTGCCGTCGCGGACAAGATTGCAGAAAAATGTTCGTAAATGCCTTCCTGAGACGGTCTCCAATAGTATGGTGCAATCGCAATTACACAATCAGCACCAATTTCTTCGGCATGACGGGCGAGATCGACGGCTTGATCGGTTCCCGGCGTACTGACGTGTACAACGACTGGCACTCGTCCGGCCGTGATCTCGACCGCGGTCGTGGCGAGTTGTTTGCGCTCCTCAATGGTCAAATTCAGGGATTCGGCAAGATGTAAGTTGACACAGAGCGCCGAAGCATTCTGTTTCAGCAGAAATTCAATAACGCGCGCAAACGTGACAAGATCTATTTTATTATCAGGCGTGAATGGGGTAACCGGAACGTCGATAATTCCTCGGGGTACGGCGATGACAGGCCGGCGAACTGACATTGTACTCTGCCGTTGACCAATTGTGCCGTGCGGGTAAGAGCGCATCCGCGAGCAACCTGACAAAGGCGCCGCTATCTGGAATGATGTGTACCCGTAGGATCGGATCATTGCATTGTGAGGTGGTGTAGCTCGTGAAGTCCTTGATCTAAGTCAAATCGCAAAGGCGTTGCTGCCATTACGGGAAGATTGTTATCAAACGCTACGAGCGAGGAACAAAAAAATTTAGACTGCACGCGACACGCTCCGTTCCTGTTCGCATTGGTGAATGTGATGCGAGCCCTCAGACTGCAACCAAGAAAGCCGATCGTCGGCATGATCGGTCTCGGAATCATGGGCAGCGCAATGGCCAAAGCGCTCATCGCTGCTGACTTTCGCGTCATCGGCACCGACATTCGTGCGACTCGGCGACGGTGGCTGCAACGCGCAGGTGGTAGCGGTCTCGCGTCGTGTGGCACTGTCGCAAGTAATGCTGAGGTTTTGATCACGTCGCTTCCAACAGTCGCGGCGCTCGATCAAGTTGTCGCGGAAATCGCGCTAGCCTGCGAACGGTCACGTAAGTCTCAGCGCGAGCTGCTCGTAATCGAGACAAGCACGCTGCCAATAGCTGATAAGAAGCGGGCCATGAGCAGCTTGAAACGCGTTGGTGTTTCAATGATCGATTGCCCGATCAGCGGCACAGCAAGGCGGATGAAAGAAGGCGGCTGGACAATTTTCGTCAGTGGCAGGTCAAATTTATGCAAGAGAGGGAAATCAATCTTCGACGCATTCAGTCGGAATGCGCCATACGTCGGCGCCTTCGGCAACGGCAGCAAAATGAAGTTTATCGCCAACCATCTTGTTGCCATCTACAATGTCTCGATTGGGGAATCGATGACTTTTGCACGTCGGATGGGCCTTGATCCACATCAGGTGTGGGCCTTACTCGCGGCAAGCCCGGTGGTTGGTAATGGGGTGTTCAGGCTCCGCGGGAAATTGATGGTCGAGCGTAGGTACCGTCCGGCAACAATGAAGGTCGATGTTTGGCAAAAAGACATGCAGGTCATCGGGGACATGGCGCGATCGGTGGGTTGTCCAATACCGCTATTTGCCGCTTGCATTCCAGTTTACAATGCAGCGATGGCGCAAGGCTTCGGTCAGCACGATACGGCGTCGGTATGCGAAGTGCTCGGCGGTATGGCGGGTGGGAAATTCAGCAGAAGAAAAACTGCCGGAACGCGTCTGAGCCCTCAATCGACGGCAAGCCAATGAACACGTTCCAATTGCACAACCTGCCGGCACGTCTTATCCGGAATCGAAATGTAAAAGAGACAGCGCAATGTACAATCTTCATCTTAGCCCGGACCAGTTGCAAATTCGCGACACCGTGCGCGATTTTGTTGCACAGAAAATTAAACCGGTCGTTCTAAAGGCTGAGCGGCTCGACGCCGGTGACCGGCGGCTGCCGATGGAGCTGCTCGACCACGCCTCGCAGTTAGGCCTGCGCACTCTGGCCTTGTCGGAGGATCGTGGGGGAGTGGGCGCCGATCATCTCACCAGTTGTATTGTGACTGAGGAGTTGGCGGTTGGAGATGCCGACCTCGCTGCGACCCTCTCGGAAACCTCGCGACTCGGTCACCTGCTCTTCGATGTCGCCATGGACGATGCGCAACGCGATCGCTTTCTGCCGAAGTTTTTGACTGAGGACCGGTATCACCTTGCCTTCGCATGGCACGAAAGCGAAACCGATACCAAAATAGGTGTGAACTACCATCGGCCAGCGGCACCCAATGTGGCGGTTAAGACCATGGCGGTGAAGGCAAGTGATGGCGAATGGATCATCAATGGTGCCAAGGACTACGTCGCCAATGCGACTGTCGCCGCGCTATTCGCCGTCCTTGTCACGATACCCGAGCAAGCACGTGCTAGAGTGATGCTGGTGCCGGCGCAAACGCCGGGATTGAACGTTCGCCGGCACGACAACGCCTGGCGGCATGGTTCGTGCGGTGATGTCATATTGAAAGACTGCCGGGTGCCGCCCGGCAATCTTCTTGGCGATGACGCAGCGCCGCTGCTGATCGGCATGGATGATGTTGGTCGCGGCATACCTTTGTTGCAGGCCTTAAATCTCGGCATCGGTCGCGCCGCCTATGAGGCGGCGCTCGATTACACGCACCTACGGGTGCAGGGGGGCCGGCCGATTATCGAACATCAGGCGATCGGGACCAAGCTTGCCGAGATCGCGACCAGTCTGGAGGTTGCGCGGGCAATCATCTGGCAGGCGGCTTGGGCATCGGATCATCCTACGGCGATTGCCGATCGCAGTCTGCCTGATCTACCGTTACAGATTATGGCGCGGGTTTTTACCTCCGAGACGATCTTAAAAGTCGCCAAGGACTCGGCGGAGATGTTCGGAGCTATGGGGGTAATGCGCGACATGCCGTTGCAAAAATATGTGCACGATGCCCGAGTCTGCCTGCACGACGATGACGGCAACAGTGACGCTAAGCTGCGGATCGCGGAGGTCATTGCCGAGTATCGGCGCGCCAACAGCAAAGCGGGTAACGTGGCCGCATGAACGAGTGCTCATCTATAGTTTCGGATAGGGATTATCACCTACCATCACTTCGACCAGAGCAGGTTTTTCTTTTGTTATTGCCAGCCCCTCGCGCAGCGCCGCCGTGATGTCTTTAGGATCAGTGACACGGATGCCGTGCGCCTGGCACACATTTGCGATCTCGGCAAAATTGGGGCTGTGAAAGGTGGTACCATAGGTGTGGCCGTAAATGGTCGCCTGTTGCATAAGGGTCTGGCCGAAGCTGCCATTGTTCGCCACCAGCATCAGGATATTTGCGCCGTATTCTGCGGCCGTGGGCAGGTCGCCGATGGTCATGAGGAATGCGCCGTCCCCGGCAAGCGCGACGACATCCCGGTTGGGAAATTCAAGTTTGGCAACCATTGCTGTGGGCAGGGCATAACTCATAGCGTTCCAGACGCCTGACTGCAGAAACGATTCCGGGCTGGCGATCCGGCGGTCCCAACGCGCCCAAATCTGGCAGCTGCCAACGTCGCTCGCGACCACCGCCTCATCGTCGAGTACGGCATTTAGCGCCTCAATCAGCAAGGCCGGATGGATCGGTTTATTGCTCCTGTGTAGCTCATTCTGTGCTGCGAGCTTGCGGCGGATCGCAGCCTTGCCCATGGCTAACTTCCTGATCAGCGATTCATTGCGAGGGCGCAGCTGATTATTTCCGAGGCGTGTGAGCAATGCAGAAAGGAACAGTTTCGGATCGACGACGCGCTGGTAATCGCCACAGTAGCGGAAGTTCGCCACGTTATCGAAACCAATGACGATTTTGCTCACGTCCGGGGCGAGCTTGGCCAATGCTGCCATTTCGGCGGTACCCATGCGCATACCGATACAGAGCAGTAGGTCGGCGTCCTCCAGCACCTCCGCGCAGAGTGGATGCGGTTGAAAGTCGGAGAAGTGGCCGGCGCAGAAGGGATGATCTTCCGCAATCACACCGATTGCGTCTTGTGCAAAGATCACCGCGGCCTGCAGCTTGTCCGCTAGCGTTGCTAACTCTTGCATCGCGTCGCGGCGTATTATGCCTTTGCCTGCCGCGAGGACTGGAGCCTTGGCGGCCATGATCGCCCGTACGAAACGATCAACATCCTCCGGTTCGGGATGAGGCACAACGGTGGGAATAGTTTTGTAGATTGAAAGCACATCAGGTGCTTCCTGCAGAATGAAGTCGCTGTAGTCCGATAGTCGGGGCAGCTCGATGTGGACTGGTCCTGGACGGCCGCTGCGCGCAATGTGGAACGCCTGCGCCATCATGTCCGGTACATCGGCGAGACGCTCAACCCGAGCAGACCATTTTGTGATCGGTTTAAACATCTCACTTACGAAATCAGGCTGGTCAACGCCGTGAAAGGCTTCAAGGTTCGCATTGAGCGGCACGGCGCCGCTGATATGAACCAGCGGCGAGGCCGCGCCATAGGCCTGCGCCACGCCTGCCATAGAGTTTACCGAACCGGGACCGGCGGTAACCAGGCACACGCCGGGTTTGCCCGTGAGTCGGCCGTGGGCCTCCGCCATGAGCGAGACATTCGGCTCCATCTTGCAGGTGACGAGCCGGACTGAATTGGTTCGACTCAGCGCGTCGTAGATCGGATGAATGTGAGATCCGGGAACACTGTAGACCCTCTCGACGCGTTCCTGCTGCAGTGCTTCTACGACGGCTTCCCCCGCGTGCATCGGCAGCCGCTTAGAACTCATCAGACTCTCCCTCACGAATTTCCGCCGCCAATGCAGTTGCCCTATCATGGCGCCTCGCGGCGAGCACCGAAGGGCGGGCCTCTGGGCCCGGACAACAACTGCTTCTACACAAGGAAAAGCTCGTTTCAATAGAGGGATCACTCCAGATTTCGACGGCGAACACGTACGAAAAAGTTCAGTTGCCTCAGGAGGATCAAAGATCGTCCGGACATTTGGATACTTGATTTTAGTCAACGATAGCGTCCATCAAATCCGCGTAGACTTTTCATAGAGGCGCGCGCCGGTGTGGCAATCCGCTGCCCGGCGGGATGATGCAAAGCGCACGACCGCTGTGTTGAAGCGGCAGGGCCGGATCCGTTCCGCAGCAAGGAGAAAAACATGTCTGAGTTCGGTATGATGGGAGTTGACTGGGAGGAGCGGATTAATTTCGATCGCTTGCGCCGCGAGCGGCTGAAAAAAGCTCAGGACGCGATGGAAATGGCAGGGGTCGATGCGCTGTTCGTTTTCGCCCTAGAGGATGTGCGGTATCTGACTGGATTTCGCTCGCATCTCGGTCCCACGACGATTCTCGGCTTAGCCGCCGCTGTCCTACCACGCGGCGGCGAGCCGATATTATGCACTCTGGATACTGCTCACGCGCGTAGCCGCATGCCTTGGATTCATCCGGACAACATCATGGGACGGCCGTTCATCCGCACCGAGGGTGGAACAAAGAAATGGGCTGAAGAGGTAAAAGGAAAAATCGGCAAACTGGCCGAAGGAAAAATTGGCGTCGATTTGTTGTCGTTTGGGCTCTCAAAGTGGCTACCAAATTGTTTTCCCAAGGCCGAGTTTGTCGACGGCAAAGAAATCCTCGGTAAGGCCAAGGTCATCAAAACGAAAGATGAAATCGAATGCCAAAAAATCGTGACCATGATCACCGAGGCCGGCTTTCAAGCGCTTCTGGAGAATCTCAAGCCTGGCGTGAAAGAATGTGAACTTTTGTCAGTTGCATGGCAAAAGTTCACCGAACTCGGCAGCGAATGGAGCCAGTGTTCCAACATTGTTTGTTCCGGCCCTTATACCGCGCCCTACCGGCGGTTCACCTCGGACCGCGTGATCCGCGAAGGAGATTGCGTGATCGTCGATATTGGCGCCTGCTTCAATGGTTATTGGGGGGACTTCACGCGAACTTATCTATGCGGCAATGTCCGCCCCACCAAGGAACAGATCGATCTGCATCAAGAAAGCTACGATACGCTGTTCAACGCCTGTGCAGAGGCTGTGGTCGGTAAGACCAACGCGGACATCGGCAAACACCTGAACGATCCAAACACAAATCCGAATTCCGATGACATGTCAGGTGGACACGGAGCGGGCGTTAACCCATGGGAGGCACCTTGGGTGGCCAACCTCAGTCCCGATGCTATCGTGCCGCTGCAGCGGGATATGCTGTTCAGCATCGAGCCATATGCCGGCAAAGTCGGCGTTGGTGGCTTCCGTTTAGAGAACCAGGTGTTCGTTGGCGAAAGGCAGCCCGATATCTTCACGACCCTGAGTTTTGATGAACGGTTGCTGCGGGACGTGCACCCGCTCGACAAGACCACGGGCAGAAAGGGGCGTTCGTAAATCGCCTTTGTACACCGCCGGTTTCGCCGGGGAGCGCATGTCGACAAAGCACGGCGCGTAGGATTGTTGCCAACGCGGAACTCCTTGATGACCAGTGAAATCGTCGTTGCAGCCTACGGGCATCTGTTCCGCAATCTCGACATAGAGAGAGCGATCCTTACTCGCGCCGGCATTCGACTTGTAGACGCCAACAACTTCAGTGACGATCAGCTAGTGGCTCTTAGCCCGCGCGGTATTCTCCTTGGCGCCTTCAACAAGCTCAATAACCAGCGCTTGACGCGACTCACCGCCTGCCAGGGGGTGGTGCGCTACGGCATCGGTGTCGATAACGTCGATCTTCAGGCGGCGGCTACGAGGCAAATCGTTGTTTGCAACGTCCCCGACTATTGCATCGAAGAGGTCGCAGTGCATGTGCTCAGCTGCTGCTTGGCATTGCTGCGCGCATTGAACTATTGGGATCGTTCGGTCCGGTCCGGCGCCTGGCGCGGAAAGAACCCGCCAGCTCTTCGTCGCCCCTCAACCTGCGTCCTTGGCATTATCGGTTTTGGTCAGATCGGCAGGATTCTAGAGGATCGGGCTCGGCGAATCTTTGGCTCGGTCAAGATCTATGACCCCTGGTACAAGCAAGGATCACACCAGCTTGGCTCGCGCACGGAGGTTGTCTCGAGCCTGGACGAATTGCTTCGCGAAGTGGATGTCTTGTCCCTACACGTGCCATTGACCGCTGAAACGGCGGACATGCTGAACGAGACGGCGCTGCGTAAAATAAAACGCGGCGCTTTCGTCATCAATGCGAGCCGCGGTGGAATCGTCAATGTGTCGGCTTTGTTGCGCGTCATCCGTGAGGGGCATCTTGCCGGCGCAGCTCTCGATACTTTCGTGACAGAGCCATTGCCTCGCGATGACGAATTGTTGCGCGAGGAGCGCATTCTGCTGTCTCCGCATATCGCATGGAAGTCAGAGGAAGCCGAAATTGAATTGCGGCGTGGCGCAGCAGAAGAAATGGTTCGGATCCTGACTGGGGTTATGCCACGCTCGCAAATCCGCGCGTAGCAATGCAATTGCGATCGCGCGCTCGTCGAGATTAGGGAGGGGAGACGGAATGCAGGCACCACTTTCCCCGCGCAGGAGAACAGCGTTCATAACAGGCGCGTCTTATGGCATTGGCGCAGCAATTGCGTTGGACTTGGCCAACGATGGATTCGATGTAATCGTATCGGCCAGACGAGTCGACAATCTCGCCAGTGTGGTAGCAAAAATCGAAGCAATCGGCGGCCGCGCCGTGCCAGTAGCGCTCGACCTCCGTTCACCTGCTAGCGTCGAGCGAGCGACCAATGCCGCAATCACAGCATTCGATCAACTCGATGTCGTAGTCAACAACGCCGCTATTCCGCTTCGCAAAGCGGCACTCGATGTTACTTTGGAAGACTGGAATGCCGTGATTGAGACCAATCTTACTGGCACTTTTTTTGTGTGCCAGAAGGTTGGCCGGCATTTCATTGCGCATCACGCGCCAGGTTGTATCGTCAATCTTGCCTCGACCCATGGAGTTGTCGGTTACGCCGGCGTTTCAGTCTACGGCATCTCCAAGGCCGCCATCATCCACATGACGAAGATGTTAGCCGTCGAGTGGGCTGAGCACGGCATACGGGTCAATGCCGTTGCGCCCGGCACGATCGATACGCCATCACGCGCTTCGATCCTCGCCGATCCACAGATTCGACAGGGCATCCTGAGCCGCGTTCCTTTGCACCGCTTTGGCACTGCTGAGGAGGTGGCCGCCGCAGTGCGCTACTTAGTAGGCCCGGCGGCGGCGTACATAACGGGACAGACGCTCCTTCTTGATGGTGGTCTCTCCGCCTGTGGGGCGCGCGGCATTGGGCCGAGATAGGGGAAAGCGCACGTTCCAATGGTCGGTCCGGTCTTGCTCGATGCAAATCTGAAAGAGGTAACCGCAGTCAAGTTGGAGTGGCGAAGTTGCTGGCGTGTCAGAGAAGCGCGCGAAACTACTAAGTGGCGTTTAGCTTCGCAGGGTCGGTCGCACTGCGCGGATGCTCAAACTGAACCAGAGTGCAGCTATGCTGGATGCTAACAAATCGAGTAGCAAGCAATGGGCATCCGGCGGCTCGACTGGTAGCGTGACCGCTGCCCACTTGCAAAAGTGGATCGATAGCCTTCGATTGCGATTGTTGACGATTGGTCGGCACCGTATCAGTTGGCCATCGATATTCGCGCCGCACCGGCTTCCCGGCCTGGCCGTTTTCATTGGCGTGATCCTGGTCGCTGGCCCGTTCGTGGCAACCATCGTGCGAAGCCTCATCGTCGCGCAGGCCGGCTCACTCTCATTGCAAAATTTCACCGCCATTCTGAGCGACCACCGATTCCGCAGCGCCGTTTTCAATACGGTGATGACCGGCACCGGCGCGACTGTTCTCAGTTGCATATTCGGGCTCGGCCTCGCCTGGATCGTGGCGCGTACCGATACGCCGGGCCGTAAATGGCTCGACACGCTCAACGTGGTGCCGTTTTTCCTATCTCCCTATGTGGGTGCGATGAGCTGGATCAGTCTTGCCGCACCAAACGAGGGCCTGCTCAATCATCTAGTTAGTCGGTATTTGTCGGGCCCAGACGATTTCCTCAACATTTACTCGCTGTGGGGCGTCACCTGGGTGCTATCGCTGTTTTACACGCCGTATGTATACCTGCTTGTGATCGGCCCGATGCGCCGCATGGACCCGGCACTTGAGGACGCGGCGCGAGTGCATGGCGCCGGCCTTTGGCAGACGACCCGTTACATCACCGCGCCCCTGATGATGCCTGCACTCTTGTCCGGCGCGCTGATCGTATTCGTGACCAGCTCGGGTTTGTTCGACGTCCCGTTGGCTTTGGCATCACCGCGGGCCATTCAAACCGTCCCCACTCGAGTATTTACGCTTGTCCAATATCCGTCGGACTACGGCACAGCTGCGGCAATTGGCGTGCTCGTGATGGTAATCACGGTAATGTTCAGCATTTTGCAACGTGTCTATATGCGCCGCCGCAGCTTCGTCACTGTTTCGGGAAAGGGATATCGCCCACGTCTCGTTCGGTTGCGAAAGTGGCGGATAGCTGCGCTGGCGTTTGAGTTGTTCTACATCGTGAGTGGCGTCGTGTTGCCGATGATCGCGCTCATATTAGTATCGGTCTCCCGTCTTTGGACCGGTTGGCCTGACGTGACGCAGCTTACATTTGGCAACTATGACGAGATACTTTTTCATAACGACCTTGCGCGACGCGCGATTACGAACAGTTTGATCGTGGCGGTGCTCGGCGCAACGATCGGCGTCGTGCTAAGTTTCCTCCAATCATATTATCTGCATCGAGGAAACCGAAAATTCCAGTCGATCTTGGACGCTATTTTATCGCTGCCACTCGGCATACCTGGGATCATTCTTGGACTAGGCGTACTTATTCTGCTGATCCGCACTCCGCTTTACTCTACGCTTTGGATTATCTTGTTGGCTTACGTGGCTAGATTTTTTCCATTCTCGATGCGTGGCATTTCAGCGATGCTGCTATCGATCAATTCTGAACTTGAAGAAAGCGCTCGCGTCAGCGGAGCGACGTGGCTGCAGAGCATGACCGCGGTCCTGCTGCCGCTCGTCAAGCCTGGCCTAACGGCCGCTTGGCTGATGCTGTTCGTGATATTTATTCGCGAGCTCGGATCGACGATCCTTCTGTATGCGCAGGGAACAGAAACGATCAGTGTGGCGATGATCGCGCTGGGTGAGAGGGATTTTGCACTGGTGGCAACGCTGGCGATGGTGCAAGCCATGCTGCTCGGTGCTGCATTTTTGTTGTCGCGATGGACCCATAGCTCGTTTGTGGAAGATTAAATGGCGAGTATCGTTGCAACGACCGTCGACTGCATGCGTGCCGCAGAGAGCGGCCCAGCATTTGTACGCGTAACCGCGATTCGCAAAACGTTCGGGTCAGTTCCAGCGCTACAGGGGATCGATTTCGACGTTCCGCTTGGCTGTACCGTCTCGCTGCTTGGCCCCAGCGGCTGCGGCAAGACAACGATGCTTCGCTCGATTGCTGGGCTGGAAACGCCGGACGCTGGACGCATCAGTATCGGTGACACGGTAGTTTTTGACAGTGAAAGTATGATCGACATTCCCTCGGAGCGACGACAGATCGGGATGGTATTCCAGTCTTACGCGGTGTGGCCGCACATGACGGTCGGCCAGAATGTCGGCTTCCCACTTAAAATCAGGGGCGTTCCGATAAGAGAGATCAAATCTCGCATTCATGACGTTTTAAAGTTGGTCGGGTTAGACGGATTAGCCGATCGTCCTGCGACGAACTTGAGCGGTGGGCAGCAACAACGGGTGGCACTGGCGCGAGCCATCGTGCACGAGCCGCGTCTGGTGTTGTTCGACGAACCGTTATCGAATCTCGATGCGACGCTGCGGCAGCAGATGCGCACCGAACTCAAGCTCCTGCAGCACCGCCTTGGTTTCACAGCTATCTACGTTACGCATGATCAGGAAGAAGCGCTCGCGCTGTCCGATATCGTTATCGTCATGAATCATGGGCGGATCGAGGCGATGGCCTCTCCGCGCGAGCTCTTCACTAATCCGAAAACGCCGTTTGTTGCGGGCTTCGTCGGATTCGACAACTTGTACGAAGGGGAAATTGCCTGGGTTAGTGAGGCAGGTGCTCCGGCGCCAAAAGGACACACTGCTGGGCAGCTGATCGGCGTATCCGTCAACGGCGTAAGTCTGCGAAGTTTCTGGCATGGTAATGCGTCGCCAAAGCACGGTATGGCGGTAACGCTGGCATTTCGGAGTGAGCGCGTCAGCCTGCGTCCATCCAATGCCGGTGAACGCAATGGCCCGGAGACCAATCAATATGAGGGTA
>Ga0187817_10001108_pt1 | contig 12765 bp, 10 predicted proteins | sample NC_wetland_sal_i_17_FD_132431 | JGI IMG/M metagenome (GOLD analysis project Ga0187817, IMG submission 132431) | Wetland sediment microbial communities from Neuse River Estuary, North Carolina, USA - SO4_2 | ecosystem: Environmental > Aquatic > Freshwater > Wetlands > Sediment | place: USA...
ACTTGAAAGCAGCGATGCTGGGGGCGACCGAGGATTGGCTTTGTATAAGCGTCAGAGGAAACACAGGGTTGACATACTGAATCCGCAGCCGGCGTGACTCCGCCACTTCACCAGCAATTTCTCAGGCAGCGGCACCTGATTTCGCTAATTTTCCCCATCCAGCCGTTTGCAAGACCAGCTTTCGCTGCGGGGCAGGCAAGGGCTTTAGAGACCCAAGCCGGCCCTTTGCATTCGTGGTTAGCAGCGATAGCATTGAGAGCATGGCGACACTCACGATTCGACAACTGGACGAGAAAACCAAGACGCGGTTGAGGGTCCGTGCCGCTCGTCACGGACGTTCGATGGAGGAGGAGGCCCGGGAGATCTTGCGCTCAGCTTTAGCCGCATCCTCCCCGGTAAAGGGGAACCTGGCGGAGACCACCCGCCGGCGGTTTGCAGCGCTTGGCGGGCTCGAAATTGAGTTGCCCCGACGCGACACGATGCGCCAAGCCCCGGACTTTGCCGAATGATCATCCTCGACACAAATGGGCTGTCCGATTATTATTTCTGCGTCCGTCTAGACGGCCGCACATACTTGCGACTCTCGAATCCGCCCAGCTTACGAGATAGCCCGTCTGTGAAAGCCCCCGGCGCCTAGATGAACCTTGCTCGAACCGCAAAGCGATTGTGCCTCGGCCCTCCCAGACCTCACCCCTGCTGCGTGGATAGCCCGACATTGTGAAGATTTATCTGACCGGATTATCTCTCGCTGCAGAGTTGGTGCGGGTAGGAGCCAACCTTATTTGTAGGATTTTGCGGGTAGCAAGAATTGCAGCCCGAAATAACCGACGAAATAAGACTGATTGGGCCGGGCGGGTTCGAGGCTGCGTCCGCTCATGAGAAGAAGAATTACTGGACGGTGGATCTTGTAGCGCGCGCCTACCTCAAGCGTAGGCTCAGCGTCGAAGGGATGAACCGTGCCCGGGGAATAGAATTCCACGTCCGCTTCTAGTTTATTAGTGAATTCGTGGCCCAGCACCAGGCCGGTGAGCCAGCTATTCGGTCCTTTGTGGTTGAACTGATAGCCGAGTTTGTAGTCCACATCAACCGGACCAAATTTCTTGGAAAATTCGAAAGGAGCAGGAACCCTTGGCTCGGAGGCGTGATACCGCGTCGGACGGCATCGTTTGGATTGTTAAGGAAGAGCTGAGGAAAGACCGAGACAGATAGGCCGTCTTCTCCCGCGTCGTAGAAACGCCACTTGACGCCCGGATTGGATTGACCCAGGCCAAACTTGGCAGGGGAAGACGGGTTCTGCACGCGCAACCAGGCATTTTCGTAGGTCAGTTGCATGCGATCACCCACCCCAAAATTGATGTCAACGTCGGGCGTGTGAGAAACGGACTGACCAGCATAGAAAAACGGCATGTAGCCCACATTGATTTCCCAATTGAGATGACCCGGGGTGCCCGGATCATTGGTGTAGTAGGGTGGGCCGCCTTGCGCAAATACGAGAGTAGTAGCCAAGAAACAAAACAGGAGGAACAGACCGCTCCGCACCATACCTGATGAGTGCGGGCGCGGAGGGATTTCTGCTGGCCGCTCCCGGCCGTGCCAGGAATCACTTGATTGAGTGGATTTCACTTTCGTAGCGACTAATCTTCGGCTTCGAATGTCCAGATTTGCGCCGGCTCGCTTCCTTTTGCCGGCACACCGACGTAGAAGCGGTCGCGTTTTGCAAAGAAATAACCAGTGCGAATGCCAATCCCGGATGGAACATTCGAAATCAACTCGTAATGATCCGGATCATTTTGCTGGAACACGCTTATGATTCCTTCCCCGCCAATGGCGTAGATCCGCTTCCGCGACGCGTCAAAGAAGACGTCATCGCACTCTCCGGCGGCTCGCAGTCGAGCCACTTCTCCTCCTGTCTCTGTGTTCAACACCACCATCATTGGAGTCTTGCGGGTGATCGTAAACAGTCGGTGATCGGCTTCGTTCAGCGCCATTGCGTAATTGCCACGCAAACCCTTGAGCGGCCACTTGGTCACGACGCCGGACTGTCGGTCAATCGACTCCACCACATTGCCCGCGTCGGGTACATTCGCGTAGATACGTTCTCCCGATGCTTCGACTTGAAAAGATTCCGGGTGTCCTCCTGTCTTATACACTCGGCCGATGCGTGCATCCGTTCTTGGATCGATCATCGCGATACCACCATCCTCCTCGCCGAATCCCACAAAGACCGTCTTCGAGCCTTCGTTGTACCGCAGATTGTCGGGATCCTCGCCAAACTCAATCGTCTTGCGAAGGATGTAAGTCGCGCCGTCGTACACTCTTACCTTGCCGTCTTCAGCGTTGGCTACATAAAGCTTGTCAACGCCGGGAACATAGAGTGGGCCCTGCGGCTGCGCGAGTCCCTTGATACTGTGAATCACCCTTCCAGCGAAAACGTCAATCACTTCCACAGTATTGTTGCCGAGCGCGGAGACGAACAGCCGCTTCCGTTTTGCGTCGGCCGTAAAATGATCTAGCCGGCCAGCCACGCCGGACACGGGAATCTGCTCTTCCAGTTGCAACGGAAGCAGATCGCGCGCCGGCGTTTGCGCAAGTGCATTCTTTGTGCCCCGCATCGTGAGCACCCCTAGTGCGGCCACTGCCGCCAAACTGGCCACCAGCCACTTCTTCATATCTCCCCCTGAAAAATGACTTCTTCCTCGTTTTCGCCCTGAGAAACAACTTTTCAAGACCCTGGTTCGAAGACGAGAATCGTGGCCTCGTCCTGGTCATGGGCAGGCGCGGCAACATAGTAGCGATGCAACTCGGGAGACCACAAGGAAGTCCCTGCTCCCGGTCGCGTCGGGATTTTACCGATTATCATGTAGTGGTCCGCATCCAGCTGCTGATACGCAAAAATATACCCGGCATCGAAACCGCGGCCGCCCGAAACATAGGCCCGTTTGTGAACGGCATCAAAATACACCCCATCCATGCCTTCCACCGTTGGGAGATGGGCAACTTCCTTGCCTGAGTGGAAATCCATGACCACCAACTGGGGAGGCGTGCGTGTGCCGATGAGCAATCGGCGCGTTCCTTCATCCAAGGCCGCGTCACCGGGGCGCTGGCTGCTCACGGTCCAAGTAGAAACGACTTGCCGTCTTTTGGTGTCGACGACTTGGACCTTGCTTATCGCGGGAAGAAACACGAACAAGGTCTTTCCCGACTTGTCCAGGAGAAGTTCCGAAGGGTGCGCCTCCACTTTGAGGTCGCCCAGATGCTTGTCGGTTCTGCCGTCGATAATCCCAACCTCGCCGTAGTCCTTGCCCGCATCCTGGCCGCCGTAGCCCACATAAAGCAGATTCGTGCGCTGATCGTAGGCCACGCGGTTGGGACCAAGATCCAGCTTGATGGAATCAATCAATTCGAGAGTGTCACCGCGGAAGACGCGGAGCATTCCGTCATCTCCGCTAGCCACAAACAATTTGTTGAGAGACTTCACGTACGCGATACCCTGCGGCTTTTGAAACCCGGAGATGCTCTTCAACCACATCCCCGCCTGCAGATCAACGACTTCCACGGAGCCATTCTCGAGTCCGGCAACGAAGAGGCGCTTATCTTTGACGTCCACATCCATGTGGTCGATGCGGCCTTTCACGTTCGCCATGGGAATCGTCTGGATCAGCCGCAGACTTTCTTTGCCTTGCGCCGCCCCCAATCTCATGAGAGGTGCAACAAAAAGCGTGGATAATGCGACGGAAAGCGTGAGAAGTCTTCTCACCACCGTGACCTCGCAGACGCACCGTGGTGCGCTACTGTTTTTCCTCAATACTGTGATTCGCGTTCACCATCGTAAACAGCAACCCCGACCCGATGGTGACCCACACGGCAACATCCAACGCTGGCGTCCAGCCTCGATGAACGGCAATCGAAGCGGTTACAGTGGATGAGACAACTCCCCCGATACTCCCCACAGTGTTCATCAGTGCTGATAACGAAGCGGAGTATCCTGGCGCCAGGTCGATACAGGATGCCCAGAAATTCGCCGCCGCAAACATCGTAAAACCCGCTGCCAGTGCAATCATGGGCAGTGCAACCACGGTGAGGCTTAGATGGTTCCCCGTGTACAACAACAAAGCGGCCACGCCCATGCCGACCCACACCGCCGCCAGGCGTCCTTTGCGGCGATCGGAGACGCTGGCGACGCGGTCAGAAAACCATCCCCCGACGGGAGACAACACCGCCATCGCTAGAAAAGGCGCCGAAGTCCAAGCGGCGGCGTGCATTAGGTCCAATCCGCGCATTTTCACCGCATAGAAATAGAACCAGTTGTAATAAACGTAAAACGCATAGCCTTGGAACCCATAACCCAGAATCAAGGCCCACACGGATACACTAGAAAGCATTCTGAACCACGGGACCTTCGCGGCAACTCGTTGCGGCCGGGCGCTGGCGGTCTCCCATCCGGGGTGGATGGTCCGTAACTCCTGCTCGTTCACCCGCGGGTTTTCTTCGGGCCAATCGGTCGCGTACCCGTGCCAAAGCGCAACCACGACGAAGGCGAGCGCCGCGGAGATTGCGAACGAAACTCGCCAGCCCCAGTGAACCATTGTCCATGCAATTGCGATCGGCGTCAGAGTTCCGCCCAGACCCAGGCCGCAAACCTGCAATCCGCTGGCGAATCCGCGCTCGCGCACCGCGGTCCAGGAGGCAATGACGCGGGTTACGTTGGAGGAAACCGCTGCCTCTCCGACTCCGGTTAGAAAGCGCACAATTTGAAAAACCGCCAGTGCACTAGCTCCTGTTGCCGCCGCGAACCTGGGCGCAAAAACCATGGCACTGGATCCAACCGCAAAAACGAAGATGGATGCGGTTAAGGTTCGACGCGGGCCAATACGATCGCAAACATATCCCCAGGGAATCTGAAACAACCCATATCCCCAGAGAAAAGCGCTAAACACCGTCCCCATGGAAATCGTGCTGAAGGAGAATTCTTCTTCAATGTACTTTCCCGCAATGCTCAGGTTCAGGCGATTCAGCGCCGTCACCGCCATGATGGCCATGACGATGCCCATGACCACCCAGCGGACGCAGGTGGCGCGGGCGGGCGACGCGCTTTGATCGAGTTGATGGGATGCTTGCCTTGCGGCAATTCTCGTGTCCAAGCGTGTCCTCAATTCCGCCTACGCGATTTCTGCCGCAAACGACCGTTGCAGATCGGGGACGATAAGATTGCACAATCCTTTTGGGGGAGGCAGGGGAACCGGGCCTTCCGGCCGCGGTTCCCCTGCTGGCTCTTACCAGATTATCTTCAGCCCGAGCTGGATTTGTCGCGACGAGGTAGACGTGGAAGCGAGTACCCCCGCCGACCCTGGAATTGGATTTCCACTGCCGTCGAATGCCACTGAGTTGTTCGCATCGTTCAGGAAATTGGGGCCTGCGAGGTTGGGGTGGTTAAGGATGTTGAAGAACTCTGCCCGGAACTGCAGCTTGAGCCGTTCCACGACGCGAATATTCTTGAACGCGGAAAAGTCCACCGTTTTCAACCCTGGCCCATAGAATCGGTTGCGTCCAGCATTTCCCACAAGCACTCCGCCTGCCACCGGTGGAGCTAGGGCAAAGCAGTTTAAGTTGAGGTAGGTCAACCCACCGTGAATCGGGTTGCATCCTGCAACGAGATTAGGGAAGTCCATGGAGAAGTCTCCATTGAAACCGGTGTTGAGCGGATCGCCGCCTCCCCCGTATGTCACCGTAAATGGCGAGCCACTCGTCGCAGTCACAATGGTGCCGAGTTCCCATCCTCCGGCCAGGTACGACGCTACGCCCGACTTGGGACCCGGCACGTTCCAGATAAGGGTGCCCGTCGCAATCTGCCGTACATCAAAGTCGCAAGGGCCGATTCGGTACTGTTTACTCAGAAGCAGCGGAACAGCGATCGAATTGACGTAGGTGTCCCCGGTGACCGGGGCGGAACTCGTGTCCTTGCAGTTGCCATAGGCGTACGACAACTGCCCCTGGAAGCCAGCACTCATGGTTTTCTTGATTTGAGCCTGAAAGCCCTGGTAGGTGGACTCGGCGTCAAACAAAACTGGGCGAATTCCCGCGCCGCCGGGGGCGCCGGGAGTAACACCACCATTCGCACCTCCCCAGTTCGGGTCGAGTTGATAGGTATTCGAAGGAATGACGATCCCGGCGGGAGTCATAACCGGCGGAACAAGGTTGATGTCGTCGGCAGCGGCGGAGAGGTGAACGGAGCGGGAACCTACGTACCCCACGAGTGCGGTCCATGTCGGCGCCACCTCGCGCTGAACGTTGACGTTCCAGTTCATGACCAGGGCGCGCTTTGGGTCCTGTTGCACATACCGGTTCCTAATCTTGTTCGGGACAAAGCCTACGCTATTGTCGATGCCGCTTCCGAGAGTCGCGAACTGATCAAAGCCCACAATTTGATAAGGAGCTGTCGCTGCTGTATTGAGGCCGAACTCGTAGGGAAGGGGCAACACGTCAAACATCGCAAACCCGCCGCGCACGGCTGTCTTTCCACTTCCAGAAGGATCCCATGAGAAACCAATGCGCGGCTCGAAATTTTTGGTGGTCGGATTATTCGCGATAAAACTGCCGACGTGGACCGGGCCACAAGGGCTGGTAAGACTGGGCAGAACCCCAGGAGTCGCACAATTTGCAATCGTGGTGATCTCCTGGATTCTGTTGTTCGCATCTTTGGGGAGGGTGGTAAATTCGTAGCGCAAACCCAGGTTCAAGGTGAGATTGTGACGCGCCCGCCAATCGTCCTGGATGTATCCGGCAAAGAGACTCTCACGGATCGCAACCTCATTCGACCCTCCCGGAGCTAGCGCGTTGAGTTGGTCCTCAGCGTTGGCCAAGAGAGCGGCCAACGATGGATAGTTGTTCATACGGCCGTTGGGGCTGAGCTGTTCCAACACGTTATAGAGCATTCTTTCGAAGGCGAACCCGAACTTGATCGAGTGAGTGCCGCGTGTGACGAAGGCGTCGTCATAGAACTGGCCGGACGTCCAGCGATGTTGAAATCGGTTCAGGCCACCCAATCCGATCGCGGTGGTGATCACGCCGCCTGAGACAGAGATCTGCGGGGGCGCCTTTGCGCCGGGGGCAATCGCGAGAGTGGGATCGATGGCCGCGCCACTCCCAGACACAGGAGTGTTAATGTCGCCCCGAACGCGGTTGATGCCGGCGCGGAATGTATTAACGACGGAGGGACTGAAAATATGCGTTTCCTCAACGCTCGCCATCTGCCGTCGCGAAAAGACTTCGTGGGTGGCGTTTCCCAGAGGTGCTTCCTGGGATTGAGGTCCGGAATCCCAGAAATAGCTGGCGTTGAATTTGTCGTTTGCTCGCAATTGCTGGTCAAACCTGCCTGTGGCGTAGTTCTCAGTCGTAATGCTCGGCAAGGCGACGCCGAAGGTCTGTGTAATCCCGTTGCTATCCACCGGTGTGCCGGCGGGAGCCTCCGGCCAGAGCTTGAGGTACGGAGCAACAGCGGAAACCGCCATGGCACGTTCCGCATCCGTGGGCACGTGAATTAACTGCGACACGGGCCTGTTCTGGCGCACACCTTCGTAGGTTCCATACAGGAAACTCTTATCCTTGACGATCGCTCCGCCGCCGGACGCTCCGAACTGTACACGCCGGAACGACGGGATGGGACCGGCGGGATCAAAGAGATTCTTCGCATCAAAAATCTTGTCGCGGTCGAAGATGAAAGCGGTCCCATGGAGTTCGTTGACACCGCTCTTGGTAATGGCGTTTATTACGGCTCCCGATGTGCGTCCATACTCGGCCGTGTAGTCGCTGGTTAGAACGGAAAACTCCTGGATTCCATCCACACCCAGGTTCAGACCCGACGGGCCTCCGGGTGCTCCGTTTGAGTAGTCATTAATGACGATGCCATTGATCCGGTAGGTATTCTCGTTCGCTCGGTGGCCCGCGTTGCTCAATTGGTTGCCGAAACCACGGTTCCCCTTGTTGGCATTGAAGGTCGTTTGGGCCTGATCGGCGATCTGGGAAACGCCTGGCTCCAGGGTTGCGAGAGAAGTCCAGTCGCGCCCGTTCAGCGGAAGTTCCCGCACGGTCGTCGCATCTACCGTGGAACTGATGGTCGACGAGGATGTCTGCACTTCCGGCGGTGCGGCCGTTACCTCGACCGTCTGGTTTACCTGCCCGACTTTCAGGCTGAGATTGAGCGCCTGTTGCGCGCCGACGGTCAGGGTAATCCCCTTCTGCACAACTTTGTTGAAACCTTGGGCCGTTATTGTGACCTCGTAATTGCCCGGCAAGAGGTTCGGCACGGAATAGAATCCGTCCGCGTTCGTGGGCACTTCGCGGACTTCCCCAGTCCCCACATTCTTGATGGAAACATTGGCGTTCGGGATACCTGCGCCCGACGGGTCAGTAATCAGGCCCGACATCGTGGCACCGGACACCTGGGCTTCCGCTGGCGCCGACCAGAACAAGGTCAAGCAAACCGCAAGCGCCAAGCACGCCACCAGACCAACCGCCGTGTTAATTCTCTCTTCGATCATCATGGTGCCCTCGTTTCATGGTTAGAAAGTGACTCTGTGCCTTATCATTCAAAGGATCTCAGCCGCCTGAGAAAAGGAAGGACTTCTTAGCCGCGACAATCTGCCCCACACCGGCTTCGCGGCGCAATGCTCAACGTATCCAATCGAAAACATTTCTGCATCCTTGGCCTTGTGCTTGAAAACAAGCGGGATACAGCTCTCTCTCTCTGACTTTTTTTGACCCTGGGGTGGGTGGAGAGCTATACTCCCACCCACACTCCATGGGTGGCCCTGCAGCGGTTGCGAGGATTTTGCATTTCGGTGTGTTTGAAGCGGATCTGAAGGCTTGCGAACTCCGCAAGCACGGTCTCCGGCTTAAACTCCCAGAACAACCCTTTCAGGTTCTGGCGGTGCTCCTGGAAAAGCCGGGAGAAATTATCACCCGCGAGGAATTGCGCAAACGGCTGTGGCCCGAGGACACTTTTGTCGATTTTGACCACGGACTGAACAACGCGGTCATGCGGCTGCGCGAAGTGCTGGGCGATGCCTCGGAGAACCCTCGATTTGTAGAGACGATCCCTCGACGCGGATACCGGTTCATTGCCCCGGTCGTAGGTTCTGCCTTTCCAACCACGACCACTCTGCCTGAATTGGAAGCGGGGGACGTTCCCGTCGCAGCGACTACTCCGAAAGGGATGGATGCAGCCGCCTCGGAAACTTCTTCTGTGCCTGCGGGGATCATCCCACGACAGTCCCCGGCAAGCCATTTCGTAGTCCCTGCTGTTGCCATTTTGCTCGCTGCGTCTCTACTAGCCGCTGCTTTCATCTACCGCGGCCAGATCGGAGCGAACCAAGCCGGTAGGGTGCGAAACAAGTCCTTGATCGTGCTTCCGATCGAGAATCTCTCCGGCGACAAAGACCAGGAATACTTCGCGGACGGCATGACCGATGACTTGATCGCAAATCTGGCAAAGATCCGTTCGCTGCGCGTGATCTCCCGTTCCACGGCTATGGCTTACAAAGGTACGCGCAAGCCCTTGTCACAGATTGCGAAGGAACTGAACGTGGACGCCGTAGTCGAGGGCACGGTTCTCCGAGAGGGCAACCGCGTAAGAATCACGGCCGAACTGGTACAAGTTGCCACGGACCGCCATTTGTGGGCCGATACCTACGAGAGCCAGATGGGGGACATCCTCGCTCTGCAAAATCGTGTTTCTTCCGCCATTGTGAACGAAATCCGCATCAACCTGACGCCGGCGGACCAGGAACGGCTTGCCAGAAACCCCGCGGTGGCGCCCGAGGGGTACGAAAACTATCTGAAAGGACGCTACTACTGGAACAAGAGATCGGATGAGAACCTGACACGGGCCATCGGATACTTTGAACAAGCAACGAAGCAAGATCCGCAGTACGCCCTTGCGTACGCTGGTTTGTCCGATTGCTACGCCATCATCAGTGCCGAGATTTTCGGCACGATGGCTCCGGCGGAAGCCGCTCCCAAAGCGAAAACCGCTGCTCTGCGGGCCCTCGAGATCGACCCCACGCTCTCCGAGGCGGAAACTTCACTGGCTACGGTCAAGTTTAACTACGATTGGGATTGGAACGGCGCCGCTGCCGGCTTCGCGAAATCGATTCAGGATAACCCCAGTTATGCCACGGCCTACCAGAGATACTCCCTTTACTTGACGGCGATGAATCGTCCGGAGGAGAGCTTCGAGCAGATCAACAAAGCCCGAGAACTTGATCCGCTCTCCATCAGCATCAATTTCAGCTTGGGATGGCGGCTCTATATGGCGCGACAGTACGACCGGGCCATCCAACAGCTTCGCAATACTCTTGAAATGGATCCCTCCTATGAACTACCTCACCTTGTCCTCGGCATGTCGTACGCAAAGAAGGGCGATTTTGATCTTGCCATTCCAGAATTGCGCAAGGCGGTTGAGTTGTCTCACGGAACACCGCTGATGACCTCGGCGTTGGCAAACGCTTATGCACGCTCCGGAAACAAGGCAGAGGCCGAGAGACTTCTTGCCGATCTTTCCGCGGAGTCGAAGAGGCAGTACGTCTCCCCGTACTACTTCGCAGTTGTCTACGTGGGTTTGGGAAAACCCGAGGAAGCCATCGCTTGGCTGGAGAAAGCTTACGCGGACCGCTCGAATGGGTTGGTGTTTCTGAAGGTAGAGCCCGAACTCGACGACCTGCGTTCAAACCCACGATTTGTTGCCCTGCAAAGGAAGCTCGACTTCCCTAACTGATGCGGGGTCTCTGGAAAAGAGAGATTCGTGTTCCGGGGGTGAAATGGGTATCGCGGGCGGCTTCGCAACTCCCATGCTTCCCCACCCTCGGCTCGCGTGCATCGCCTCCGTGTCGTCACTTGCTGCGCGTTCGTGATTTGACGCTTGCCCGTTAGCACAGCTCCACTATTCCGACAGGTGCGTTGCTCGAACGCTTACGTTCCTTCGCGGTCAAGAAGTGATTGGGTCTAACCTCCGTTCATTGAGACGAGTTGACATTAGCGACATTTGTCGCTATTATATGCGACATAATGGTTAATGAACTGCGAGCGGTGGTGGTGGAATTAGGGGGTGAGCAAACCCTGGGTCGCGCTCTTTCCAGCGATCGTGACATGCGCGAGGCGATCCGGGAGGGTTTTCCTCCTGCGGTAGTGAAGGAGTTGATGCGCGCCTCCGGTTTGACTCTGAAAGAGCTCGCCACCGCACTTGATCTTTCGCCTCGAAGCTTGCAGCGCCGCCGTCGCACTGGAAAACTGGCCCGTTATGAATCCGACCGGCTTTACCGATTGGCTCGCATTGTAGCGATGGCGAATGAATATCTGGGTGACCACGAGCGTGCCCTGCGCTGGCTCAAGCATTCCAACCGCGCCCTCGGCGGCCTCGCCCCCATCGCTGCCATTGACACAGAGCCGGGAGCGCGCCAAGTGGAGAGCATCCTGGGTCGCATCGCATACGGCGGAATTAGTTGAGCCGACTTTATCGAGTCTTGCGCAAGCCGTACGCGCGTACTCCCTTTGACGGCGAGGGCGCCTACCGCTACGGTGGACGATGGTCGAGCCCCGGAACCCGCCTCAGCTATACCTCGGAACATCAATCTCTCGCCATGCTGGAGTACTTCGTCCATCTTGACGTCGACGATCCTCCTGATGATCTGGTTCTAGCGGTTGCCGAAGCCCCGGACGACCTAGCTCGGGAGCGGGTTGAAACCAGCAATCTGCCGGCAAACTGGCGTGAATCGGCGGCTCCTCCCGGCCTCGCTCGCCTGGGTGATGAATTTGCGCAACGAGGAGAAGGTTGTTTGCTACTGGTGCCCTCCGTACTCGCCCCCAACGAAAATATCTGGCTTATCAATCCCGCGCATCCCGACTACAAGAGGATCGTCGTGCTCGAAGTGGAGCCGCTCAACTATGATCCGCGTATGTTCCGGAAACAACGCCGCCACCGCCGGCGCTAATTCCCTTCTGCGCGTGGCCACCCAAGATCGGCAAAAGTCTCGATTGGATTGTAGAGGCGACGGCAACTAGTTCGGCGAAAGGCTATTGATATTCGCCGTATGTTCGCCTATTATTGTTGGGCGGATAGACCCCTGCCCTGCTCGAATTGTGTTTGGCTTTTGGCCGGGCCCGGCCGCAACCAACGCGCCCGTCATGGTCGGCATTGGTTCTTGAAAAGAGGAGGGCATTGAGGCCCCAGTTTGTGCAACCAGGTTGCACGGGCAAGGTTGTGCACCGCGGGTGCACAAGGACCGCAAACCGAATTCCCAACCGCGCTTTGATCGCGGGATCGTACGGATCGAGGGTCGATCCTATACACACCCGGTACTGAAGAAATCCCGACGCGAGGCAGGAGGGGGTTCGTCGCCGACACAGCCGCAGGTGCCGCGTCCCAAACGTTTTTTTGATACGACCATGGTATAATGACCATGATTATGGAGCGTTCGCATGAAGAAAATGGCTGCAGGTTCTTTTAAGGTCCATTGCCTTGCGGTCATGGATGAAGTGCAGGCTAACCGCGAGACCGTGTTGATCACAAAACATGGCAGACCAGTCGCGAAGCTGATCCCGGTCGAGAAGGACGCCGACGACATCTACAATTTTCTCGCGGGCAAGGGCGCGATTACCGGTGATGTCGTTTCCCCTGCGATTTCACGGGAAGACTGGGGGGAACTCAATTGATCCTCGTCGATACGCATGTTGTCGTCTGGCTGGCGCTGGACCCAACCCACCTCTCCAAGA
>Ga0187817_10001110_pt1 | contig 12763 bp, 7 predicted proteins | sample NC_wetland_sal_i_17_FD_132431 | JGI IMG/M metagenome (GOLD analysis project Ga0187817, IMG submission 132431) | Wetland sediment microbial communities from Neuse River Estuary, North Carolina, USA - SO4_2 | ecosystem: Environmental > Aquatic > Freshwater > Wetlands > Sediment | place: USA: North...
CAATTCCTCTTCTTTGATTTCCTTGAGCGCCACCCGGTATTTGCGCGCCTCTTTTTCGATCAGCTTGCGGCCGATTTCAACGGCGCGTTCGCGCTGGTGAAGGTTGAGCCAATGCTTAATCTTATTGCGCGCGCGCGAAGACTTGACCACAGCCAGCCAGTCGCGGCTCGGCTTGTGTCCCGGCTGTGTAAGGATTTCCACGATATCGCCGCTGTGCAGTTTGTGCCGTAGCGGCACCATGCGGCCGTTCACCTTCGCCCCAACACAGCTGTGCCCCACTTCGGTGTGAACCGTGTAGGCGAAATCGATAGGTGTGGACTCGCGCGGCAGCACCACCACCTTGCCCTTCGGAGTGAAGGTATACACCTCTTCGGGATAAAGATCGATCTTTAGGGTTGACAGGAATTCGTTGGGATCAGAAACGTCGCGTTGCCACTCCACCACCTGCCGCAGCCAAGCCAGTCGTTGCTCGTCCTGCGCGGAGACGGGGCCATCCTTGTACTTCCAGTGGGCCGCGATGCCCTCCTCGGCCATGCGATGCATCTCCTCGGTACGGATCTGCATTTCGAAGGGAGTTCCGTCCTCCGTGATCACCGAGGTGTGCAGCGATTGGTAGAAGTTCGGCCGTGGCATGGCGATGAAGTCTTTGATTCGTCCCGGCACCGGACGCCACACGTTATGGACGATGCCCAGTACGGCGTAACAATCCTGCAGCGATTGCGTGATGATCCGCATGGCATACAGGTCGTACACCTGCTCGACGTTGATCTTCTGCCGCACCAGTTTCTTATGGATGCTGTAAAGACGCTTGATACGGCTTTCCACCCGGGCCGTGATACCGGCCTCTTTTAACTTGTCGCGCAGCACCTGTTCCACCCGCGCCAGAAATTGTTCGCCCTTCTTGCGGCGCGCCTCTACCGCATCGTGCACCTGCTGGTAGGTGATGGGATCGATATAGCGGAATCCCAGGTCTTCCAGTTCACCGCGAATCTTGCCCATGCCCAGCCTGTGGGCAATGGGGCCGTAAATCTCCAGGGTTTCTTTGGCGATCTTCTGCTGCCGTTCGGGCTCCAGGTGCTCGAGGGTGCGCATGTTGTGCAGGCGGTCAGCCAGTTTGATCAGCACCACGCGAATGTCATCGACCATCGCCAGCATCATCTTGCGGAGATTTTCCGCCTGCTGCTCCTCGCGCGTGGCAAAGTCAATCTGGCTGATCTTGGTCACGCCCTCGACGATGTGGGCCACCTGTTCGCCAAACTCCTTGCGGATATCCACCACAGTGACGGATGTATCCTCGACCGAGTCGTGCAGCAGGCCGGCGGCGACTGCCACCGGATCCATTTTCATTTCGGCTAAGACCAGGGCGACTCCCAGGGGATGCACGAGATAGGGTTCGCCGGAAGCACGGAGCTGGCCGGCATGGTGTTTCTGAGAGAACTCGTAGGCTTTCCGCACCAGTTCTAGATCGTCGCTGGGGCGGTTGGCGCGCATGGTGCGCAACAGATCACGGAATTTGGTTACCGTGAGTGCGGTGGTCGCGATTTGTTCGCGCAGCGTCGCCATGTCGGATTATAGCGCGGGAGGAGACGGACTGAGACCTCAAGTAATGCGGCGCTTTGCTTTGATTATAGCGCCGGATCAGGGGCGCACGGCTGGGTCGCGTATGACAGTCAAGTGATTCACGCCACGCGGGTTGCGTCTCCCCGGAGGGGCCATGACGCAGGTAATTTGATGCCCAGCTTCCGCCGTCATAGCCTCTCCTCATGCACCACAGAGTGGATCATGTTCCCGGTTGGCTTCAGGCGGAAATTACAGCGGCAATGCTCGCCCTGGTCTTTGTGAGCAGTGCGGGGGCGCAGCAAACCGCATCACCGGTCACATCGGGCGATCAACTGCCCGTTCCCGGCAGGCCCGTGCCGGCCGATCACTCAAGGCTGTCGGAACATAACATCGAGTGGATGCAGACGCAGCCGCCACAGGTGCAAATGGAATTTCTGCTCTCGGAGGCGATTAATCACGACCACGGAGCCACCGACTGGATTAACCAACTTGTCGATGGCTGGCACGGCAAGCTCAAGCCGACGCAAAGATTTCAGGACCTGCAGGACACCGCTCTCTACTCCAACGACCTGCGGGTGCGCGCGGCAGCCATCGAGATCAATCTGGCGGTCTACGATCTGGCTAAGACGGATGAAACGGCAGATCATCTGATCGCCTCCGGCGAATCTCACCCTGGCAATCGGCCGTTTGCCGCGTGGGAATTGGGCATGCTGGCCAGCCGCGGCATCGAGGTCGATCGCATCCACCAGCTGTTGCAGAGTTACCTCCATGAACCCGAGCAACAAACTCGGTTTTGGGCCGTCGAAGGATTGGCGCATCTCGGAACCGATGACACCATCAAAGACTTTCTGGACGTGTTCCGTAGTGACGTTTCCATGGAGGTGCGGGAACGCGCCGGATGCAGCCTGGCGAAATCTGGAATGTTGACCCGAGAGCAGCGCATGAAAGCTGTGCCCGGTTTGATCGACCTCTCAGAGGATGATTCGCTGAATGCCACCACACGGAACTGGGTGTTCCAGGCATTGCGCGAGATCACCAACGTGTCTCTGCCCAACGACTCCAAGACTTGGAGAAGCTGGTACGAGAAATTCGGTGCCCAGAAAACCGAGGAATTCCGGCAGGGTGAGAAATGGTCTGTGTTGGGCAACAGCTAGGTTCGGGTTCAAGCGTCTTTCAAGGTAAGAACCCTCTCTGTCCCTAGTTCCCACAAACTGATAAATTTGACGCTGTGAACGCCAGCGCCGGCAAAGTTTTACTCAGCGGATCCTCAGGATTGGTCGGGTCCGCGTTGATCCCTGCGTTAGAGACAAACGCTTACCAGGTCACGCGCCTGGTCCGCAGCGGTCCATCTGGCGAAGGCCGGCTGGTGTGGGATCCCGCCAAGCCGCTTGCGCCCGAGTCTGTTTCTGGCTTCGACGCGGTCGTCCACCTCGCCGGTGAGTCCGTGGTGGGACGCTGGACTGCGGCGAAGAAAGCCGCCATTCGTGAAAGCCGGGTACTGGGTACGCGCAATCTGGCGGAAGGTCTTGCCAAGGCGTCCCGGCCTCCGAGGCTGCTGATTTCGGCTTCGGCCATCGGGTACTACGGCGATCGCGGCGAAGAAGTCTTGCGTGAAAACAGTGCCTCCGGCGAAGGATTTCTCCCCGTCGTATGCCGCGAATGGGAAGCCGCCACTGAACCCGCCGCAAAAGTGGGAATTCGCACCACCCAAATTCGCATCGGAGTGGTATTGAGCGCCGCTGGCGGCGCTTTGCAGAAGATGCTGCCTCCGTTTCGCCTGGGGCTCGGCGGAAATATGGGCAATGGCCGGCAGTGGATGAGCTGGGTTGACCTGCAAGATGTGACGGCCGCAATCCTACACACCCTGAAAACGGACTCGTTGCACGGCCCCTTAAACATGACCAGCCCGAATCCTGTCACCAACGCCCAATTTACCAAGACTTTGGCGTCCGTTTTGTCACGCCCGGCAGTCTTTCCCATGCCCGCGTTTGCTGCGCGCCTGGTTTTCGGCCAGATGGCAGATGAACTCCTGCTCGCCAGCCAGCGTGTGGAACCCGCCAAGCTCCTCGCCAGCGGTTACGCCTTCCAGCAGCCGGAGCTCAGACAGTCGTTGCAGACTGTCCTGAAGAAGTAGCGTCACGCCATCCAGTGATGCTTATCACAGAGAGCTGTGTTTACTCGTGCCAAACTCTCCTTTTGCGAGCGATTGCTCACGAAAGAGGTTCCTGTGAAAATCAAGATTCTAGCTGTCTTCATGTTGTCGGCGGTTCTTTCTGTGGCTCAGACCCTCAGCCAGACGAAACCCGTTCCCCCCGACACACCGAGCGCGTCTTCCGTCGCCCAGGATACGAAGAAAGCGGGTTGTCCCTGCTGTCAGAAGATGGCGGAAGGCAAAGACGCCAAGTCATGCTGCCCTCACGACGCGGCCACCACGGGCGAAAAAGAAGCAACGTCCTGCTGCCAGGGCAAAGATGGAACGTCCTGCATGAAAGGTGACAAAGACAAGTCAGCCGACGCGGCTTGTGGCAATGGTAAATGCTGCGGCGGTAATACCGAAGAAGGTTGCTGCGCCAAGGCCGACAAGACCACAGAGCAAGTCACGATGGCGTGCTGCGGAGGACCGGACGGTCACTGCGCGATGGCGCATCATGCCCATCGCGACCTGAACAAATAACTGTTCCCGAAACTGAGAACACCCCGGCTTCAAGCTGGGGTTTTTCTTTTGCGATAGATGACGCTATCGCAACTTGGATACTTTGCAAAACTCCTCAACTCGCTCGCGTGTACTGAGCACATGCTTCGGCAGAGACAACTTGCTGCCTTCTTCCAGAATGGGGATCAGCCGGTCAAAGTCCGGTCCGGAGTGCGAGCCTGTGATGACGATGCGAATGGGGTGAAATAATTCTTTACCTTTTGCCCCGGTTTCTGCTTTTACTTCGTTCACGATCTTCTTGAATTGCTCCGGACTCAGTTGGCCGGCCTTCGCCGATTCGTCCGCCAACATTTTCACGATGAATCTGGTAAGGACGGCGTTTGTCTGTGGCCAGCCGAGAACCTCGGCGTTGTCAGGAGCAGCCAGCGCAGCTTTGGCGTCGTAATTGAAGATGGATGACGCCCGTTCCGGCAGCTGCTCAAGGCGGTCCACGTAAGGCGACAGAAGGTTCACAACCTTCGACACCCAAAGTCGAATCTCGCCTTCGACGTGGACAACGGGAGTCCGCTGGGCATTCGGCCATGTTGCGTCTCCGGAGTCGATCAGGCCCGCCTTGGCGAAGAACCATAGTCCGATGGAACTGAGCTGGTCGGGCGGCCAAGTCTTGATGTAGTTGCGGTTCAGCCAGTACAGCTTCTCCATGTCGAATACGGCCGCTGATGGAGTGATCCGCTCCAGAGAAAACTCTTTCACCAATTCTTTCAAACTGAAAATCTCACGCGTTCCTCCGCTGGGCGCCCATCCCAGTAACGCCAGGTAGTTCACCAGCGCTTCGGGAAGCACGCCCATGTCACGGAAATTTGCGATCGAGGTTGCGCCGTGGCGTTTGGAAAGCCGCTCGCGGTCCGCACCCAAGATCGTGGACAGGTGCGCAAATTCGGGCACAGGCCAGCCCAGGGCCTCGTATAGAGCGACTTGTTTGGGCGTGTTGGAAAGATGGTCGTCGCCGCGGATCACGTGGGTGATCTTCATCAGCGCATCATCAATCACCACCACGTAGTTGTACACGGGCATTCCGCTGGAGCGCAGAATGATCGGATCGCTGACGACTTCGTTCGAGAACTCGACCTGGCCATGCACCATGTCATGGAATCGGATGGGGTGCTCGGGAATCCTCAAGCGGATGGCGCAAGCTTCTCCCGCCGCACGCCGGCGCTGGGCTTCTGCTGGATCTAGGTTGCGACACCTGCCCGAGTAGATCGGCTGGCCGCCCGCAGCCAGCGCCTGCTCCCGCTCTTTCTGCAAATCATCCTCGGTGCAGAAACAGAGATAGGCCTTGCCTTCGTTCAGCAGGCGCTCGGCGTGTTCTCGATAGATTTCGAGCCGGTCGGATTGACGATAGGGCGCATAGGGGCCGCCGACGTCCGGCCCTTCGTCCCAATCGAGCCCCAGCCACTTCAGGTCGCCGATCAACTGGTCTTCAAAGCGGACTTCGCTGCGCTCGAGATCGGTGTCCTCAATGCGCAGAATCATGGTTCCGCGTTTTTGGCGCGCGAACAGCCAGTTAAAAAGAGCCGTGCGGGCGTTCCCGACGTGGAGATGTCCGGTGGGAGAAGGTGCAAAACGCACGCGAACTGGAGAGTCGGTGGCCACCAAATGATGTTAGCAGAGAGCGATTGTGGAGGGCCGGGCGTCCTCGCCCGGCAGCAGTAGCGGGCGGGACGCCCGTCCTCCACAACCTAAGTTGGCGGATGATCGCGGTTCATTTCATCCAGCAGTTTGGCCAACAACTCTGCCCGCTGATCATCGCTCTTCAACTCACGCTGCAATTCCTCGAGGGCGAGCGCCACGATGTGGTAGTGATGCGCTCCTGCGTACTTGGGATCGGACGTAATGTCGAGCCACACCCGGTGCATGAGTTCCAGGTCCTGCGGCCGCATGCGGGGCGCATGCGGTCCCAGCGGGTATTCGTGGACGCTCCCACTCGGGGAATGAATTTCCAGGGTCAGGCGAGGCCTTGGCTGGGACAGCCGCTCCCAGGCATCGCCGGTGAGTTTGGCCTGCTCGTCGGTCGTCAGCTTATTGGAGAGACCACACACGATGCGACTCGAATCCAGCCGCTGGGCGGTCATCACGATGGAATCGAACACGTCCGTGCCGGGCACCACCAGCAGCGAAACCGGTTTGCCCTCTTTTTCTGCCACCGCGACCGCAGCGGTGAAAAGTTCCTGCTCGTAGTGGTCGAAGACCTGAGAAGCCTCAATGACCGAGCTGCCGCCGAACGAGTGCTCGCGGTGATAGAGACGCGAGGTCATCACGACTACGTCTTGTCGAAGCGTGTCGGTGGCGCGCAGGACGTCGCGCAAATAATAGAGATTGCGGGGGTCGCGCACCGCCACCAGGATGTTGCCCGGACGCACACCCAGCGCGCCACTGCCCAACTCCTGGTTCCCGTAGACGCGGAACTGATCCAGATTCTCGGGCTTGCCGTGGCGAGCCTTCGTGACCCGGTGCTCGGAGATGGTAAAGACGGCGAAGAAAACAGCGCTGAAGGCCACTCCGGCAATCGTCGCCTCCGACTTTGTGAACAGGTTCACCAAAGCCGTAATCAGCAGCACGGCGGAAATCACAATCAGGCCCAAGGGGACTTCCCTGCCGCCGACGTGCAGATTCCCCGGCACTTTCCATTGGCGGTTCTCCGGCTCGGTGTAACGCAAGACCAGAACTGCCAGGGATTTCAGAGCGAAGCTCCAGATCACACCGAACGCGTACAGGCCCGCCAGAACATACACATTGCCCTTGCTCAGAATGATGGTCAGCAACTGCATGGCCACGATCAGATTGATGATGCGATAGCTGGTACCGAACTTGTGCTGGGGTTTCTGAAACCAGTCGGTCAGCACTCCGTCTTCCGCCACACGATTTAACACGCCGTTGGCGCCCACGATCGACGTGTTCTGGGCACCAGCCAGAATGAGCACGCCCACCAGCACAACAAATCCGTGGAAGATCAGCTTGAGCACCATCGGACCCACCAGGTACATGGTGATGCCGCCGATCAGGTTGGCGAAGTAATCGTGGCGCACCTGGTCCGGAATGATCATCACGGCAAAGAACGACACCAGAGAAGTGAATAGCAGGCTGTAGATGAAAATCACCAGACCCGTCTTCTCCAGGTTCTTCAGCTTGGGATGCTCAATTTCACGATTGACCTGCGCCAGCGTCTCCTCGCCGCTCATGGCCAGCACAGAATGGCCGAAGCCCACGAACAGAATGATCCAGGTGAGATGACTGATCCAGGTTCCGTCCAGCCAGCCGAGAGACTCTTTGTTCAGGCGCACCACGCCGGGATGCAACGGACTCGGCGGAATTTGAATGGGTACCCGGAATACGGTAATGGTGCACCAGACAATGAGGATTACCACCATGACGGTGGTGATCACCATGATCTGCAGTGCCTTCTCGCTCGACTCGTGAATCCCCTGGATGTTCTTCCACCAGAAGTACAGGACTACGAAGACAGCGAAAATCGCCGAGAAATGGTCTTCGGAGAAAACCAGCGGATGATGAACATACTGTCCGATGTCTTCGATGAAACCCGCTAAATATTGCCCGGCCGAAACCGCGCTGATGGGCCCGGTAAGGACGTAGTCAAATAACAGCGCCGACACGGAAAATTTGGCCAGGGTGCCACCCATGGCCTCCTTTACCACGCGATACACCCCGCCGCGTACGAACATGCTGCTGGACTCGATGTAGAGAGCGCGCACGGCGTAGCTGAACAGCATCACCGCAAGGATGAACCACGGGGCACTTTTGCCGATGACCTTCTCCGCATCGCCACCCGCGTAATAAGCGGAGGAGGCAAGGTCTGCCAGAACAATCGCCGCCGCCCGCCAAAAAGAGATGAACGTCAGCATCACTGTAGTGGCGACGAACACCTTGACGGCAGGACGCCTAACGTTTTGGATGGATGAGGACATTCCCGCGCAACGAGCGTAAACTTAAAAATTTAACACAGCAGAGGAGGAGAGCTGTGATCCACGACGTTCAGATGCTATTTCGAGGCTTTGGGAGCCATGTAAGTACGGGTGATGCGATCGTGCCAGCAAAGCTCATCTTCATCCAGAAAACACCAGGCGTAGCCCAGTGCCAGGGATAGGCCAGAGAGCGCAGCGGCGAGCACACGCCACCGCCGAAGCCGTTGCGGAACCGGAGTCCCATCAAATCGGCTGAGTTCCAGCTTGGCCAACCGGAGTCCCGGCGTGGTTCCGGCGTGCACCAACAGAAGATATTGATAACCCGTCCAGAAAACGGCGATGAGCACAAGCGTAGCTGTCGCCGCCAGCCGCCACGGCGGCACTGTGGCCGTAATTCGGAAGAAGCCGTAGGCAAAAAGCGCAAACGCGGCAGCTACGATCACGGCATCGATGGCGCCTGCCAGAATCCGCCGGGACATCGGTGCGGCTTGCAGCGGTAGTTCGAACCCCGGCCGCCTTTCGGTTGCGGGTTCTTCGGCTGGTTCGATCAGAATGCCGCCCAGGGCAGGAGGAGGAGGCAGAACTGCTGGCACTTCGAGAATTCTTGGATGAACGAACACCGGCTCGGCGAGTTCGTCGAGCACCAATGGTGGCAGAGCCGAGGAACGCGGAAACTCAAGGATCTTTGCGCCGCCTTCTGTCTCCAAAGGCTTGGGCGGTTCGGGGAGCGAGACCTCCAATTGTGGGCCAGAAGTCGTAATTGCCGATTGGTCCTGCGTCGCGACCGCCAAACGGCTGGAGATCGGCGGCGCAGAAGGCAGGTTGGCCCTCGAAAAACCCTCCACCGAGGACTCTGGATTCTCAAACTTCAGCTGCAGCGATGGATACCGCGGCGCCCGTTGCCGCCTGCGTGCCCGGTAATGGTTCACCCGGGCGGCTACTTCCTCTCTCCACGAGTCGGAGGCCGTCGGTTCTGGCGGGCGGCTTCGAATCGGCTGGTCCGCCGCCCCGGTTTCCGGGATTTCTTTCTCCTGCTGGAACCCTCCGTCGGGAGCAGTCGGCGCTCCATCCTGCACCTGGTAGGACTCCTTGCGGGAAGTGCTGCTCGGGGACTCATCTTCCTCTACGATGAAGCGAGGTCCGGAGGACGCGGAGGTTTCCTCCAGGCTGGCGGCAAATTGTTGTTCGCTGGCATCGTAAGCTTCAGGGTCGATCAGTCGAGACGGCCCTGGCGGCGTACCGAGATCGCCATCGGGTTGGAATCGGGGTTTCACCATAAGAATGGTCAGCAGATCGAGAAATACCTGGCGCGATCGGACGGCTCGCCGCTTTGCCTCTCAGGCCAGCGCCATGCTAACGTCACGGTACCCGAGAGTGCAGTTGACACCCGGGGAGTTCGCGCGCTTCCGATGACTTCCCGCACACGATTTCTTATCACGGCGGCTGTCGCCTGTCATCTGCTACTCACCCCACCACTAGTTACCAGCCAGTTGCTTTCACCCTCGGCTACGGCTTCCTCCCAGGATCGGGCAACTTCACCCGGCGCCCTTAAAGAGGAGGATGTAACCATATCCGCCCTGCAGCAAGAAAAAATGGGCGCGATTTACAAACTGCACGGTAAGGCTGAGATTCATTACGGCACCTACATCCTGTTCGCTGACGAGATCACCTACAACTCGGATACCGGCGATTCCACAGCCGATGGGAACGTAGTGCTTGATGGCGGACCGAATGATGAACATGTACAGGCCAGTCACGCAGCTTACAGCCTGCAAACCGAGGTTGGGCGCTTCGACAACGCAAGAGGCAGCATTGGTGTGCGCCTGCACGGCAACCGGCTGACCCTGACCTCCCCGAATCCGTTCTTCTTCAGTGGCAAGACGGTGGAAAAACTGGGTCCCGACCACTACAAGGTCTACGACGGAACCGTGACCACCTGTGAGTTGACTCGCCCCAAGTGGCAGTTCAACGCACGCAAAGTTGTCGTGGAGGTCGGCGGTACGGCGAAAATTTACAACAGCAGTTTTGGACTCGAAGGCATCCCGGTTTTGTACTTTCCCTTCGCGACACTCCCGGCGGAGCGGGAGCCGAGACAAACCGGCTTTCTAATCCCGAACTTTGGAACTTCCTCCATCAAGGGAATCATCTTTGGAGAATCGCTCTTCTGGGCCATCAATCGCAGCATGGATGCGCACATCGGGGCGGAGTATTTTTCCAAGCGAGGCTGGGCTCCGCAAGGCGAGTTCCGCGCCCAGCCGAGCGAGACCTCATTCGTTGATCTCAACTATTTCAGCGTGCTCGATCGGGGCATCGGCACTCCCCGGATGAACCAGGGAGGTGAGGAAGCACGGCTGACTGCGGAAGGTGAGTTTGGCCACAATTTCCGCGGGGTTGCCGATGTGGATTATCTCAGCTCTTTTGTCTTTCGCCTCGCCTTCAGTGAAGTATTCGCCCAGGCCGTTGACTCGGAAGTGAAGTCCACCGCGTTTCTGTCCAATGCGACCCGAGGGTACTTCTATAACGCGTCCATGCAGCGATATCAGGACTTTGAAAGCACAACCGCCGGCGATGTCATCACCATCCTTCACGCCCCTGGGTTCGAAGTATCGAGTGTCGATCACGAGATTTCCCACTCACCTTTTTACTGGTCCTACGACGCTGCCGTGGAAGGGCTTTCCCGCAGCGAACCGGGGTTCAGCACCGCTGCCTTGCTGGGCCGCTTCGACTTCAGCCCAGCTTTGTCACTACCTCTGCAGATGCACGGCTGGTCGTTTCGCCCGGAACTCTCGATCAGGGAAACGGCCTATACGCAGGAACTCCTGCCTTCCTCGACGGGAGTCGGAGTGGCGGTGTCCGACACTATCAATCGCAAAGCGCTGGAAGGCTTGGTCGAAGTGCGGCCGCCGGTTCTGGATCGTGTGTTCCAGCACGAGTTCCTGGGGCGCAAGTGGAAGCATGTAATCGAGCCCAAAGTGGTGTACAACTACGTGGCGGGAGTCCACAATTTCGCCAACATCCTGCGCTTCGACGAACGCGATATTCTCACCGGCACGAATGAAGTGGAATACGGAGTAGTTCACCGCTTGTATGCCAAGCGGACTTCGGAACAACCCCGGGACTGCGGGCCGCCGGGGATGCCTTCGCTTTTCGTGGGCGGAGCCGCTCCGCACAATCCCATCCCCTGGGAGCGGCAGGCGCAGCCGACAGATCTTCCTTGCGGTCAAGAACCTCAAGCCCGGGAGGTGGTTACTTGGGAGTTATCGCAAAAGTATTTCGTGGATCCTACGTTTGGAGGCGCGCTGGTGCCCCCGACGCCTGGCGCGCCTGTACACAGCTATGTTTTCACCAGCACAGTCGATCTGACTGGCATCGCGTTTCTCACTCAGCTACGGCATCTCTCGCCGCTTATTTCGCGCCTGCGCGTCCAAACCAGCTCACGAACCGACCTGGAGTGGGACCTCGACTACGATTTCAAACAGGGACAAATAAACGCCAGCACTGCGCTGCTGAACTACCGGCTGGGCCCGGTCACTCTCGGCGGTGGCGACGCCTTCCTGATGGTGCCACCTGTGACCGGAGTTTCGAACTCAACTCCGGCAACCTCTCCGCCGCCAACAACCTTCAATCAGTTTCGGCTGTTGCTGGGTTATGGACATACCAACAAGCCAGGGTTCAGTGCGGCTGCGAATCTGGGGTTCGATGCCAATCTGAGCTTCGTGCAGTATGCCGCCGTGCAGACTACCTACAACTGGGATTGCTGCGGCATCAATCTGGAATTCCGCCGATTCGCGCTGGGGTCGGTGCGTAACGAGAATCAATATCGTTTCACTTTTGCCCTGGCGAACCTGGGGGCACTCGGGAACCTCCGGCGCACTGAAAGACTGTTCTGAATTCGCGCTACTATAGACATCCACTGTGAAGACTCCGGATGTCTCTGCTTCTTACGCCGCGGAACGCTTCATGCACGACGAGTCATCTCCCCGTCGCCGGTCGGAGGGCTCCTCTACGCCGCTGCAGCTGAGCCTGCTTGCCCTGATCACGGGCTTAGCCGCCATCCTGCGCTTCCATGCCTTGGCGGCAAAGAGCTTCTGGTTCGACGAGGGCGTGAGCGTGGCCATCGCCCGCCTCGATTGGTACAACCTTGCTCGCATCCTGTGGCGGCGTGAGGCGAACATGTCTCTGTACTATCTTTTTCTGCGCGCCTGGCTGCGCCTCGGAGGGAGTGAGTTCTGTATTCGTGCGCTTTCCGTGCTTTTTGCAGTGGTCTCCATCCCGGTTCTCCATTCCCTGGGGAAACGTGTCTTTGACGCGCGCATCGCACTCCTCGCGGCGGCTCTGTTGGCGGTAAACGCCTATCACATTCAGTATTCGCAGGAGGCGCGAACTTACCCGCTGATGGTGCTGCTGTGCATGATCTCCAGCTTGTACTTCCTCAAGTGCCTGGCCTATCCGTCGCGTGGCAATCGTCTGATTTACATTCTTAGCGGCGGACTGGCGGTCTACGCCCACTTCTACTCCGCGCTGGTGGTGCTGGCGCAATGGCTGTCGCTGAGTTTTCTTGATCGGCAAC
>Ga0187817_10001111_pt1 | contig 12761 bp, 7 predicted proteins | sample NC_wetland_sal_i_17_FD_132431 | JGI IMG/M metagenome (GOLD analysis project Ga0187817, IMG submission 132431) | Wetland sediment microbial communities from Neuse River Estuary, North Carolina, USA - SO4_2 | ecosystem: Environmental > Aquatic > Freshwater > Wetlands > Sediment | place: USA: North...
CCACGATGAGCGGGCTGGTGGTTTGTGAGCGGCTCGATTAGGGACGGTGGAGCCAGTCCCCGACGCGCTCGGTTTATCAGCGGGTTGGAGCTATTTTCAAGAGAGGCAGCGCTGTCCACGCGCCTAGAGGCAAACGGGGGAACCTCAGCGGTCAGGGGCTTGGGACAGCGAAGCCGGTCCCCGTTTTTCGGGGCTTTCTTCATTCGCGACAGTGGAGCCAGTCCCCAGTCAGGCCCCGTGGCACTTTTTGTATTTTTTGCCGCTGCCGCAGGGGCAAGGATCGTTGCGGCCGACTTTGTCGCCCTTGACGACCGTCTTGTTGCTGCCGTTGCCGCCCGAGTCGCCGCCAACCATTTGCAGCTCGGCCAGCTCCTTTTCTTTCTTGCGCTGGATGTTGCGGGTGAAATCCTGGATGGAAGTCTGGGCGATGGCGCGCTGCTGGTCGGTGGCGGCGGGTGAAGGTTCCTCCTCCTCGGACTCTTCGTAACCGTTCTCGTCCACTTCGAACGGCAATTGCGGCCGGCCGGCCGCGCCGGCTTCTTGCGCGATCTGGAGGAAGTACAGGAATCGGACCGTCTCATCCTCGATGCGGTCCATCATTTCTTCGAACAACTGATAGGATTCTTTCTTGTACTCGACCAGCGGATCTTTCTGGCCGTAACCGCGGAGGCCGATGCCCTCCTTGAGACTATCGATCGAGAGCAGATGGTCCTTCCACTGATCGTCGATGACTTTGAGCATGATCCAGCGTTCGCTTTGCCGCATCAGGTCAGCGCCGATGAGGTCTTCCTTCTGCTGGTACTTTTGCGCGAGCTGCTCGAAAATGACCTCTTCGAGGGCTTCGCGCTGCAGGCCGGCGAGTTCGGCGATGTCGATCTTGTGGCCGAACTGGCTCAGGATATCGGTACGGAGGCCGGTCATGTCCCAGGTGTCGGGATGCGAACCTGCGGGGCAACGGAGATCGATGAAGGTGCCGAGCGCACCGCGCACCATTTCCATGACGTGTTCTTTTTGATCGAGGCCCTCGAGCAGGGCGCGGCGCCGGCCGTAAACGGCCTGGCGCTGCTTGTTCATGACGTCGTCGTATTCGAGCAGGTGTTTGCGCGCTTCGAAGTTTTGAACCTCGACCGCTTTCTGGGCGGCTGCGATGCGCTTGGTGATGAGTTTGGACTCGATGGGCACGTCCTCTTCCATGCCCAGGCGCAGCATGAGATTCTGCATGCGCTCGCCGCCGAAGATGCGCAGCAGATCGTCCTGTAGAGACAGGTAGAAGCGCGAGCTTCCGGGATCGCCCTGGCGGCCGGCGCGTCCGCGGAGCTGATTGTCGATACGCCGCGAATCGTGCCGCTCGGTGCCCAGGATGTGCAGGCCGCCGAGCGAGACCACCTCATCGTGATCCTTGTCGGTCTCCTGCTTGTACTTCTGGAGCATGGCATCCCACTCGACGCGCTCCGGAGTTCCGACGGCGCTGATTTGCAGCTTGTCGGGATCCTTGCCCTGCTTGCGCAGCGCTTCCTTGGCCATGAACTCGGGGTTACCGCCGAGCAGGATGTCAGTACCGCGGCCGGCCATGTTGGTGGAGACGGTAACCGCGCCTTTACGTCCGGCCTGCGCCACGATCGACGCTTCGCGCTCGTGATGCTTGGCGTTCAGGACCTCGTGCTTGACGCCCATGCGCTTGAGCAGGCCGGAGAGGCGCTCGGACTTTTCCACCGAGATGGTGCCCACCAGCACCGGCTGGCCTTTTTCCGTGAGGGTCTTGATCTCTTTAGCGGCGTTGCGGAACTTTTCCTCTTCAGTGCGATAAACGACGTCCGAAAACTCCTTGCGGATCATCGGCTTGTTGGTAGGGATGACGGTGACGTCGAGCTTGTAGGTTTTCTCAAACTCCGCGGCTTCCGTTTCCGCCGTACCGGTCATGCCGGCCAGCTTTTTGTACATGCGGAAATAGTTCTGGAAGGTGATGGTAGCGAGCGTCTGGTTCTCCCGCTCGATCTTCACGTTTTCCTTGGCCTCGACCGCCTGGTGCAGACCGTCGGACCAGCGGCGGCCGGGCATCAGGCGGCCGGTAAACTCGTCGACGATGATGACCTGGCCGTCCTTGACCACGTAGTCCTTGTCGAGGCGGAACAGCACGTGCGCTTTGAGCGCCTGCTGCACATGGTGATTAAACTCGATGTATTGAGGGTCGTAGAGATTGGGGAGGCCGAGCAACTTCTCAACCTTGGATACGCCTTCTTCGGTCAATCCCACGGCGCGGTGTTTTTCATCTACCGTGAAGTCGCCGGTAGTGTACTTTTCGCCAGGCTCTTTGCCTTCGATCACTTCGCCGCGCACCAGCTTCGGAATGATGCGATTCACCTTATAGTATTTGTCGGTGGATTCTTCGCTGGGGCCGGAGATGATGAGCGGCGTGCGCGCCTCATCGACCAAGATCGAGTCCACCTCGTCGACGATGGCGAAGTGGTGCTCGCGCTGCACGCAGTCCTCGAGGCGGAACTTCATGTTGTCGCGGAGGTAATCGAACCCGAATTCGTTGTTGGTGCCGTAAGTGATGTCGCAGTTGTAATTTTCCTTACGCTCCTCGTCGTCGAGGTCGTGGACGATGATGCCGACCGACATGCCCAGGGCCTTATAGATCCGGCCCATCCACTCGGCGTCGCGATGAGCGAGGTAGTCGTTGACAGTGACGACGTGCACGCCCTTGCCTTCGAGCGCATTCAGGTAAACCGGTAGAGTGGCGACCAGCGTCTTTCCTTCACCGGTTCGCATCTCTGAGATTTTGCCCTTGTGCAGGACCATGCCGCCGATCAACTGTACGTCGAAGTGCCGCATGTTGAGGAAGCGGCGGCCGGCTTCGCGCACGACGGCAAAGGCCTCGATCAGAAGGTCATCCAGCGTGGCGCCTTGCGCGAGCCGTTCCCTGAACTCGATGGTCTTGGCGGCCAGATCGATGTCGGAGAGTTGGGTGAGTTCGGGTTCGAGCGCATTGATGGCCGCAATGGTTGGCAGGAGCGTCTTGATTTCGCGCTCGTTCTTGGTGCCGAAGACTTTAGCCAGGATGGCGTCGATCATACAGGCGATTCTCTTAGGGAGGGGACAGCCTTTCCCATTTTACCTTAGGTGCGGCGCGACGAGACGCATTCGGCTGAGAATCGATGGCTACGGGGATGGAGAACGACCGCTTGCTTGGGGCGAATCAAGTGGGCGCGGGGTGTTAAAAAAATCGATTCAATCCAGAATCGGGACAAACGTGGCCGGGGCGTGCCCGGCCACTACAAGGAGTTGGTAAGTTCGGGGATTCGCGAGGTTAGTCGTGGACGCCCACGTAGCCGCCACCGTCCACCAGGGCTTGCAGGCGGCGGCCGATGTGGTTCAAGGTGGCGGACTGCGCGGTGAGTTCCTCGGCAGCCGCAGCGCTTTCCTCGGCGGTTGCCGCGTTGGTTTGACCCACGCCCTGCATCTGCGCGATGGCCTTGCCGATTTGATCGAGTCCGCGCGCCTGCTCCTGGCTGCCCAGGTGCACCTCGTCCACCAGCCTCTTGATCTGTTCGGCTTCGGCGCTCACACCGCGGATGGCCTCGGCCACGCGATCTACCTTGGATTTGCCATCGTTGGACTTGGCGATGGACTCCTCGATGAGAGAGGCCGTATCTCTGGCGGCTTGGGCGCAGCGCTGGGCCAGGTTGCGCACTTCATCGGCGACCACGGCGAATCCCATACCCGCCTCGCCGGCGCGCGCGGCTTCCACGGCGGCGTTCAAAGCGAGGATATTGGTTTGGAAAGCAATCTCGTCGATGACTTTGATGATTTTGGAGATTTTCTGGCTGGAGCCGTTAATCTCGTTCATGGATACCACCATGTCATCCAGTGCCTGGTTGGTGGTAGCGAACTTCTCGGTGGACTGGGTGACGATGCCGGCCGCGCCGCGGGCGTTTTCCGTATTGCGTGCCGCCATGGAATTGATTTGTTCCGTGGAGGCGGAAGTTTCTTCGAGCGAAGAAGCATTTTCTGAGGAGGCCTGAGCCAGCGACTGGCTGGAGGAGGAAACCTGGGCAGCCGCCTGCGCCACCTGGTTGGCGCCGGTGACCAGGGACCCGGCCACCTGTTTCAGGGTCTTGGCGAGGCCCGTCACCACCAGAGCACCCCCACCGCCCGCAAGCAGTACCAGAGCCGTGAACACGGTCATGAACAGTTCGTTGCGCTGAATACTGGCTTCGGCGGCGACGATGGCCGCGTCTCGACGGGCGCTATTGGCCTGGCCGAAAGCGGCGGCGTTCTTCTGTAACGTATCCATCAGCGGGGTGGTTGTTTTCAGTGCGGCGTCACTGGCTTCTATAGGATGCCCTGCCGCGGACTGATCTGCGAACTCCTGGAACCTCTCAACCCATTGGTCCAAAGCGGACCGTATGGCATTGATGGCCGCGCGGTCTTCCGGAGAGGCTGCGCCTTCTTCCATTAGCTGGATGGTCTTGTGCATCTCCACGGCGGAGGCATTGTAGAGCGAACGCGCCTTAGTCACTTGCTCCGGCTTCTGCATGGTGGCGAACAAGGAAACGCCGCGCATGGCGATACGCATGTTGGCGAGGCCGATGGTAATCTGACGCGCCTGGTCCAGCCGCGCCGCGCCGCCTACGATCTCCTCCGTCATTTGGCTCCGGATATGCCGAATGGTGGCCAAAGAATACACCGCGGCTCCCGCTGCGGCCAAACTCACAAAGCCGAAACACACAAACAACTTCGTACGGATGCTGGTCTGCTGCATGATGGATCGATCTCCCCAGTGGGCCACGGATGCGCCCTGGGAAGATATCGGCACTAAAGCCACAGAACATGAGCCCGATTTGAGGGCCTGTTTTCTACTTACGCGTTAAAGCTTTCAGCGAATCACTCGATAAGAGTGGGGAACGCTTGCGAGCGCTCGTAAGGGCAGCCGCCGGCTCAAAACCCGAATGCTTCATTCACAGAAACGAGGAGTCAAACATGTACACATTTTGTAAGCAAAGTGCGGCGTTGCGGACGCCCTGGTGCCGTTTCGCGGCGTGTCTCGCGCTGGCGATGGCGATCACAGGGGCGGCCTACGCCACCGAAGGCGGCGCCAGCGTCTACCCCGCAGGGGTTGAGACCGTCATGCCAGGAATGATGCCGGGCCCCGGCGGAAGCTTGCTCGCCGAGTTCGACAACTTTTATCAAGCCAACAACCTGGTAGGTTCCAACGGCCAGAGCCTCATGCCGGGCTTTCATCTCCGTGTCGGCGCGGTGGCGGGCAAGGGCATCCACAACTGGGGGATTCATGTGTTGGGCGGCACCCTGGTGAGCGTTGGAGCCGTGCCGGTTGTCTATATTCATCTCGATGCTCCTTTCGGCCATGGCGACAAGGTGGGAATTGGCAACATGGACATCACCCCGGCGGCCATCGCGTACGCCAAAGGGGCCATGCACTTTTGGTATGGCCTGGACGTCCTCCCTCCGGGCCTCTCGTACCACCAAGGCGATCTGGTGAACGTTGGCCAGCACAACTGGGCGACCGCCCCGGCGGGCGCGTTCACGTATTTGCCGAACCATGCCAAGGAAGAACTCAGCTCGCGGTTTGAGTATTTTGTCAACTACACCGACCCGGCCACCAACTACCGCTCCGGCAACGAATTCCTGTGGGAGTACGACGGGATGCAGAACGTTACCAAGAAACTGGCGGTGGGCGGCAATGGTTATTTCTACAAGCAGACGACGGATGACTTGTTGAATGGACTGATGTACCTGGATGGGAACCGCGGGCGCAACCTGGCCTTCGGGCCCGAGATCCGCTATCACTTGGGTCACACTGCGCTGATCCTGAAATACCAAAGGGACTTCCTGACACAAAACCGGCCGGTTGGGAATTCGTTCTGGTTCCAGATCGGCGTACCCATCGGCGGTCCGCACCACGACTAAGACACATCCTTACTAGTAGTGAAAGGCCGAGCGCTGAGGGGAACTCGGCGCTCTGCTAAACCCACCTTCCCGGGCTTAAGCGAACGGCAGCCAGTCCGCGCCGCGTCGTATACTCGACTCAGAGCCCATGGACTTCAAACAATTCAAACACCGTCTGCTGGACAAAGAACGGGGATTGCTGGCAGACATCGCTCGCTTTGAAGGCGAGGCGCGTGAGGCGACCGGTTCCGAAGTCGGGGACCCACTGGATAAGGCTGCTTCTTCTGAGGGCAAATCCACATCCTTTGAAGAAAGCAACTTGCAGTGGCAGACGCTCGTCCAGGTGCGGGAGGCCTTGCAGCGGATCGAAGACGGAAGCTTCGGCAACTGCACCGACTGCGGACGCCCGATCGAGCCCGCCCGGCTGGAGGCGGTTCCCTGGACGCCTTACTGCCGCGCCGACCAGGAGAAGCGAGACCGAGCGGTGCCTGTGCACGGGAGCGTGACCCTGTAGCGGTTGGCGGAAGCTTACCGATCGGGCCGGGCAGGGGGCATGGCCCGCCCTTACGGATCTAGTTCATAGACGCCATCCAGTGCTGGAGCTTTTGAACATCCTGGCGGGCGCGCTCGCGATCCTCCGGGGTTGGGGCCAGTTCGAGGTATCGCGCCAAGTCGGATTTGGCTGCGGCCAGCCGGCCGGCTTGCACTTCGAGGATGCCGCGCTTCCGGTACTCTTCCGCGGAATCCGGATTGGCGCGAATCAGCAGGCCGAGCACATCGATGGCCTTGGCCGTGAATCCGCGTGAAGTGTAAGCGGCGCCGAGATTTCTCAGCATACGCAGCAGAATATTGCGCTTGCTGACCGGGGCCAGCCACTTCGGATTGGGCTCGATCTCCATCTGCGACGCCTCGCGCGCCAAGGCAAAGCACTCCTCGGGCTCGAGCCGACGCCCGTCATGGAACGGATCGAGGAACGTCGAGTATGCGCCGTCGTCATAGCGCACAATGAAGTGCCCGGGCAGACCAATGCCCTGCACCGGTTTTTCCAGCCGGCGCGCGATCTCGATGTACACCACCGAAAGCGTGATGGGGATTCCGGTGCGCGCGCTCAGCACGTGGTTCAGGCAACTGTTGAGCGGATCATAGTAGTCGCTCGTATTCCCATGAAAGCCAAGTTCTTCGAACAGGTAGCGGTTTGTCTGGGTGACGAAGGCCGGACCATCGTGGACACCGCTCAAACGCTCGCCCAGTTCCACAGCGTGCGAATCGAGAACAGCCACAAACGCGTCCGCATCGAGCTCCGGGAATTCGATCGTGGCCAGCTCGAGCGCGGCGCGATCGAGCGGTACGCTCGCGTCCCGGCCCGCGATCAGTTCCAGTAAGCGGTCCACTTTCCCGTAGAATATCACTTCGATGAAGAAGGGATTCTTGTTGTTGCCGGTGAAGGGCTGAGCGTGCCGTAGCGGCGGTCCTATTTCGGCGTGAAGGTGAAGTTGGAGATATAGAGTTCGTCGGTGCCGGGCAGATAGAATCCGAACTTGCCCTGCGCCGGGTTCAGGCCGGCGGCCTGCCAGGTGTCGGCCGCAACCCATTCGCCGCTGAGGTGTACGCTCGTCACCACGCTCGCGGATGAGACCTCGACCTTGATGGTGTATTGCAGCTCCTTGCCGGCCTGCTCTTTCAGAGGAAAAGATTTGTCGGAATCCTTCACCTTCTTGCCACCGGCAAACTGGGTGCGATGGATGCTCTTTTTGTCGATGCCGAACAGAAGGTAGTCGCTCTTGTTTTCCAGGCAGCCCACTACCCATTGAATGCGGCCTTTGCCTAAGAATCCACCCTGACGGAGCGCGGTGAACGTGTAGGTGCCTGAACCGGATGCGGCGGGATACAACACCAGCCCTCCGCCGCGATGCACGAACCAACTGCCGTCAGGTTGCCAGCCTGAGGCTTTGGCCCACTGTTCCAACGTCAGGGGGCTGGCGGCGGGACGGCTTGATTTTGGCGGAAGAGTCAGGGTAACGTTGTTCGGCCTGCCGGAGGCGACGGTAATGGTTTGCGAGGCGTCGTTGTATCCAGGCGCGCTGGCGCTGAAGGTGTACTGCCCTTCTTCCAGCTCCACGGCACCGCCTCGGATGTCGTGAGATCTTCCGTCTGCATCCTTATAGGTAACCGCCGCGTTGCCGGGAGAGACGGCGATCTTTACGGAACCCTTCGCGACTTGAAGCAATAGGTCTTGAGGACTCAGCACCACGGTTTCGCCGGCTTTAAAATCTTTCGCCAATTGTTTGTGCCGGTGGCCATCCGTGAGGTCGATGGTGTGGCTGCCGGGCGGGATGTTGGAAAACGACAGACTTCCATCGGCTCCCACGCTTCCCACGTGCTTCTGATCCAGGGTGACCTGCAATCCCTGCGTCGCGCCACGAATGGAGAGCGTCGCGACGGTAGGAACGGGGCGCATTTGAAATTCCAGCTTGGTTTCCTCACCCTTCCTGACATCAACCGTTTGCGCCGGCTCCTCCAGGAAGCCGTCCTTGAGCACCCGGATGCTGTACGACCTGACGGAGAGATTGGTGATGCGCACTTGCCCGCCCTTGGTCTTTCTCTTGGCGGCCTTTCCATCCACCTCGACGGTGACGTCGTCTTCTCCCGTGTGAATCAAAACCGAACCCACGTTGCGGTCGGAGTAAAGCTGGATCTGAAGCGCCGGCGCCTGGCCAAGGGTCAAGGTCATAGTGTGGCGGTTCTTGCCGTCATTGAGGACCAGTTCATGATTTCCGAGCGGCAGATTGGGCAAATCCAGCCCGGGCTCGCCGAGTTCGCCGGCATCCTGGTTATCGACAGTGACCTTTACCGGAGTGGGCGAGGTACTGGCCTGGATGTGAGCCTGATTAGCGAAGCTTGTCACCACGACGGCGTTCAGTTCCTTGGCTCTGGGGCTTTCCGCAAGCACCGGCGGATGGCCTGCAGCGGCATCGAACGTAACGGTGGCGTGCGCACTTCCCGAAGTGACTTCTATGGTGTGCTTTCCCCACCCGAGTTCCTGATCGGGAAACTGGCCTTCGGTGAGTTCGACGGCGGGGTGGTCATCCACGGAGACTTTGCCAAACTGCAGGTCGCTCGAAAGCCGCAGAAGCTGGTGGAGTTCGGCCACCGGGGTGGGCGGCGGCACCGGCTGCAGATCCAGGTTAACGGGGCCGGTGGATCCGCGTTTGACCACTAGCGGCAAGCTTGCCGAAACGTAGCCCTGTTTTTCGGCGACCAGTTGGTAAGTGCCCTCGCGCAACTTAAGCGACAGATTGCTGGTGCCGCGGACTTCGTTGTTGATGCGGATGGTGGCCCCGGGAGGGTTGGTTTGCACCTCGATGGCCACCGGCCGGAAGGTTCGGACGACAAAAAAGGCGACGATCAACACGGCGACAGCGGCGATCGAGACCCCGATAAGAGTCCAATTCACTGGCTGCTTGGGTCCGGACGGGGCCGGTTTCTTCGGCTGGGCTTCCTTAGCCGCGGTCACGGGAGTGGCAGCAGGTTTGGGAAGTTCAACGGGAGCCGGCGCTGTGGCACTCGGGGGCGGCGGAGGGGGCGGTGCGCTGGCTGGGGGCGGGGTTTGGAGCAAGCCGGTTGCGCCAAGTTCTGTAGCGGCTGGCGGGGCGGCGGCGCCGGATTCGGGGGGCCTGGTCTTTAGGGGCGCCTGCGGGATGATCTGGGTTTCGGCCTCCGTCGCCGGCTCAGCCTTCGAAACCGGCTTCACAGTTGGCGGCGTGGCAGCAGGGATAGTTTCGGCCGCGGAAGCTCCGGTCTGGGAGCGCAACTTGTGTTCAGCTTCTTCCCATCCTGCCGGAGCAGTGACCGCGGCACCAGGCGGTAAGGTATCGGCCGTTTCGGGGTGATTGTAAGCGGTAGCCCGGGCCACCGCTTCGGCACGGCTCTGAAGATCCGGAATCGATTTGCAGAGCGTGCTACGCAATAACATGAGCCGCTGCTCTCGCGGATATGCGGCCAGACCCTGATCAATCTGCGCCAGCGCGGCCTGAACATTTCCCGCAGCCTGCATGCGCCGCGCTTCAGCTACGCAGTGGCCCACTTCTTCCTCGCGCTTGCCCTCGAGCGCCATGGTGCGCAAGCCCTTGGCTAAAGCGTGGTCAGGATCAAGGTCCAAGGCCTGCTGACTCAACGTCTCGGCAGCCCGCCAGTCCGTATCCACAACCGCGCGAGCGTGATCGAGCAGAGTTTCCAGCAGAAAGCCACGGATTACCCGGTTGTGCGGGTCCATCTCGGAGGCGCGGCGCAAGAGAGGGATGGCTTCATCAAAGCGGCGCTGGGCGGATAGGTCTTGGCCCTGTTTAAAAATCTGCTCCGCCTCGGCGGAGCGCGCCTGGCTTTGACGGGCCAGTTCGCCGAGTGCGGTCATTTCCGGATCGTCGGGGAACTCCGTATCGGCATTACGCAGGAATTCAATCGCGCGTTCGTAATCCCCGGCTTCGAGTTGCCGGTCCACCTGCTCCACCCATCGGGCTTTGGCTTCGGCGCGCGTCTGCTGGTCACGCCTCTTGCGGACCCGGTCGATTTCAAAATCCAGTCCGGGATACTGTTTGTGGATGGTCTGGAGGATTTCCCACTGCCCCAGCGCCTCCGTGAACTGTCCCCGCTCGTCATAGGCGCGCGCCCTGGCGACAATCGAATTCACCAGGTCGCGCTTGTCGCGCATCAGGCGGAGGGCCTTTTCAAAATGGGCCTCGCCGGGATAAGTCTTCACGGCCTCTCTGAGAATGCTGACCCGGCGATCGATGTCGGGCTCACTCTCCACGCCGCGGTCGATTTCCGCGATTCGCGCCGAGAGTTCCTGGCGATACCGTTCCTCCACGTCGAATTTGAGCGCTTGAAACAGAGCATGACCCGGATACTTGCTCAGATACTGGTCGCAAATGGAGAGGGCGGTGGAAAAATTTCCGTCCATCAGGTGCTTGCGCGCTTCCTGATAGGAACTCTGCAGCAGATCGTGCTCGGTGCGAACCTGATTGTAAAAATTCTGGTAGGAAATGCCGCGCTCGGGCGCCGAGGTGTCAGGAACGCGTTTGTCGAGGTCGACCAGACGCTCGAGCTTGGTGAGCGCGGAACTCATCTCGCCGTTCTGCCAGGCCTCCAGCGCCTGCTTATACAGGTCTTCTTTTTGCTTGCGGGCTTTTATGTACTGTTCTTCGCGGCGATCCACTTCGGCCAGCATCTGTAGCGCGGTGGTGTCTCTGGGGCGCAATTGCAAAAGGTTTTGCAGCGCGTCACGAGCGTGGCCGAAAGCGTTATTCTCCAGATGCTGGCGGGCCAGTTTTACCCACTCTTCAACTTTGGCTTCACTGCGCCGCGTTTCGATGGTGCTCTTCAGCGTGAGGGCGTTGCTGTTGGTGGGATCGAGCTGCAAGATCTCCTGAATCTTCTGCAAGGCCAGCAGGTACTCTTCCTCGTCCATGCAATTGCGCGCGCTGTCGAGCAGTTGCCCGATGGTTTTTTGGCGCACCGCTTGATCGAGCTGGCGGCGCAGCAGGGTCATGCTGGTCTCAACGTGACCTTCGGCTTCGAGCTCGTTCAGGATTTCCGCGGCGAACTGATAGTTGCCCTGCTCGTACGCTTTGGTGGCTTTTTGAATGCGCGGCCGGATGCGGGCAGCATCGAACATCTCGATGGGCTCGTTGCGCTGCCCCTTGGCGAGCGTGTCGGCGAACTCCTTGGCCGTGGAGAACCGGTTCCACGGCTGCTTCGCCATGGCCTTATGGATGACGCGGCTGATCACCTGGCTCACCGCGGGATTCAGCTCTGAAGCGGCCGGCGGAATATGATGCAGGATGGCTTGGGCGGTTTCCTGCTCGGTGGGGAAATCGAACGGACGGCGGCGCGTGAGCGCTTCATAAAACACGACCCCGAGTGAGAAGATGTCCGAGAGCGGCGAGGCCGGCTTCATTTCCAGCTGCTCGGGAGCCATGTAGGGGAGCGTGCCTCCGGCGACAGTCATGGTCGCGGTGGTATCAGCCATGTGCGCGACACCGAAATCGATGATTTTGACCGTGTCATCGGGCATCACGAAAATGTTGCTGGGCTTGAGGTCGCCGTGCACCAGGCCTCGTTCGTGCGCCGCGTGCAATCCCCGGCAGGTTTGGAGAATGATCTCGACTGTACGGTCCACGCTGAGGCGCTGGCTGGACGTCCGGATGAGCTGGTCGAGCGTCACTCCGGGGAGAAGCGGCATGACGAAGTAGGGTTTGGTCTGGCCGTCCTCTTCGAACTCGCCGATATCGAAAATCTCGACGATGTTGGGATGGCTCATGGAGGCCAGGACGCCGCATTCCTTGCGGAACAGATCCAGCGCCATTTTGCTTGGCGCATCACGCAAGGTTTTCAGCGCGACTTCGCGCCCAACGATGGTGTCAAAGGCCTTGTACACCAGACCCATGCCCCCTTTGCCAATGAGGTCAAGGGCGTCGTATCGGTCTTTGATCCTTCTCTTGGCCGGCATAGAAAGGAGGCGATTCTAAATGATACTGCGGTTGGACCCCGTTCGCGTATCAGGGGTAACCCCGGACGGCCAGGCTGTCAACAATTTGTTCCGGCACAATTCGAGTGGCCATCGCGGGGTGAGCCTGAGTGTAGGATAATGACGTTCGTCCTTTCTATGTGCCGCAGTATCAAAGTACTCCGCCGCCCCGTCGCGCTGGCGACGGATGACGAGATTTCCGCCGCTGCCCTGCAGTTCGTGCGCAAGGTCAGCGGCTTTCAAAAGCCTTCGCAGCGCAACCAGACTGCGTTCGACGATGCCGTCCGGGAGATTGCGCGCGCCACGCAGCGGCTTCTCGAGAACCTTC
>Ga0187817_10001113_pt1 | contig 12752 bp, 26 predicted proteins | sample NC_wetland_sal_i_17_FD_132431 | JGI IMG/M metagenome (GOLD analysis project Ga0187817, IMG submission 132431) | Wetland sediment microbial communities from Neuse River Estuary, North Carolina, USA - SO4_2 | ecosystem: Environmental > Aquatic > Freshwater > Wetlands > Sediment | place: USA...
CCCCGCCGTTGCTGTGACGTGATGGCTTGTTTATAATCGAACTGCCGAGCGGGAGTAACTCAGTGGTAGAGTGCGACCTTGCCAAGGTCGAAGTCGCGGGTTCAAATCCCGTCTCCCGCTCCAGATTTCATGCGACTTTCCTACGAGAAGGGCGTTTTTGCTGTACCCGCACTTGTACCCGCACACGCCCCTTCTTCTTCATGCGTCCGAGGAATGCTCCCTGTGCCTTTCGCGCCTGTTTCTTGGGGTGCAAGTAGCGTTGAAGCATCCGGGTCGAACTCCATCGTAGCATCCGCTGGATGACCCGCACATCAGTTCCGGCTTCCGCGAGGAACGTCGCCAAGCCGTGGCGCATGTTGTGCAGCCCAAAGCGAGGGCATGAAGCGTTGATCACCCCAGCGCGGATAGCAGCCGGGCGAACGTAGTCGGTCGAGATCATGCTGCCCAGCCGGGGCTGGCTGCCCTTCTTCCGATCTGAGGCGAATACGAAATCGTTATCCGCAGCGTAGCTGGTCTGCTTGTGCCACTCCATCATCACCGCGCCGAGTGCCTTGTGCATTTCTACGTGGCCCCGGCTGGCTAAAGATTTCGGGTCGCCGATCTTCCCGTCCACGAACCCCTTCTCGATCCGTATGGTGCCCCGCTCGAAGTCCAAGTCCGACCACTGGAGTGCCAGAGCTTCAGAAGGGCGCAGCCCCGTGGCAGACAAGAGGATCACGAGGCACCGCACTAAGGGCGGCTCGATCTCGTCGAGGATCGCGAACGCCTGCTCCGGGGTGACATCCACCGCCTCATACTTACTGACCGTGGGTGCGCCCACATCTTTCACCGGATCGCAATCCGCAGGTACCAGCCCCTCAACTCTGGCCCAGCGATAGATGCTGCTGAGGGTGTTCCGCAGCTTCGCCTGAAGCCCACGGCTTTGCTGGCGCAACCAATCTCTTACTTCGCGGGCGGTGATGTCCTTCGCGATTCGGCGATCAAAGTGGCTGAGATGCAGGCGGCAGTTGCGCCGCTCTGTGTTGAGGGTCGAGTGCGCCTTCGGGGTACCGGATGCGGTGTGACCATCCGCGACGTATGCCCGGCGCAGGTCAGCGAAGCGGATGTGGGCGGGGTTGGGCTTACCTACCAGTAATGTGTATCCGAGTTCACCAGCTACAGCCCACGCCTCTGCATCCTGCATATCCCGTGGCCCCAGAGAACGTGACCGCATAGCCCCGGTAGAGTCGCGCCACACGAAGAGCGTGACGTTGCGACCAGCGGGACGCTTCAGCCATCCATTAGCCATTCTTTCTCCTGATGAGCCACTGGTGAACTTCTGAGATTAGGAACCGATGCTGACGACGCCTGTTCTTGCCGCGACCGGGGAGAGGATGTGAAGGCAGCGTCTTGCGGTTCGCCAACTCCAGCACGCGGCGGCGGGTGATGCTGAGATACTCAGCCACAACCTCCGGTGCTACGAACCATTCTTGGGTAGATGCCTTCACTTCAGTGGGATGACGCCCAAGAGCGCTTCGTCGCACCTATCTTATGTGGTTACCAAAGGCACCTAATCGCTAGCCCTCAGCTTCGCCGCCCGGACAACAGCCCGGCTTGCCCGATAGGGGAGCTTTACGAGCTTGCCGTCCTTATCCCTCCAGCCTCGGTGCATTCGCATCAAGAAGCTCCTCAGGGTGTGGCACTCGTCGCCGTCATCCCGGCCCTGGTCGAGATAGTTGATCCTTTCCGCGATCTCGCGGATCGTGCGACCGTTACGCCATAAGCGTGCCACGCGCTGGTACGGGAATGCTCGTCGCTTCATTGACCCTCCTTAGGCTTGATCGGTATGGGAAGGGGAGTCAGGATGCGGTCGTTCGAGAGATCGCCGTCGATGAAATCGGACAGTTCAACCTCTTCGTCGAGGCTCTGGCGGAATCGGAAGCTCACGAAGGTGTGATCCGTGAACACGAACGACAGGCAGAAGTAGTTCTCGTCCTGCTCGTTGTTCCAGTGAGAGCGCTCGATGATCTTGCCTTTGAGGTGCTGCGTATAGTCGGCTCGTCGCAGTCGGCTCATGGATACCCCAAAGGTACATCGGAACAGGCGCAGGCGTCTGGATTCAAGGCCTTTTGGAGTGGCACTGACGTGCGGGCGAATACGCCGAAGGTAACCACACGAAAGATTTGTGAAACGTTCTCCTCAAATCAGGGACCTAAGAGATCAGGGGCATTTCCCCAAGGAGAGCAACATGGCAACAAGCAAGCAGCTAGACAACCAAGGCGAAGAAGCACGGAAGCTGTACAAGAAACTCACCGACTCTTCGCAAGACTACAACAGCAGACGCAAAGAGCAGACACAGGCTTTGCGTGATGCACTTGCACCGGTGTGGTCAGCGCTGGCTGACGGCAGAGCGGTCAACGGACAGAAGGACAAGTTGTCGTGGTGCAAATGGGCTAACACCAGCGCAAAGAACCCAGAGCGTTACTTCTACAAACTGATGAAAGAACGGAAACCGAACTCAGTTCAGTCGCGGAAAAAGTTCAATGCACTGGACTACGTTCGGGTGGAGAAGATGATGACGGTGGAGATCGACAAAAGCCGCTACAGCATCATGGGAATCAACATCGTTCAGGACAAAAAGATTCCCACCAAGTTCCATATCACGCTGGAAGGCATGCTCCACCTAACACACATCAACCAGCAATACGGGCCGGCGTGTAAACCACCAGAGGATCGCAGGTCGTGGTTCAAGATGGATCATTACGTGTATGCCCCAAAGGGTACGGAGCCGACATGCAAGCAGTGTGGAAAGGTTTTGGAGAAGCTCCGTGCTGCTCTACTACCCAAGTCCAAGGCAGCAGCATAAGGTCGAAACGCCGGGGAAGCGGCGTCCGCCAGTGATGCTGGCGCTGATGAGGCCCTATGAAAATTGATCCGATTTACGTCGAGAGGTTGGCGGCTGCGCTAAGGACGGCTGATCCCAACCGGGTGCCATTGGAATGTGAAAAGGTGCTGCTGGAGCGCTTCATCCGCGCCCTGTTCTTCAAGCCTTCGACCATCCGCACCATAATCAAAGGCAGTGGGAGCCTGTGGCACAGCCACGCATGGGTACATCAAGCGCGGCGGGATCGCACGAATCAAAAAGCGATCAAGGAAGCATTGGCCCGTGGCGAGACGCATTTCAACGGCAAGCCGATAGGCTCTCCCTCAGAACCGTGCGTGTACCTATGCAGCCGGGCTGAGGCGTGGGACTTGCTGCGGGAAGTGACCAACCTAGCTGAGAACCTCTTCAGCCTTGGAGAACTACTGGGGCTGCCGGAAAACCCGTATACCGACGACGAGTCCAGCATACCGCCGTGGTAGGGAAAAGAACGGGGGAGGGAGGCAGCCGTTAGGCGGCTGCCTTCTTCACACGAGCCTTCGCAGCCTTTGACCGGGCAGCGGAGGCTTTCTTTTTTGCGGCCCAGATCGCCTTCAACTTCCTGCTCATTGCAGCCTTGGCAGCGGCGCTCATGACCCGTCCGTGGCGTTTGGGAGCAGATGCTCGGCGAGTGGCTGCGGGTGATACCCCGGCCCGTCGCTCCAGCACGCTGATGGTCGCGCTTAGCTCGTCGCGTTCCTTCCTCAACTGGTTCAACAGGGTGGTTGTATCCATCGGTTGCCCCTCCTCTGGGGCAGGCCCGCATTGTAGCTCAACAGGCTCCCCTCCGGCACGGCCTTATCCCCTTTTTAACCCATAGTTCGATAACCCTCGGATCGCTAATGAAAAAAGTTCAAATACGGAACCTCTTAGATAGAGGCACCGGGAACCGGACAGCTTCTAGGAACAGGGCAACCCCCTGAGGACAACGAAATGTACAACAACGCAGAAGTAGCACAGCTATATCGCGAAATGACGGACGGCTCAACCCGTCCCCGACGTTCCGCGAAAACACCAACCCCAGACCCAAAGTTCGTGGAGTTCTTTCGCAAGAGCTTCGAGATCATCGACGACCTTGGAGCCAAGCATGACCGCTAAGCAGCTAGCAGCCCACTACCGCTACATGGCATGCGTCTGGGCAATCATCGCGGAGCTACGGACCCGCAGAGGAGTGAAGTAATGGCACTGACCATAGGACAGTTGATTCAGAAGAAGCGGGAGATTTACCAGCAAGTAGTGGAGTTCATGTTCCACAACCCTGAGGTGACCTTCCATGAGGTGGGGGAGAAGTTCGAGATCAGCCACATGCAAGCAAGCCGACTGTGGCTGAAGGCGGGATTCGCCCCACGCAAATCTGGGCGCAAGCCAAGGAAGGAATCGACTACCTAACACATCAATGTCGGGGTCGTGCAAACGACTTTATTGCCGGGGCTGGGCATCTAGCGATTCCCCCAGCCCCAAGAGGCAACCGACCAGCCTTCGACAAGCTGAGATAGGAATCGCGAAAAGAGAATCGCTATGACTGATTACAAGCAACTAGCTACACACAAAGCCGAGCTTCAAGAAGCGTGGAGCTTCCTCGAACTACCCGGCGAATTTCCATCAAAGCAAATGCCACTGTGGCTGCTGGACTACGGCAAGGACAACATTGAGTCCGCGTTCAAAGTCTTGGCGGCGAAAGCCGATAAGATCGCCGATCCTCCGGCGTATCTTGCGACCATGCTGCGCAACGCTAAGAAGCGCAACATGACCCCGGAGCAAAGGGCCGAAGAAATCACCCGCATGCGGTCGGTTATCGGAGCCGTTGGGGCTGCCAAACGTCACGAAAAGGAACTTGACAGCCTCAAGGCTGAGTTCGCTGAGGTTTGCCATGATTAGCCAACTTTTGCCACAAGGTTGCTGGACGTTGCCTGAGTTTGGCGGGAGAGATAGAGATAGAGATAGAGAAGGGTTTGGGTTTGGGGTTGGGGTTGGTGTTCCGACATTGAGAAAGGGAAAGGGTTTGACTTTGACGTTTGAGTTTCTCCCGTCTCTAAAGAGACGGAAAGGCAACGTCAACAACAACCTCAACACCAGAGGATTTTATGAGTGAAGACTTGAGTAAGTATCTGGATGCTGAGCCTACTGGTTACAAGCCCGTAGCCAGAAAGCAAACCCGGAAAAGCAACACCTCCAGCGGATGGTCTGGTGGGTACAAGCGATCAACCATTCCGAAGGGCGACACCGGAACTGGACGCAAATCCACCCGCGCCCGCGAGCGATGTCAGATGGAAGGATGCCAAGCATTCGCCTCTCCAGCACACAGCGGGTATTGCTCATGGCATGAATCCCAGAACCTTGTGCCGGGCGAGCGCCCGGAAGTTCTGCGCACCCGCGCTTGCAAGATAGCCTGCGTGGACTGCACGGGCTTCTGTTCTGCGCCCGAACCCGGCGAGGATGAGCCGCAGTATTGCGATGCGTGCATCCGGGCGATCAACAACCCCGAAGCCAACGACGATCTGGACGAGTTGGAGCTTTGAAGCACCCAAGGCATGAAAAGGAAAACCCCGGTCTGCTTTGCAGCGGGCCGGGGTTAGGACAACGAATGCCATCAAGCGGACGTTGTGCCTAAGGATTTGAAAGACGAGTTTCCGGTCATCGACCGGGATGCAAGACAAAAAGAGAGGCACGGCAAGAACCGTGCCCCAGAAGGTGAACCTATATGCTAGACAACAATACCGCAAGAACAGCCACTCCGCTGACTCCAGAGGAACGTTCATGGACAGCCCCGGAGTATATGCACTGGTCAGCCACAGGGGAGTTTCCCGCGTGGCACCCAAGCTATAATCCCACGGCCCCAGATCACAGCGTGAGCCGTAACCACAAACACTCGAAGCTCAAGGAAGCATTCTTGGCTTTCCACCAGCGTCATCCTGAGGTGTACCAGTGGATCGTATTCTTTGCCCGTGGGATGAAGCAGGCGGGCTACCCAAAGTACGGCATGAAGTCGATCATCGAGCGCGTGCGCTGGCACATCGACCTCAACAACCCGCAGTGGAAGGACTCCGAAGGCACCCTGAAACTCAAGATCAACAACAACCATGCGCCGTTCTATTCCCGGCTGGTGATGGAGAAAGAGCCTGACCTGCGGAACTTCTTCGACATCAGAGAGCAATCATTCACAGGGTGTGGCAATGACGGAAAGCAATAAGCTAAAGCTGAATGCGATCGCATCGTTCGCTAACGGCTCCGTTGCCCATCGTCCGTAAGCTCAATGTCACGGATGTCAACCGAGATCGGCTCACCATTGGGGTCGTACTTTACAGTTCCGAAGACTCTGACGATGCCAGTAGAGCCGTAAGCACGCAAAAGAGGTTGAATGTCACCGTTGCGATATCGGTAGCGTATGATCTCTCCCGACCGGAGTTCGAACTTGCCAGTGTTGGTTCTCTTGTTGTGGCTTCTGAACGTTCCTTCGAGACGTACACCATATTCGGTCTTAGTAACCTTGGGTCGGACGCCGGGCAGCGAAATGACAGTCTCGCCTTGCCGGGCCAGGTACGCACGCTCTTCCCTCGACACCGACACAAGCTCCTTATCGTCAGCCTTCAACTCAAACTGATCAATGCGATCCCTTCCGAGTGGGGCGGTCAACTTGTCCAAATCCGAGTCGAGTTCCCCAGTCTGAAGGTAGTGGAATTGTTCAGGCGTCAGCTCGATCCCACCTTGCAAGATGACCCTGTTGTCGTTGAACGTGTAGTTGTTGGTTATTGTTTGGCCTCGCAAAGCCTTCTTGCCACGGATTACGCCTGCCAAATCCGTGAGCACCTTGTAAGCTCCGGTAGCAATTAGGCTTCCACCTGTCACCAGCACTCCGGCTGCTGCCGGGTTTTTCGCAACCCATTCCACAATATCAACGACGATCTTGGCAGACCCCTTCCGCAAGCCGACGACACGGATACGATGTCCTGTGTCCGGCGATTGCCGGTGTCTCGCGATCTTGTCGTATGCTCCAGAGAATCCGACTAGAGCGTCAACCATGTCTTCGACGGGCATGGTTCCGTCTTCGACTTCTGGGCCGCCGTACTGTAACTCGACTTGAGCGTTGTCAGGCATTCTAAGGCCATAAGTATGCACCGCAGATTGCGTGTGTGCAATGATTCGACGGACAGGCTTGGAGCTACGAAAACGGGCTGTGAAATCGTCGATCCTGAGCTAATGGGTTCGAAACGTGTTCCATTCGCAGGTGTCCAACTCCATCGCGCAGTAGGCTTCAAACAGGTAAAGCTCAAGAGGATTGTCGATTTCGATGAAGGCGACACTGCAATCCCGAAGGAGCACCTTTGCCTCGTCGAACGCCAACCGGAAAGCCGCGTCCTGCATCGCGTCTGCTCGCTTCATTTCATGGCCTGTTTTCTCGGTTGCCATTTGGTACGCAAGACTCGCATCGTAGTGGGTCTTACCTGTAACGTGCTGGCGAAGCCTTTGAACCACCGTTCGAGAAATCCCCACGTAGAATGCTTTCCCTTCCCGCAGCAGCACATAACACCCCGAAAAATCCCTTCGCCTCTTCAACCTTGACAGGATGGACTTCACGCCGAGACCGCGCTCGCCAAAAAACGACATCGGAAGCGGTGCAGCCAATGCTGTTCGGAGCCTCACCATGTCTTCGGGCAAGACCGTCGCGGCCATTTCTGCAAAGGTACTGGTGCATGCGTCAATCGGCATACGCTTCGAAAGTATACAGAGTGGAGTCTGATGTCCTCCACCCTCCACCTCCTGCCTGCGGCAAGAATTCACACTGGCGACGATACGGAGTACCATCTGAAGGCAAAGGAGCCTCTCATGGCCGACAACAACGGTGCTTCCGCCACTACCACCATTGAGCCTGAACGAGAAACGAAGAGGGCAAAGAAGAGAAAGGGGCGCGGCGCACGCAAACGCAGTAAGCAGTCCGGCACCACTACACGGGGTGGTGCGGGTCGAGTTGCCTTTCCGAAGGACTCGCTCGCCAAGTGCCTCCGCATACCGCAGGGCATCATAGATCAGAATGCCGGAAACGAATGCTCGGACCGGGAAGCGGCGGGCTTCGCCAAGATCGGGTGGACGGGGGCCATCGGCGTTGAGATCAGTTCTGCGATCAAGTACGGTCTGCTGGAGCGCCCATCCCCCGGAAAGGTGAAGCCAACCGACCTCGCACGTAAGATAATCCGCCCGCAGCAGCCGAAGGATCGCGTTGACGGGTTGCGAGAGGCTGTCCAGAAAGCGCCTGTCATCGGCGACTTCTACAAGCGCTACCGGGGCGAGAACCTGCCGGACAAAGAGTTCTTGGTCAACACCGCAGTGGACTCGTTCAAAGTAAAACGGGAGCGAGTGGACGAGTTCATCGACGTCTTCCTGCAGACGCTCAAGGACGCGGAACTGCTGGAGGATGTCGGCGGCGGAAAGAACCGAGTGCTTGATGCAACTTTGCCAGTGGAGGTCGGAAGCGGCGTAGGCGAGGAACAGATCAAGAAGCTCTCCAAGGGGGTCACTGTGCAGGCAACGGACTCCTGCTTTGTCATGATGCCCTTCGCCGAGCCGCTGGGAGGCTACTACGCGACTGTCTACCAGCCCGCCATCGAGAAAGCCAAGCTCAAGGCTGTCAGGGCAGACGCCGAGATTTTTGGAACCGGAAAGATCATTGACCAGATTTGGGCTGGCATTCACAGCGCCCGCGTTCTGGTCGCGGAGCTAACGGGCAGGAATCCCAACGTCCTGTACGAGCTTGGATTGGCACATGCGCTGCGCAAACCTGTCGTGCTCGTGTCGTCCAACGAAGACGATGTGCCCTTCGATGTGAGGCACGTGCGTGTGATCTACTACGATATGCGAGACCCGTTCTGGGGTACGAAGCTCATCGACAAAGTCGCTGAGAATATCCTGTCCGCGCTGAAGAACCCTGATGAGGCGATCCTTTTCCCAGAAAAACGATGAAGCGCGGCGGCCCGCGGCACCATGCCGCAGTGGTTCCCGGCATCATCCGCGTAGGCTTGCCGCGTTGACAGTCTCGTGGGGGTAGAATTTCGCAGTACTGTTGAGAAAGGGGATCGCAACCCGAAACGTGAATCAACAGCCCCATCAAGCAGATTTTCACGCGGGAAACGACTCTATCGGTGTCCTTCATGACCTAGCTAAGAGCTTAGAGGGGCAGGTCAGGAAGAAAACTGTGCATCTGTACGGGGGCACCACACTCACACGGCAGGTACGGACGCGCTATCGGGGACACAAGATTGAACTGCTCGCAAATGAGGAGTTGATCCTTGCAGATGTCGAGGCGGACTACGGGCAGTTTGAACTACTCCAGATCAATCCACGCTCGACAAGATTTCAGCATGGCAAGCCCGCCCGTTCTATAAGAACCAGCGGTGCCAATCACGTAGTTTTCACGCTAGATGGGAACCTGTCAGCCGCTCAGACGGAACTCTACGAATCGGGCGTACTTGGGACGCTCCTCGATGTCATCGATCCGGGTGAGGGCGAGGAGATAAACGTCTCTCAACGTCTCGTTCGTGTGTACCTGCAACGACCAAACACCAATCGTGTCACTACGATCATTGACGCTGTGATCGACCTGATGCCACATGATCAGCGAGCACCCGCTGGACTTGCTACCTTCCCCGAAGGACTGCGACCGCAAGCGCTCTACAGCGTAGCCGTTCACGGCTTCGGACAAGTCCTTCTTCAGGACTCGCACACCCGGATGGTTGTGCTCGAATGTCAGACAGGCAGCCCGGTCTACGTCCATTGCAAGCACGGGCAAAAAGCCTGCCTGCACGAACCCCTCATCGAGACCGCCAGAGCCGGAAAAGAGGCTCACTACAGGAAGTGTCTGCGCCAACGCTGCCCCTCTTGGGCTGGTGTTTTCTGATTCGGATTGTAGCATCGCAGCGGACGGCACCAAGCTGTTGAAAACTTGGCCTCCAGTCCAACCCTACCACGGCGAAGGCGAGGCGAAAAGGCCGGCGCGAAAACGGAGGCATCGGGATGCTGTTGGTCGATAAGCGATGTTTCACCAACTACACGCGATCACTTCGACTCGCGTGGGTCATAGGCAATCAGAATGAACACTTTGGAATGCGGTCCTCCCGTGAGAACCACTTTCAGGGTGTTGTCTTGCAGTGCCTTCACCGCCGCTTGAGCATTTCGAGCCTTACCCGTTGGAAGCACTCGCTGACCGTTGAGAAATACTTCATAGCTGCTGACTTCGTCCGTGCCTCGCCCGTCGCCGTTTGTAACAGTTAACACACAGCAGCCTTTGGGCACTGGATCGACATGAAAGTTCTCTGTTTGGGTGCACGGTTTGTCGCCGGGACACGCGAGGAAAAAGTGCATGTACACAGCGGGAGGGTAGCCGGTGAAGGTTTGCTTTGGATTATCCGTTTTGGCCTCCTGTGCGTGGAGTGGCATCGCGCTGATGAGGCAGGCGACGGCACAGAAAGTGAATCCAAGACTGCGCCTCGATAGGTCAAAATGCATTCGCCCACGATAGCATAATGACTGGTGGAGGCGTGTATCAGCCGTCAACAACGGGTGCCATGAGATCGGCGCTCATCGAGACTGCCTGCGTGCTCACTGCTTTGCAAGCTCCCCCGGTTTCTTGTGCTCGCGAACTTTGTCGTAGCTGACAGCAAGCTCTGAACCGAGTTTCACCTTTCCTCCGTACTCGTTCACTGGTTCGTTATCGAGCGTGCAGTAGACCAGCCGCTTCTTGTCATCGCGAACCAGCACGAGACACCACATCCATTCTCCCGGCATGCCATTCTCACCCTCGAACTCAACCTTGATGTGGTCGCCGCGCTCATACTGCGGCTGGCATTCGCCTTGGTGTCCGCGTGGGAGCCAGCAACCGGGCAGCTTGTCACAGTCGCGTCCCATCGAGCGATTCTGCATCGACCACCAATAGCGGTTTGCCTTCATCGCGGCTGCATCGGGATCGGTGCCCTTGTCGTGCTCGCCTGAGAAATCAAAAGGCCATACGGGCTGCCAATCATCCATCGACATGTTGATGGATTTCAGAGCTTCCTGAACCTGCTCCAGCCAGACTTCGTAGGTCATCGCGACTTCCATATTATGCCTCCGGCTTGTGGTGATGCGAACCAGCGGATGCTATCCTCAGAGAATGCCAGCAACAGAACCCAAGATAACGGCCGTCTACAAATCCGGCACGAGCGAGGCGCTTGGCGCGGGGTGGGATGTGATGCACGTTATCTACAAGGAAAACGAGCAAATCATCAATTCTTTCTTGATCGCTCGCGATGCTGGCGGAAATATCATCCGCAAGACTGACCTCGTCCTCGAACGCTGGGAAGTTGTGAGCGACGTGGAGGACTTGCGGGGCTTTCGCCAGTGCTTTGAAGAGAGGGACAGGCTGGCTGCGGAGAAGGCTGCGAACATGGAACAAACTGACACTTGCAAGTGCGGACATCCGTTCGCCTCGCACGCCAGAAACATCCGCGAGACGGGCGCAATGAGGACAGATGACGCGCTGCTCCCGCCGAAGCAATACGACATCACCACGGACAGGCCCGCTGGAGAATCCGGCTGCACCGAGTGCGACTGTCGCCAATGGCAGCGTGCTGCTCACTAAGTTTCTCTCCGGTGGTGGTACAGCAGCCTACGCCGATAGGCTGCCCATGCCCGGAGGATGATCGGGCTTTCCTCGCCTCGGCAAAAGCAATTCAGCAACCGCACTTCTGTTTCGGTCATCCGCTCCATCTGATGCTCTTCCTTCTTGTCGTACCAGCGAATCGCGGCGACGCAGAACGCCTCCTGCGCCTCGTTGAACTCCAACTCCTCGATCTGCTGCTCGTCGCTGATCAGCGGATTTCGCACGACGTGCTCATCGAACATTTCCATGTTATTCCTCCTCGTTGAAGAACATGTTCAGTGATCTGCTGATCGGCTCCCAAAAGCACAACGCCGGGCACGATTTTTCTATGCACTGAAAATGGGGGAGGATGATGTCTTGAGCCTGCGCCGGAGTGATCTTCACCGAGCGATCCTTGCCGTCGCAAGCCGACAGGATGCGCCGTGCGGCTCGCATCAACTCCCTGTTGGTTGCACCCGGCATCAATGCGTTGGCAGTGCGCCATGCGACCCCGGCTCGCATGGAGGCGAGATCGCAGATGCTCTCGAACTTACGATCTCTCCGGCGATAAGCCAAGCATCCTCCTCATCTCTACGCAGAACTCGATCTTGCGTAGCAACTCTTCCTGCCGGAAATTAAGCTCGTCCTCGTCCGGTGCTTCACACGCCTTGTCAAATTCCTGTAGTGTCATCGAATCACCCCGTGAGTGAGCATCAGATACTCCACGTAGTAGGTGCCGAAGAACACCAGCACCGTGCTCCACGCGCCGATCCACACGCGCTCTCTCGTCGCCACGTAGACAATCATCCGCAGGATGATCCACCAAAAGGCAGCAGCAACGCCGCCGAAGACCACAGCCCACAGTTTGAAAATGTGCATCGCGTCCTGCTGCTGAGGCGACAAGTGGGGATGCCAGATCACCAGTGCGATCAGAATGAACGGCAGCGAGACGGTGAACAGACCCACCACAATGAAAGCGACGATCTTCCACAGTATCTCGATGATCAGGTGCATGTGTACCCTCCCTGTACCCGCATGGGCATACGTCTTGCGCGTGCTTGCGGGGAATTGGGGGAGTGTGCAAAACTAGCTAAGTGGTTGCGGGGACTGGAAAACGCAAGTTTGCCAAGGTCGAAGTCGCGGGTTCAAATCCCGTCTCCCGCTCCAATCTTTTCTTTGTCCTGTAGGCGAGTCTTAAACAGTTAAACTACTTGACTGTTGCTCGGTTTAGAGCGGTTCTCGTGA
>Ga0187817_10001114_pt1 | contig 12751 bp, 8 predicted proteins | sample NC_wetland_sal_i_17_FD_132431 | JGI IMG/M metagenome (GOLD analysis project Ga0187817, IMG submission 132431) | Wetland sediment microbial communities from Neuse River Estuary, North Carolina, USA - SO4_2 | ecosystem: Environmental > Aquatic > Freshwater > Wetlands > Sediment | place: USA: North...
CAGTTGCATTGCAGCGGTCCGACCGGGAGAATTTCGTGGATCATGAGGATATTGTAACGATTAGCGCTGAATCCCTTCCGCGATCAGTGTGCCATCGTGCGCCTCTGTCTGCTGGAGCGTTTTTCACGCCCGAGCGTGCTTTATTGCGTACGCGGGAGGATGTACACTTCCCCTTCCCATGATGGCATTTGACTTCAAGTATTGGAGCTGGGACGTATTTGGGCTGGCGGTGGGATTCTCGATCGCCGCGGCGCAGAAGCTGTGGCGCGGTTACCTGGACCGTCGCAGCGAGACCTGGCCGATCAGCTATGGACGCATCGACCGCGTGAGCGTCGATTCGCAGGACAAAGGGACCAGGGTGAGGTGCACTTACACCTACAGCGTTGGCACGGAAAGGTTCACGGGGCAGTTCCAGAAAAGGTTTGAGGGTTCCGAAGGAGGGAACGCATGGGCGGACGCTGTGGACAAGAAGCAGGTCTCGGTTCGCTATGATCCTGGCAACCCCTCGCGCTCGCAGCTGCGCGAGGCAGATCTCGAACCGTTGTTGCAGGCTGCGCCTCCGTTTCGGCAGGCACGCAGCGAAGAACTTTCGGGTTGGCAACGCATGGCGGCGGTGGTCGGGCTCGTGCTATCGCTCGCGGGACTCGCCATCACGGTGGCGATGTTGCTTGGAGAGATTCTGGGCAAAACGTTGGTGCCAGTGAGACTCGCGGTCTGGACGGGGTCGATTGCATTCTTTGTATTCTTTGCCGGAATGTGGATGTTCGGACAAAGCAAAAAGAAGGCCCGGCCAGCGCCCGCGTGGATGAAGTTCCTGGGCTATGCGCTGTTCTATTACGCGGTTTTTGTGGCGGTGGTGCCTGCGCACGGCGTACGGCACAACGATCCTACGCAACACCATCAGGGTTTCCGTGACGCGAGATATTTCTTGTTCCTTTACTTCTCCGCGTTTGAGTGGTGCTATGCGCAGTTGCAGGGGCGCGATGACAGCACGGTGCATGCTGGGATGGGTGAGTTGCGCTGAAGGGGAATTTCGGAGTATCCCGGTTAGAGTCGCGGCGGCATTTACGTGTCCGCGACTGAGTGGCGTGGCACTTGCGTATCGGCGTTCATCGGGGAGACAATACTGGCCGCATGGCTGGGAGGGTCAGTGGCTAAATACCGTCAACATGGTTATCAGGACGGCGACTGGGAATCGCGCGGTAAAGAGCCGCGGAGCGAGGGAAAGCGGAAGCCGCCGCCGGAACGCACCAGCGGTCCGCCGCGGTGGGACCATGCCCTCGGGCCGAAGCCTGTGAATTTACCGGGAACGCGGGCGGTGTCGCGCTGCGCCCAATGTGGCACGGTACTCGATGGCACGGCGGCGCTCGGCACCTGTCCGAAGTGCGGATTTGAGCTGCATTCCTGCAAGCAGTGCATGTATTTCGATCCGGGAAGCCGTTTCGAGTGCATGCAGCCAGTGAAGGAGCGAGTGGCCAAGAAAGACGCGCGCAACGAATGTGCGTCGTACGAGATTCGTGTTACGCGGGAAAAGGAAACGTCAACGCCCGCCAGCGCGCGCCCCAGCGATGCGCGGGCGGCATTCGAGAATCTGTTCAAAAAATAGAAAGGCGGACCTCGGATTTCGGACCTCGGACCTCAGGTGTCAGCCCCGGGCCTTGCCGCAGTCTCAAGTGCGGGCGAAGATAGCGGAGCTACGCTCCGCCGGACAGCCGAGGGCGGCTGTCCCCACATGAGCATTTTCGGCCGAGGTTTGAGGTCTGACGTCCGAGGTCCGAGGTCTGACATCTGAGGTCGGGTTTTCACGGTTTCTGCGTAGGCCGGATCAGAATCTCACTTACAAAAGACTGCGGGGCTTGCGTGACCAGCATGGCGACGGTGTAAGCGATGTCGTCCGGCTGAAGCATCTTGCGCGGGTCCTTGCCGGCGTGCGGGCTGAGTTCGGTTTCAGTCGAGCCCGGGCAAATCACGCAAACTCGGATGTTGTGGCTGCGCAGTTCCTCGGCTACCGAATAAGTGAGGCCGTTCAGTCCCCACTTGGAGGCGGCGTAGGCTGCGCCGTTGGGCAGGGCATTTTTTCCGGCCAGGGAAGAAATGTTGATAATGTGGCCGGCGTAGGCGCGAATCATGAGCGGGGCGAAGGCGCGGATGGCATAATAAACGCCGCGCAGGTTGGTGTTGAGAATGCGGTCCCAGTCATCGGGGAGAAGATTGTGCAGCGGCTCGTGGAAGCCGCCGACGCCGGCGTTGTTGACCAGGATGTCGAGGCGGCCGAAGGTGCTGTTCACACGGGTGGCAGCATATTCGAGTTGATGCAAGACGGTAACGTCACATGGAATCACTTCGGTTTTTCCGCCGAAGCTGAGAATGGACTCCGCAGTGGCGTCGAGTGTGGCCTTGGTGCGGCCGCAGAGAACAGCGGTAGCGCCGAACTGGGCCAGTTGGCGGGCGATAGCGGCACCGATGCCGCGACCTGCGCCGGTGATGACTGCAACCTGTCCGGCTAAGGGATGAACGGTGTCCATAGCAAAAGGCTCTCCCGGAATCGGGTGGTTGGCAGCGGGGTGGATGGGGGAACATCCAACGCGTCTGCTAGACGCATCTTACCAATAAAGTGAAGGATGATTGGGAAGTCGCTTGCCTTCGGGAGAATAGGTACTTATAATCCGGCCAACCGGGAAACGGGTCAGGCGGTTCTGCGTTCCAGCAGGTCACCCTGTGTCCCGGGGCCACCTGCCAGGAAGCCGGGCATTCCAGAGCAGGATCCGAACGCAAAGCGGTCCAGGCGGAATGCAGTTGCTGCGTAGTTTGAAAAGAAAGAAAGATTCCCAAAAAGAGCAATTTCCCGAATGTCCAAGGAGCCATTCTGATGAAAAAAATTCTGCTTTCGGTTGTGCTTGGGGTTGCAGTAGTGGCAGCGGCACAGGATGCCGCGAAGCCAGCGCAGGGACAACCGGCAGCGCCGGCTCAACCAGCTGCACAGCCAGCCCAGGGACAAGCCGCCGCACCGTCCCAACCGGCTCAACCCGCCCCGCAACCAGCGCAGGGACAAGCCGCCGCGCCGTCCCAACCAGCTCAACCCGCTGCTCAGCCCGCGCAGGGACAAGCAGCAGCTCCGGCGGCCGCGCCGCAGGCAGCGCCGGTCATAAAGGATCCGGCCGAATACAACGCATACGTCAATGCGATTCAGCAGACCGATCCCAACGCGAAGATCAGCGGCCTGGAAGCGTTTGTCACCCAGTATCCCAACAGCATCATGAAGAACCAGGCGCTGGAGATTCTGATGGGCGCCTACCAGCAGACCAGCAACGTCAAGAAAACGATGGAGACGGCCACGAAGCTGGTGACGGCCGATCCATGCCAGGTGCGGGCCCTGACGCTGCTGGCTTACTTTGATCGCGTGCTGGCGCAAGGCGGAGACCCTAACGGAAAGCAGTTGCTGGTCGATGGCAAGAAGTACGCCGACCAGGGACTGGGTTGCCTGCCCAAGTTTGCCAAGCCGGACAACACCTCACCCGAAGACTTCGAGAAGCTGAAGGCTCAGATGACGGGGATCTTCAAGGCAGCGAAGGGCATCGCGGAACTGACAGACAAGGATAACGCAAGCGCGGCCCCGGATCTTCGCGCGGCGGTAGATGCCAACGCTGACTCACAGAAGGATTTCAGTTTGGTGTATCCACTGGCGCTGGCGTACCTGGGACTTACCCCGCCCGATTATCAGAATGGCATCTGGTTCGCGGCCCGGGCAGCGGCAGTGGCACCGCCGACCGCGCAGGCGCAGATTGAGAAATACGCCCATGGCCAGTACGTAAAGTATCGCCAGGATGAAGAAGGATGGCCGGAAACCCTGGCAGCAGCCAAGGCCGGCGCCGCCCAGGTTCCAATCAAGCCGCCTCTGACTCCTGCAGATGAGGCCCACAGGATGGTGCTGGCAACGCCTCCCGACAAGATGGACTTCGCACAGTGGGAGTTCGTCCTCTCCAACGGCAACCAGGCGGACCAGGACACGGTATGGAACGCGATCAAGGGGAAAGCGGTGAAGATGAACGGCACGGTCATCAAGTCAACGACAGATCAGTGCGAGGTTCATGCCGGCGTGCGATCATGCGAGGCTCAGTTTTATATCGCTGGCAGCCTGGATGACATAGACGCCAAGAAACCAGACATCACTCTCACGTTCGACGACAAACTTCCCATGAAGCTGATTCCGAAGGAAGGAGCCAGCCAGGATTTCCAGGGCAACCCGGTTTCTTACACACCGAATCCCTTCATGATGACCATGGAGAAGGGCATGCTGCCCAAACCGAAGGTCACTCCGAAACCTCCGGTTCATCACAAGCCTGCTGCGCAGTGATGACGCGGCAAGACTCAGCAAAAGGCAGCCCGCACGGGCTGCCTTGATTTTTTCCCTGGATTCTTCAGCGAACGATTTTCTTTTCCAGAGTTACAGGGCGGGCGCTGCGGGGCGGGCGCTTGACGCCTTCGCGGAGCTGGCGGGCATCAATCTTGAGTTCGTTGATGGTGCGGCTGAGGGTATTGCGGTGCATGCCCAGCTCGCGCGCGGCGCGGCACTGGTTGCCCTTGTTCTCCTGGAGCACGGTGAGGATGAAGCGTTTCTTGAACTCACGCACCCCTTCCGAGTAAAGGATGTTGCTCTTGTACATTTGCAGGACGAGTGCTTCTAGTTGGTCTTTCACGATGAATCTCTCTTCGTTATGAATTTTTTCAGCGCACCGCTTCTATTTCTTCGGACGAGCCGCGGGGGTGCCGTTCAACTTCTGCGGGGCGTTGTGGAGCAGGTCCATACCCTGATAGAAGCGTGCGCGCAGTTCCGCAGGCGCCAGCCAGATAGCGGCCCGCCCCACAACCAGGAAATAAGGCGCCAGTTGCGAATTGGCCAGCAACTTGGAAGTGGGCGCAAAAGCCGTCATACCCATCAGGATCACTGCAACCATCAATCCGCCCTTCAGCAGTCCCAAGAGTCCGCCGAGGAAACGGTCTAAACCGCTGAGTCCGGCCTCTTTCATCAGCCAGCGGGCGATCCTGGCGGCGCCGCCGAACAGGAGCACGATGGCAAAAAAAATAACCAGGAAGCCAAGAATCTCAGCCAACCACGGGTTCTTCAAAAACGATTCCAGCCACTCCGCGAGGCTGCGATACTGCCAAGCCGCCACGAGGTAGCCTACCACCAGCCCGGCGATGGTGAGAGCTTCAGAAAAAAAGCCCTGCATGGCCGCGGCAACTACGTTGACGAGCACCAATACGCAAATGAGCCAGTCCGCCGCGCTCATGGACCGCTCCCGCGGTGGGACATGGTACCAGACCTTGCGTCAGACATCCAGTTTATGCCCCGTAAGCTGGAAGTACGCCTCAAGGTACTTTTCGCTGGTGTGACGCGCCACGTCGGGGGGGAGGGCCGGCGCCGGTGGTTGCTTGTTCCAGCGAATTTGCTCGAGGTAGTCACGGACATACTGCTTGTCGTACGATTCCTGCGACCGGCTCGGAGCATACTTCGAGGCGGGCCAGAAGCGGGAAGAATCAGGGGTAAGGACCTCATCGGCGAGGGTGATGCCCTTGGCGGTGCGTCCAAACTCAAACTTGGTGTCGGCGATGATGATGCCGCGCTGGCGGGCATACGCCGCAGCTTTCTTGTATACGCGCAGCGTGAGATCGCGCAGGTGGCTGGCGGTTTCGACGCCCGCAATCTGACACATGGCGTCGAAGGAAATGTTCTCGTCGTGCCCGGTCACCGCTTTAGTAGCGGGCGTGAAGATGGGCTCCGGCAGGGCGTCGGATTCCTTCAGATTTGCCGGCAATTCGATGCCGCAGACCTTGCCCGTGGCCTTGTATTCCTTCCAGGCCGAACCGGAAATATAGCCGCGCACCACGCACTCGACCGGAAACATCTCGGCGCGCTGGACCAGCATAGAGCGTCCGCGCAACTGGTCGGCGTATTTGCGGACCGGCGCCGGGTATTGCTCTACGTCAGCCGTAATCAGGTGGTTAGGGACGATCTCGGCGAGAAAATCGAACCAGAACAATGAGATCTGACTGAGCACGCATCCTTTGTGAGGGATGCCGGTGGCCAGAATGTAGTCGAAGGCAGAGATGCGGTCGGTGGCGACAAAAAGCAACTGCTGGTCGCCGACGGCGTAGACGTCGCGCACCTTCCCACTGGCGTGAAGCTTAAGGTCCGGGAGATCAGTTTGTAAGAGGACGGAATCGAGAAGTCCTGGGCTCATGGTGAAATTTTACAGTTAAGGAGCGAGGCGTATTCTAACTGGTCAGGGAATTTTGTCAACGATTGTAATCACGTGCCGCGCAGGAGTTCCCAAGTCCGTTGCAGAGAAAGAGTTGACCGCCAGCAGCGCCCGAGAATCCGCGCTACGCGAGCATTGCGGCCAATCAGCTTGTGGAAAAGCTGAGGATGGAAGTGGATAACGTGGACGAGGCGCTCCTCCTACTGGGCTCCGAAGCGCACCGACACCAGCTTGGAGACGCCGGGTTCCTGCATGGTCACGCCGTACAGCACGGGCGCGATGCCCATCGTTTTCTTGCTGTGAGTGATGAGCACGAATTGGGTCTGGATACTCATCTCTTTAACCAGTTCTGTGAAACGCCCGATGTTGGCTTCGTCGAGCGGCGCATCTACCTCATCGAGAATGCAGAACGGGCTGGGCGTGTATTGGAAGATGCCGACCAGCAGTGCCAGAGCGGTCAGCGCCTTTTCGCCGCCCGAGAGCAGCAGAACATTCTGCAGGCGCTTTCCCGGAGGCGAGGCCACGACATCAATGCCGCTCTCGGCGCTGTTCTCTTCGTCCGTGAGCTTCATGAAGGCGTGCCCCCCGCCGAATAGTTTCTTGAACGTCGCCTGGAAGTTCTCGTTGATCTTCGCAAAAGCTTCCTCGAATTTCTGCCGCGAAATCTGATCGATCTCGCGGATCGTAGCCGTGGTGTTTTCGATCGAGGAGATCAAGTCTTTGCGCTGGGTGTCGAGGAACGCGTGACGCTCTGCGGTCTCTTTGTATTCTTCCAGCGCCATCATATTGACCGGGCCCATGGCCTCGAGCTTGGCGCGCATTTCGCGGTAGAACTGGTCTTCGGCGGCGAGTTGCTCGCCGGTGACGGTAGCCAAGGTGGCATCTGCCAGCAGCGCGGCACGCTCGATGCCGAGCTCGTTCAGGCAGGTTTCGGACATATACTGCGCGTCGGATTGCAGCTTGGCGGCCGCGGCCGAGAGTTCGCCGCGGCGGTCGCGAGCCTGGTCGAGAAGCAGACGACTGCCGCGCAGAAGGTCGTCAATCTCGGTGAGGCGGGCGCGGAGTTGTTCGGTTTCGAATTGCAGCAGCCCTTCGCGAGCCTGCGCGGCGTTGCGCTCGGCGTCGAGATCGGCGGCTTGCTGGCCGAGTTGCTGGTTCTCCGCCTCGCGCTGTATTTTTTCGGCGGCGGCAGCCTCGATCTGCGACGCCAGCGCGTAGACGCGCTCGTCCATCTCGGCGAAAAGAGATTCGATGCGCTCGAGCACAGCGGCGGCCGAGCGATGGCGCTCTTCGAGAGTGGCAACGCGGGCGGCATGCTGCGAGGTCGTCTGGGCAGCCTGCTCGCGAAGCTGGCGTAGCCCGGTGAGCGATTCCTGGGCAGCGGCGATCTGCTGCTCCAATCGGACGCGTTCGTCCTCCAGCGCCGCAATTTCAGACTGGCGGGCCACGACGATCGCTTCCTGCTCGGCTCGATCCGCGGCCAGGCGGCGCAGTTCGAGTTGCGAGAGATTAAGGCGCTCACCGACCCGCGTCATCTCGGCATCGAGCTGCTGCAGCATGTGACCGGAGGTCATGGCCTGGTGTTCCGCCTCGCGCTTTTCAGTCTCCAGGCGGTCGAGCAGGGAAGTGAGGTCTCTGATCTCGCGGCCCAGCGTGAGCACGCGCATTTCTTCCTCGCGCAGAGCGCGCTCAACGTCTTCGAGCAGGCGCAGGACTTCGCGCAGCTCGCGCTTCATGGAAAGCGGGCCTTCGGCGCGCTGCTTGCCGCCAGTCACGGTCACGTTGTGGAAACACTCGCCGGACTGGGAGAGGAAGAACGCGTCGGGATTCTCCAGGGCCAGGCCGCGGGCCACGCCGGATTCGGGCACGATATAGCCATCGCGCAGCTTGGGCAGAATCACTTCGAGCGACTTGCCGAAGCCGTTGAGCACGCGGATGGTGTGCTTGAGCGGAACGATCTGGGCCGCGGGCGGCGCGCAGTGCGCGGCCTCATCGAGGACAAAAGAAAACTTGGCCTGCGCATCCTCTGGGTGCACCAGGAAAGTGGCGCGGCCGTCCACGTCGGTGCGCAGCATGCGCAAGCCCTCGTCGGCGGCGTCCCAGGATTTGACCACCACGTAGTTCAACTCGTCGCGTAGGAAATCTTCCACGACGCGCTCGAACCGCGGTTCGACTTCGAGGAAGTCGGCGAGTACGCCCACGGGCGCGCTGACTCCTTGCATCACGCCGGATTGGAAAAGGCGGCGGACGGACTCGGTCGAGTATCCGTGCTCGGAGATGACGGCTTCGAGTGAGCCTTTCTTGCCGAGCGCCGTGGCATATTCGGCCCGGAGGACGTCGAGATTGGTCTTGGCCCTGGTTTCTTCCAACTTCTTCGATTCGATCAGGCGGCGAAGCTGGCTGATTTCTTCCGTGATGCCATCCACGCGCTGGCTGACGGTTTCGAATTCGAGGGCGAGTTGTCCGCGCTGGCCGCCGAAAGCTTCCACCTGGACGCTGGCGTTGGTGATTTCGGCTTCGAGACGCCGGGCGTCGCGGTGGGCGCCGGCCAGGCGCTCTTCGGCTTGGGCGAGCTGGTTGCGCAGGCGGGACGCGGAAGAGACCGTATCGAAGATGGCGACCCGCGACTCTTCCTGCCGGCGCTCGATTTCAGCCAGATTCGCAGCCGCGGCCGCGGCTTCCTGCTGGCAAAGGGCAAGGTCGCTCTGGGCCGCGGCGAGGTCGGCAGCAGCAGATTCGAGAATCTGGCGGTTCGAATCGCGCTCGGCTTCGAGCCCTGCGAGACGATGGCGGGCCTGAGCTAACTCAGCTTCGGCCGAGGCCGATCTCACCACCAACTCGGCGCAGCGTTCTTCATTGTGGCGGCGCCGCGCGTGGGCGCGGTCAATTTCAAGCGCGATCTGGCCGATGCGGTCGCGATTCTCGCGCAATTCGGTCTCGATGGCGTAGCCCCGCTGGGTCCGTTCGGCGTGCTCGGAATCGAGTTGTTGTACCTCCGCCGTGCGATGCTGCATTTCCTCAGCCAGCGCGTTGAGCTGGGAGTCGAGTTCGGCGCTCTCCTGTTCGACGGCAGCGAATTTGCTGGCTAGAACCAGGCGGAGCTTGGCGCGCATTTCCTCGCGCAGGCGGGCGTAGCGCTCGGCCTTCGAGGCCTGGCGCTTAAGCGAATTCATCTGGCGGGTGACTTCGTCGAAAATATCGTTGACCCGCGCCAGGTTCAGCTTGGCGTCTTCCAGGCGCGCTTCGGCGAGGCGCTTCTTGGTCTTGAACTTGGTGATGCCGGCGGCCTCCTCAAGAATCGCCCGGCGGTCCGTGGGGCGGCTGCTCAGGATCTGGCCAATGCGTCCTTGCTCGATGAGCGCGTAGGACTCGGGGCCGAGGCCGGTGCCCATAAACAGTTCCTGAATGTCGCGCAGGCGGCAGAGCTTACCGTTGAGCAGATATTCGCTGTCGCCGGAGCGGAACAGGCGGCGGGTGACGACAATCTCTCCGTGATGGAACTGTTGCTGGTTGAACTTGCGGCGGCGAATTTTCAGCACAACGTGCGGGGCCGCGGTTCCCAGAGACGCCGCTGCCGGCGGCGGGGTGACGTTGTGCGCGGGCAGCGCACTGATCTGCAGGGAACCGATCTGCAGGGAAAAGCCGGGTTCGTCATCGGGGAAGGCCACCGAGATGGTGTTGATCTTCGAGCGGGGAACCTCTACTTCTTCCAGCTTGCCGGGCTGGGCATCTTCGATCGCGCGCTCCGTATCCTGGGCGGCGCGGGCCCGGACGGCAGCTTCGTCCCAGTCGTCGGTAAGATGAGCGTCCTCTGTTCCCGGCATGTCCTCTTGGATTTCGACTTCCGTGGGCGCGCTCGCGTCAGAGCCGGCATAGATTTCAGGGTCAATCAGGGTAAGCGAAACTTCAGCCATGCCCGTGGGCTTCCGGTCGTTCGTGCCGGCGAAGATGACGTCTTCCATACGCGAACCGCGCAAGGTCTTCGCCGACTGCTCGCCCAGCACCCAGGAGATGGCATCGGCGATATTGGATTTTCCGCAGCCGTTGGGGCCGATGATGGCCGCGATGCCGTCCCCGTGAAACTTGAGTTCGGTGCGGTCGCAGAAAGACTTGAACCCCAGAATCTGAAGCTTCTTCAGTTTGAGCAACTTGGACTCCTTAAAACCAGTGGCTAGTGATCAGTGACCGGTGCCAGGTCGTGACCACCCATATCGGATGCCCCATGTTTCGCGCTTTCTTGCGAAACGTGGGGATTTTCTGTACGCCACCAAAGCACGCCGGTGCGAATCTGTTTACCAGGCAGATTCCTCCTCCTACCCAACGCCTGCGCAAACCACGACCCCTCCCTTTTCTCACCCCAGGCTGGACAGGGCGGACACAGATTGAAGCTACTGTAACGGCGAAAACGGGCCGGGGTCAAGCAATATAACACTATATATGGTATGGCCTTACGAGGGACCGCGTTGGGTTGCACAGACATTGCAGCAAAGGGCCAGTTTCTGGACGGAGGAAAGACGAGGTGGGAGAACCGCGAGAGCGGAATAAGGCTAGCGCATTCGAATCACTGAGCGCAATGGCGTTTTTTTCGCCATTTGAGATGGTTTGCCTAACGGGTGGGCCATCCGATAACTTCCGGTTGGCCGACACTCGGCAGAATCATCTCGGCTCCGTTGCGGACCGCCCCCCTCGAACGAGGGTGATTAGCGCGACCGATATATCAACGAATGATCCAGCCTCCGGGAATTTCTCTCTTAGAAAACCCGGCCACCCCAATGCCGAACTTCTAGGCCGTGAGGCCTGCGACTTCGCCGCGCAAAACGGTGACGGAAGCTTTGGGGAGCATGAACACAGTTTGTGCAGAGGCGTCGATGGACGAAACCACGGGCGGCAAGTTTGGATCGGCGTGAGCGGTCTGATCCGCGCCGTGCCAAACGTATTGTTCGCTGCCAAATGTGACCGCGTGAATTGTGCCGGAAAAATGTCCGGTCCCGCCACTGCTTTCAAAGGCGATTCGGACGGGATGTGCATTATCTTTATCTTTGTTGATGAGCAGCAAGGCCCACTGGCCGTCTGGGCGCCGCACGGCATAGCTCGTGACCAGAGCATTCCCGGCGGAGTCTTCGATTCCAACATCGACGGAATACAGATGATGGGTGCCGGTGCGATGCGTGACCCACTCGTTATTGATCATCCGGCTGGCGTGGTAGAAAGCGGTATAGCCAGTGATCTTGGCATCGCGGTCGCAAAGGGCGTTGCCCCAGATTGCCCAGCCCTGGCAGCCCTGCTCGATGCCGCTGGGTTCGATGGGTGAATGAATGTAAAGCGCGCCACCCTCAACGAAGAAGCTGCCGACATTGTCAGCAAGCCATAGGGCGGAAAAAATATCGGACATGTAGCCCGACAGCGAACCGGAGAGATTGCTTTCGGTGTTCATCAGCGGAATTGCAGCGGGCAATCCGTCATCGCGAAACGCCTGCAGAGTCTTGCGCGTCAGCTCGCGGTTACGGTACAAATCGTCCCATTTCATGGTGCAGGCGTCGTAAGGATAGATTTCAAAAGAAGCGAACGACAGGTCCCCCTGACGATTGTGCGATTTCAGATAATTGTAAAAGCGGCCGAACCAGGACTTGTTTCCGCGCGCATCAGGCCAGACCGAGACGTCCTGATTAATGCCCTGGAACACGGGCCCGCCCAACTTACCCTTAAGGGTGGGATCGACTTTGAGCATTGCATCCGCGAATTGAATGTAGAGTGTGGCGTAATCCTCGGGCATGTAGTATTGCCCATCGGCTTCTTCATCCATTTCGACCCAACTGACGGGATACCCGCGCTTTTTCAGATAAGCGACCATAGCAGCGGCGTCTTCGGGAACGCTGTAGATAAGAGGAACGGTGATCAGCGCGGGCAGACCGTTGGTGATGCCGCTGGTGTAGAAGAGGTCCCATCCGGTCTGGTCCCCGTGCGGGCTCAGGTCTCCGGCGGTGTGCCATGGGTCTGTGGAAGAGCAATACGTAGCGGTCTGTTGACGGCCGTCTGGCGCGTGTTTCACGAAATCCGCAAACCTGCCATCGGGCTCCATTCTGCCGACGTGAACTTCATAAATGGCGTATCCCACTCGGTGCCGCAGGTCATCGTTTCCGTGCGGCCCGGGCTGATTGGACGATAGCGTCATCACGACGCGCACCCAACGCGTTGCAATCAGATTGTCCGCAAGCTTCAGCGTTACGCTTCCCCCTTTGCCCTCGCGAACAGAACCCTTGGGAAAACGAACCCAGTTGCCCATGGCCTGATTGGCGACAGGAAGATACTCGCCTCCCTGGTTCGTAGAGTCCATGGCCGGCTCTTCCCAGTTCATGGGATCGGCTCCGACCCAATACTCGACTTCGTACTCGCGGGCGCTTGGTTCGCACCAGTCGATGCGGATCGCGTTCACGTCATAGTATTGGCCCAGGTCAACGATGATCCATTGCGGATGCAAAGAGTCGTCTTCG
>Ga0187817_10001116_pt1 | contig 12748 bp, 12 predicted proteins | sample NC_wetland_sal_i_17_FD_132431 | JGI IMG/M metagenome (GOLD analysis project Ga0187817, IMG submission 132431) | Wetland sediment microbial communities from Neuse River Estuary, North Carolina, USA - SO4_2 | ecosystem: Environmental > Aquatic > Freshwater > Wetlands > Sediment | place: USA...
GAGATCGAAGGTAGTGCTGGGCGTCTTCGGCGCCGCCGCGCTAGCTCTGGGCATCGGGGTCATCGGGCTGCCCGCACACGCCGCGGCACCGACCGATACCACCATCACCGCGAACGCGACCGGTGAGTTGGACTGCAACGGCTGGAGCACCGTGCAGAAGCCGGTGCGGGAGAGTCTGTGCACCGACATCAGCGGTCACGTCAAGGGCTCCTACGGCGGCAAGTTCTACGACAACAGGCACTACATCGGGCACGACGAGCCGGACACCACCTTCCTGTCCAACGCCCCTGGGTCCGGCAACAACGTGACCTGGACCGAGACGATTGGCCGCGATCCGGGCGCGTTGCCGACCGTCGTGAGCCCCGGCCACGACGTCACGCACTACTTCGAGCTCACGCCGGCGCCGTGGTTCTCCATGGCGATCTGCGACCCGAACTCCTTCCCGGGAACCCCCTGCACGCCAGAGTCGGACTCGAACGCGCCGACCTGCGACGGCGTCAACTGCGGGGCCACGACCGAGGGCGGCGGCTCGGCGTTCATGGAAATGCAGCTGTACCCGCCGGGCGAGCCGCCGTTCGTCAACAGCACGAGCTGTAACGACACGCAATGGTGCGCGGCCCTGACCATCGACAGCTTCACCGGCACGCCGACCACGAACCCCAACTCGGGGTGCGTGGAGCCGGTCAACTTCGCCTTCATCCAGCGGGACGGAGTGCCGACCGGACCGCCGTCGCCGCAGGACGCCGACCTGGCCACGTTCGTCAACAACGACGAGACGCTGCTCATGAACCCCGGTGACAGGATCACCGTGCACATGTCCGACGAGCCCGCGCCGGGTGGCGGCGACGCGTTCGAGGTGACCATCCGTGACCTGTCCACCGGCCAGAGCGGATTCATGCAGGCCTCGGCGGCGAACGGCTTCATGACCACCTCAGCCGCTGACTGCTCAGGCACGCCGTTCAACTTCCAGCCGGAGTACAACACGGCCGCCAGGGCCAACATCATCCCGTGGGCCGCGCTGTCGACCAACATCAGCACCGAGTTCGAGACCGGCCACTGGGAGTCGTGCTCCACCCTCTCCGACCCGTTCGGCAACGAGGACGGGCTCGACACGGGCGGGGCCTACAACCAGTGCAACGGCCCCTACGAGAACGCCGGCCCGCCGGATAACACGACCCCCGAGACAGGCGACGCGGTCTGCTACCTCAAGGGCGATACCCATCCGGGCTTCGACGGTCCGGGCACGTCCACCGATCCAGACGAGGCAACCGGGTGCCAGGACAACGAGTTCCAGAACGGTGACCTGGACTTCGACGGGCAACCCTACTACACCGACTGGCCGACCAGCCTCCACGCAGGCCTGTACCCGGCCAGTTTCCTGGAGCAGTTCCCGACCTCGAACGGAAGGCAGTACTCGCAGTACTTCTTCCAGACCGACATCGCCCTGAGCGAGTCGACCTGCACCGGCCCGAGCGGCTGCACCGTGCCGCCGCAGGGACCGGGCGGGTTCTACCCGTACTGGAGCACCTTTAATCTCGGCCCCTTTGGCTGCTCGCTCGAGTTCGGCAACGTGTCCTCGTTCCTCGTCGACAACCACGGCAAGGACGCGGAGTACGGGACCAACCAGTTCGCCACGCTCGGCTATCCCGAGTTCGAGGGCGCCGTACAGAACAACCCGTGTTCAAACCCGTTCTTATAGACGGGTGAGGGTTTAACCCAGATGCCCGGCCGCCGACTTCGGCGGCCGGGCATCTGTTCGTAGCAGTGATGACCAATCCGACGCCCGGGGCTGCAGCTAGCTAGCCACGTAACGGCGCAGTAACCGGTCAATCTCCGTCGGCGGCTTCGCGGCGGTAGCCTAGGCCCATGCACACTCCGGGTGGCGACGCGTCGGCGGCCGATACCGAGGAGAGCCGCGTCGAGGTATACGTCACGACCGACACCTCGGCCGCGCCCCACAAGGCCGGTGAGCCCAGGCTGTACGTGATGTACGACGCGGCCCATCCGGACGGCGACAAGCTGTACTTCACCGAGGCCGAGTGGGAGGCCTTTGTCCTGGGCGTCAAGGACGGCGAGTTCGACCTCGACGAGTCGGGCAACCTCCCCTAACCCTGCGAACCCCTATATCTGCGACTCCGGTATTCCAAGGGCCGCAGCCAGGTCGGCCTCGAGATGCGGCGCGGCGGCGGCCGCTCTGCCGAGCAGCAGGGTGGCCTTGGTCTTACCCGCCGTACTGACGCTGACGCGCGCGCATCCAGTCGCCTCGTAGACAAATGTAGCCAGAACCCGCTGCCCGCCGTAGAACGTGCCGGTGTAGGAGGTCCCGAAGTCAGCCGGGCACATGTGGAGCGGCGACCGGATTACCGGATGGTTAACGGCCGCGCAGACGTCACCGAACAGCGCGCGGACCAGGGTCACGTTGCTCTGGGTCACCGTCGGCACGCTTATGCTGAGCGGCTGGCGGAGCAGTTCATGCCGATGGACGACGACCTTGGTCGCCTGGCTCACGCTGGCGCAGCCGACCAAGGGCGCCGCCGTGGGTTGTGCTCCAGCCCCAGCCCCGGTCCCGGCCGCCGTCGCGGCCGCCGCGGTGCCGCACCCGGCCAGCGCCGCACACAGCAGTCCCGCGGTCGCCAGTCCACGAATTCGGCGCTGACTTGTCATGCCCCTTGGACGTACACAGGACGCTATCCGTTCCATCGTGCCTCCAGGCGTCTTCATCAAGAAGCGCCGACCGCCTGGCGCACCCACCGCGCCCAGCGTGGCGCACGCCCCCAGCCTACTCCGGCCTCCCGGGACGGCTACGGTCCTCGCGCCGCCCCGCGCTTGCCTCATAGCACAAGGCAAAGGGGCGCGGTCCCGCGGCAGGAGCCCGAGCGGAGGCTGGCTACCTCCTCGTGAGACACGACGGCCTCCTCCGACGGCGAGCCGGAGAAGGCCCCTAACCGCCGAACGCTTATTTGACCGGCCCGAGGGTCTGGGAGCCGGGCGCACCGTACACCTGCAACTCCGAAAGCCCCAGGAGCGCGGCCATGTCGGCCTTGAGGTGCGGCGCGGCGGCGGCCGCCCTGCCCATCAGCAAGGTGGCCCGCGTGTGGCCCGACGCGGTGAGTTCGAGCCGCGAGCACCCGCCCACGCTGTACACGAAGGCGGCGAGGGTACGCTGCCCGTCGTAGAACGTGCCCGTGTACGAGGTCCCGAAGTCGGCCGGGCAGTTGATGAGCCCCTGCGGAACGTCAGCGTGGGCGAGGGCCGCGCAGAAGTCGCCGAACAGGGCCCGCACCTTGGTCGCGTGGCGCTGGGTATACGTCCGCGTGCCGCCGTTGACCGGTTCGGGGACCAGCAGGTGCCGCGTGACGGTGGCCGAGGTCGCCTGGCTCACGCTGGCGCAGCCGGCCTGCGGTGCCGCCGCCGTCGCCAGCGCTGCCCCGCCTGCTCCCGACGCGGGCCGTGTCGGCCCCGCCGAGGTCGTCGCCGCCGGCGGTGAGGACGCCACCGCCGTCCCGCACCCGGCCAGCCCGGTGCATAGCACCCCAGCACACAGCAGTCCTGCGACCCCGAGACCGCGGATTCGGTTCTGATTGCTCATTGCTGTTGGACGCGTGCAGGATGTCACTGGTTCCATCGTGCCTCCCGGCGTCTTCAAGAAACACTGTTCAGAACACGCCGGCCGCCATTACGGCCCCCACCCCGACCAACATCGCGCACGCTATCAGCTCACTGCGGTCTCCCGCGGCCGCTCCGATCCTCGCCCCGAGCTCAAGTCCGGCCAGCGACATGATCACGCTGACCACGCCGAACACCGGCGCGGCCACCGCCAGCCCGACCCGGAACGTGCCGAGCGCGAACCCTGCCGCCAAGTTGTCCACGCTCAGCGCTACGGCGCTGACCAGCACGCGCCACGTCCCCCACTGGCCAGCATCACGCCGGACCTCACCCCCCGAACCCCGCAGCGTCAGGACCAGGCTGACCAGCCCGACCGTAATCAGAAGCCCCCCGCCGACCCAGGGAGCCGACCGTCCGAGGCCGCTCGCCGCGCCGCGCCCCAGGATGAGCCCGAGCACGGGCATGCCCGCCTCGAACAGGCCGAACAGCACGGCAATCCGCAGCCTGAGCGGTCCGTTTACCCCGCTGACCCCGATCCCGATGGCCCCGGCCAGGTTGGACAGCCCGAGGGCGACGGCCAGGAGCAGCAGCGCGACCACATGCCCACGCTATCTCGGCCGGGCCGCCGCCCCAGCGGCGGTTACCACAGCGGGGTGGGACTCGCTCCCTCCAGGCGGAGCAGCAGCTCCTTGCGTTCGAGCCCGCCGCCGTACCCGGTCAGGCTGCCGTCGCTGCCGATCACCCGGTGGCAGGGCACGATGACCGAGATCGGGTTCGCCCCGTTGGCCAGGCCCACCGCGCGCGACGCGACGAGCCTCTTGCCCAGCGCCCGCGCGATATCGCCGTAACTGACCGTGCCCCCGTAGGGGATCTTGGTCAGCTCGGTCCACACCGCGAGCTGGAACGGCGTCCCGCTGGGCGCCAGCGGCACGGTGAACTCCTTGAGCGCACCGGCGAAGTACGCCTCGAGCTGCGCCTCGACCTCGCCGAAGGTGGCCGGGCTTGGCGTCAGCCCCTCCTCGACCCGCCACGAGTGCCGGTCCGCGTCCAGCATCCACAGCCCGGTCAGCGCGTGCCCGTCGCCGAGCAGGAGCAGCCGGCCGATCGGCGAGCCGACGATATGTGACAGGCGCGGCGCGTTCAGGTCCGGCGCCACGAACGGGCTGGTCATTTCTCCTCCAGGTAGGCCCACAGGTGATGGACGGCGTAGGAGCGCCACGGCCGCCAGGTTTCGGCGAGCTCCGCCCCGGCCCGGGCCGCCCCGGCCCGCGCCGCGGATCCCGTCCCGGCCGGGACGGCGCCGAGCCCAGCCAGCGCGCCGAGCACGCCCGCGTCCCCGGGCAGGAACGCATCCGGGTCGGACAGGGCGCGCATCCGGATGTACGCCACCGTCCACGGTCCGATGCCAGGCAGCGCGAGCAGACGCTCCTCCGCCAGGTCCGGTTCGGCGCCGGGGTCCAGGGACAGCCCGCCGGAGGCGAGCGCCGTGGCCAGCCCGGTCAGCGCCGCGGCCCGCGCCCGCGGCATGGGCAGCGTGGCCGGATCGGCGCCGGCCAGGGTCTCGGCCGTGGGGAAGCAGTGCGTGAGCGAGCCGTCCGGCCGCTCGAGCGGCTTACCGTAGGCGGCCACCAGCCGGGACCCGAGGCGCCTGGCTGCCGCGACCGAAACCTGCTGGCCGAGCACCGCCCGCAGGGCGAGCTCATTGCCGTCCACGTGCCCGGGTGAGCGCCGCCCCGGGCAGGCCCGCGCCAGCGGCCCGAGCACCGGGTCCGCCGACAGGTACGAGGTGACCGCCTCGGGGTCTGCATCCAGGTCGAGCAGCCGCCGGCACCGCTGCACCGCAGCGGTCAGGTCGCGCAGGTCCTCCAGTTGCAGCTCACACTCCACGTATCCGGAACCGGAGCCGGAACCAGAACCGGAGTCAGGCCCCGCGGGCCCAAGGGACACGATCCCCGTGCCATTCGGCAGCTGCATCGTCCGCCGGTAGCGGCCGTCTTCCACCGATTCCACGCCCTCGATCGCGCGGGCGCCCAGGAATCCGAACATCCGCTCCAGGTCGATCGGATACCGGTACGCGAGCCGCAGCCTGATCAGCCCGAGCGCCCAGGGCTCCGCCAGCTCCCCGGCCCCCGCCAGCTCCCCGGCCCCCGCCAGGCCTCGGGCCCCCGCCAGCAGCGCCGGGACACCCTGCCGTTGCCGCGACCGCGAACCTCGCCTGCCCCGCGTCTCGCGAAGCTCCGTGGGCGTCACCGCGAACACTTCCTGGATCGTGGCGTTGAACTGCCTGATGCTGGCGAACCCGGCCGCGAACGCGATCTCCGACAGCGGCAGCGTGGTCGTCTCGGTCAGCACGCGGGCCGTCTGGGCGCGCTGCGCCCGCGCGATGGCGAGCGGCCCCGCGCCTAGCTCCGCGGTCACCAGCCGCCGGACCTGCCGCTGCTCGTAGCCGAGGCAGGCCGCCAGCCCCTCGACGCCGTCCCGGTCGACCACGCCGTCGGCGATGAGCCGCATCGCGCGCCCCACGACGTCGGCCCTGATGTTCCACTCCGGCGAGCCGGGGGAGGCGTCCGGGCGGCACCGCTTGCAGGCCCGGAAGCCGGCTTCCTGGGCCGCGGCCGCGCTGCGGTAGAACCGCATGTTCTCCCGTTTCGGCGTGATCGCCGGGCACGACGGTCGGCAGTAGATGCCCGTCGAGGTCACCGCGGTGAAGAACACGCCGTCGAACCTGGCATCCTTCGAAACCGCGGCCGCGTACCGCTGCTCGTCGTCGAGCGCCGGCACCCCGGCCCCTGGCCCGGCCAAAGGCCGCCGCCCGCGCCTGCGTTGCTGTTTCACGCTCTCCACGATGCCATCGCCGGCGGACTGCTACTAGCGGAAATCGGACACCTACCCCGCCGGGTAGGCTCGCGGTCAGGCAAGCCGAAATCAAGGGCACCACCATCGGCGGCATCATCGGCACCATCCATGCGCGGACGGTAACCGACCCTTTTACCACCATTTCTCCCGAACGGCGCTACTGACTCCCCCGCGCCACCATCTGCGCTCACATTGGCCTCCACCAGCTCAGATTCCTCTCACGTGGCAGATGGGTGACTCTGCGTGGAATGTCACCGGGGAGATAGGTAACTATAACTTCGTTACCCATTGCATTGTGGACAGTACATAGAGTTACACTACAAATGGTAGCGAAACAACTTCGCACCGTGTTTCAACGGAACTGCCCCGCCGGCCGACCGCGAGAGTCGGCGGGGCAGGGCCGCAGATCAGGATCGTAGGTGTGGGTCGTGTCCAGCAATTATCCGGACGAATGCCGATCAGCCAGCGAGGGCAGGGACTCCCGCGTCAGGTTCGGCGACACCTGGACTTGAAAAGCAGTCAGCGGCGGCACCGGGGCCTTCCTCTCCTCCGGCACTAGGCGTCCGGTGCCGCCGTTGACCCCCGCCAGAGCCGGGGCTAGACCCGCCAGAAATCGAACCGATCGCGGCCGGCGCGGAAGCCCGCGGCCTCGACCACGTCGACCGCCAGCTTGAACTTGGCGCCGACCCGCCAGGGCTGGTGCGCGTCGCTGCCGAACGAGACGGCTCGCCCTCCGGTGTCGCGCCACCACCGCAACAGCTCGACGGAGAGCAGCGGGCTCTTGGTGTTCACCTCGAGCACCCGCCCGCTGGCCGCCAGGGCGCGCAAGACGGCCCGGTACTCCGCCTCGAAGGCCGTCTCGTCGTAGGGCCCGGCCGCGTAGGGCCAGCTGCGCCGTGGGAAGTCCAGGTGCGCGAGCACCTGGAAGATGTCGCTGCCCTCGATCAGCCGAACGACCTCCGCCAAGTACCTGCGCATCACCTCGGCGGCCGGCCGCACCCCGAACAACTGGTCCGCCGCCGTCAGCCGCCCGTCGAACGGTATGGCGTGCAGCGAGCCGAGCACCCGGTCGAAGCGGGCCCTGGCAACCAGGGCCGCCGCGCTCGCGCCGAACATGTGCGCCTCGCCGATCTCGGCCCCGGACAGGATGCGCAGGTCGGGGAAGCGCTCGCGGCACTCCTCGATCGCTGCCAGGTAGCCCGTGACGTCGAGCAGCCGCATCGCGCTGTACCGGCGCGGATCCAGGTCCTCTTCCGCGATCCGGTCCCCGTCGATCGAGTCGGTGAAGTCCAAGTGGTCGGTGAAGGCCACGCACCCGACGCCGACCGCCAGCGCCTGCTCACAGCTGCGCACCATCGACGCCGCGCCGGGCGCGTCCCACGAGAACTGCGTATGCACGTGGTTGTCCGGCGGCAGCACGCTGCCCATTGTGTCATCCACCCGCATCAGCTCCGCAGCTCACCAGCCCGGCTGGCGCGGGGGAGCGGAGGTGATCACGTAGACCTCGGTCGGAGTGGGTTCGGCCTCGGGCGCAGGAGCCTTCGGCGCCGTCGGCGGTTCGATGGCCGGGGCCTCCGAGGGTTCCGGATGCTCGTCGTCATCGCGGCGCTTCTTGGCCGCGTCGGCGGTCAGCTTGCCGGCCAGCTTCTGCCAGCGCTCCTCCCATTCGCCGACGTTCCCGCCACAGGCGCGCACGTACGCGACGGCCACGGGCAGCGTGGGCAGGCGTAGCCCGCCCGCCGCCGACGCGAGCGTCTTCATGGTGTAGTGCGAGACCTCAGCCATCTCCGGGTAGTCAAGCTCGGCCTTGGCCCGCAGCGCCCGCAGGTCCCGCGCGAACGCCTCCAGGCCGTCCGGCGCGATGCTGGCCATGGCGCGCGCCGTGCCGACCGGCCGCTCCGGGGGAATGGCCGTCTCCCGCTGGCGGATCACCGGGCCGGGCGCCTCCTGCGGAGTCGGCCCGTCCTGGATCCCGTACGGCGGCCGTGATCCCAGGCCGTCCCGCGCCTCGGGCCGCCCGGCGCCGTAAGGCCCGCGGGCTCCCCCGGGAGCCTGGGGCGGTGCCTGACCGGGGGCGCGCCCCGGCCGGCTCCAGGCGTCGCCGAGCGGATCCTGGCCGACCGGGCGCCCGGGTCCCTGACCCGGACCAGGCCGACCCCGGCCAGCCCCGGCCGCTCCCGGCGCCTGAGGGCGATACGGCTGGTCGTAGCCGGGAGGAACCCTCCGGCCGTTCGGCAGCCAGTACTGGCGAGGTGGCACGGGTCCGCCGTTTCCCGGTCCGCCCATCCCCCCGCCGTTCGCCGGTCCGCCGACCGGTCCGCCGTTCCCCGGACCGCCCACGGCTTTTCGGGTTGTGAAATCTCTTTCCCATCCAGTTGCAACGGCTCCATCATCTGCCCAATGAAGCCATCTGTAAGCACCACCGCCGGGTTGCGATAGCGATCCGCCAACTCAAATGCCAACATAGTGAGGTCCGCCATCTCTTGTACCGACGCGGGGGCGAGCACGAGATTTTTGTAGTTCCCGTGACCGCCACCTTTCACCACACAAAAATAGTCACTCTGTTCCGGCGCGATATTGCCAAGCCCTGGCCCGCCGCGCACCACGTCCACCACCACGCAGGGTAGTTCTGAGCCCGCCAGATACGACATGCCTTCCTGCATCAGGCTCAGGCCCGGACCCGACGACGCCGTCATCGCCCGCTGGCCTGTCGAGGCCGCGCCGTACACCATATTGATCGCGGCCACTTCGCTTTCCGCCTGGACAAACGTCCCGCCCACTTGCGGAAGATATTCCGCCGCCGCCTCCGCAATTTCGCTCGCCGGCGTGATTGGGTAGCCATAATACGCTTTGCAGCCCGCCAGCACCGCCCCTTTCATCACCGCCACGTTGCCCTTACAAAGTTGCCGCATGGCTCCCCTCCATTTGCGGATTCGCCGCCTTTGGCACCATCAACCGAAATACCGTGATGGCTCCCGGTTCCGGGCAAACATAAAAACAAATCCCGCAACCGGTGCAGTTTTCACCCGTGTAGTGCGCCGGGTGCGCTCCATACACGTTTAATTCTGGCAGCAGAAGCAGACACTTCGGCGGACAAGCATCCACGCAGATGCCACAACCCTTGCATTCTTCCGTATCGATGGTGACTTTGCCTCGAGCTTGCGTAGCCATGAGTCACTTCTCCTGTAACGCGGGCCGTTGCAGCCAGCGCGTCTTTTCGCAATACGCGTACAATTCATCCCGGAATTTCGGATGCGCAATCTGGATCAGTGCTTCGGCGCGTTGGCGAATGGTGCGGCCATGCAGATAGGCCACGCCAAATTCCGTCACTATGTAATGCACCGCGCCGCGCGATGTCACCACCCCTGCCCCGGGATCGAGCATCGGGGTGATTCGCGAAATCGTGCCATTCTTGGCCGTCGCCGGAATAGCGATGATGGGCTTGCCACCCTTGGACTGCGAAGCGCCACGAATGAAATCCACTTGTCCACCGATGCCGCTGTAAAAATATGTGCCAATCGAATCGGCGCAAACCTGCCCGGTAATGTCCACCTGTAGCGCCGAATTCACCGCCACCATTTTTTCGTTTTGCGCAATCACCCAGGGATCATTGGTGTATTTGTTGGGATGAAACTCAAACATAGGGTTGTTGTTTACGTAATCGAACAGTTTCTTTGAGCCCAGCACAAACGCCAAAATGATCTTTCCCCGGTGAATGCTCTTGCGGCTTCCGTTTAGCACTCCAGATTCGACCAGCGGAATCACGCTATCGCTCAGCATTTCTGTCTGGACACCGAGATCGTGGTGATTCGACAGTTCCAGCAGGACCGCATCCGGAATACCTCCAATTCCCAATTGCAGTGTGGAACCGTCGTCGATCAGGCTCGCAACGTTTCTTCCGATGGCGTGATGCACTTCGGTGATCTCTATCGGTTTCAATTCACAAAGCGGCCGAGAGACTTCCACAACCGCGTCAATGTCCTTCACGTGGATGAAGCAGTCGCCGAAGGTTCGCGGCATCTGGTCGTTCACTTGCGCGATCACGAACTTGGCGCAGCGCGCCGCGGTTAGCGTCGCATCCACGCCCACGCCGAAGCTGCAGAATCCGTGCGCGTCCGGCGGGGAAACCTGAACCAACGCCACGTCGATCGGCATCTGGCCGCTCTCGAACAGGTCCTCCACCTGGCTAAGAAAGATCGGTGTGTAGTCTGCCCTGCCGTCATTGATCGCCTGGCGCACGTTCGCGCCCATGAACATGGCGTTGTGCCGGAAATGTCCCTCAAACTGCGGCGCGATATAATCCGCGCGGCCCGCCGTCATCAGATGCAGGATTTCCACATTCTTCACGAACGGTGCGCGCGCCATCAGCGATTCCACCAAAGCTTCCGGCTCCGCACAGCCCGGGTGAATGTACACCCGCATGTTCGACTGGATGCATTGTACCGCTGCGGTTGGGGTGACCGTCTTTCTGCGATACTCGTCTTGCCAAGTCATAATTGCCCCCGAGAGCTCGCGGCTTCGCCTTCGCCGCTCATTCCGAATCTGCCAGCCGGCAGGGAAGACATAGCCATATCTAAGGGATAAGTGCAGATCAAAGGTGAGGATAGAGAGACGGGGAGGGCTGGGTTCCTCCCAGGAAGGTAGACGATAGACCTCGCCAGCATCCGCACAGACGCTGCCTCCCAGACAGGAAGTGCAAGTGGCTTACCACGAGCGGGTTAGAAGGGCTGGACCAAGCCCTTGGGCTGCAATAACCTATAGCTAGGCAAAGTTCTACTTATACATCGGCTTGCGCCTTTTGACCCATTCTGCAGATTCTCCTGCGCTCCTTAACTCATCCGCCGGGCGACACTGCCATCCCCCAAACCGAATTCGTCCGAAGTGTCTTGGTTTCGTATTCGGCATTTTCTGCTTCGAAACCTCGCTCGAGGTTTGTGCGCATTCGCTTCGCCCCCGGTGTATCGTAATTAGTGAAAGAACGCTGAGGAGTCCATGCGAAAGCTACGGTTTCTGGTTGCGCTGACCACGAATGATAACGACTACCAAATTGAACAGGCGCGTGCGGCGGAGAATACGGCGAAGAAACTGAGTGCAGAGTTGCAGATCCTCTATGCCGATAACGACGCGATCAATCAAAGCACACAAATCTTGAAGGCCGTGCAGGCGGCTCCCGAGGAAAGGCCGAACGCAATTATTTTTGAGCCCGTGGGCGGCACCGCACTTCCGCAAGTGGCGCGTGCGGCGGTCGCTGCTGGAATTGGCTGGGCGGTGCTCAACCGCGATGCGAATTATGTTTCCGAACTCCGCCAGGCGAGCAAGACTCCGATCTTCAGCGTGAGTTCCGATCACGTGGAAATCGGCCGCATCCAAGGCCGGCAGTGTGCCGCGCTGCTTCCTACCGGCGGATCGGTGCTTTATATTCAGGGGCCGTCGGAAAATTCCGCGGCCAAGGAGCGAGCGTTTGGCATGCAGGAAGCCAAACCTCATAACATTCACCTGATCATGCTGAAGGGGCAGTGGACAGAAGAAAGTGCGCAACGGGCCGTGCGCTCGTGGTTGAAACTTACCACTTCGCAGAAGACGAATGTGGACATCATCGCCGCTCAGGATGACTCCATGGCGATTGGCGCGCGTAAGGCTTTCCAGGAATTGCCGTCCGAAATTGAAAAGGACCGCTGGCTCAGTCTGCCGTTTCTCGGTTGCGACGGCTTGCCGAACACCGGACAAGCTTGGGTCCGCAGCGGTTTGCTCACTGCCACCATCTTCATTCCACCGAACAGCGGCCAAGCCATGGAGATGCTCTATGATGCTTTGCAAAACGGCAGGCCTCAGCCCGAGCGCGCTTTGACCACCGCGGTTTCCGTTCCTGCTCTCGATTCTTTGCGTCCGCACAAATAGTTGCGAGTTTTGTTTTCGCGCGCTACTGCTCCGGGCGTATAATTCTGCCGTCGCTTCGCTCCGCTCTTTTCCATCTTACTTGGAGGCCCTTGCATGAGCGCACGCCGTCCCAATCGTCAGGATTTGTCTGCTGGCCTGGATCGTAGACAATTTCTCGCTGCTTCGAGTTTTGGATTGCTTGCTGCAGCGATTCCTGGTAGTTCTCATTTCGCTGAAATGGCAAATGTTCATGCAGCGGAGGGTCCCATGTCTTCCTCTTCTCAAGGTTCGACTGACGCAAAAAAGAAGATTCCCATTGGTGTGTTTGATCCCGTCTACGCCGATCTTTCCCTCGACGCAATGATCGACAAAATCGCCGCCCTTGGTTTGGAAGCCGTGGAGATTGGCA
>Ga0187817_10001118_pt1 | contig 12738 bp, 13 predicted proteins | sample NC_wetland_sal_i_17_FD_132431 | JGI IMG/M metagenome (GOLD analysis project Ga0187817, IMG submission 132431) | Wetland sediment microbial communities from Neuse River Estuary, North Carolina, USA - SO4_2 | ecosystem: Environmental > Aquatic > Freshwater > Wetlands > Sediment | place: USA...
CGGTCAATAAAATCTCCCGATACGCAGGTTTTTGCCCATGGTTTCGATGATTATGGTTTTTATTATCGATGGAAGCAAGTAATTTCTGCTCAATTATGAGCCGTCCGTCTAGAACACCGCAGGGGTGGTGGGGGCTGCAAAGCGCAGGCCTCGCGAGGTTTGTTATGTCCGCTGTGGAGCGGTGGCTTGCAGCGGCCAGTCACGTGACTCAGCCGCGCGCTCTAATGAGCTCTACTCATATCGCAGCGCCACTGCGGGGTCGATGCCGACGGCCCTCCGCGCTGGAATATAGCTCGCTAAGAAGGCGACCGCGCCGAGCAGGGTGGCTACCGAGATGAACACCACGGGATCCGTCGGCTTCACGCCGAAGAGCATGCTGGCCATCAGCCGGGTGAGCGCGTAGGCGGCCGCGAGTCCGATCACGATGCCCGCGAGGGCCAGCATCATGGCCTGGCCCACGATCATTCGGTAGAGCGCCGCAGGATCCGCACCCAGCGCCAGGCGGATACCCAATTCCAGCGTGCGCTGCTCCACTGAGTAGGCCATGAGTCCATAGAGTCCTATAGAAGCCAGCAGAATGGCCACGAACGCGAAGATGCCGAGCAACAGAGTGTTGAACTGATCGCGGGCCGTGGACTGAACGACCACCTGATCCATGGTCCGGATATGGCCGACGGGAAGGTCCGCGGCTTGCTGGAAAATACGCTTAATTGGATCGGCGAGCGAGAACGGCGCCACTTTCGTGCGGACCACCCAGGTGAGCGGCATGAACCGGTTGTTCAGGGCCATCACGCCATCGCGGACCTGCGAGAGAGGCACGAACATCTCATTGACGGGATCCTGGTTGAGACCGGCGTCACGGGCGTCGCCAACAATTCCGATGATTTCGCGGGCCGGTTCGGCGAATGCGGGCCCCATGCCCGCCCCGATAATGATTCGTTGCCCAATGGGGTTTTCGTGAGGCCAGAAGCGACGTGCCATGGCTTCGTTGATCAGAGCCACGCCGGGCGCTCCAGCGGCGTCACGTTCGGTGAAGCCGCGGCCGCGAAGAACCGGGACCTTGAAAACGTCGAAGAACCGGGGCGTCACGTAAGCCCAGCCTGCGCCGCCTTGCGACTGCTGATCGTTGGCCGGACGGCCGACGATCGAAAATCCCAGGCCGAGCCCGCCTTCGAGCGGCAGATAGCAGCTCGCCGCGGCCGCTTCCACGCCAGGCAAAGCTTCGATTCGTTCGATGGCTTGTCGAGCCATATCGGAAATAGGAGCCGTTTGGTCGAAGTGGCTGCCCGTTAGGGAGGTGTCCATGGTGAGAACATTGTGCGGATCAAAGCCTGGGTTGACGCTGTGCAGCGCCGCAAATGTGCGGATGAGCAAGCCTGCGCCCACTAACAGGACGAGGGCCAACGCCATCTCGCTGATGACCAGCAGGCCGCGAGCTTTGTTTTGCCGGAGGCTCGAGCCCGACCGCGCACTGCTTTCTTTCAGCGTGGAGCTGAGGTTGGCGCGCGACGCCTGAAGGGCGGGGAAAAGGCCGAAAATGATGCCCGTCAGCAGAGCGAGTCCCAGACTGAAAAACAACACACGCCAGTCCAGAGTCACCGCCGCACCGTTTTCGCCGATCCGTGGAATGTTGCCGGGGTTGACCGCCAGCAGAGCGCGCACCCCGGCAGACCCCACGGCCAGACCCACCACGCCGCCGATGACGGAAAGAAGCACGCTCTCAGTGAGGAGCTGACGAATGATGCGCCCTCGGCCCGCACCGATGGCCGCGCGGATGGCGATTTCGCGGGCGCGGCCGGTAGCTCGCACCAGCAGCAGGTTGGCTACGTTGGCGCAGGCGATGAGCAGCACAAAGCCCACCGCACCCAGCAGGATGAACAGCGCCGGTCGCACCTCCCGAACGATGGTTTGCTGCAGAGGCTCCGCCGTAAAGCTTACTCGGGGGCCGTTACCGCCATCAGGGAACTTGCGCCGGAACTCTTCACCGGCCAGCTTCAGAGACGCCTGAGCGGCTCCCAGGCTGATGCCGGGCTTCAAGCGCGCCGCGGCGCCGAAATAGTGCGCCTGCTGCACGCTGTTCGGGTCGGCCTGGAAGGGCAGGTAGAGATCGGCGGGGGGATCGAACGCGAAGCCGGAGGCCAGAACGCCGATGATGGTATAGGACTCTCCGCCCAGGGCGATGCCCTTACCGATGATGTGGGGATCGGAACCGAAGCGCCGCTGCCAGAGGCCGTTGGACAGCACGACGACGTTGCCGCCGCGCGGCCGGTCCTCCTCTTTCGAGAACGTGCGGCCCAGAACCGGCCTGGCGCCAAACAAATCGAAAAACTCGTAGGAGACGTGGATTCCCTTGAGCTGCTCGGGACGATCGCCGCCCGAGACGTTGATGCCCGGGCCGCCGGAGTCGAAGGCGGCAACGTCCTCCAGAACCTGAGTCTGCGCTCGCCAGATGTTGTACTTGGGGACGGAGGCGCCGGGGAAGTTGCCCTGCGGCGTGGCATTCATCAATTCCACGATGCGATCCGGCTCCGGATACGGCAGCGGCTTCAGCAACACGGTGTTGATGACGGAGAAGATCGCGGTATTGGCTCCGATGCCGAGGGCCAGAGCGGCAATGGCGGTGACCGTAAAGCCGGGACTCTGACGGAGCATGCGCAGCGCATGCTTCAGATCTTTGAGTAATGTGTCCATGGATCTGTACCTTTCTGGTCTGGCGGAAGCGCCTGGCTTTCAAGCACAGTTAGACGCGACAAACCGGCGGAAGTCCCTCCGCCCTTCGGACTCTGCTGCCCAGCACTATGCTTCCGGCCTTCTCATTCCAGCTCGGAAAGCTACGCTGATTTGATGGAGATGACGTTGCCGCGGGTTTCGAGGGTGCGGAGTTTGGCCAGCAGGGTGGTTCGTTTCATACGCAGCAGATCCGCGGCGAGGGTCTTATTTCCGCCGCTTCTGCGAATGGCCTGTTCGAGAAGCGAACGCTGGAAATCGGCCATGGCCAAGTCGAAATCCAGTCCGCCTTCGGGCACGACAGCGTGCACCGGCTCGACGGTGAAGGATTTGCGGGCTTGGGCCGCGGGCAGAGGAAAGTCCGCCGGGCAAAGGTCCATGCGGTCACCGCTAAGCACGACCGCCATCTCTACGGCATTCTGGAGCTGGCGAATATTGCCGGGCCACGAGTAGACCACCAAGCGGTCCATGGTTTCACGGGAGATTCCTTTTAGGGGAATGCCTTCCGCCGAGCAAACCGTCTCGAGGAAGTGGTGAACCAGAAGCGGGATGTCGGAAGCGCGCTGGCGCAGCGGCGGCATTTCGACGGGGACGACGTTGAGACGGTAGAACAGGTCTTCGCGAAATGCGCCTTGACTCACTTTTTCCCGGAGATCAACGTTGGTGGCAGCGATGATTCGCACATCGATCTTTATGGTTTCCGAGCTGCCGATGCGCTGCAATTCGCGCTCCTGCAGCACGCGCAAGAGCTTGGCCTGCAGCTCGAGAGGCATGTCGCCGATCTCGTCGAGAAACAGCGTGCTGTTGTGCGCCTGTTCGAATCGCCCGATGCGCTGCTGTAGCGCGCCGGTGAAAGCGCCTTTCACGTGTCCAAACAATTCGGCTTCGAGGAGATTTTCCGGCAATGCGTTGCAGTTGACGGCGACCATGGGGAAGTGCGCTCTGGGGCTGGCCAGGTGAAGGGCGCGGGCCACGACCTCTTTGCCCGTGCCGGTCTCGCCGGAAATCAGCACGGTGGATCGCTTTGGTCCGGCCAGTTGGATGATCAGTTCCACATCCCGTATGGGGCGGCTTTCGCCCACAAGGAGCCGTTTCCAGGGGGTGGTTGTCGCCATTCCGTTGGCCGCGACCTGACGCAGGCGCGCTTTCTCGGCGGCCATTTCCAGGTGTTCCATCAGTTCGGTTTCATCCAGGGGGCCGCTCATGAAGTGATAGGCGCCCAGTTTGAGCAAACGGACGGCATCAGCAACGGTTCCTTGCGGATCACGGATCAAGACCGGAACGTGCGGAGTGACTTCCTGAATCGCTTCGAGAAGTTCGGCCGGTCCCCAGCCGGCCAGTGGAAATTCGGCAAAAATCATGTCCACGATTTCGGTGCGCAGCCGGTTGAGCGCTTCGGCGGGATTCTTAACCACTTGCAGATTGAAGCCGCTGAGATGTTCCACGACTCCGAGATAATCGGGGCCCGGAATGGCCGACCGGGTCCACAGAAGTCGAGTAGCTTGCCGCATGCAGCCTCTACTATCGACTTTGACGCCGGGCAATTCGAGTAAAATTTGAGCGTTTTACGGTAAATGCGCCATTCACCTACAAACAGCGGTTAATCGAGGAACGTGCACTCTTTTCAATATTGCTCCCGGCCTATTGATTGGTTAACCTGACACTGCCGGCTTCTCATCCGGTGCGCGGTCATCGCGCGCCAGCCGGCAATCACGGCGAGGAAAACTTGAAGACTCATCGAACAGCGGGCGCCGTCGAGGCAGGCGTGGTCATGCCGCCGATCCCCACGCCTGCGCCATGCACGGTGCCGGCCGCGCACGAGATGATCCTCGGATGTTTGCCTCTGGTCGATTGCATCGCGCGGCGAGTGTACGGCGCGCTGCCTCCGAATACCCGTGTGGAACTGCACGATCTGGCGCAATCGGGCGTTCTGGGTCTGGTGAGCGCGGGGCGAGGCTACGATCCAGCGAGGACGGTGCCGTTTGCGATCTATGCGCGGTACCGCATTGAAGGCGAGATGCTCGACAGCCTGCGCCGCGCCGACGTGGCGCCAAGAAGATTACGCCGCTGGCAGAAACAGGTGAACGCGGCACGGCGGGGGATGACAGCGGCCCTCAATCGCGAACCCACCGAGGAAGAGCTGTGCGAGCGGCTCATGATTACCGCGGCCGAGATGCGTAACCACAATGTGGTCATGAGCCGAGTGACGCCTTCGTCCTTGACGGAACGCCAGGATGGGGGAGCGCCGGACCCGGCGAGCGGGCCGGAGACCGATCCGGATCACATCTGCTCGCAAAATCAATTGCGCGAGGTGCTCGATCGCCTGATTGAGCGCCTGCCGGCGCGGCAGCAGCAGGTGGTTCGGCAGCGCTACGGGCGGCACATGACGCTGAAGGAGATTGGCAACGGGATGGGCGTGAGGGAGAGCCGCGTATCGCAAATGCACCGCAGCGCTCTTCAGGCCATGGGACGGATGTTGAAGGAGTCCGGCATCTCGTCGGCGGCGGACGTATAAGGGAGGAAGCGCGGCGGCGCGCGGAGAAGCGATGAGGGTTGACGATCGAAATTTGAACGGCGCGGCAGGGTTGCAAACCGGCCGGACCGCAGAATCACAAGTCGCTGAGCGCACGGGAACGACATCGGGAGCGCAGATCTCGGAGTCGCAAGGCGGCGATCGCGTTGAGATTTCGGGCACGGCCGGCAGCGTTTCGCAGGCGCTGGGCACAAGCTCGGCGGAGCGGGCGCAGCATATGCAGAAGCTCGCTGCAGATTATCGCTCCGGCAACTACAGCGCGAGTTCACTGGCTACCAGCCGCGCCATCGTCCAGGATGCACTCGAGAGGAAAGATGCCGCGCGATAACCGCATTGCGATTGAACCCGACCCGGCCGCCCGCGTACGCGAACTACACGCCATGGTCCGGGAAGCGCGCACGCGGCTGACGGCGCCCACGGTGGAGAGTCTTGAGGCATGCCGGAGTCTGCTTGAGGAAGCGGTGAACGCGATCGGAGGGCTGCAGAAGTCGTTGCCGAGCGCAGAGCCATGGCGGGATAGGGACCTGGCCGCGGCACTCGGCGCATTGCGAACGGAGATCGCCGGAGTCCAGATTCTGCTTGACGGCGCCGCAGCTTTCTACACGGGATGGATGCGGCTGGCTTCCTCCATGGCTTCCGGGTACACGGCGGACGGCAATCCGGCGCCAAGCGAAACCACGCCCCGGGTGCTGCTGGAGGTTTGAAATATGGGGGGACTCTTCTCTGCCTTGAACTCTTCCGCCGGCGCAATGGATGCGTTCCAGCGCGTACTGGACACCATTCAAAGCAACGTGGCAAATGCTTCGACGCCGGGTTACGCCAGCCAGAGCATACCGCTCGAAGCGTTGCCCATGAATTCCGATGGGACTCTACCCGGAGGAGTCACGACGGGCGAGATGCAAAGCGCGCGCGACGAGTTTGCGGAACAGAATGTGCGCCAACAGTTCTCCGCTTTGGGGACCCTGGAGCAAACGAGCCAGAGCTTATCGAACCTTCAGCTGGCCTTTAACGTGAGCAGCGATTCCGGCATTCCCGGCGCGCTGAATCAACTCTTTCAGAATTTCTCCTCCTGGAGCGTGACTCCGGGCGATGGCGCCGCGCAGCAGGCTGTGATTGACGGCGCGCAACAAGTAGCGCAGAGTTTCCAGCAGGCGGCTCAAACTTTGGCGCAGGATTCGAGTGATACCGGGCAGCAGATCCAGCAGACCGTAACGCAGATCAACAGCCTGGCAAGCCAGTTGCAGGCTGACAATCAGCAGGTGATTCAGGGGGGCAGCAATGCGGGACTGGACGCCCAGATTCACGCCACGTTGGAGCAGTTATCAGAGTACGCGGACATTACCGCGACTACGCAGCCCGATGGCACGGTGACGGTGCTGTTAGGGGGCCAGACACCGCTGGTCATCGGCACGAACCAGTTCAACATCAGCGTCAGCTTTACCACGCCGGCCAACGCGCCGGCAACGGTTGCCGGAGGGGCGGCGCCCGCGCGCCTGATCGACGCGCAAGGAAACGATATCACGGCCCAAGTATCGCAGGGCCAACTGGCGGGAGAGCTCAACATATACAACACAGTTCTACCGTCGCTGGCCGGGAATGCATACCAACAGGGCGACCTCAACCTGATGGCGCAGAGTGTGGCCGACCGGGTCAACCAGATTCTGACGTCGGGCAATATCTCGGACGGCCCGCCGCCGGTGCCGGGAGTTCCGTTGTTTACCTATACCGCGGGCAGCCCGACCAGCGTGGCGCGAACGCTAGCGGTCAGCAGCACCATCACGCCCGATCAACTGGCGGCGATCAATCCCGGGCCGCCCTATGCTTCGAACGGCACGGCTTTGCAGTTGGCCGGGCTTGCCAACCCGCAGAGTCCCGCCGACGAAATTAACGGTTTCAGTTATGCAGAATTCTACGGCAACGTGGCCGCAGGCATTGGCAGCCAGGCGCAGGATGCCAGTAATCAACTGAATGTCCAACAGCAGACCCTGGCGCAGGCGCGCAATTTGCGCAGCCAGATTTCCGGGGTATCTCTCAACGATGAGGCTGCCGAGTTGGTCCAGTTTCAGAGTGCCTATGACGCCAATTCGAAAATGGTCAGTGTATTGGACCAACTGACACAGGCAACCATCAATATGCTGCCGCAATAAGGAAGGTGAATCGAAGCCATGCTCCCAAGCGTTAGTCCATCCGCGCAAATGTTTCTGGCTGACATTTCAAACTTGCAGTCGGAGATCAATACTGCGGAAAACCAGGTATCGTCCGGGCTGAAGATTTCCCAACCTTCGGACTCGCCGGACCAAATGGAAGCCCTGATGCGAATCCGGGCCGATCTGGACCGCAACACGCAGGTAACCACCAATCTGAGTGAGGTGCAAAGCGAGACCGACCCAGCCGAGCAGGCGCTGGAAACCGCGACCCAGCTCATGGACCAGGCGGTGACGCTGGCGTCACAGGGCGCGAACAGCACGGAGACGGCTTCCTCGCGGCAAGCCCTGGCCCAGCAAGTCACCGACATCCTGCAACAAATGGTGGGGCTGAGCCAGACCCAAGTGCTGGGCCGGTATGTGTTCAGCGGCGATCAGCCGTCGCAGCCTTCTTACCAGCTCGATCTGAGTTCTCCCAACGGCGTAGACCGGCTGATCACGCCCACGGACACCCGCCAGGTGGTGGATGCGACGGGGGTTTCCTTCTCCTTTTCGGAGACGGCGCAAACCATATTCGATCACCGCAATCCCGACGATTCGCTGGCTCCGGACAACGTCTTTGCGTCTCTAAACGGCCTCATAACGGCGCTGCAGAATAATGACCAGACGGGAATCACGAATTCCATTGACTCACTGCACACGGCCAGCGCGTATCTCAACACGCAACTCAGCTTCTACGGTTCGGTGCAAGACCAAATTCAGAGCGCACAAACCTACTCCAGCAATTACCAGGTGCAGCTACAGACCCAACTGAGCCAGGTGCAGGATGCCGACATCACGCAGGCGGCGATCCAGCTTTCGCAAGGCAATACACAATTGAACGCCGCGATGAGCGCCGAAGCACAGATGCCGCGCACCAGTCTGTTCGATTTTCTCGCCTGAGGGAAGGGCCTAACAGGGGAAGACCGCGAGTCTCTTGGACCGAATGGCGGGGTGGTCGCCGCTCAGCGCCAGATGTGTGAGCAGGCGGTAGCAAACCTCCGGGCGGCCGGCCGGGCCGGATGTCAGGAAAAGAAACGGAAGATCTTGCTGTAATTGCTGGGCGATCCCGTCCAGCAGGTCCAATCGCTCCAGCTCTTCGAAGTTATGGCCGGGCGCCTGGCCGCACGGGTGGTGTGCCAGGTTCAGTTCAGCTTGCAGGCCGCCGAGATCCCTTCGTTCCCAGGCGTCGAGGATACCGCGCGCGCGCGCAGCCGAGTCGTTCCGCTGAGTCTGCATAACCCTGTTGTCCTTATCGGCCCGGAATCCGGTTTTTTCGAACTTTCGCGGGATTCCCAGGCAAATATTACGGTAAATTCTTGGAAAATATAGGGGAAACGCCCGATAAGAAAGTGAACGGGTGTCGCCATGATCCAGCTCACGCGCTTGAATCACGTCCCGCTGGTCCTGAACTCGGATCTCATCGAGCACGTGGAGGCGACCCCGGATACGGTGGTGACTCTCACCACCGGGCAGAAGATCGTGGTGCTGGAGTCTGCCGAGGAGGTGGTGGAGCGCACCATCCGCTACCGGAGATCCATCGTGGCCGGCGCCTACGAGTGTCCGTTCCGGCGTCCAGACCTGAAAGAGCCAGCCAGCACAGACAACCCAGACGACAACCATGGCTGACGCGGAGACGGCAAAAAAGGACGCGCCCCAGACAGGCGCGCCAAAGAAGAAGGGCGGCGGCAAGCCAGATCTTGCGACCATCGCGGGCCTGGTTCTGGCGGTGGGGGGAATTATGGGCGGCCTCATCCTGGAGGGAGGCAAAGCCAAGGACGTCGCCCAAGTCACGGCGGCCATGATTGTTCTGAGTGGCACGATCGGCGCGGTGATGGTGACCACGCCGCTGGGCACCCTGATGGGTGCGGTGAAGAAGATGGGGCTGGTGTTCTTTGAGCGCAGCGAGAATCCGGAGGCCATCATCGAGGAAATCATCGGATACGCCGCCAAGGCGCGCAAAAGCGGCATCGTATCGCTGGAGCACGAGGCCAACGGCATTCAAGACCCGTTCCTGCGCAAGGCTCTGAACCTGGCGGTGGACGGTACGGATTTGCAGGTGATCCGCCAGATCATGGAGCTGGAGATCAACCTGGAGGAGCATCATGCGGAGGCTGAGGCCAAGGTGTTTGAGTCGGCGGGCGGATACGCTCCCACCATCGGCATCATCGGTGCAGTGCTGGGACTGATTCAGGTGATGAAGAACCTGTCGAACATCGAAGAAGTCGGGCATGGAATTGCCGTGGCTTTCGTCGCCACGGTTTACGGCGTGGGAACGGCGAACCTGTTTTTTCTGCCCGCGGGCAACAAGATCAAAGCCCGCATGCAGCGTGTGATTCAGAACCGTGAGCTGATGCTGGAGGGCGTGGCGAGCATCGTGGAAGGGCTAAACCCCAAGCTGATCCAATGCAAGCTCGAAGCCTACTTAGCCCAGGAGCATGCAGCGAAGACCGCCAAGGACGCTAAGGCCGGCAAAGCCGGCGCCAAGACTGCCAAGCAGCCGCAGACGCCCGCGGCGGGAGCGCCGGCGGCCGCACAAAGCTAACCGCTGAACCTATGCCACGCGCCAAGAAGCACGCTGCCCACGAGAACCACGAACGCTGGCTGGTTTCCTACGCGGATTTCATCACGCTGCTGTTTGCGTTTTTTGTGGTGATGTTCGCATCTTCCCAGACCGACAAAGCCAAGGCCAAGCAGGTGTCCGAGTCGGTTAAGGAAGCACTGGAGGACGGTGGCGTACCAGCGGCAGTCAGGGAGGTTCTGGGCGGCACGGTGGATGAAAAGGGCAAAGGCAACGCACAGATGCGGGGGCCCGGCGGCGCCAAGAAAGGGGAGAACGGGAATAAGGAGCCGGATCACAAGACGCCTCCTCCTGCCGAGCTGCTGCCGTCCATGCAGTATCTGACGCGCGAGCTGGAGCAGGAAATCAAAACCGGCAAAATCCAGATGCGGCTCGAACCTCGCGGGTTAGTCATCAGCCTGCGCGAAGCGGCTTTTTTCGCTTCCGGCGATGACGCCATCAATGCCGCCAGCGTTCCGAGCATCGGGAAAATGGCGGTGGTGCTGCGGAGCCTGCCGAACCCGGTGCGGCTGGAAGGGCATACGGATTCGGTGCCCATCCATACCGAACGTTTTCGGAACAACTGGGAACTTTCCGCATCGCGCAGTATCGCCATGCTGGAGCTGCTCACTACCCGGTTTGAAATCCCGGGGGCCCGGTTTGCCGTCGCCGGCTATGCCGATACCGTTCCAGTGGCGTCCAACGACACCGAAGAGGGCCGGGCACACAATCGGCGCGTGGACATCGTGATCCTCAACAGTACCGTGGCGGCGCCGGATTCCGGACCAAAGACCGAACCGCTTCAGGCAGGTCCGAAAGCCGCGACGCCGAAGCCGACGTAGGTCGACAAAGGCAGGGGCGCTGTTGTTCGTGCACCTAAGGCGCCGGATCGAGGCGCATGCGAGTCGTCCAGCGGGCGAGGTAGGACTCAGCGGCCAGGGCCTCGAACTCGCGGTCCACCGTGGCTTCCCATTCCGTCCGGCGCACCTGGCGAAGCTTTTCCAAGAGGCGGAATTCGCGGCGCGCTTGGAGCAGGCGCGACCGCTGCTGTTCCATTTTCTCTTCACATTCCCGGCGCCGGGTGAGGGCCACTTGCTTTTGCTTGTGCAGAAGCTCCTTGTATCTGACCATGGCGCCAAGATCTCTACCTTTGACGCTCTGGGATGAGAGCACCAGACTATCGGCGTGCGCCCGCGAGGTCTCCAGTTCCGCCAGTGCCCGATCCCAGCGCGCGCACTCCGCGGCAAGCCGGGTCAGCGTGAATTGTTCCATTTCGAGCTTGGCCTGCCGCCAGCGTAATACGCGTTCCAGGCGGAATGAGAAGGTGGTCATGACAGCCAGCTACGGCAGCGCCGCGGCCAGTTTGCCGAGCCCGGAAAGAGTGTCGTCCCATTTCGAAGCGTCGCGTGAGTCTTGCTGCAGGAAGCGCAGCAGCTCTGGCCGAGTGCGAATCACGGCATCCAGCTTGGCATTGGTTCCCGAGACATAAGCGCCGAGCTGAATGAGGTCTTCGGCCTGCTGGTAGCTGGACAAGGCGTCGCGCAGCTTACGGAGCGAGTCGAGCTGCTCGGCGGAGGCCAACTCAGTAGTCAGGCGGCTGACCGAGTGCAAAATGTCGATTGCCGGGTAGTGGCCCGAAGCGGCCAGCGCACGCGAAAGAATGATGTGTCCATCGAGCATAGAGCGCACGGCATCGCAGATGGGCTCGTTGAAGTCGTCACCCTCGACCAACACGGTGAAAAACCCCGTGATCGAGCCCTTGCGGAAGTTGCCGGCGCGCTCGAAAATTTTCGGCAGCAGGCTGAATACCGATGGCGGATAACCTTTTTGACTGGGTGGTTCGCCTGCGGAAAGACCGATTTCGCGCTGCGCCATGGCAAAGCGGGTGACCGAATCCATGACCATGAGGACGCTGGCACCCTGGTCGCGAAAGTATTCGGCGACAGCCAGAGCGAGAAAGCACGCGCGCACGCGAATGGGCGCGGGACTGTCCGAGGTGGCCACAACGACGACCGATTTGCGCATGCCTTCCGGCCCCAGCTCGTGCTCCAGAAAGGCACGCACCTCGCGATTGCGCTCTCCGATCAGGGCGATCACGCTGACGTCGGCCGAACTCTGCCGCGACATGGCGCCGAGCAGTGTGCTCTTGCCCACACCGCTGCCACCGAAGATGCCGATTCTCTGGCCCCTGCCGCAGGGCAGCATGCCGTCGATGGCGCGAATGCCAGTGACGAGCGGCTCGGTGATGTGCTCGCGCTCGAGCGGATTCGGAGGGAGGTGGTACAAGTCATAGAGATCCGCGACTTCCGGGTCGCCCGCGGAATCGATCGGCCGGCCGAAGCCATCCAGCACGCGGCCCAACAGCGCCGGGCCAACTCCGACGCGGGCCTGGTCGGCGCGGGCGACGATAGAGTCTCCGAGCTTCAGGCCGTCGATCTCTTCGAGCGCCATGGAGAGAACATTCCCATTGCGAAAGCCGATGACCTGGGTGCGAATGGTTTTGCCGCTTGAGGTGAGAATTTCGCAAAAGTCCCCAATGGCTGCGGCGGGTCCACGGGATTCGATGAGCAGACCCACCAGCTCAATGACTTCACCCGACCAGACGAATGGTTCCAGCTCTCGAAGACGCGCCAGATACGGTTCAAGATTGATGCCGGGTTGGGTCATGCGCGTTGAAAGCGGTCGACCAGGCCCCGCTCGATCTCTCGCAATTGCGTATCGATGGAAGCATCCAG
>Ga0187817_10001120_pt1 | contig 12710 bp, 9 predicted proteins | sample NC_wetland_sal_i_17_FD_132431 | JGI IMG/M metagenome (GOLD analysis project Ga0187817, IMG submission 132431) | Wetland sediment microbial communities from Neuse River Estuary, North Carolina, USA - SO4_2 | ecosystem: Environmental > Aquatic > Freshwater > Wetlands > Sediment | place: USA: North...
CTGGCTCTATCAGTACGCCGTCGACGCTTGAGCCTCACTTCTTCTCCAACAGGCGGCGCGCACCCTCCGTCATTGCGCGTTGCACGATCTGCGCGAACTTTTGCAGCAACAGCGGCAGCATGACCTCCAGCCGCACGCTGTCTTCGGCGACGTCCACCGTCTCCGACGCCACCTGGCCCAACCCGCTCACCCTGAAACTTATGCGATCGCCTGACCGCGTGGGCTCGTCCATTTTCAGCCCCGGAATGCTGCCGAGCACGCGCGCCATCCCGGACTTCAGGCGCCGGAGCGCCTCCTGCTTCCCGAGCGAGTGAGGAATTGAGACGATGAGTGACATGGATCGCCCCTCTCCCTTTCGCTTTCGAGTGTGCTCATGCCCGCTGGGGCACGCCCCCGGGGCACGCGCCTCGTCTTACCGATGCCAATAGTCGATAGGTGTGAGCTTCACGTCGAGAAAAAGCACGTTCGCTCCCTCGCAGCGCACATCGATGTCGGCTTCCGCGCAACGCGCCACGAACGCCTCGGAAAATTTCTTGGGCGGCAATGGCACGAGTTGCTGGGCATCGCACCATTCGAGGAACCGCGAGTAGAGCGTACGCAGCTCGACGTTTTCACCTCCCGCCCGCCGCATGCAGTCCTGCACGAATATGGCGACGTCGCCGCTGGCGGCGGGCTCGCGCTTGCTCGTGCGGCCTCGGTCGCCGGCTGCGGCCTCGCGATTGGCCGCGGTTATCGGAATTCCGCGGACGGCTTGGTGGATAGCCTCGGTCGTGCTCGGCCGCCAGCGTCGCCAAACCCAGGCGACAAGCATTAAGACGATCAAAAGCTCGCCCGTCACGATCGCGGCGATGCGGCGCTCCGTGACAGCGCCGGCATCGGGCAATTTGATGAGCAGCCCGAGCGGGGCAGCCTTGGGCTCTTCTACGTGCGCCGCAGGCTTGGCGTTGAGCCGCGCCCGGACGCTGGCCGCCTCCGCGTCGAGCCGATCGGCCTGTTGCGTGGCGGCTCGGTCCTTGAGCACGGCCGCGAAGGCATCGCGCTTGGTTCCGAGGTCGGCCGCGACTTCTTCGCAGTGCTTTCCCCGGCCTCCATCGCACTCGGCACGCCGCGCGGTATCGGCGGCCATCATTGCCTCCCGCGCCGAGGCAACGGCAGCGTCGGTCGTGGGAGTGAAGTGCATGGCGGCACGCTCAGCCATGATCTGCGCGAGCGCCGCCTCATCACCGCTGCGCACCTCGGCCACCTTGACGCGCTCGGCGTGCTTGGCGACGGCTCCCAGCGAATTGCCAAGGGTTGCGAGCAGAGCCGCGCAAGCGAGCATCGCTACGAGCACACCGAAGAGCTTAGCCGCGCGAAGCGATGACCAGAAAAGACGCAGCGCCGCGGCAGGGCCGATGAGGCCCACGATCGCAATCGCGGCAAAGGAAAACGCGGTGAGCGCGGCATCGCCGAACGTATCGCCGGTCACGTACCCATAACGGGCAACAAGGGCGACCACGACGGCTGCGGCGGCGAGGCCAATAGCTCCCATCGCGTTCCGCATTTCGCCGCTTTCCCCTTCTTCCCGGATCCCGTTCAACGCCTTCGCGACAGCTTACAGAGTCCTTGCGAAGCAAGGTTTGGCCACGCGCTATCTCTCCCGATTCCCCTAAAAAAAGGAACCCGGCACGAGGAGGCCATCGGCCCGGTAGCGGGCCCGCCAAAACTCCAACGTTTGCGGGGGTTTACTGGCGCACCCAAGAGGATTCGAACCTCTGACCTTTGCCTTCGGAGGGCAACGCTCTATCCAGCTGAGCTATGGGTGCTGATTTGCGCGCCCTTGATACCCCATCCTCGCTAGCCCCGCAAACAGCCGGCAGCGCCGCACGGCCGCGCGCATCGCACGCGGGGGTTGCCTCCTGTGTGGGGCCCGAGGAAGGCTCGGCGCCCTGAGCAAACGCACGCCGCGAGAGGGCTGACCGGCGCGCTGGGAATGCCTATATTCCCCGCGCATGAGCGAGTCTAAGAGCTCCCCAAAACCCAAGAAGGCCACGACTTCGACCGTCCCCGATGGCGAGGCGACGCCCATCGTCAAAGGCAGCCACGTCTACCTTATCGACGGCTCGGGCTACATCTTCCGCGCCTTCCACGCGCTTCCTCCCCTCACGCGTCCCTCCGACGGCACGCCTGTCGGTGCGGTGCACGGCTTCTGCGCCATGCTGTGGAAGCTCTTGCGCGAATCGAAGGCTGCGGAAGCGCCGACCCACATCGCGGTTGTGTTCGACGCGGGCCGCGAGAACTTCCGCAACGAAATCTACGAGGAATACAAGGCGAACCGCCCCCCGCCGCCGGACGAACTGATCCCGCAGTTCCCGCTCATCCGCGATGCGGTCAAGGCCTTCAACGTGGCCTGCGTCGAGCAGGAGGGCTACGAGGCCGACGATCTCATCGCGACTTACGCGCGCGAGGTCGTCGATGCCGGCGGCGACGTGACCATCGTCTCCTCCGACAAGGACCTGATGCAGCTCGTGCGCCCCGGCGTCGTCATGCTCGACGCTGTGAAATCGAAGAAGCTCGGGCGCGAGGAGGTGATGGAGAAGTTCGGCGTGCCGCCCGACAAGGTCGTCGACGTGCAGGCGCTCGCGGGCGATTCCACCGACAACGTGCCGGGCGTTCCCGGCATCGGCGTCAAGACGGCGGCCGAACTCATCAAGGAATACGGCGACCTCGATACGCTCTTGGAGCACGCCTCCGAGATCAAGCAGCCTAAGCGCCGCGAGAAGCTGATCGAGTTCGCCGACCAGGCGCGGCTGTCACGCGAGCTTGTTCGCCTCAAGAACGACGTGGACATCGGCGTGCCGGTCGACCATCTCGGCGTCGTCGATCCCGATCCGGCAGCGCTGCTCGGGTTCCTGCGCAAGATGGAGTTCAACACGCTTACGCGTCGCATCGCGGGAGGGCTCGGCGCCGAACCTCCCGCTCCGGTCGAGACCTCCGTCGGCGCCACGGTCGCGCGCAAACCGAAGACGGCGGGCGGGCCGGAATCGAAGCCGGCGGCGGCCGCAGCCGAGACCCCCGGCGCCGCGGCGCTGCTCGCCGCCGCTGCGGCCAAAGTTCCCTTCGACCGCTCCAAGTACGAGACGGTGACTACGGCTGAGCGGCTCGCGGCGTGGATCGCCGACGCCTACGCCGCGGGGCGCGTCGCCTTCGACACCGAGACGACCGACATCGACCCCATGAAGGCCGAACTCGTCGGCTTCTCGCTCGCCACCGCGCCGGGCAAGGGCGCCTACGTGCCGCTCGCCCACCGCCGCGCCGTGACCGAGTTCGACTTCGGCGGCGACGTGCTGCCGCAGGTGCCGCTGCGCGACGCGCTCGATCTCCTGAAGCCGCTGCTCGAGGACCCTTCGATCCTGAAGATAGGGCAGAACCTGAAATTCGATTTCAACGTGCTGGCCCAGCACGGCGTCCGCATCGCCTCCTTCGACGACACCATGCTGATGTCGTACGCGCTCGATGTCGGCAAGGGCAGCCACGGCATGGACGATCTCGCCATGCGTCACCTCGGCCACGCCTGCATATCCTTCGACCAGGTGATGGCGCACGCGCCGGGCAAGAAGGCGGAGCGCACGTTCGCGCAGCTCCCGCTCGACAAGGCGACCGAGTACGCGGCGGAAGACGCCGACGTGACGCTGCGGTTGTGGATGCTGTTGAAGGCGCGGCTCGTCTCGGAGCGACTGATGACGGTCTACGAGACGCTCGAGCGCCCGCTGCTTCCGGTCATCGCCGACATGGAGCGCGCCGGCATCAAGGTCGACGCCGCCATCCTCGCACGGCTGTCCAGCACGTTTGCACAAGGCGTCGCGCGCCTCGAGGAGGAGGTGAACCGCCTCGTCGGCCACAAGTTCAACTTGGGGTCTCCGCGCCAGCTCGGGGAGTTGCTGTTCGACCGGCTGCAATTGCCGGGCGGCAAGCGCACCAAGACGGGCCAGTGGGAGACGCGCGCGGGGCTGCTCGACGATCTCGCCGCCAACGAGGAGCTGCCCGAGGACGCGCGCAAGCTCATAAATACGATGCTCGAGTGGCGCCAGCTGACGAAGCTGCGCTCGACCTACACGGACGCGCTGCCGGGTTACGTCGATGCCAACACCGGGCGCATCCACACCTCCTACGCCCTCGGGGCCACCACCACGGGACGGCTCGCATCCTCCGAGCCGAATTTGCAGAATATCCCCATCCGCACCAAGGAGGGGCGGGCGATCCGCACCTCCTTCATCGCGGAAAAGGGCAAGAAGCTTGTCTCCGCCGACTACAGCCAGATCGAGCTGCGTGTGCTTGCCCACATCGCCGACATTCAGCAGCTTAAGCAGGCGTTCGCCGACGGCCTCGACATCCACGCCATGACGGCGTCGGAGATGTTCGACGTGCCGATCGAGGGCATGCCGGCCGAGGTGCGCCGCCGCGCCAAGGCAATCAACTTCGGCATCATCTACGGCATCTCGGCGTTCGGGCTGGCAAACCAGCTCGGCATCTCCAAAGAGGAGGCGGGCGCCTACATCACGACCTACTTCGAGCGCTTCCCCGGTATCCGCGACTACATGGAAGGCACGAAGAAGCGGGCGCACGAGCGTGGCTACGTGGAGACGATCTTCGGGCGGCGCATCCACTATCCCGAGATCAACACCAAGCACCCGGGCGTGCGCGGCAACCTCGAGCGCGCGGCGATCAACGCGCCCATCCAAGGCTCGGCGGCCGACATCATCCGGCGCGCCATGATCCGCATGCCGCATGCGCTGGCTTCCACCGGCTTGAAGAGCGCGCGCATGCTCTTACAGGTGCACGACGAATTGGTGTTCGAGGTCAACGAGGCGGAGGTCGCCAAGACCTTGAAGACGGTGACGAAGGTGATGGAGGGGGCGGCGCTGCCGGCGGTCGCTTTGAAGGTTCCAATCCATGTCGACGCCAAGGCCGCCGACAATTGGGAAGCCGCGCACTAGGCCCGCGAAGCCTCGCGCTTACGTGATCGCCCATCAGACACGCTTATGTGAAGCACAAGAAAATGCTATTGGCGCTTATTGCCGCGCCCCCCACATAACGGTCGCAGGCCGAGCGATGTCCGCTTGGGCCCAATCGGAGGAAAGAACCATGAAGGTTTGGACAAAGCCCGCCGTGCGCGAGCAGGAAGTTGGCCTTGAGGTCACGTCCTATCTCCCGGCCGAGATCGACATCATCTAACGCACGTCGTCTCGTAAGCGAATCTCAGACGGCGGCCGGTGCTCCGGCCGCCGTCTGCATTTGGCCCCGCCGTCATCCTCCGTCAAGGTCGCACTACACGACAAGGTCTGGGACAGGTATCAGCCGCAGGGCGGATCAAATCCAGCGGCGCACTCTCGCCTTGTAGGCGCGGAACGCATCGCCGAACTGCCGCTCCATCTTTGCCTCCTCGAACGGAATGATGACGAAATTGTCGAGCAGAAAGAGCAGCACGGGCGCGGCAAAGAGGAGCGGCGCGCCGACGAGAAGCGCAACCCCGAGCGTGATCGTGACCATGCCCACATACATGGGGTTGCGCGTGACGGCGTAAGGCCCGTACGTGACGAGCGCCTTGTTGGTCGGCGAGGAAGGCTGCACCTCGGTGCCCACGCCGCGAAACGTCAGGACGCCCCACGCCGAGAACGCAAGCCCAAGGGCAATGACCGCTGTCCCGGCCGCGCCGAATTGCGGCCCGCTTTGCCAGCCGAGCAAGGCACTGACGAAATAGAGTGCAGCCGGGATGAGCGCCGCCCAAATCGGCGTTGGAATGACGACGATGAGGGGCGGCTTGGACGAATCGGCCATGGCTTATCTTCTCCGCAGCTGTCGGCAACGGCTTTCAGATGGGGAAGTCTTGCGCCTTCGCCAAGCCTGGCTCATCAGACTTGCGTGCAGATATGAATAAGCTTCACATCAAAGATCGCTACTAAGTGATCGGCATTGGCTGCACGTCGAGGCCGCTAATGCGCGGCGCTCGCATCAGGCGGCGAGATCGTCTTCAGGTAGGTGATGATCTTTTTGCGGATCGCGGCATCGGCGACGCCGCCATAGGGCGGGCTCATGCTGTTGCCGGAGATCACCGCATTGGGATTGGCGATCCACTTGTCGAGCGTCGGCTCGTCCCACGTCACCCCGGAATCCTTCAGCGATTCCGAATATTCGAAGCCGGTAAGTGCTCCCGCCTTGCGGCCGACCACCCCGTAGAGCGACGGCCCCAGCCGGTTGTCGTCCTTCACGAAGGAATGGCATTCGCGGCAGTGGTCGTTGAAGGTGATCTCGAGATCGTCGGCGGCTTCCGCCTCGAACGGGAAAAGGAAGGCAGCGAGCGCTGCACATATGGCGAGACGGCAATTCATCGAGGCCTCCGGCAGAAGCGCCACTGTCATCCCGGGCAAGCGAGGCGGTCCATGCGAAGCATGGCTCCGCCATGACGCCGAGCGCAGACCCGGGACCCAGCACAAGGAGCGTCGCAGACCCACAAGGGCTGGCGGGAGTAATTATGGAGTTTGCAGAGTCTCGACTGGATCCGGGATCGCCCTTGCTAACGCGCTAACGCGCGGGCGTCCGGGATGACAGGTGAGCAAGCTGCTCGCTCGCGTGCGAAGACTGCCAAAAGAACGCTAAGGGCGGCCTAACGCGGCCCCTAAACCGGGGAAACGGCGAGCTCGACGTGCTGGGAGCGGCGCGCCGTGCGCCGGTCGAGCGGAATGGCGCCGCGCGAATACTCGATCGTGCGGATGAACTCGCGGATGCGCGGCTGGATCTCCGTGCGCCAGCGGGTGCCGTTGAAGACGCCGTAATGGCCGACGCCCTCCTGCACGTAGTGGATCTTGAGGTGATCGGGGATGCTGGAGCAGAGCTCCTGCGCCGCCTGCGTCTGGCCGGTGCCGCACACGTCGTCGCGCTCACCCTCGATGGTCATCAGCGCGGTGTCCTGAATTTCGGAGCAGTCGACGCGCACGCCGCGGTGCATCATCGTTCCCTTGGGCAGCGCGTGGTCCTGGAACACCGTTTTGATCGTCTGCAGGTAGAACTCGGCGGTCAGGTCCATGACCGCGAGGTACTCCTCATAGAACTCCTGGTGCTGCTTGACCGGGTCGCAGTCGCCCTTGATGAGGTTGTTGAACAGGTTGACGTGCGCGTTCATGTGGCGCTCGAGGTTCATGGTCATGAAGCCCGTGAGCTGCATGAACCCTGGATAGACGGGACGCATGAAGCCGGCGTGCGGCAGCGGCACGGTTGAGATCACGTTGTGCTCAAACCAGCTGAGCGAGCGCGCTTCGGCTAGCTTGTTGACGCCGGTGGGGCTGCGGCGCGCATCGATCGGGCCGGCCATCAGCGTCATCGACGCCGGCTGGCACGGGTCGTCCGTGCTCGCCATGTGCGCGACCGCCGCCAGCACCGGCACGGCCGGCTGGCACACGCCCATCACGTGCGTGTCGGGCCCGATGACGCGGATGAAATCGATGACGTGGTCGATGAAGTCGTCGAGGTCGAAGCGGCCCATGGCCAGCGGGATCTCGCGCGCGTCGATCCAGTCGGTGATGTAGACGTCGTGCTCGGGCAGCATCGCCTTGACGGTGCCGCGCAGGAGCGTCGCATAGTGGCCCGACAGCGGCGCGACGATCAGCACCTTGGGATCGTAGCGGCGGCCGACCTCGCGCACGTCGCGATCGAAATGCAGAAGCCGGCAGAACGGCGTCGCCGCCGCGACGCGCTCGCGCACCGGCACCTCGACGTTGCCGACGCGCGTCGACTTGATGCCGAACTCAGGCTTGCCGTAGCGGCGCGTCACGTTCTCGAACACCTCGCAGGCCGCCGCGAGATGGCGGCCGAACGGCGTGTTGGTAAACGGGTTCATGGGCCAGTCGAGCGCGCTGCGCATGGCGTTAACGCCGATACGCAGCGGCGACAGGACCGCGTGCGCGTATTCGTAAGCGTAGTAGTGCATCGCGGCGCCTCCCCGTTGCACTGCGGCCAATGCGGTGTGCGGTGCAAGATTATGTTGCTGAACGTTTTTTCTGCCTAGAAAAAAAGTGTCATGGTGCTGCGGCAATTGCCCCCTCATCAACAGCTTATTGCCTCCCTAAGTAGAGCGGCAGAGGAGCCGCGAAATCCTGCCACGGTGGGTCAAATGCGGCACCGCGGAGGCGCGGTTTTGGCCTACGGCCGCAGGGTGACATAATGCGCAGGTAGGCCACGCGGTTCACGCGTATGGCCCTAGGGCAACAGGAGCACCGGTTCAGCGATGAAGAAGCTCACGCCGCGCGGCAGCCCGCCTGGCCGCTCCGAGGGCAACCGCTACCCGGACGGGCGCCCGACGGGGCCTTCGCGGCGGCCGCAGCGCTCCACGCCTGAGCGGCAGCAGAACCTGCTTCTCGTCGGGCTGATCTACGGCGGCATCGGCCTCTTGGCGCTGGGCGTCGCCACCGTCACCTTCCTGATGATCTCGCCGCCGACCGATCTCATCCGCAATCGGATCGTCGCCGAGGTGGCCGCGGAAACGGGTCGCGAATTCAAGATCGCCGGCCCCGCCTCGTTCACGTTCTTCCCATCCGTCGGCATGCGCGTGCAGGACGTGTCGCTGTCGGCGCCACCGGGGATGGGCGGCGAGCCGCTGCTCACCGCGCAGAGCTTGGACGTGGGCGTCCGCCTTTGGCCGCTCGTGCGCCGGGAGATCGCCGTCGACCGGCTGGTGCTGCACAAGCCGGTATTCAACTTGCGTGTCGACGCGCAGGGGCGCCGGAGCTGGGACATGGCAGCGGCCGCAGCGCCGGTCCGCTACGCTGAGGCCGCAACCACGCTCAGCGACGCTCCGATCCGGTTGGCCGCCAACGAAGGCGGCGACGGCGGCCGCCGCCTGGATGTCGGCGAGCTCTCGCTCGGCGATGTCCGCATCATCGACGGCACCGTGCGCTACAGCGACGAGCGTTCCGGCACCTCGCGGGAGATCACCGCGATCGACGCCGACGTAAAGACCCCCTCGCTCGCGAGCCCCGTCGACGCCAAGGGCAGCTTCCTGTCGCAAAGCGAGAAGATCGCGTTCGATGCCAAGGTCACGTCGCTCGGCGATCTGATGCGCGAGCGCCCGGCGAAGCTCGCGCTCAACGTCGCGGGCCGGCCGCTCAACGTGCACTATGAAGGCACGATCGCACTGCAGAACGACATCACCGCGGACGGCAGCCTCAGCGGCGACACGACCTCGCTGCGCACGCTCGCCGAGTGGCTCGGCACGCGGCTTCCGCGCTCATCGGGCTTCGGCGCTGCCTCCCTCGCCGCCACCCTACAGGGGAGCGGCGACTCCTGGCGCTTCTCCGATGCCAAGCTTACGCTCGATGGCGCGACCGCGACCGGCACCGTCGGGCTCATCACCTCGGGCAAGCGCCCGCACGTGGTGGCCGACCTCAAGGTCTCGGGCCTCAACCTCGACACCTATGCCGCGCGGGGCTCGCAAGGCGAGAAGCCCGCCCCGGTGCCCCCGGCAGAAGCCGCGCCGCCGTCAACGGCGCCCTCCGAGCCGCGCTCCATCGACGACCTGCTCGAGCCGCCGGGCTCTAAGGTCAAGGGCTTCACGCAGCGCGACGGCTGGAGCGGCGAGGCCTTCGATCTTACTGGCCTCGACCTCGTCGATGCCGACGCCAAGCTCTCGATCTCCGGGCTTACGTACGGCGGCATGCACGTGGATTCCTCGGAGGTCTCGCTGGCGCTCACGGACCGGGTCCTCAAGACGACACTTCCCGACATCCGCCTCTACCAGGGCCGCGGTAACGGCGCCGTCACGGTCGACGGCACCGGCAAGGAGGCGCTCGTCGCCGCTGACTTCTCGCTCGCCAACATCGCAGCCCAGCCGCTGCTCAAAGACTCGGCCGGCATCGATTGGCTCTCCGGCAACTACAGCGGCAACCTCTCCATCAAGGGTCACGGCGCTACCGAGGAGGCGCTGGTGCAGTCGCTAAACGGCAAGGCCGATTTCGCCGTGAGCAACGGCGCGGTTGCCGGTTTCAATCTGGGCGGGGCCCTGCGCGAGCTGCGCGACGGCAACATCCCCGATTTCGAGGCCTCGCCGTCACAGAAGACCGACTTTAGCGCCTTGACGGGAAGCCTCGTCATCACCGGCGGGGTGGCCCGCAACGAGGACTTGAAGCTCGCTGGTCCGGCGCTGCGCGCGACCGGCTCCGGCTCCATCGATCTGCCTGCGCGCAGCCTCGACTACACCGTGAAACCTACGCTCGTCGCCAGCACCGAAGGCGAGGGCGGCGCGGAGGACCTCGCCGGCATCGAGGTGCCTGTGCATGTCTCCGGGCCGTGGAGCGCGCCGAAGATCGAGCCCGACATCGAAGGGGCGATCAACAGCCAGAAGAACGTCGATGCGGTGAAGGAGCTCGGCAAGCAGCTCAAGGGCAAGAATGCCGGCGAGGTGATCAACAACCTGTTCGGCAAGGGCGAGAACGGCGAGCCGTCGAAGGCCGAGAAGTTCCTCGATAAGCTCCTCGGCAAATAGCTCGTTGCGCCGCGTCACGTCATCGCGCAGGCCGTCTGCGCCTTCACTTGGTGTCGAAATTTTGCAGCCCGTGAGCGCCGGAGAAGTTCGCGTGCGCTCCGCGCCCAAAAAATTTTGCCCGCGGGGCGAATTTTTTCTTGCGTAGGGGGGGTGTGTGCCTCATATGACCCCTCTCCGTTCGTCCACCTGCCCTTAAGGTCGAGGTTTTCCAGAAACCCCAAAGGTAAGGAGCGGACGGGTCACCTCTATCTACCTGGTTGGGGAGGGTCATATGGCCTTTAATGACACCCTCTTCCAATTGGGGATGGACTTGACTCGTTCAAGCACCGCCCAAGAGGAAGATCATCGTCGTGTTGCTGCGCATGTAGCGCACGAAGACTGTGCCCACGTGGGGCACGAAGACAGGAAGGACTTCTTCATCGAGCGCGATGGCGTTCGGTTCGCCGGCACCCACTTGATCGTGGACCTGTTCGGCGCCCGACGGCTCGATGATATCGCGCACATCAGGCGCACCTTGAAGCGATGCGTGGAGGTGGCAGGCGCGACGCTCCTGCACATCCACCTGCATCACTTTACGCCCAACGGCGGCGTATCGGGCGTCGCCGTGCTCTCGGAGAGTCACATCTCGATCCATAGCTGGCCGGAAGCCGATTACGCCGCGCTCGATGTGTTCATGTGCGGACATGCCCAGCCGCAAAAGTGCATCGACATCCTGCGCGAGGCCTTCAGCGCCCGCGACGTGGTCGTGAAAACGCACCACCGCGGGTCCGAGCTCGACGACCTCAAGTGGCAGGCGGCCCGCTCACGGCAGGCTCCGGTGCGCTTGAAGAGCGTTAAGAGGGCGAGGCGGGCGGCCTGACGCGGCCGTTCCCCTTCCCCGCCCGGGACTTGGTCATGTTTCCGCCTTGTGCCTGGGCGACGCAGAGGTGAAACTGCTGCGTCGCCCATGGATTCGCGTGTCGGCCGGCATGCGCTAGGGAGCGAGCAAACGTAATGCGCGCCGTCCTCACCGCCCTTCTCTCCGTCCTGCTGCTGGGCAGCCCGGCCTTCGCGCAGGACACCGGCCTCGGCGGCAGTTTCATCAACCCCTTCCCCGAGAACGACACCTACCAGGTCGAGGTCGTCGGCGACTGGCTGGCCGACGGGCTGATGGGGGGCCTGGCCGAGACCTTCGCAACCGGTCCCGGCGTGGTGGTCTCCAAAAAGCGCTACGACCTGCCGGCGCTCATGCTCAACCGCACCGACGGCGACCTCAACGCGCTCGAGCAGGCCTTCGCCAACGACCCGAGCCACATCGCCATCGTCATGCTCGGCGCGCAGGACCGCTACAACGTGGGCCCGCGCCAAGCCTCCGGCCAGCAGGGCGACTGGCGCAACGAGTATGGAGCCCGCGTCGACCGCGTGATGAAGATCCTGCGCAAGGGCGGCCGCGCCGTCTATTGGGTTGGCCTGCCCAACATGCGCCGCTGGCAGGATAACGAGCGGGCGCAGCTCATGAACGACGTATTCCGCGAGCGCGCCTACCTCAACGGCGTGCGCTACATCGACGCCTACGCCAGCTTCGTCGACGAGGGCGGCGGCTACAGCGACTACGGCCCCGACGTCACCGGCAAGGTGGCGCGTCTGCGCGATACCGACGGCGTCCACTTCACCGACATCGGCTACCGCAAGCTCGCGCACTTCGTGGAGCGCGAGCTGCGGCGCGATATGGCGCAGGCGAAGGAGGAGCGCTCCGTCCCGCTCGCCGGCGATGACTCCGAGCAGGCGCGCGTCAATCCTGACCGTGCACGCCTCAAGGCCGAGGCCGCGCCCGCCGCACCGGGCACGCCGGGGGGACAGAAGCAGAAGCCCAAGGAAGCGAGCCCCGCGCCGCCGCCCGACGAGGCCGGCCGCGATCAGAAAGCGGAAACCGGCAAGGTCGACGTCAAGGTGGCGGCGGCGGGCGGCACCGAGCAGATCGTCTCGGTCGACATCGTGCGCCCGGCGATCCCCGCCTCCGTCGTCGCGCTGGTGACGCGCAAGCAGAGCCCCGACAAAGCCGCGCAGATGGGGGACATTCTGGTCGACCAGATCCCCGGCGGCTTGACCGTGATGAGCTCGATCGTGCCGCCGCGCGGCGCCGGCGGCCGCCGCGGCCTGTCGCCGACGCAGACACCCTACTTCCGGGTATTCGAACGCGGCGATAGGCTGCCACCCA
>Ga0187817_10001121_pt1 | contig 12696 bp, 10 predicted proteins | sample NC_wetland_sal_i_17_FD_132431 | JGI IMG/M metagenome (GOLD analysis project Ga0187817, IMG submission 132431) | Wetland sediment microbial communities from Neuse River Estuary, North Carolina, USA - SO4_2 | ecosystem: Environmental > Aquatic > Freshwater > Wetlands > Sediment | place: USA...
GGCGACGAACACGCCGCGTAGTACGGGTGCGGGCTGTACTTGCAGCCCGCCTGTAAAAAGTCTTGCCCGCCACCTGCGGAGGCGGACAGGGAAAACCGGGGTGCTCCGGCCCCTCAGCTGAGCGCCCCGGTTAATTTTTTGCCTGTGAGCTTTGCCGCAACTTAAAATTCCTACGGGTATCGGGCTATGGCGCCGCCGCGACGTGACTCGCGACCCGTGCCCCGTGGAAGAAAACCGCATGCGACCGAATCACAGCTAGCAATCATCCTTCAATTTCTTTACAGCCCTGCTTTTTTCCTGCTGAAAATTCAATTCTCGCAAATGATTTAACGTAGGAAGCACGGGTCACGGGCCACGAACCACGGGCCACGTTATTCGTAACGCAGCGCTTCCACAGGATCGAGCCTCGCGGCCCTTGACGCGGGATAGATCCCGGACGCCAGACTGACCACGATCGCAAAGGCAATCGCGCCCAACACCAGCCACCAGGGCACAGACCAGATATTCGGCGGATTCATGCCCTGGCGTCGCAGATAAATCATGGTGGCAAACTGGATCGCGCGCCCGATGGCCCAGCCCAGTAACACGCCGAAGACGCCGCCAGCCAACCCCATGACTCCTGCCTCGGCGAAAAATAATTGCCGGACGTCGCGGTCCGCCGCCCCAAGCGCTTTCAGAATTCCGATTTCGCGGCGGCGCTCGAGAATAGCCATGACTAGTGTGTTGATGATTCCGAGTGAAGCGACCGCCAGCGCCAGACTCCCGAAGATTCCCAAAAACATGTCGAAGATCGCGAAAAAAGTGCGCAAATTGCGCGTGACGTCGATCAACGAGAATGCCGCGAATCCCATGTGTGTGACACTCGACTCGATCTGCGCCACAGCCGTCGGACTGCTGGCGCGGATGTTCAGCGCCGCATAGCGCGTGCCCTCGGCCGGACTGGAACGCGACACGTCGCGCAAGTCCCCTTGTTGCACGACCTGCAGCTTTTCGGCCACGGCCAGCGGGAGATAGATGCCCGAATTGTTGAAGCCCACCTGCCCGCCCGATTCCGAAGTCGGAGTCACTCCCACGACCAGAAACTTTTTCTCGCTCGGCACAATCGAAAAGCCCATCGCCTCTTCATCCGGACCAACCGCCTGATTGGGAGCGTCCGTCGGCGCTTGCTGTGAAGGAGGCGGAAGCGCCTGCCGCTGCGCAAATCGCAACGTAATTTCCTGGCCGAGCAGTGACGCCGGCGCCTGCCCTGCGTCAACCAGGCGCTTGGCCAGATCGCCTTGAATAATCGCCTCTTCAGCATTAGGACTGGAAAAGAAATGCCCGTTCAATCCGTCAAGCGTGCCGCTCGATTGCGAGGAAGGCGCCATTCCAGAGACCATTACCAGCTGGCTGACCGGTTCGCGCCGCGCCTCAGCCGTAAATCGAATTTCCGGATTCACTTCCACTACGTTGGGCAGCGCGGCGATTTCCTTGCGCGCCGCGTCATCAAGCGGCCGCGGGGGAGCCAAATCCGCCGCGTCTCGGGGATTGCGTCGACCGCCTCCGGCCTGGCCGAAGGGTGCGCTCTGCCGCGATCGCACCGAAACCGTGTCGAACAATCCGGCGCGCGCAACTGACCGGTCGACCAGCTGTTGCAACCCCACGCCCAGCGAAAGCAGCGCCACGAGCGATGCCACGCCAACGGAAATGCCCAGCGTCGTCAGCGAATTGCGCAGCACGGCTTCGCGCAAATTCCGAGCGGCGAGTTCGGTCAGGTCCCCCAGTTTCATCGCAACCGCTCCTCTCGGGAAATGGCTCCGTCGGACAGGGTCATGATGCGGTCTGCGTATCGTTCCGCGAGCGTCCGCTCATGCGTCACCATGATGACCGTTCTCCCTGGCCCCGATGGCGGCCGGTGGATTTGAGCGATCAAGCTCATGATTTCCTCGCCCGTCTTGCTGTCCAGGTTCCCCGTAGGCTCATCCGCCAGCAGAATCATGGGCTGGTTTACAAGAGCGCGCGCGATGGCCCCGCGTTGCTGTTCGCCGCCCGAAAGCTCGGTCGGGCGGTGCTTGGTTCGCGCGGCCAGGCCGACTCGCTCCAGCGCCTCTCGCACGCGCATGGGACGGTTGCCGCGCGGCACTTCCGCCAGACGCAGAGGCAACTCCACGTTCTCCTCCAATGTCATGCGGGGTAACAGCTGGAAAGACTGAAACACGATGCCAATCGTGCGGTTCCTGTGCGCCGCCAAATCCTCGCTGGACATGGTCGCCAGATCGCGCCCCAGGGCCAGGATCGATCCGGAGGATGGCCGATCGAGTCCGGCCATCAAATTTAGAAGTGTGGACTTGCCGGATCCGCTGGCCCCGAGCAGGGCCAAAAACTCCCCAGCGCCGACTTGAAGCGAAATCTCATCCACCGCGCGGATCAGCGCCTCCCCCATCTTGTAATGGCGGGAAACTCGCTCGGCGCGGATCGCAAATCCATTCGAACTTGTAGTTGCTTCGGGCACATTCATACTACGCAGGGTAACACGCCAAGATTTCATTCGGGAGAAGCCGCGAGTTTGGGTAAGACCTTTCAGAGGTCTTGCGCTGTGGCGATCCCGTGGCGCATTGCATAGTGGATGAGTTCGGCCAAAGAATGGATGCCGAGCTTGATCATGATCCTGGTTCGATGCGTTTCGACGGTCCTGACGGTGATATGTAACAGCGCAGCGATCTCCTTATTCGACTTTCCCTCGGCTAGGAGGCCGATAATTTCAGTCTCGCGAGGCGTAGTTCCGGTGACGGGCTTATCTCCTGGCGGGTAATGGCTTCTCATCTTGAGAAAAGCCTCCAGCACGATTTCGGATACTTTCGGAGCAAGGAATCGCTTTCCCTCAGCAACGGCCTTCACGGCTTTCGTGAGGGAGTCCGTGAGATCGGATTTCAGAAGGTAGCCGCTGGCCCCGGCCTCCAGCGCCCGGCGCACCATCAGGTCCGAATCGTGCATGGTAAGCACGAGGACTTTCGTATTCGGTACTGCTTGTCGGATCTGACGCACTGCCTCCACCCCGTCCATTTCCGGCATACCGATATCGACCAGGGCCACATCCGGTTTCAGTTCTATCGCCATTTCTACGGCCTCACGGCCATTTGCTGCTTCACCAACGACTTTCCAGCCACGTTGGGACTGAAGAACCGCCCGCGCACCGCGCCGCACCAACGCATGGTCGTCAGCTATCAAAATGCGAAGTCTTTTCATGACTGCCTCCTCCGGGAGGTATCGTCACGCTTACTGTGGTGCCGCGACTACTGGAATCGATATGTAGTCGCCCGCCAATCTGCTTCACTCGCTCCTCCATGCTGGGGATGCCGACTCCGACGGCCAACGGAATTGTTCCATCATGTTTTCGCGTGCCGGCGGGAATTCCACGGCCTGTGTCGCTTATTTGTAGCGTGATAATCCCCGCATCACGGCTCAGCTGGATCCTGGCCGTATGGCTTCCTGAGTGACGCTGAATGTTGACCAGACATTCCTGGACCACACGAAATAAACCAAGCTCCATCTCTTGTGTCAACCTTCCAAAACGTGGCGAAACCTGCAGTTCAACTTCGATTCCGGTTCGCTCGGCAAAGCCAGTTGCAAAATGGCGAATAGCATCCTCCAATCCGGCCTCATCCAGCATCGGCGGGTGCAGTAAGTAGGAGAGAGTCCGAACTTCGCGAATGCAATGATCCGCCAAAGACTGAGACTCCGAAACGAGGCTGCGCAATTTCCGCATCGTGGAGGGGACCGATGCACGGAGTTGGCCAAGGATGGTCGCGAGCGCGACAAGATCCTGGCCCGTGCTGTCGTGGAGATCGCGGGCGATTTTCCGCCGCTCTTCGTCCTGCAGTTGCAGAAGGCGGCCCGAAAGCCGTTTTATTTCTTCTTCCGCTCGTTTGCGGTCGGTGATGTCACGAATGGCGCTGGAAACAAGTATGCCTTCATCGGTTTGGAGCGGACTGAGACTGATTTCGACCGGAAACTCTGTACCGTCTTTACGCCGGCCGTACAGTTCCAAGCCCTCTCCCATGGGCCGAACTCGAGGTTGCGTGAAGAAAAACGTGCGATGCCCGGCGTGCTGGCCGCGGAAGCGGTCCGGCACCAATTTCTCAATCTCTTGTCCCAAGAGCTCTTCCCTTTGATATCCAAACAGTTTTTCAACTTGCGCGTTTACGAGGGCAATCTTCCCGTCCTTGTCTACCACCGCCATGGCGTCCGGAGCGGACTCGAGCAACCCCCGAAACTTCAATTCAGCCCGCTTACGCTCGGTGATATCCGTCGCGAAGACCGCCAGACCCTCGGGGGCAGGGTAACAGCGGATCTCCCACCACTTGTCGAAGCCGGGATAATGGAAATCGAAGGCAACGTGGATGCGTTCGTCCATCGCACGATGAAACTGGCGATCCAATTCCGTACCGAGGACATCGGGAAATAGATTCCATAGAACGCGTCCCAGAGTCTCCTCCCGCGGCCGGCCTGTGGCTCGAACCGCAGCGTCGTTCAGGTATATGTAGCGCCACTGGGGGTCGAAGAGAATGTGGGTATCGGCCACACTGTTCAGGATGGACTCGAAACGCGCCTGCGCCTTGCGAAGCTCCTTCTCAGCCCGCCTCCGCTCGGTAATGTCATGCGCCATCCCCCGAACGATAGGAACGGTTATGCCATCCGTTCTAAGTGTATTGTGGTACTCCCAGATTCTCTGTTCTCCGGTCTTTGTGAGAACGACCATTCTACCTTTCACGAATCCATCTCTCTGGATGGTTAGGAGAGAATCATCAAACTGGCTGCGCGCTTCTGGCAGCAGAAGGTTCCGCAAGGGCGCATTCAGCAGCTCCTCTCGGGAATATCCAAGAAGCTTGGCTGGCAGCTCGTTGAGTGAAAGGATGCACCCCTGTAGATTGTACGTGCAAATCAGATCAGTGGAATGCTCAACCAAATCGCGGTAATGGTCCTCCTTTTCTCGCAATTGAATTTCCATCTCTTTACGAGCAGTGATCTCTTGGGCCGTGCCTAAAAGTGTTTCGACGTTGCCCTCCGAATCTTTCGCAACAAATCCGATACCTCTTAGCCACTTTATGGTGCCGCTCGGGCAGATTATGCGAAATTCCTCGTCAAAGTGATTCGTGCGGTTCAGCGCTTCAAGCCCTACAAACACGCGTTGCCGATCTTCGGGATGTATTAATTCAAGGTAGGAGGTTGGATTCGAATAGAGCGAGTCTAATGGCAGTTCACAGATCTGTTCAAATGCCGGGCTTGCGTACGTAGCTTTTTTCGTGTCAGGATCCATTGTCCAGAATATTTCTTGAATGTTGTCGGCCATTTGTTGAAAGCGCTCCTCCCTTTCCTTCAAGATGGCCTTCTGTATTTTCAGTTGTTCGATGGTTGCCTTCATTTGCTCGGGACTGGGGAGGCTCAATGCCGCGGGCACAATCCGGACGAGGAATATTGCCGTTGGTACTGAGGCTAAAACCGTAACTACCTTGACCCCGCCTGAAAACCAATAAGAAGGAACCCAAAGAGTCCACACATCCATTATGTGAGTCGCACCGCACGCTGCGATGAAACCGCCAAAACAAACGAACATCCATCCAAACGGAATATCCCGCCTTCTTCGAGCAAAGTAGACCAGCGCAACCGGTATCAAAAAATAAGCGAGAGCAATCAACGAGTCGGAGATGGCATGCAGCCATATGAGGGTTGGCTTCCACTGGTAGCAGAATCCATGCGGCATCAAGCCGTTCGAAGACAACCATCCACCAAGCATGCTCATGGTGTTCCTCTTAAAAGGTCTTCTTCTAGGTGCGCAAGGGAGATCCGGGGATGCGAGTTTACCAGCTCAAAAAGTGTTCCCTGGCGAATGAATTCGGCGCGTAGGTTTGCGAAGTGTTGATTGTCATGAAAGTTCAGAGTTTCGCTTTGGTATTGGGAGCCGCTCGGACTCTGCAGTGGAACATGACAATTCACGTTGCCATTCCTCCTACGGGTACGCAAGACTCAGGGACTATTATTGTCGCTTCCTTGTCAGAAAGCGGCGGGAACTCTGGGATGCTCCCCTTACTACACCAGAGCTACCGCGAAGGCAATCAACTGGTTTATGAACCTGAACTCGTGAAACGCATACGTGCTAGTACATATGTATATGATTCGATGCGCTGGGCGGGGGACGAAATGTGAGATACCTCGCGATGACATGAATACTGGCGCTACTTCGGGTCTGTCTGGCGCAGTAGGTGGCTTTTCGCCCGCGTCGTCAGCTTGATTGCAACGAAGGCGGAGGCGCCCACGAATTGCAGACTGTAATGACACACCTTGGGTGGCAACACGTCCGCCAAGGTCGAGCGCCGCGTAGGACGAGAAAATGGCGATGAATATGGAGTGAACGACCAAGCGATAGTCGTAAGAACCAACTAGTGGCACGCCGATCTGGCTCATGACGGCCTTCTTTCAATTGCACGTGGAACGCAGTGGCCGGTTTCCGACGCTGAGAAGGATACAAGTATCTTACCACATGGTATCTCTCAGAGTCCGGCCGCAACAAAATATTTGTCTGAAATATAAGTGTTTCTGTAAGTATTTATACGTACGGACGCTACTCGTCCTCGCAAGCAGCGTGCCAGCTTTTTTCATTAGGCATTTAGCGGTATTGTTTTGAGAGTTGCGTCGTATCAATATTAATTATGTTTTTTCTGTGGGTGCTATGTGGCCAGATTCAGTCCAACTTCGTCTTATTCCTGTCTCAAGGTGTATACTCGGATGAAATAAAAAGCTTCTTGTGGAGTGATTGCAAGCAGGGGAAATTTTTAAGGATTCCTTAATGACAAATAAAGATATATATTCTAAGCGGAATTAGTTGGCACGGTAGGTGACAAGCATGCCAAAGGAATTGAACGTCCCGGAATGGTCGAGCGCAATCCTCGGACTTCGGCAGCGGCTCGGCCTTAGCCAATCCGACTTTGGTTCCCGCCTGCATTACTCCGCAATGGCTGTTTCGCGTTGGGAAACCGGAAAGCAGGAGCCCACCTCCAGATGTTTTATCCAGCTTGGAAATATGGCCGGGCAACCCGAGTGCTGGCTCTTCTGGGCCAGAGCCGGCCTGAGGAGTTCCGACCTCCGTCAAATGTTTCCCGGCCCGCGCAGCACCGCGCGCATGTCGACCTCGGTGGATTTTGAGATCGTGCACGCAGGGAGCGGCGTGAAGAGGAAGAGACCCAAGGGCGCGCCCAAACTGCAAATGGTCGCGGTTCCTCTGCTGGATGTTCACGCCGGCACGATTGGGCAAACGGGCGGCCAATTCGCGGACTTTGACAGCGCTGCGACCGAAGAGATGATCGCAGCTCCCGCCTTTTGGTGCCCCAATCCCGTACAGACCAATTGCCTGCGCGTGCAGGGGACTTCCATGAGCCCGCTCATCAACGACGGGGACATTGTGGCGGTGGACGGTTCACAAACGAATCCGGATGAATTGAACCGCAAAATTGTTGTGGCATGGCATCGGGAGAGCGGCCTTTCTTTGGCGCGATTTATCGCGGCCGATGGCGTGCACCTTTTGGAATCGGAAAATCGCGACTACAGCCCCGTCACGGTTGAAAAAGACAGAAAGTGGCAAATTGTAGGAAAGGTTCTGTGGTGGATCCGAAAGGGACCCTGATAGTTCTCTGTCGCCCGTCATTGCGGCGCGCACGCATCAAGTAAACCAAATCCGAGTTATCCACGGGCTCTAAAGGCTTCCCTGCATTGATGTACTCTGGGAAACGTTCGATCGACCAGCCACAGGTCCGCATCCGATTCGCTGCTCGCAATTACAAAATTCGCTGATTTAACAATTTACTGCAAAGTTGAGATACTATATCCCCTCTTCAGCTTTGGGTCTCTTGGTGCAAGGCTGATGGGGTGTTTCTCCGGCAGGCACGCCGCAATCGACTTGTTGAGGCGCCACGATCTTGCGTGTCGAGAATTTCCGTGAAAAGAGCCAGGCGCTCTACCCAAAGAGCACTTCGATCCGCTAAAAAGAGTTCACCAACACCTCCGAGGGCGGAGCCGTCCAAGCTGGACTCATTCCCCGTCGCCGGGATTGGCGCTTCGGCCGGCGGGCTGGAAGCTTTCAAGGAATTGCTGGCCAATCTGCGCACCGATGCAGGAATGGCGTATGTCCTCATTCCGCACCTCGATCCCGACCATCAAAGCGTCTTAACGGAAATCCTTTCCCGCTTTACGAAAATTCCCGTCGGGGAAGTTACCGACGGAATGCAAGTCGAGCGCGATCGTATTTACGTGATTCCCCGAAACAAGACCATGGGGATTGCTGGCGGCAAATTTATTCTGGTCCAGCGCGAGGCCGCCCAGAGCCCGCACCTCCCGATCGATTATTTTTTTTCTGCCTTGGCGAATGACCGGGGCGATCAGGCCATTGGTGTCATCTTGTCAGGAACCGCTTCGGACGGGACGCAGGGTTGCACAGCGATCAAGGTTGCCGGCGGGATTACCTTTGCGCAGGATGAGAAATCCGCAAAATACCATGACATGCCGGGGAATGCGATCCGGGGCGGAAGCATCGATTTTGTGATGCCCCCTAAGGGCATCGCGCAGGAACTGGCACGGATTGGACGCCGCACCGACGCCGGTCAGACCCCGGCCGAGTCCCTGGATCTGGAGCTAACCGGGCCTGCATCGGATCTGGACGCTCTATTCGCACTGATGCAGAAAGCGACAGGCGTGGACTTCAGGCACTACAAGCAATCCACGTTGCAGCGGCGCATCAAACGGCGCATGGTTCTGCACCACCTGCTGAAACTGAAGGATTATCTCCGCTACATCGAACGCAATCCCACGGAACTGAACGGGTTGTACCAGGATCTTCTGATTCATGTCACCGAATTTTTCCGCGACGAAGGAGCGTTTGATTCCCTCGGCCAAAAGATCTTGCCGAGCCTCATGCAGGATCGCAAACCCGACGGGGGTCCCCTGCGAATCTGGATTCCCGGCTGCTCCACCGGGCAAGAGGTTTACTCCATCGCTATAGTTGTACTCGAATTTTTGTGGTCGCACGGTAAGAGGGGCAAGTCTCACGCTATCGCCAATTTTGCAGTCCAGATTTTTGCCACGGATATCAGCGATTTCGCGTTGGACCGGGCGCGAAGCGGAATCTACGCAGCAAACGAAGTTTCGGGTGTTTCCAAGGACCGGCTCAATCGCTTCTTTGTGCGGCACGACGGTGGATATCAGATCCACAAATCCGTTCGCGAAATGTGCGTCTTCGCAAAACAGAATGTTGTCAGGGACCCGCCATTCTCCAACCTGGACTTGATCAGTTGCCGCAATTTGCTGATTTATTTCGGCCCCATCCTGCAGAAACGCGCCATTCCCACGTTCTATTACGCCTTGAAGCCACGCGGGTATCTGATGCTGGGACCGTCGGAAAGCCTGGGATCTTTCGAGGATCTGTTCACGTTGGTCGAGAAGAAACACAAGATCTACCAAAAGAAACGGTCCAACGCGCGAGTGGTTACACACTTCACCGGGCCGAATTTCATCGTCCCGGAACGGGAGCCGGCCCACACTCCAAATATGCTGGAGACAGGATTTGACGTGGACCGGGAAGTCGAGCGGATACTGGCGCACCGATTTGTTCCCGGGAGCATCGTCGTGAACGACGATATGGAAATCGTGCAATTCCGCGGGAAGATCGGACCTTATCTTGAGCCCGCGAGCGGGCATCCGACATTCAGCCTTTCCAAAATGGCTCGCGAGGACCTTCAGGTGGATATCCGCGACGCGCTGGCCCGGGCCAGAAAGGAAAACAGGTCTGTGCGAAAAGAGGGTCTGCGGATCGCCGTCGACGGCGGCACGCGCACGATCGATCTCGAGGTAATTCCCATCAGGGGGCAATCCGTCGCCGACCGCTTATACATCATCGCCTTTCAGGACTCGGTCCGACCTGTGGTGTCCACCGCGGCCGGAAAGCGCCGCCTCGAGAAGCAGGCAGAAAAGGGAAGCGATTCGCGCGAATTGGCGCGCTCTCACCGAGAAGTGGAAAGTCTCCGGGAACAGTTGCATACCCTGATTGATGAACACGAAACCACGCTCGAAGAGTTCAAGTCGGCGAATGCGGAGCTTTTGTCCGCAAACGAAGAGCTACAAAGCTCGAATGAAGAACTTGAGACGACAAAGGAAGAGTTGCAATCCAGCAACGAAGAGCTCTCCACGCTCAACGAGGAATTGCAAAACAGCAACGAAGAATTGACTCAGGCCAACAACGACCAGCTCAACCTCATGACCAATGTCAATCTTCCCGTGGTCATGGTGGGGAACGATTTGCGCATACGGCGATTCACGCCGCCGACCGAAAAATTGTTGAACTTGCTGACCGGGGATGTGGGCAGGCGGCTGGGAGAAATCCGGACAAAGCTCGAACCGGACGACCTGGAAGAGATCGCCAGGACCACGATTGAAAGCGCTACCTTCCAGGAAAAAGAAGTGCGCGTGAAGGACGGGCCCTGGTACATGCTTCGCGTCCGGCCTTATAAAACCTGGGAGGACAAAATCGAAGGCGCGGTCCTCAGCTTTCAGGACATCGACAGCCTCAAGCGGACGTTGGACCAAACGCGCACGTTCGCCGAGGCGCTCATCGAAAATGCGCGCGAGTCGGTACTAGTTCTGGACGAGGGCTTGCGCGTCACCCTGGCGAATCACGTGTTTTACCAGACTTTCCAGGTTTCGCCCGAGGATACAAATGGACGCCTGATCTACGATCTCGGCAACCGGCAATGGGACATCCCGAAACTGCGCGAATTGTTTAGCCAAATCACCACTCACAATACGCGCATCGATGGTTTTGAAGTGCGGCACAGATTTCAGCACCTCGGGCTTCGTCATATGATCCTGAACGCCCGGCGCATCGAACCACAGGGCGGATCACAAATGATCTTGTTGTCCATCGAAGACGTCACGAAGAAAAAATAGGGACGAGCGACTTTATTCGTGGATCACAAACTTTAACTTCACGCCGCAAACGTCAATCAGGTCGCCGTCAGCCAGCAGTGTCGGCCCGCCAATGGGCTGGCCGTTGACGCATGGTTTTTCGTCGCCCGGACCCAGATAGTAGCCATCCTCGAGCCGGTTGATTTGCGCTGCAACCTTGGGTTTGAACCACCCGCGCAGACGAATCGTGGCCATCGCGGATTTGCCGATCACGGTGAGTTTGCTCGTGAGCGCGTATTCCTCCTGATCCAGTTTGCCTTCCACGCGGGCGAGGGTCGCCACTTGGACTCGCGCCGGGGCAAGCTGCGAACGCTCTCCCGCGGCCGCAAGCTCCTGGATCATCTGCCGCCGCTGCCGGGTATCGAGAACGAACGTTTCGGACATGGCGGGAACGGCCACTAGTTCTTTCACCGGTTGCGCCGCGCCAACGCGCGCAAGTTCCGGGCGGTCCAGCTCGTCCACATAGATGGAATGTTTTCCGATGGAGATGACGTCGCCGTCCTTCAGCGTGGCGCTCTGCACGCGCTGGGAGTTCACAAAAGTTCCGTTCAAGCTGCTCAAATCGCTCAGCGTCAGGCGACCTTGTTGGATTTCGACACGAGCATGGTGAGCCGAGATGGACACATTGTCGATTGCGATCGAGTTATCCGGTGCACGCCCAATGGTGATGGGCGCCTTCAGCACCGGAACATTTTGCAGCACCGAGCCTTCAAACTTAACGACCAATACGGCCATGAAGATTCACCTTCCGCAATTTTTCCGGCCGGATCACCCGATCAAACGACAATCTCGCCCGGATGGACCGTCCAGAATGCTTTATCCTTCACGGTAGCAGACCGCGAATCGTCTTCTCAAGGCGGTGAGCGCAAGTAGTTACGGCAACTCAGGCGCAAGCCCGTATTTGATCCGTCATGGAAGCAGGAAGTTTTATTGCTCAACCCTTTCGTTCGTCGGATCATGGATTGTCCCTCGCGGAGAAAAGTCCGATGCCACGATTCGTGATCTATGGTCCCGGGGAAGACTCGCGGGTCGTTGAACTCTCCGGCGACCGACCGATTTCCATTGGCAGGGCGAAATCCAGCAATCTGATGCTGGATGACACCAACATTTCCCGTCTCCATGCGGTCGTCCTTCGCACGCCCGGCGGCCAGTGGCAAATTGTGGACCGCGGCAGCGTGAACGGAATCAAGGTCAACGGAGTTCGTAAAAAAGAGGCGATCTTGCGCCCCAACGATGAGGTGACCCTGGGGGAGCATCGCATTCGGTTCGAGGAACCCGAATCGGGCGGAATTATCGTGCACGATACAGTTCAATTGCCGAAGCGCTTCGTGGACGAATTAACGCGCGCTTCATCTCCTTACTCGGGTACATTTCTGCCGGTGACTCCCGTGGCGGGCGGCGCAGAGCCGGACGCGAGGCCACGCGGGAGACCCCAAGGCCGCGCGGAAGCCCTGGAACGCGAAAACAACCTGCTAACCTTGTTGCTGCGAGTGAACCGCGTCTTGAGCGATCTGCAGAGCGTCAAAGTAGGCGCCGAGCGGGTCCTCGATCTCGTTCTGGAAATCGAGGGAGTCGAGCGGGGATATGCAATGCTGCTCGAGGAACCCTGCGTGGGTGCGAATCATTTCAACCGCGGGGAATATGCCTTTCAGCCCGCCATGCTTCGCGCTCGCGAAAATTCCCGGCGTGCGGACGGGCAGGAGCCGCCCA
>Ga0187817_10001122_pt1 | contig 12695 bp, 10 predicted proteins | sample NC_wetland_sal_i_17_FD_132431 | JGI IMG/M metagenome (GOLD analysis project Ga0187817, IMG submission 132431) | Wetland sediment microbial communities from Neuse River Estuary, North Carolina, USA - SO4_2 | ecosystem: Environmental > Aquatic > Freshwater > Wetlands > Sediment | place: USA...
ATCACCATCGACAAGGACAACACCACGGTGGTCGAAGGCAAGGGCAAGCACACCGAGATCGAAGGCCGAGTGAGAGAGATTCGCAGCCAGATCGACAAAACCACCAGCGACTACGACCGCGAGAAGCTGCAGGAGCGGTTGGCGAAGCTGGTCGGTGGCGTGGCTGTGATCAAAGTTGGCGCTGCGACCGAGACCGAAATGAAAGAGAAGAAGGCTCGTGTCGAAGACGCCATGCATGCTACCCGTGCGGCCGTGGAAGAAGGTATTGTCCCCGGCGGTGGCGTGGCTCTGGCCCGTTGCGTGAAGGCTCTCGAAGGCCTGAAGGTCGAGGGTGACGAGCAGATCGGTGTCAACATTGTGAAGCGCGCCATCCAGGAACCGCTGCGCCAGATCGCCGAGAACGCCGGAGAAGAAGGCGCCATCGTCCTGGGCAAAATCAACGACTCCAAGGACAACAACTACGGCTTCAATGCACTGACCAGCGAGTACGAGGACCTGGTCAAGGCGGGCGTGCTCGATCCGACGAAGGTCGTGCGCACCGCATTGCAGAATGCCGGTTCGATTGCGTCCTTGATGCTGACCACCGAAGCCCTGGTTGCGGAGATCCCGGAAAAGAAAGAGGGAGCTCCGATGCCGGGTGGACACGGCGGCGGCATGGAAGGAATGTACTAAACGGCTTTTGGCTATTAGCTCTTGTCTTTTAGCTGGAACCATGTGGGTCGGACACTCTTGTCAGACAAGGCCCCGCCGCAAGGCGGGGCTTTTCCCATGGTGGAATAGGGCTTAAGGAGAACCGCTGTGGCGACTGTTGAACATCCAATCGGACTGAATTCGGAGCAGCACAGAGCTTTCGCAGCGAAAGTGTTCTGGCAGACCGTCGGGATAGTAAATCTCGTGCGGGTTCAGTGGACGACCCCGCCGGTGGCACGTTCCGCCGCGAATGCGGGATCGGAGCACTTTAAGTGAGCTTCAGAAAGGCGGTGCAGCAGACGCCCTCTGGAGAATGCATGGATGGCAGGACTAGGCGCATTGCGGGGCGTTACATCTTATGTAGCTATACCCGATAATATTTATATAGCTTGTAGATAGAATGCTTTTCCGAACCCCTAAGTCCCTGCTTTCAAGATTTTCCCTTTAACCCTTGTCCCGGCAAAGATTTGCCGGAAATCCCCGCATCCCTCTGATTCCACAAGATCGCAGGGAGGGAGCGTTCATCGTGCGTCTTTATCCCAGTTGCATACCTCGTTGCCAGCACATCAAGGTCAATGGCACCCGATGCGGTTCGCCCGCTCTGAAAGGCCGCCGCCACTGCTTCTTCCACAATCGCTGGCGTGAAACTCGCATTGAATTCTGCCAGTCGGGTGCCCCTGCCTGCAGCATCACTTCCGTCGACCTGCCTGTCCTCGAGGACGCCAACTCCGTTCAGGTCGCGATCATGGCAGGTATTGCGTCTCATCCTCGCCAAACAACTCGCCCCCACCGCCGGCCTTTTGCTCTACGGCTTGCAGACCGCCGCCCTCAACCTTAAGCGCACCCGGTTCGAGCTGCTTAACCAGACCGACGTGGTCATCGAACCTCGCAGCGTCGCCGACAACCCTCTGGGAGAACACGCCTGGCATCCCTCTGAATTCGAGTACCATGACGACCCGCAGGAGGAATCAGAAGCAGAAGAGGGCGCAACGAGGAAAAACACGACCAGCGCTAACGAACCACCTGCCCTGCCGATTCAAGCCAGCGGCATTGTCCCCGCCCCGGCACCACCGCTCGCGGAACTGGTCGAACTGGTCGCAACCCTGGTGACGCTGGAGAAGCTGCAGAGAACCCAATGACTGCTCAGATTCAAGTGCCGAAACGCTCGGCGGCGCGAGCTTTGGCGCGTGCGGCCTCTTCTTCCCGATTCTTCGGCGGGGCGGTGGTTTCGAGCGACCGGAGAAGACGAGTCGAGACGCCGGCTACTTCATCGATGGCAGCGAGAAACGCGGCCTCATTGGCCTTCGACGGCTTGTTGAAACCGGTGATCTTTCTCACGAACTGCAGCGAAGCCGCTCGAATCTCGTCATCCGTGACCGGCGGATCGAAGTTGAAAAGGGTTTTGATATTCCGGCACATGAGGGTGACCTCAGCTGTTCGTTTATCTTACCAATCTCGCGTTGGTGCAATTGCGAGCGTCTCCGCTCGTGCGGAGTATCGGGAAGGGCATTGCTTCAAGAAACTGCCCTGAGCGAAGGCGAAGGGTGCTGACAAAGCACCGACCTCGACTCACGCGCCATGAGCCGCAATTCCTACACCGCTGCCGAGCTGCGCTCGGCCTGGGAGGACGGGGGCGTCCGCCCCTACGTGAACTGAGGTGGTTCCACCATCGCGGACGAGGGCGCCCGCGCTACACTACCAGTGGTGATTTATGGTGGCGGCAGGGGTTCGGGCCAGATGACGGTCATCAGCAAGCCGACGGCGATTCCGACTGACACTTCGACGAAGCGGTGGGCGGCGACGATCCAGGGAGAACGGGTACGGGCCACCAGCAGCACAATGGCCAGCGTGATTCCAGCATAGCGATAACCACTGCGATCGAGCCGGATGAATCCGCAAATTAATCCCAGGACGAACACGCCGGCGCCGAATACGGCCCAGTTCGGTCCGAAATAAGTGGCCAGGAGCGCGCCCGCGGTTACGCCAAGGGCCGTGCCTGCGAAGCGTTGTTCGGAGATGTGCAGGGCCGCGCCCAGCGTGGACTACATCACAACGAGGGTGCTGATGGCAGCCCAGTAGGCCTCGGGCACACGCAGAAGGCGCGCCGCCAGCAACGAAAGAGTCGCGGCCACGGCCGTCCGCGCGGAATGCTGAATCAGGCGCCAAGTGGTTCGGCTCACGCTGGCCATAAGTTCTTCTCCGTGGCATCATTCTATCTACTCTGGGGTGGGTCGGGTTCAGGTTATGCTGATTCGAGCAAAACAGGTAGAGTGGAGAGCGAGGAAAACTATGGACTGGAAAACAAAGTTGATTCTTGGAATCCTGACAGCGCTGTGCATGATGCTGCTGACGTATGCGCTGCCCAGAGGCGGTCCCTTGCGGGAGGCGGCCCTGGTGCAGTTTCCGGTGACTGCCGGGGTGTGGTCGATCTTCGTGTTGCTGTTTGTGAAATTGAAATAAAGAAGGTCACCTTCGGGTGGCGGACTGCTGTCGGTGCGACGGGCGGGGACGCCCGTCCTTCACCGGCGGCTTTCTCGTCAGAATCAAAATTCCCGGTGCGTATCCCTGCGAAATTCGTGATCGCGCTTCTGTTGGCGGCGTCCACTGCTGCAGTCCTTGCGACCGATGAGCGAAGTGCAAAGCCGCCGAGTACGCCGACGTTTTTCCGCGACGTGGTTCCCATCCTGCAGCAGCATTGCCAGAGTTGTCACAGGCCGGGCGAGATCGCAAATATCTCTTTTGTGACCTATCCGGAGACGCGGCAGTGGGCCGCGGGAATTCGTGACGCAGTACGGGTCAAGGCGATGCCACCCTGGTTCGCGGATCCCTGTTGCGGCCGGTTCTCGAATGATCCTTCGCTCAGGCCGCAGGAAATCTCTACCCTTTCAGCCTGGGCCGAAGGCGGCGCACCGGCCGGCGACCCCAACGATGCTTCCGCGGCGCCCCATCGGACAGAAGGATGGGACATTCCGCAGCCGGATGCAGTGGTCGAGATGCCGAAGCCGGTCGCGATTCCTGCGGAAGGCGACGTCGAATACACCGACGAAATTGTGCCGACGAATTTTGCCGAGGACAAATGGGTGCAGGCTTCGGAGGTGCGGCCGTCGAGCCGTGAGCATGTTCATCATGCGGTCGTGTACATTCGGCCGCCGGAGTCAGAGTGGTTGCGCGGCGCTCCGATCGGAGTGCCGTTCACGGCGTCCAGCCTCGGCGATGAGCATTTGCGGCACCAGGCACATGAAACTAAGAGTGACATGCTGCTGGTCTATGCCCCGGGGAGCTTGCCGGATCGGTGGCCTGATGGAATGGCAAAGTTTGTCCCAGCACACTCGGACTTAGTCTTTCAGATGCACTACACGACGAACGGGCATGCTGGTGCAGATCAGAGCAGCATGGGTCTGGTATTCGCGAAGACCAGACCGGCGCAGCGCGTGCTTACCTTGCAACTAGCCAATGACCATGACACGATTCCAATTCCGCCGCATGCCGACAATTACCGGGTAGAAGTTCGAGGCACGCTGCCAAATGATTGCACGTTGCTTAGCTTCTTTCCTCATATGCATCTGCGGGGGAAGCGGTTCGAGTACGACATCGTGGGCCCGGAGAAGAGCATGGAGACGCTGCTGCGCGTGAACTACGACTTTTACTGGCAGCTGAGTTATCGGCTAGCCGAGCCGCGTTCGCTGAAGGCGGGGACGGAGCTGCGGGCAGTAGCGTGGTATGACAACTCGCGAAAGAACCGTCACAATCCGGACCCGGACAGCGCGGTGACCTGGGGGGACCAGACCTACAACGAGATGATGGTAGGGTTTTTCGACGTGGCGGTTCCGGCGGGGATAGACAAGGATCGGTTCTTCGTGCGGGGCGCCAAGTAGGTCCCGCACGGGCGGGACGCCCGCGCCTACATTCTGGAAGCGCCGGGCCACCCAAATTCCAGCGGATCCTTGCACGGGCGACGACGCCCGCGCCTACATAGTGCTACAGTGTCCGGTTGTTTTCCCGAGGAGGCTTTTATGCGTCGTCGTATTCTTCGCTGCTCTGCTGTCTTCATCATCCTGATCATCCCGACTCTCACTGCGAGCGCACAGGCGCAGCTTTCCACCGAATTGCGCCAGAAGATCGACAAGATCGCAGCCGATACGCTGGCCAAGACCGGTGTGCCGAGCGCGTCGGTAGCCATCGTGAAGGACGGCCAGATCGCGTATGTTCACGCGTACGGGGACGCGCGACTGGAGCCGCGGACGCCTGCCACGCCACAAATGCGGTACAGCGTCGGATCGATCAGCAAACAGTTCACCGCTGCGTCCATTCTTCTTTTGCAGGAACAGGGAAAGCTATCGCTGGATGACAAAGTGGGCAAATTCATTCCCGATCTCACCCGGGCGAACGAGGTGACCATTCGCCAGTTGCTGTCCCATACGTCGGGCTATCAGGATTATTGGCCGCAGGATTACGTGATGCCCGTGATGCTGCAGCCGGTTATGGCGCAAAAGATTCTCGACCTGTGGGCGCGCAAGCCGCTGGATTTCGATCCCGGCACCAAGTGGCAGTACAGCAACACCAACTACGTGATTGCGGGAGTGATTATCGAGAAGGTGAGCGGAGAGCCGTTGTTACAGTTTCTGCAGGAAAAAGTGTTCACGCCGCTCGGCATGAGGAGCGTGGCCAACACGGATCAGCAGAAGCTAGGCGATACCGATCCCACGGCCTACATGCGGTACGGGCTGGGCCCGTTGCGTCTGGCGCCGAAGGAAGGCAAAGGGTGGCTGTTTGCCGCCGGAGAGTTGGCCATGCCAGCGGAGGATCTGGCCAAGTGGGACATTTCGATTATCGATCAGAAGCTGATGAAGCCAGCTTCCTATCGCGATTTTGAAACCGAGGTCGTGCTGAAGAACGGAGTCGGGACTCGCTACGGCCTGGGCGTGGATGTCGCGATGGAGTCGGGACACCGCACCCTGTCGCACGGCGGCGAGGTCTCCGGCTTCACGGCAGAGAACACGGTGTTCCCGGATGAGCATGCGGCGATCGTGGTGCTGACGAATCAGGATGCTGTCGGTGCTGCGGGGAATATTTCCCATGGGATCGGGCCTTTACTACTGGCCTCGGAAGATCCGGCAACACCAGAGAAACTGGCGCAGGCGCACAAGATTTTCGACGGCTTGCAACACGGTACCATTGACCGGTCACTCTTTACCGACAATGCCAACAGCTACTTCAGCGAGCAGGCGCTGAAGGACTTCGCCACCGGCCTGGGACCTCTGGGAGCGCCGCAGGAGTTCCGGGAAGTGCACCAAGGACTGCGGGGAGGAATGAAGCTGCGCGTGTACGAGATCAGGTTCCCGAGCCAGGCTCTACGGGCGTGGACTTACGAGATGCCGGACGGCAAGCTCGAGCAATATCAGATCGCGCCTGCGGAGTGAGGCCGTCTGTAAGGTGAAGAACGGGTCTTTCAGGCTATAATTGCGGCCAACTGTGGGGCTGACTTCCGGCACAAAACTCGGTCCGTATGAAATCGCATCGGCTCTGGGAGCGGGTGGCATGGGTGAGGTGTATCGTGCTCGCGACACCCGACTAGAGCGCACGGTCGCCATCAAGGTGCTGCCGCTGCATCTGTCGACGAACCCCGACCTGAGGCAGCGACTGGAGCGCGAAGCGAAGGCGATTTCGTCTCTCAATCACCCGCACATCTGCACTCTTTACGATGTCGGCTCGCAGGATGGCGTGGACTTCCTGGTAATGGAGTATCTGGAAGGGGAGACGCTGGGCCAGCGTCTGCTGAAGGGACCGCTCCCACTTGACGAGGCGGTGAAGATCGCGATCGTGCTCGCCAACGCTCTCGACAAGGCGCACAGGCAGGGGATTTTGCATCGCGACCTGAAGCCCGCGAACGTCATGCTGACGAAAAACGGGCCGAAGCTGATGGATTTCGGTCTGGCGAAAGCCGGTGCTGGGATGGGAGTCTCCAGCATGGCCAGTGGAGCTCTCACACCCTCGACACCGACCATGAGTCTGGCCGCACTCAGCTCCCCCACTACCCCGCTGACCGAGAAAGGAACCATCGTTGGAACCTTCCAGTACATGGCGCCGGAGGTTCTGCAAGGTGCGGAGGCGGATGGACGTTCAGACATTTTCAGCTTCGGCTGCATGCTGTTCGAGATGGTGACCGGGCGGCGAGCGTTTGAGGGCAAATCCCAGTTCAGCGTTCTTGGCGCCATTCTGGACAAGGAACCCGAACGTGTCAGCGCGGTGCGGCCCAATTCTCCGGCGCGGTTGGATGAGACCGTCCGGCATTGCCTGGCCAAGAACCCCGATGAGCGCTACGGCTGCATGCATGACGTTGAGATCCAGCTGAAGGCTGTGGCGAAGGCAGCTCCGCAGGAAGTCGTCGCGTCAAAAGGGTCATCCTCGAGGCCGTGGCTGGGCTGGCTGGTAGCGACGGTCGCCGTACTCATTGCACTGAGCGTTGGAGCAGCCTACGTATTTCAGGCACCGAAGCCAGCACCCGCGTTGCGTGCATCCATCTTGCCGCCGACAGGCACGGTGTTTGTGACCATGCTGCCTTCTTCGGGACCGCCAGCCTTTTCGCCCGACGGAACGCGGCTGGTTTTCAGCGCACGGGATGAAAAAGGCAGGGTGCTCTTGTATGTCCGCACTATGACCTCCATGATGGCGCAGCCACTGCCCGGAACCGAGGAGGCGGCGTATCCGTTCTGGTCTCCGGACAGCCGTGAACTTGGGTTCTTCGCTTCAGGCAAGTTGAAGAAGATTAACGCCAGCGGCGGACCACCTCAAAACCTTTGCGACGCCCCCAACGCACGTGGAGGAACCTGGAGTAAAGACGGAGTCATCGTGTTTACACCAAGCACATCGCAACCACTGTTCCGGGTATCGGCGGCAGGCGGAACCCCCGAGCTGGTTTCGAAGTTGGATCTCTCCCGAAGCGAGAATAGCCACCGCTGGCCCTCCTTCCTGCCAGACGGTAAACACTTCTTGTTCTGGGCGCGCAGTTCCCGCGGGCCTCAGGAAAACCTGGTGTGGGTGGGTGAACTGGGGTCGTTGCAGGCGAAAGTGCTCATGAAAAGCGATTCGATGGCAACGTTCGCCTCCGGTCACCTTCTGTTCCTGCGTGACCAGACGCTCATGGCGCAGCCTTTCAACCCGACCCGACTAGAAGTGACCGGGGACCCAGCGCCCATCGCAGAACACGTGGGCATGAACGGAGCCACAGCTCGCCCGTTATTCTCGGTGTCGGAGAACGGGTCGCTGGTGTACCAAGCCGGAGAAACATCGGGGGGCTGGAACCTTTTGTGGTGGAGCAAGGACGGAACGCAGACCGGTTCCATTGCCCGGCCGGATCGCTATATCCTGCCACGCCTCTCGCCCGATGGTACTCGCCTTGCGGTCATGATTTTCACCGGCGCTCAGGGATCTGGAGACATATGGGTCTCCGATCTGGTGCGCGGAACCAGCACGCGCCTGACCTTCGGCCCTGCCAACCAGAGCGCCCCGATATGGACACCCGACGGGAAGACGATCTTCTACTCCTCCAGCGCAAAGGGCTTGCCCCATATCTACGCAAAGTCCACCGATGGCAGCGGTCCCGAGAGGGTGGTGCTGGAGACCAATGATGCGGTCGAAATCCCTGGGAGCTTTTCGCCGGACGGACGTTACCTGGCCTACGAAAGACATCTTCCCAAGAGCGAGCCCAGTTACCATCTTTGGGTGCTTCCCTTGTTTGGCGATAGCAAGCCGTTTCCCATTGTGCAGACAGCGTTTGAAGAAAGGGAACCCGCGGTATCGCCGGACGGAAAATGGATGGCGTACCAGAATAATGAGTCCGGACGGAGGGAGGTTTACATCACGGCTTTTCCGGGTGGAGGCGCGAAGTGGCAGGTCTCCACCAATGGCGGAACAGCGCCGAAATGGCGCAGAGACGGCAAGGAACTATTCTTCCTGGACGCTGCCGATAACATCGTCGCGGTGGATGTGAATGCTTCCGGCAATGCAGTTCGCCTGGGCGCTCCCCATGCCTTGTTTCAGGCGGTTGGGATTCAGCGCGAGTATGGACCCTTCGATTTGACCGGGGATGGAAAGAAGTTCCTCCTCAATAGCGGCAACCTGAAAGAAGGCAGCGACCCCCTGACGTTGGTGCTGAACTGGCCCGCGGAGCTGAACAAGTAAGGGCGATTCACCGCCAAAACCAGAAATGAAGGCGAGCGTTACGGATGAAGTGAGTCATCCGGCAGGGCTGTGGTCTTCAACAGCTTGGTCTTGAGTTCGAATTTCTGGTGGGGAGCCAGGTCGACCTCGGTCTCAAAGGTTTGGTAGCCGGGGAGTTTGATCGTGATCTTCCGTTTGCCCGGTGCAACCAGCATGCTCTTCCCTACTCCACCTAGCTCGCCCGCGTGGCCGGCGAAAAGGCCATCGACAAAAACCGCAGCGCGGTCGGGATCGACAGAGAACTTAATCTCCGCGGTCACTGCTGGCATTTGGAATCGAGGATCCTTCTCCATCTTGACCTGGATAACATATTTCTCGCCCGGTTGCAGCGCGACCTTTTGCATGAAATCCTGATAACCGTCCTGGCGTACGACGATGTCGTGCTGGCCAGGCAAAAGCAGGACCTTTTTCGATCCCTTAAGTTCCTTCACATAGCCCAGGTATTGGCCGTCGACCCAAACGCCAGAAGTTTTTTCAACTTTTGTCGCACCCTCAAACACGATCTCGCCGAGCACCTGGTTGTCGCCGTACAGCAGAGTTCCGGTGAGAACGAAGACCACGCATAGAATGAAGTTCAGGAGCTTTGCAGGAAATCTCGGGATGGTGATCAAGGGGGGTACTTCCTATCTCTTCGGCCAACGTTATTTTACTGGATTATGCAGTCGGATGCCCGGGAGATACTGAGAGGTTGCAGCCACTCTGCTGGCGATCGCAGGCCGACGGTGGGATTACCCCGGTAACCGCAAATCGGCGAAGTGGCATTGTTCCATCGCGGTTTGGGCTGCAAGCTAGAGAGAAGGAGTTTGCGGGTCCGGAAAGACCTGCGACAAGGCTCGTCTCGGAGGAACTATGCTGCAGTCCAGCCCACCTTCATTTAAGACAAAGCTTGTGGGCAAGACGGTGCTTGTGAAGCTGTCGTTATTTAGCCGCGCCTTTTCTGGCACGGTCACGGCGGCGGATGAAACTGGTTTCTGCTTCCTCAGCGAAACCATGAGCGGAGCTCTGCGGGAACTTACCGGCAGCGCCATGGCCAACATGGATTCGCCCAGCATGTACCTCACTTTCGCTAACTTGGAATGGCTGATATTCTCCGATTCAAAGGCAGCGGGCGCTTCGGTGTAACAGGTCTGCGCCGCAACAAAAAAGGCGACCGCAGAACGGCCGCCAATTTCGTCGCTGATTGAGCGTCTGCTAATTCTTCATCTTCTTCTTTTCCGCCGCCATTTCGACGCTGCTGGTTTTCACCGGACCGTTACGATCAACTAATCTGGCAAAATCCTGCGACTTGAACGGATATTCGCGAGCTGACTCTTGCCCAGTTGTGCTTAGGGTGATGTCAACTCGGCGGTTGTAGGCCAATACGATGGTCTGTATTTTCCGCAGAGCCTTTTGCCGGTCTTCTTCGCTCAGGCTGGCATCCTGCGCCACCTGTTGCTTGACTTGATCGACGCTGAGGTTCTGCTCTTTGCCGAACGCTCGAGTGTCAATGTTGCCTTCGGGAATTCCCTGCTCCACCAGGAACCGCTTAGCCAATGCGGCGCGGCGCTCGGAGAGAGGTTGGTTGTAAGCCTGCGGTCCACGCTTGTCGGCGTGTCCGGAAAGAACCAGGCGAGCATCCGGCTTGACCGCAAGATATTGCTTGAAAGCATCAGCAATCGACTTGAGAGTGTCTTTTTCGCTCTCGAGGAGAGCAGCTTCGGACTTGATCGATCTCGGCCGATCGGTCGGGAAATAAACGCTGCGCATCGAGAGTTTGATCTCGGGTTGCTCAATCGAGCCCACAATGTGCAGAGTAGCGGTTTTCGTGTCTGTTCCCCCGCAACCGTTGGAAGCGGTGAGCGTGTAGGTTACGGTTTCATCGACGTTGCCGGGATCGGTCTTGTGGGGAGCGATCTGCAAATTCCTGGTGCCGCTGGGACTGACCGTGCCCAGTGGGTCGATCGACACCGTAGACGCATTTGCAGCTGTCCAGTTCAACGCGGTGCTGTCATCGACGACGACCTTATCCCCGACGCGCTTATAGTGGACCTCCGTCGGTGAAAGCCCCAGGTTAGCCTGGATGGCATTATTCACGTTGACGGTCGCGGTGGAAGTCGCAGTGCCGCCTGGCCCAGTCGCGGTCAGGTTATAGGTTGTGGTCTGGGTAGGCTGGATGGCTTGTTGGCCGGAATTCGCAACCGGCCCGACCGGGGTGATCTCAACCTTGGGTGCGTCGGAGGAGGTCCAATTGAGTTGCGAGGAATCTCCGCAGTTGAGTTGAGCGGTCGTTGCCGATAATTGCGCGGTCGGCTTAGCAACGGCGACGGTCGCACTCGCCGTACCGACGGTGAAGCGTGGTATGGAGCTCAGTTTTTCTCCACGGGACCAGGGGACGGTCCGGCGGACTCCCTTCGGGATATCGATGACCACACGCTGGTTAGCAGGGACAGTAACCGGGCCCGACCAGACCTCCTTGTCACCTCCTAAAACCGAAACCTGGTAGGTGCCAGGTGGGACAACCAGCTCTTGATGCCACCACCAGTCATGGTTGAACTCGTCACCGTGACCGACGAAGTAGTCGGGCGTCTTCCCGTTGAGCAGAATCGCATTCCGGTCAGCTCCCTCAATCGTCATGGCGCCGAAGGGCCCTGAGACCGTTCCGGCAACCGGCGCCAGAGTGACGTCGAGGTTGGTGGTCTTGCCGGCAGTGATTGTTACGGTCCGGGTTTGCGCGGTATAGCCGTAGTTGGCCAGTTCAATCTTGTGGTCGCCAGCGCTGAGAGTCAGGGTGTGGTACTTGCTGGCTTCGCTGATGGCGCGGTCGTCCGCAAAGATGTAGGCCTGCTTGGGTGTGACGTGAATGGCGAGTTTGCCGTCCTGCGCAAGGGTTAAGATTCCACTGGCAAGGACGAGCAGAACGACAGAGACGAAGAAACGAGATATCTGGATCTGAACTTTCATAGCGATCTCCTTATTCCAGGGCCTGGGACTGGGTGCGATTCAACCCAAGAGGATATTGATCCGGCTCCTCTCGACGAACGGCGCATCCATTCATACTTGTGTTTTTGCTAGTGCTTGTCGCGGCAGAAGGTCCTGGCTGCTTCCGAGGACACAAAGAAGTATAGCGCAAAAACAGCGTAAGTGATGCATCATCGCAGGCCGGACTAGGGCCGAAAGTCTCGCCAAACGCTGTTTTTGAGGGAAGAATAGGGAGACTCTTGTTCGGTCCATGCCGAAGCAACCGTCGGAATCTGCGAGGCTGAGAGTTGTCTTCGGGACGCCCGCTTGCCGTCTCCATTGCTTCCGGTTGCCCGCCACTCGGGCAAAATCGGTCAAGGCGCTGAGGTTCGCCTGCAACGGTATAATCGACAGCGCCATGGGGAGATAATCCTGGCCTGAATCCCCTTCTCCTGGAACTTACGAAGCGGCACGTGCTGATTTATGGGTTAATCGGTGGAATCCTGATCACCGTGCTGAAGTGGACTGAGTATCGGTTCCTGGTAATCGAACATTCAATCGAAATCTACGGTGGACTGATCGCGGCGACCTTCGCCGTGCTTGGTATCTGGCTCGGCGTCAAGCTGACAGGAAGACGGCAAAAGGTGGTTGTGAAGGAAGTGCCTGTCCTGGCCGGGGAACGGTTCGTCCCGAACGAGAGAAAACAAGAGGACCTGGGCATCACGTGCCGCGAGCTTGAGGTCCTTGAACTGATAGCTCAAGGCATGAGCAACCGCGAGATCGCCGAGAAGCTTTATGTGAGCGAGAACACGGTGAAGACCCATTCCAGCCGTGTTTTCGACAAATTA
>Ga0187817_10001124_pt1 | contig 12688 bp, 8 predicted proteins | sample NC_wetland_sal_i_17_FD_132431 | JGI IMG/M metagenome (GOLD analysis project Ga0187817, IMG submission 132431) | Wetland sediment microbial communities from Neuse River Estuary, North Carolina, USA - SO4_2 | ecosystem: Environmental > Aquatic > Freshwater > Wetlands > Sediment | place: USA: North...
CGAATTTGGCGGCAAGCATCGGCAGGTCACCCAGCGAGTCCAGGTTGCGACTTTCTCCGTTGTAGAAGGCCTCATTGGGCACAGGCGCCTGGAAATGCGAGTGCTCAATGGTGAGCGTGTCACGCCAGACGGCGGGAACGTTCTCCACCGTGTGGGCGGCATAAATCAATCCGTAATCGGCAGCAAAAGGGCGGAACATCACGATGGACTGATGTGCAGAAGTATAAGTAATGAAACGCGACGGGTCGAGGCGATGCGCCGTACGCATCATTTCGTCGATGTAAGGCTTCAGGTGCTCGGGGTCGTTGACTACATCGCCAAAAGCCTCATTGGCCATGTTCCACCAGATCAGCGCGGGATGGTTGCGATCCCGCACGATCAGTCGCGAGAGTTTCTGGAGGAAAACTTGCCGCTCGAAAGCTTCGGCGGGCGACTGCGGCTCAGGCTGACGGTCGCGGGGAGCGCCGCCCGGCTCTTCGTAAATCATCAACCCCAGGCGGTCCGCAGCCTCCAGCAGCGCAGGGGTGCAGGCAGTGCGATGGCAGGACAAGGTGTTTAAGCCCAGCGCCTTGGCGGCCTGCACCTCCTTCTTTGCCAACTCCGGCGTGGGGTAAGAAACGGTATAAGGGTAGAAGCCGAAATTAATGCTACTGCGAATCACGATGCGACGGGCATTCAGGAAGAGGCGGCCGTTTTTCTCCGTGAAAAAGCGCAGGCCGAACGAAGTCTCCACCCGGTCACGATCCCCGCCGACAACGAGGCGGGTGACCAGCCGGTAGATACGCGGTGTGTCAGGCGACCAGGGCTCGGGGTGAGGGATATTCAAGGAAGTCTCAAGCGATTGGCGGCCACCAGCTGATACTTGACCCGCCGCTTTTCCCGTAGCCACCGGCTTGCCGCCCGCCGGCGCAAAGACCTCGAAGTCCAAGGCCGCGCTACGAGCCGAGGCGCCCGCATTCGCGACCGTCGTGGTGACGCGGAGCGCTTCGAGATCCTGGAGCGGCGCGGCAAAGACATCCTGAATGTAAGCCCGCGGGGTAATCAGCAGATCAACACCCTGCCAAATTCCTCCGAAGTCGTGGCTGTCAGGCAGTTGGACATCGCCCCATGGGATAGGATTGAAATCGGCCCAGGAATTTCCGCCACCCGGATTGGTAACGCGAACTGCCAGGAGGTTATCCTCTCCGTAATGCACCACCGGTGTGATATCCACCACAAAGGGCGTAAAACCTTCCAAGCTGTAGCCCACGAGGTGGCGGTTCAGGTAAACCTCGGCGCGCAGTCGCACGGCCGCAAACCTGAGCTGTATCAGCTTCCCCTTGGCGCTGCGGGGAATCGGGACGGAGCGCCAGTACCAGCCCACCCCATGATGACGCGGATAAGCTTCGTCCCACGTAGCCGGGACCCGGAAGGGCGTTCCCTTTTTCAGCATTCCATCCCAGCCAACAGAGGGTGGATAAATCGGGACTTCTCTCAGGTCCTGCGGATTCAGCACAAGTTTTTCCGACTGCCATGCGGCTTTCTCATCGAACCACAGATTCCACGTCCCGTTCAAAGACTCGCTGCGAGGGAGTTTGTCCGTAGGATACGCGAAGCTTGGAGAGAACCATACTCCAACGAGCAGAAAACAGAAGTATTTAGCAAGACGGTAGGGCATATTGAGATTACACCTCAGGGGTAGCGCCGCACTATCATATAGGGCTGAATCAGAGTGAGAGTGTCCTCCCGCGACCGCGGGATCGGAATGAGACTGCCCGTTGATTCTTTCACGCCTTCTCCAGGAAACGAAGACACGGAGCAGAACCTGCGCGGCAGAACCACGTCACAGGAACTTGTTCTACAGGGGATGCGTCACGGAGGATAGTTCTCACAGTCTTCTTTGGGCGGCAGCATACGCCGCCCGCCCCTGCCCGCCCCGACTGCGGGGCAGGCAGGAATGCGGGAGGAGTTGTAGTTTCAGAACATGAATTTCAATCCGATTTGGATTTCTCGAGGATCGCGAGTCGAATTGGGTTCACCAAACCCAGCCGTTCCGTAGGTAGCCAAGTAGCTGTTGAATTGAGTGTGGTTGAAAAGGTTAAAGAACTCCACGCGGAATTGTAGCGTCCCCCCTTCGGATTTTCCTGGCAGCGGTATTTTAGTGAAGTTCTTAAAGAGAGAAACATCGAAGTTGTTGATGCCGGCCCCATACACAGCGTCACGGGCGCCGTTCCCAAATTGGCCCGTCGGTATCGGCGCAAAAGCGCTGATATTGAACCACTCCTGGGGAGTGTGAATTCCTGAGCCTGCGTTGGGATTGCCGATGATGTTGGCGCGATAGTTGCCGCCCCCGACCTCGGCCGGGTCTCCGGGGAACCCTACGGTGAAGGGGGCACCGGATTGGAACGTAGTGATACCGGAGAGCTGCCAACCGCCAATCGCCGCTCGCGTCAGCCCCGTGGCCGACCTTCCCATGGGTAGGCTGTAGACGTAATTCATGATGAGTATTTGCGGCAAGTTAAAACCACAGTTTCCGTACTCTGAACCGATGTTGTACGCGTTCTGGATGAAACCCGGCACGTCTCCATCCGAGTAGTCGAGGCAATGGGACCAGGTATAGGCCAATCCGGCGGTCAAACCGTGCCACTGCGTGGTGCGGAGGCTGACTTGGAGCGAGTTGTAGTTGGAGGAGACAGAATTTTCGTACCAGCCGATTTGTGCCCATCCGAGATAAGGCACGTGGTTGTTAATAGATCCACTGGGGACGGGTTGCAGCGGCTGATTGATATTCCTGTTGTCCTGTAAGTGGGTGCCACTCGTCCCGACGTAGGAGACGGAAAGCAAAATCGAAGGATTGATCTGGCGCTGTATCCCCAGGTTCCATTGTTCTGAATACGGCTCCAGGTAATGAGGATCGTAGGCCTGCACATTACCAGGGAATATGGTGCCGGGCACAATGCCAGGATTCGTGAGTGAAGTGTTGAAGATCAAAGGCGTATTCGAGAAAGGTGGATTGGGAGCAACGTTGTAAATATCGTTGCCCTGAATGCGCTCGTAGAACAGCCCGTAGCCACCCCGGACGACGGTCTTCCCATCGCTAAATGGCTGCCAGGCAAAACCGATGCGCGGCTCGAACAGTTTCCAGTGGTTACCCACGAGACCGCGAGGTATGCCGTTCTTGCCGGCGAGGGCCATGCCATTTAGCAGGTTGCCAGTCCCTGGAACGATGCTCCCGTCCGGGTTCAATTGTGGCGCGTCGGCCGGGTCGTAGAGCGAGGGGCGGAACGACGACACATTATTGTGAATTTCATAGGCGTGAGGCATTCCCTCCCATCGCAAGCCGTAAGTGAGGGTTAAGCCCTTGCGGACCTTCCAGGAGTCACCAAACCAGAGGCCGACGTTGTTGACCAGATAAGCCGGCATGGTTTGCACCTGGAGTTCGTTATATGAGTACGCCTGGCCCAGCATGAAATCCGCGTACTCGTTCCCCGAAGTGGAGAGGATCTGTCCGCCCGGCCCCAGATAGTTGCCGGCCGTCGCATTGCCGTTAAACGTAAAGTCCCCTTGCGTGTCTCCAAATAATTCCTGTTCCTTGAAAAAGCGCATATATTCGCCGCCGAAGGTGAAGGTGTGATTCCCGGTCGTCTTCGTCAATTGATCGTGATAGGTCCAGGTGTTGGAGACATTGGTCCACGGCCAACTCGCAGGGTCGTAGGTGACGCCTAGGGCTGGGCCGGAGAGGCCGATGGTAGGAATTCGATTGTCCGTGTTCGTTCCCGGGTAGAGGGACTGGATCGTCAGTCCTGAGGGCTGACTGAAAGTGCCAGTCGGCTCAAGGGTCAATGGCTGCCGTTGATAGGCGACCATGAATTCGTTCAACAAAGTGGGATTGATGGTTCGCGCGATTTTGAGAACCACCGACTGAGGTGCGTTTAAGAAGTCAGTCCCCACCGTGGGGTATGTATCGCTACTCCACAGCGACGTCGGGAATGTCTGATTGACGCCGTCGCGGATGTAGTGGACCATCAGCGACGTCTTATCGGAGAAATTGTGATCGATTCTCACGATCTCTTCATTCACGTCGGTGGGTACGCTCGGAATACCGGTGAAGAGAACGCCGCCCGGACTGTTGGGCGCGTTAAAGATAAGGTTGGGCGCACCCAGAATTTGGGCATTTGAATTGAGCATCGTTGTTGGGATTTGGTTGCCGGAGAAAGGCGTGTAACCCGTTGTTCCATTTGGCAAGGTAACCGGTTTGGTATGGTCGAGAATGGGGCTCTGATAGCTCGAGAAATTCCCCTGCGTCCAGGCAGGAGGTACGCCGGGGGCGACGATCGTTTGCGCCTGAACGAGCTTTCTCCAATCGCCTTCGTAGAAGAAGAATGTCTTCTTCTCGTGGCCGGGAATAGGTATGGGGCCTCCCACATTGAAGCCAAAGTTATTGAAATCCAATTTGGGCTTCGACGAACTGGAGGCGTTGGCGAAAAAGGTGGATGCATCCAGGTCCGTATTCCGGACAAATTCAAAAGCCTCGCCGTGGAATTGACTGGTTCCGCCCTTGATTTCCATCTGCACGTGACCCGCCGTGCCAAAGCCTGAGTCCGACTGTGTGTTGCCGGTTTCAACCTTGAATTCCTGGATGGCGTCCTGGTCAGGTATGATGGTGATGCATCCGCCGCAGCCTCGGTCGTAGTTTTCTTGCCCGTCCACGTACCAGATATTGTGATCGGGCTGCTCGCCGTTAAATGCGATACCGGCGTTGGCCGTAACACCCACCGGAGTGTTGAAACTGGGAAGTTGCGACGCCGCCCCAGGAACCAGTGTGGCGAGTTGAATGAAATTCCGGCCGTTGATATCGATCTGGGCGACCTCCTGGCCCGAGATCGTCTGGCTTTGCGTGGCCGATTCGGTTTGAAGATGGACCACCGGAGCGGAGACGGTTACCTCCTGATTGATTGCCCCTAGCTGGAGAGTCAAATCGATGCGGACAACCGTCCGTGCATCCAAAATGATGTCAGATTGCACCACCGTTTTAAAACCTTGAGCCTTCGCCTCGATAGAATACCTTGACGCGAGGAGAGCGGGAATGGCGTAGTTCCCCTCCGCGTTGGTCACGGTATTCCTGACTACGGCTGAGGTTTCCATATTCGTGACAGTGATGCTAACCCCTGGCACTGCTGCTCCTGAAGGGTCAGTCACAGTTCCGACTATGGAGCCGAAATCTTGCGCTTTCAGGGCCGAGTTCAGCATGAGGCAATAAGCGGCCATAAATAGGAATAGGCAAGGGGCACAGCGTTGAAAGGGCGTGCCCCGCCAGCCTTGTCTCTTTTCCATATCTGCTCCTCCTTGTTATCGACCCAACGACCCGACGCAGTATAGAGGGCGCTCGCAGTATTCAATGCCTTCAGAACATTAAGCACATTCAGAGCATTATCAGTGGGGCATGCTACGCTCCGCTTACTGATGTGTCAAGACACTAAATTGCGACACGGCAAGGTCGTTTTGCGTCACTTCTCCTGCGCCGACACTCAGGCACCCTGCCGTGATTTCAGGAACATGCAGCGCCTAACTTGACAACTTCCCACGCCTTGCGCCATATTTGCGGCATCCCGGACCGGGCGCGTTACGGCCGGTAATTAGGTTTGCGGGATGTCCGCTTGAAGCTACCTGGTGTACCCAAAGTCGCTTCCTTGCTCGAAACCTCAAGCGAGTATGGACGGGGGTTGTTAAGGGGTATCGTGCGCTATTCTCGCTTGCATGGGCCCTGGTCTCTCTACATCGCACCTGGACATTACGAACAGGAACTCCCCAAGGCGAAGTCCTGGGGTGGCACCGGAATCATTGCTCGAATCTCCTCACCTGACCTCGCACGAGCCATCCAAGCGACGGGCCTCCCCGCCGTAGTCTTGGAAGCTTGCTTCGACGAATCGGCGACGGTCAGCCCTGGGCAAGGATTCTGCGAGGTTCGCACCGATTCGCCTTCGATCGCCCGCGTGGCTGCAGATCACCTCTTAGAACGCGGATACCGAGATTTCGTCTTTTGTGGCATGGAGAATTGCCCATGGTCAGTGGCAAGGGAGAATACCTTTTCCAGATATGTAGCGGACAGGGGATTTCGCTGCCAGAGCTATCGAACGAAGCTTCGCAACTGGATGGATCATGCCAATTGGGTCCGGGCGTGGGAACAGGAGCAACCGCGTTTGTCGGCTTGGCTGGGGACACTCTCTCCCCCCGTGGGCGTAATGGTTTGCAACGACATTTGTGGACGCTTTGTCCTCCAAGCATGTACGGAAGCCGGCGTGCGCGTGCCTAGAGATGTCGGCGTCGTAGGTGTCGATAATGATGAACTGCTTTGCGAGTTGTGTGACCCCCCTCTTTCGAGCGTAGCACTGGACCTTGACCGAGCAGGTTACGAAGCAGCTCAACTACTCGATGGGTTGATGTCCGGCCAGATCAAGGGTAGGCACCTAGTGATGGTAAAGCCTCTGGGAGTTGTGACTCGGCGTTCGAGCGACGCCATTTTGCAAGAGGACGTGGTGGTTGCCGACGCCCTACGCTTTATTATGGATCACACGAGACAAGCCATTCGGGTGCCCGATCTCGTCGCGGAGATCGGTGTGTCGCGGCGAAGTCTGGAGCGCCGGTTCCTTCGTGCCATGGGTCATTCAATCCTGGGCGAGATTACCCGCTGCCGTTTGGAGCGTGCCCAGCAATTGCTCCGCGAAACGAATCTGCCTGTCTACCGGGTGGCGGCTGAGTCTGGCTTCGGCAGTGTCAAAGCTTTTAGCCGCGCCTTCCACCTCGCGGAATCTTGTTCGCCGGCAACCTTTCGCCTATACTCAAGCAAAGCGGCTGCGGCCGAGCCCTCTGCCAAGTTGAGGCGCTAACGGGCGATTGAGCGTGAGGAACCAAATTAATCTCCTGGCGCTTCTCCTGCTGCCCGGAATGCTTCTTGCGACTCAGTCCGGCGAATCTCTGAGGCATGCTCAGGAACTCGAGTCCCAAGGACATTACCAAGAGGCGGCCCATTTGTACGAAGAGTTGGCCCGAGAAACACCGGACTCGGTTGAGATTCTTAACCACCTCGGTGTAGTAAAGGCCCGCTTAGGCAAATATGGGGAGGCAATTGCCGCCTATCAGAAAGCCTTAAAGCTCCAGCCGGACTCTGCCCCTTTGTTGGCGAACTTAGGATTGGCCCATTTCAAAAGCGGGGACTTTGCCGGCGCGGTTCCGCCCCTTGCACATGCGCTCCGTTTGGAGCCGCAGAACTCTCAAGTCCGCACCCTGTTGGCGATGTCCTACTTTGGCGCGGGGGATTATACCCGTGCCAGCAGAGAGCTTGAAAAGCTGGTCCCCTCGGACCGTCCTAACCCAACGCTGGAGTACGTTCTTGCGGAAAGTTACCTTTGGAGTGGACAGTACGATAAAGTGCTCCGTACATTCGACAGCATGCTCAGGCACGCTCCGGATTCAGCCGCCACGCATATGTTGATGGGGCAAGCCTACGATGGACTGGACCGCTTCGCCCAAGCGATAGAAGAATTCCGTCGCGCTGCCGAGCTCGACCCCAGGCAACCCAATGTCCATTTCGGCCTCGGCTACCTCTACTGGAAACAAAGGAGATTTGACGAGGCGGGGCAGGAATTCCGCGCCGAACTCCGCAACGACCCTGCCCATGCGCAGGCGATGGCGTACCTCGGAGATGTGCTCGTCCGGCACAAGGATTACGAAGCGGCTCTGCCTCTCCTGCTGCAAGCGTTGAAGATCAGTCCGAAGGTGCGCGTCGCTTACTTGAATCTCGGCATCATCTACACGGCCCAAAAGAGGTTTGGCGAAGCCGTCTCGAATCTGAAGCAAGCTATCCGGCTCGATCCTGCCCAAGCGGACGCTCACCTGCGGCTGGCGATGGCCTATCAAGCGATGGGTCATGTGCAGGAGGCGGAGGCTGAACGTAAAGAGGTTGCACGCCTCCAGGAGAAGACACGCAACGAACTCTTGCAAAAGATTTCCGGTCCGCCCCCTGTCCCCGCACTCGAATAGAATTCTTCCCGGCCGCGCACCCCAGCCTTATGAATTTCCGGCCACCTGTCAGACCCCGGCGAAGTTGATGCTCGAGGAATCCCAGGGCGGGGCGGAGTGGATGGCGGGCAGCACCTCTCCCGGCTCGTTCACGACCGACCACATCGATTTGTGGCGGGGGTCCATGAAGCGCTCGGAAATGCATCGCTCGAGCGCCAGGAGCAGATGATCGAAGTACGACCGGGTGTTCAGAACAACGATAGGGCCGAGGAAGAGGGCAAGCCGCTTGAGGGAAACGGCCTCCAGAAGCTCGTCTAAAGTTCCTGAGCCGCCCGGCAAGGCGACCACCGCATTCGCACCCTGGATCATGAGGCGCTTGCGCTCGTGCATGTCGCGCACCACGCGCAATTCACTAAGGCCTTTGTGCCCCCACTCGAGCTCTTTCATGAAGCCGGGGATGATGCCGATGACTTTGCCGCCTTGACTCAGCGCCCCCTCCGCGAGAGCGCCCATTAACCCCACTGCCCCACCCCCGTAAATGATGGTTGCGCCGTTTCTCGCCAGCTCACGCCCCAAGTGCTCCGCCGCTTCCACATAGACGGAATCACATTGGCGGCTTGAACCGCAGTAGACGCAAACTCGAAAGTTCGACATCACTCTCTCTGCTTGACGAAGGAAGGAACCCCTCACCCGGCCCGCGCCCGCTGGTGAAAAGGCCGGTCGCGGGCCACCCTCTCCCCAAGGGAGAGGGCTATTCTTCCGACTCACACCTTCAGGAAAATCTTCTGGCGATAGAGAAACCACAGAAACAGCCAGCCGACTGCCAAAACGCAGAGGTCAAAGACCACAGGCTTATAAGGCCCGAGGTAGTTGATAAATCCCCGGACAAAGATATTTGCGACAGTTCCAAAATCAAACTGGCTGCGAAGCACGTAGATGGTAATGGGGTTCAGGCCAATAACGGCGAAAAAGAAAGCCCAGCGCCGGTAGCCGCGAACATCGATGATCCAGTAGAAGAGAGCGAGCAGGAGCAGACTCCATCCGCCCGCGAAAAGAACGAACGAGCTCGACCAGATGTTCTTTATGATGGGAAACCAATGACCCCAGGTCCATCCCAGGAGCAGACTGACAACCCCCGCCAGCGCCAGCCCGAGCGCCTTTCGCCCCGGAGGCCGGTTGGTGCGCAACCAATGCCCGGCCAAGGCGCCCATTAAGCAAGTTGAGACAGCAGGAATCGTAGAGAGGAGTCCTTCGTTGTCACCGAAGATGTAGCAACAGAAAGGCCGCGGCAGAACGTGCTGGTCGACAAACGCGGAGAGGTTACCGGCGGGAGTCAGGACCCCGGCGCCGATGCCCGGGACAGGCACCAGCCTCATCACCAGCCAGTAAACTACCAGCAGCCCGCCCGCCACCGCCGCCTGGCCACGCACGCCAGCATTCATCATCACCAGCGCCGCGATGAAATAGCACACCGCGATACGTTGAAGAACCCCGGGGATGCGAAGCTCGTGGAACCTGAAGTTCAGCAGGCCATTGTAAATAAGCCCCAGCAAGAACAGCAGGAGCAACCGGCGGACCAGATGCCCATAGATCTGAGCCCGGTTCGCCCCGGCTTCAAGACGCCTCGTAATAGAAAATGGGAGCACCACGCCGACGATAAAAAGGAAGAGGGGGAAGATCAAATCATAGAAACGGAAGCCCGCCCATGGCACGTGCTCAAATTGTGTATTGAGAGTGCTCATCAAAGGAGTGTGGATCACTCTATAGAGACTATGAATCACTTCCTCGCCGCCGGTGATCCAAAGCATGTCGAAGCCGCGCAGTGCGTCGATGGACGCGATGCGGCCGGAAACGGGCGACTGCGTAGTCCTTGCGTCTGCCATGATCCTCCGTGTGCCCTGGAATGCGGATTAGAAGATTCGCCTGGGCAAGGACGAGATTATGACTGAATACTCAGGAATATGGAAGAGGTGTTAAGCACGGCGGATTTGTTCTAAGGAATGGTCACAGAAGTGCGTTCGAGTTCTCGCCGTCGGGACCGCTGCCCCCATGCATTCAGTCCGTCGGGCGGAGGGACTGACCTTGCATAAGGCAGAGCCCGGCTCGACGGGCAAGGGCTACTCCAGAGTTTGGCGCTACTTGGCGGTGACTCCTAATTCCGACTATGGCCGGCGCATGTGTTTTCGGTCATGCGCAGGTAGTCGAAGACTAAGCGCACGTGGCGCGTGAGTTGGCGCATTTTCTGCGGCACACTCTCTCCTCCTTTCGACTTGATTACCCCGATGGCGAAGCGGCGGAGCCGGGTCATGTTCTCGGGGCCGTAACCGGTACGGATGCGGCTGCGGTCTTCATCAAAGGTCCAATCCAGAATGTAGTGGCAACTGTTCTCGATCACCCAGTGGCCACGGTTGACTTTGAGAACACGTTGCGGGTCGGCTTGTTGGGGAGGGCGACTAGTGATGCCGTAGGCGATCTGCGAGGAGGCCTCGCCGGTCTTTTTCTCGATTGTCTGACGCTCCACCACGAAGGCCTGGCCCACGTGGGGGAAGCGGAGATAGTCGTTGAGCTCGGTGGTGGTCCAGATCTTGCGCGTTTCAATCCGTCCGTGGTCCGGCGGCGTGTGCTCCACGTAATCGGGCGGTCGCTTCCCCCGATCCTGAAAGTACAACTCCAAATCTTCGAGCGTGCCCGCTTGGTTCGCTTTCACGGTGAAATGGTAATGAGCCCGGCGCTGGACCAGATAGTCGGCCAGCGCGCGCTGGGTCAGCAAGGCGTCGGCCGTCACATCCTTGCCCTCGATGTCGATGGCTTCCAACAGCGGGATGGCCATCTTGATCTCGTTCGTGTGTTTGACTTCTTCCCGGTCTTTATCCTTTACGGGCAAAGTGCCGACTTTTTTTGGGTGTAGCAGGTCTTGCTCTGATGACCGACCACGCTCATGATATGCGTTTGCTGGCCGTCCTCATCCAGGGCATTGCACATGGTCTTGCCGTCGATGGCCAGACTTTCATCTTCCCGGGCATAGCGTTCGTTCCAGCGGCGCAGGGCGCGGTCCAGATGCGCCGGCGGGACGCGGATCAGCACATCGCGGATGACGAATTCACTGGGCACCTCATAGCGTCCCTTTCGCCAACGGCAGCCGAATCGCCGCCGGGCTTTTGGGCCCAGGCTCTTCGCCCAATCCGCCATCGCCGTGTAGCCCCGCATGCCGCAGAGCGCGGCCCCGGCAGCGATGCCCAGTACCGTCGACAAACGATGTCGCTTGCCTTGGGCACGGCGGGGATCGGGAATCTCGGCAAAGAACCAGGGCAGGGATTGCATCTGAGCGGCGGTAAGCATGATTTTCGACTCTCCTAGGCGATAAGGGGGAGGGAGCGTAGCCGAGCACAACAACTCCCGGGCCTCGGCTCGCAGGGGTTTCAGGAAGACCATCTTGGGAGATTCTGGGCTCGCGCTATAGCCCAGGCGGGTGCGGCGAAACCCTCGCGTGTTGCCCACATACGCCCAGTTCGCCGCTCGATAAACCGTTCCCCGAAAACGCTCGGGGTCGACAAAGGTCTCCAGCAACACTACTCCGTGTCCGAAGGTTTCTTCCCAATCGCGCCCCACCCGCCTTTGGCACAAAGCCAGAACCCGCGACCCCAGGTTGGGCGCGTGCCACTCGGGCAGAATGAGAAACCGGCTGTTGTTCGCTACCAGCTTCAAGCGGCGGTAGCGCTGGCGGAAGTTCCAGCCGATCCAGTGATCGCGCGCCGCACACTTGAGGGCGGAAGCCGAGAAGCTGATCAGCGCCACCCAGGCCTCACCCCAGCTCGCCACGTACCACAGGGTCTCGCCGATCTTCGGCAAAGCACCCAGGTAGTGGTGCTGTCGCAGCAGTTCTTGGTAACGGGGCTCCTCACAGGCACGAACCGGCCGGACAACGATCTCGCGCAGGTCCAACGCAGTATCCCCCCGGGAAGTACGCCAGACACGCTCGGCGTACTCTACTGGGGAGGATACACGGTCGCGAGGGCGTTGTCCAGAACAAGTTGTAAGAGCTTAAGGCTTATGGCACTTCGAGGCCGGAACAGAATCACCCTGGCCCTAGCCGGACGGACGCCAGGCAGGTTGAATGCCTCGCCCTTCTTGGCGGCTCGGGAAACAATGTGTGGTGAGGTCGGGGCGAATCACAATGCTGTGGGTCTCGAAGAGAATCGCCGGCGAAAAATCACCTTCCCACAAGGAATACAGATCCAGGATCAGTCCACATCGCTGAGAGTCGGACCAAAGGAAAGGAAGACGGACGGTGAATCCGAGGCGCTTCGCCTTTGCGCGCAGTAGCCATCGAAGTGGCCGCGTGGTTGCCTTTTCACCTTCGGACGAACTCCGAATGACACCAGCGCCAACGATTGCGCGGCGGTAAGAGTAGGAAGCGGTCGCTCAACCACACCACCCGGACTCATGACGGTTTCGGCGTCGAAGGCGGCTCCGGCCGGCGCGACGGGCCGAGACATAGTTCACATTTGCTCCCTACTCGCTCCAAGGCAGGTCAGCGAGCTGCGGGAACGGGACCGAAAGGTCCAATAAAACCGGGGGGCTGCGTTGAAGGAGGTGGCCAACCGTGTCGCTACTGGCCCCTTGGTCAGTGCCAAGAGGTCACTCGGGGCTCAAAAGCGCCGTAATCCATTGCAGGCAAGGGAGATAAGTC
>Ga0187817_10001125_pt1 | contig 12687 bp, 8 predicted proteins | sample NC_wetland_sal_i_17_FD_132431 | JGI IMG/M metagenome (GOLD analysis project Ga0187817, IMG submission 132431) | Wetland sediment microbial communities from Neuse River Estuary, North Carolina, USA - SO4_2 | ecosystem: Environmental > Aquatic > Freshwater > Wetlands > Sediment | place: USA: North...
TAAACCGTGGGCCCGCACGCGTACATGCGGACCTGGTTATCTTGGAGCGGCTGGAATTCTTCCACCTTGCCGGAGAGGGTGTTGTAAAGATGAAGGGCCATAGTGAGAGCCGAAACCGAAAGCGGAACCGTTCATTCTAGGGGGATGAAAGAATGAGGGTCAAATCCTGCCGGGGGTGAGAATACAACGGGATGGAATATGCACCCCGGAATACCGCGCGTAACCCTTCACGGAGATTGTTCAAGTCGGTTAGTTAGCTATAGATGCGCTGGCTTCAAACGACCTAGCGCAAGAGAATCGACCTCCGGGTGCCCAAATTGCACGAAACGAAGAAAATTAACTCCTTTGCATTTGCAGGTTTCGGAAATGCTTAGCAGCACAAGATAGTCCCGAATACCCTTTGCAGAACTCTTTCCGCCGATGCTCCGGCGGAGTCTCGCGAAAGCCTTAATTGCGTGCTCGGCGTTATTGTTGTTCCAGGGAACGCCATCATGATCAAGGAATGTAAAGAGCTTGCCGCAATTCCTCTCAAACCGCTTTTTATAACCAGCCGCAACTTCGGTTTGGTAGTCCCGCCGAGAAAGAGCTGCGAAGAATTGGTTCACAGATTGTTTGTGCTTCCGCAAATGAGAAGCCTTCAGACCAAAGTGATCAACTGTGTCGATCATGGGCTTGACCATGTTGGCGAAATCCCGTCCTAATTCTCTCATCTCTTCATTGAATGGTTGCTTAAAGAGATCTTCATTGATGTCTCTCATAAGATGAATCAAGCACTTCTGTTGGGCGCACTGGATCGAGTCATAGGCGGCATAGAAATCAGAAACTAGCACCCCGGTAAAATTCGACAGGACTCTCTGAGGGGTCGTGCCTTCGCGGGTTTCGCTATACACGAATGCAACGTCTTCCAAGTTGGTAAACACCCAGACATATCCGCCATTTTCCTCAATTTCGACCTTCGTTTCGTCCGCATGCACCAGCTTTCCCGCGACTACACGTTGGAGGATCGACTTATATGCCTCTTCGAATCGGTTGGCTTCCGTTGCTTTCAATCGATTGATCGACCCACGGGACAGTGGAAGGTTGAAGAGTTGTTTGATGTTCTGTGCGACAGTGCTTTGAGGGATTTGCAGTTCAATGATCTGGAACAACAGGTACGCCCGGAGGCTTACTCCGTACTTATCTTTGCGCCGGTATAACTGGAGGGTTGCTTTGCAGTGCCAACAAATGAATCGCGAGAACGAGAACCTTGTAATCCATCTTTTCACGCCAGCAGAAGACAATCTTAGATCGTAGACAGTCTGACTCAGTTTCCCATATCTATATATAAGGGTGGAATTGCAGCGGGGGCATGAATCAGGACGCTGTTCTTCAACGGTAACCGCCTTGTTGACGGGAACCTCTGTGAGGGAGCTTTGATGGGTGAGCGTGCGCCTTTGTCCCTTTACCCGAGGGATGGACCGAACGTACACCTTGTTACGCTGATAATCCCAATACGCAGCTTTATTGATTTGCTTGAATTCAGGCAAGACAAAATTTACTTCGCCAAAGCGTTGTGGATATTCACGCTTCAACGAGTCTGCACTGATTGCCAATGTGTTGGTTCCCTCCGGCGGCACACGATGGCAGACTGCCGCGACGGCGGCTGAGACTTTTTCCGCTGCCGCGCAGTCCTCCGAGTTGTAAGTGAGCAATTTCTCTTTCAGGCTGGCCTCGTGGGTTGATTCCCAGCGAGATCTCCACACGAGTGCCGTCAATCCGAAAGAGGCGTCCTCCGACCAGCGGAATCCCAGATAGTTGGCCACGTCTTTGAGGCCATTGGAATAGGTAGGAAAGTAAACCTGTGCGTAGATGATCGAGAGCAGATTCTGCGCGGACGAAATGAGTTCGTCAAGAAGAGATGCGCCTGCAATGTCCTGGTATCTGGTTCTCATTCGCCTCAGGAATTGCGTCTCGTAAGCACCGTAGTGAATCAACCGGGGGTTCGCGATCTCCGTGACCTTGTGAAAGCAGTCTGCCCACATCGCCTGCTCGTCTGCTGGTGTATTCGCCCAATATGAGTAGTGGGCGGATGAGCTCCCGGAGCCAATTCTTAACCCAACCAAATAGTAGAAATCTCGATCCGGATCGCCTTCGACATCGATATACACAGGTGTTCCAGACAGGCAGATGGCTGGGCTGCCGAGAATATGAATCTGATTCTTTCGAATAGCAAGAGCCTTGAGCGCAGGTTGATGTCTCGGCAACGCATCGGCTGACCGCCTCGGACACCGGAAGGTATACGACAATTGAATCACGGTGAAAATGCCTCTGGCGTTTTGCTTCTTACGTTCCTTCTCACTTAGGGTCGGGAGGAGGCTGAGGTCGTCTTTCTGAATTGCAATCTGGCGACATCGTGATCTGAATTCACACTCGGGACAATGTTTGTTCAGGGCTAGGGGTGGCGGTTCTGCTTTGACCTGCTGATTGGTTATGCTACCAAGCACAAACTGAACCTTCCGAAGTAGGGGTTCCAAGCGAACTGTCACCGTTGCGTAATGGCAACCATGAATGATTCTGCCGACGTGTGGCGTCGTGCCGCTCACCTGCGAAAAGGCGAAAGCATCGAACGCAAGTAAAAGCTTGTCGTATGTTGTGAGCTTCTCCCTAGGGACGAAGCGTATTGGAATATAGGCGCAGTCGGGTCCTCCGCGTGTGATCCGAATTTCCTCTAACGCATGCAGTTGAGCGTGAATCTCAGGAAGAGAGACCACATAATCAAAAATCAAACTGTAGCGGAGGTTTTCGAGAGACTGACGGTCGGGCGTTCCAGCATACCACCGACGGTCTCGAAGAACAGAGCAGAGATGCTCCCGGCATGCCTGCTTGTACGTTTCTTCCAGGTCACCTCGCGACTGGCTGAATTCAGAAGGAACGCCAACTATACCGTTGAAGTTAAGATAGGACTTCATGCTGCACTTGAGAAATGCGTTGAAAGTTTCTTGTGCGATGGGCATACACAATTGTGTTTGAAATCGGTGCTTAGGGGAAATGACTGTTGACTCTGGGATAGCGGGCTGACCGCGACCCACAAGGCCGGAAGTTGGAATAACCGAATGCGCGGTAATCGTTGAAATGTCGCGATAACGCTAATTTGAGGGTTTTGGTCACCGTTTGTGAGTGCGAATAGACCCAGCAGCAATCCGAAGACGTTGAAGCGATCTCGGATGCACCCGCTGTCCCCGCCGTGCCCGCACTATCGTGTGTCGACTCAAGCCTGTTCTGGTCTCCACAATCCTAAGCGGAATCTGCTTCAGCCGTTCCTGCAGACTCTGCTTAACAGCTGGTCTGTTCGCTTGATAGCGCACCAGCGAAGGCAGCAGCGTGCTGATATCCTCGGCCTGTTCCCAGCCCCTTTCCGTTTCTTTTCCGATGAGATGAATTCCGGCGACCGTCACAGGATACCGTTTCAGTAGGCCCGCGCTTTCTGCCATGCAGAAAGAACCGTCGGGCGCGAGGCTCTTATATTCGGGATGTCGAAGATACTGTGAGAAGACCATTTCGAACGTCTGTGCCAGTGTCAACGCAGGGAGCAGGTTCAGGGTGTGAGTCGTTCCATCGTGGATATTGATGTAAGGCATGTCGCCCCAGAGGGAAGAATCTTTCTCAAAAGGCCCGAGCAGTGTGATCTGGGTATTGCTCAGGTTCACCAACACCGGTGACAAAGCGAAGTTGTACGGTCGCGCTTTATCGCGGTTCAGCCTGCGCAACGCAGCCATCACATTGGGCGTGGTGATCGCGATACGCCTCATGACTGGAACGCTCAACCAGTCCGGCTTTTCGGCTGGGATTCCCAGCGCTTGGTTCAGAATCCATTGCCAGCCCTCTTTGATCCATAACGGCACTTCGCAATCCGAATCGCGTCCTTCTTTGGGCCGATAGTAGAGGCCTAGTCCGTGCTCACTAACTTTGATCAGCCGAATTGTTTCACGGTCCTGCACGTACAGAGCGTAACGTTTGGCCGAAATGCCATAGCCGTAGAGTTGCCGCTGGCGACCCTTCTGGTCGAAATTCATCTCTTCAACAATGTTCAGAATCGAACCGGGCACGATCTTTGGGTTATACGGGTTCAGCTTCCCAAACTTACCCACGATGCGTCGCACTTCTTCCCACGAAAGCGCTTTGACGGCATCCCTTCCATCATTTGTGCGGTGAAGCCCACCGTTGCACGAAACGAGTCCTCCGTGCTCAGATGCGACGATGGCCATCGAATCCGTGTCGCACATCAGATAGCTGCCGCCCGCGTCCGTCACCATTTTTTCCAGCATGGCGAGGAGCAAACGCCCGCCCGCTGTAATCAGCGCTGATACCGGCGGGAAGTACCAGGGACCTGGCCGTTCTACGATGCAGGTGCGTTCAGTTCTGCCCTCTTCACCTGCGAAGATGCCGATTGTCTTTGCCGCATTCTTTCCAAACTGGAACCGGTTAACCTCAGCGTAGAGTCCGTAGCATCCGGCGTTGGCCAGGATCTTGAGAAAGTAGTAAAGCGGGTCCGCTTTATCCTTTTTCTTACGCTCTTCGATAACCTTGCAAAAGAAGTCGTCATGATACGGGTCGATTGAGCCCTTCCCCAACTTTGCTGACTTCATTCCTTTCTGAGCACCAATAGGTTGAAACCGAATCGCACGTAGAATCTTCGGCGTCTTCCCGCTCAGCAGCAGCGAGCCGATGACGTCCGGGCCCGCGAACCATGTTGGCTTTTCAGAGGTCAGCGGATTTAGCCCAATGTTGGTTTGCTCACCTGCGTGCCCATCACCGTAGACGGTGCGTACCGGCAGAATGTCGCCATCCGGTTGAATTAAGGCAAAGAACGCAAGCTTGGGCCACGTGCGTTGATCAAACAATTGATCGAGTGTTAGCGATCTGAGAAGCGTTTGGACTTCGCGAGTCGCATCGCGGACCTTGAGTCGATCGGCTATCAACATCGGCCACAGTTTCAACAAACTGTTGACGGTCGGATACTGGCTGGTGAAATCGGTGTAGACAACCGGCACCGGTGTGTGTCGAATGCGAATCTCAGCGCGTCCGCCGTAGTAGCCCTGCATGCAAAAACCCAGGGTCTCATCGTCAAGGCCAATTTTCTGCTGAGGTGGAACGATACCCATCGTGCCCAGAAATGCTTTGGCGATGGACGCTGCGGAGAACGCCTTCTCGGGAGGAAGACCGCCGATCCGATAACGCTTGAACTCTGCGAGTGTTGCATTCAGCAAACCGACAGTCGCCCGCACGTCTCCCCGGCAGTAGTCGATTTCTTCCCGAGTGACGCGCCCAGTCGGTAAGTGGTCGAGTTTTCCCTGGACCTTGAATTCGTGGCAAGCACTTTCGAGACTGAGGCTCTGGTTTCGGAGCGCCCAGACCAACGTTTTCAAGTCTAAGAATCGGCCTATGCGATAAGGTTGATTCATGTCGCCATTGGCCAGACGAATGAACGCCGCTTTGGAATCCTTCGGCCTGAGTTGTACGCGAGGTCGGAAACTGTTTGGCAGCCATTCGCCAGTCTTTTTACTTCGGTAGCGGAATACGACAAAGCTCCACCCGCGCCCACCGGCTCCACGCGCCACTCGATACTCGACAGCCAATCGGGATAAATCGAACGGGAGGTTGAAGGCAACAATCACTGCTTCCGCCTGGATTGCCACGTACATCACTTTCTCGACGAATGCTGAACGGTTATAAAGTCTCAGTTTTCTGCCAAGTCCGCTCTTTTTGCGATTTTCCTTTGCAACGTACCGGCGAAGTAATTCCCGCTGGGCAGCAGGAAGGTCGTCGGCATGGAACAATCCTTCTTCTCGGCAGCTGTAGTTTCCGTGCGAGTCCGCTTCGCAGAACTGATACGCTCCAAAGTTCAAGCTCTGTCGCGCGTCCATTGTTGTTTCGGTATCCAAGACCAGCACGTATCTGGGCAGCGCGAGCGGTTTCCTAGTCTTCCGATTCTCTTGGGGTTTGTCGTCCAGAATGCGGGTGTGGCAGCGCAGATAGATTTCGTGCTTCATTTGTTTCCTCCAATTCGCTTTCGAATCGAATCCCCTCGGGATTTTCCGAGGGGACACCCGATTTGGCATCAATTGCTTATTGCTGTCTAGGGTTAACGGCCAAGCTTGGGACGATCTCTCCGGTTTGCGGATTGCGAACCGAGATGACCTCCAGCTTGATCTTCTTGCCGATTAGCTTCTTTTCGTCTTCTCCAAACAACCGGATCAGCGCTTTCATGTTGGTTTTGTTTACCGCCCAAGCCGACTTGCCGTGGATGGGTTTCTTTAGATCGATAATGGCGGGCGCACTGAATCCCTCTGGGGATTCGCGAATGTCCGCCACATCGATGGTTATGGATTTTGTTCCGGCAGGAATGTCGGAACCGTTTAGCAGCGCTCCAGCTTGTCCGGTGCTGCGGCTATCCAGCATTGTTCTTAGACTCATTGTTTTTGCTCCTCCTTGCAGGGTGAATCCCCGAAACTTTTCGCACGTGAATTCGACCGGTCATTGGTCTCTGGTGACGGCTTCAACGATTCAGCCCAACGCCACAGCGCCTCGCCGAGCATCAACAGAAAGACGGCGGTCGCTTTTAAGGCTCTTCGCACGCGCTCATCGGCGTTCGGCGCACGTCGCATGTCCACGTCAGCCCGCCGTAGGTTCTCGGTAACTTGCGCGTGGCAGGCTGGGCACAGAGGAGCGATAAAGTCCGCATCGTGATTTTGTCCGGCAACATGATGTTGCTCAATCTTGGTCTTGCGCCCGCATTGGAGACAGCGATTCTGTTCTGCCCTTCTCGAAAGCCTTCGCGCGGTTGTGATCGGGGTCTGATTCATCATGACGACGACCCCGGCAGAGCGTAGATTTCGTCCAGTTGAAGAGCTCCAGCTTGGGCGAGAGAACTCAACTGTTCAGGGTCTGTAATCAACGGATGGCCCGCGATGGACTGTCCCGCAAATTCCTCAAGGGCGTCGGTCTCACCGGTTCGCAGATACTTGCCGACTGCCGACATGTAGCGCCCGAGTTTCGAAGCTTGCGCTGATCCGTGAATCGCAACGGGAGTTGCGCCCAGCGTTGTAGGTAAGAGCATGTCTCGGCGTCGCCGGTCAGACTTGGTTGGCAGGGTGCGTCCTTCTTCTCTTAGCCCCCTGAGCTCGGAGCCCACGTACTTTCTTACAGTGCGCGGATCGATGTGTTCTTCTCGCGCCGCGACGGTTAGAGTGGCGTCGGTTCGGCGCATTCGCGCCAGTACGTGGAGCGCCCGATTGTAGGTCTCCTGAATTCGTCCTCGTGTTTTCTTGCCGTTTTGCATATAATGTTACCTCCTCGCCGATCACTGGCGAGAGCATAACACACTGTAAATGAGCTACTTGATATATAGATATTTATAAATATAAATAAATATTGGCAATGGCGTTAATTAATATGATATAAACGTGTCGTATAAGAAGGGAGACAGACAAACATGGCGGACAATATTTTGCTGGACGATTCAGAAAACATCACTGCGCCCTCGCGTGGACGAAAATCAGTCATTGAAACCAATCGTCTCTCGGCCGATCGCGATGAACTCTTGGGTCTGCTGGAAAACACCTGGGCTCATGTGGGCGGGACGCTGGCGAACATCAAGTCTTCGTCAGACGTATTGAATGCATTCCAGATCTGGAAAGATCGGAGCCAGAACAGAGTCGTTCTGATTCTATTGAGGGCGTCGTCCAAGCTCGCGACGACCAAATCCCTGAATAGAATGCGGCGGCAAGTTGGTGACCTCAACACAGCACGCTTGAAACAGTGGGAGCACAGAGAAAAATGCCGCCAAAATCTAGAGGTCGCGGAACGAGCCGCGAAGGGTCCGCTTTCCGACCGTGACCGGACAGTGGTTGAAGAAGAAACGAAATTACGAACCGAAGCGTTCGAAAAGGCGAAGAATGAATACGAAAAAATTGAGCGAGACCAGAAAGAGATGGATGAGGAATTGGCAGACGGTGAGGCGTACTTTGCTCGCGCCGAGTTCGTAGACTTTTGCCAGAGTGATCGCTACAAGCTTACGCCGCTAAATATTGCCAACGCGATTGCTGGATTGCCGTACATGGGATGGCGACAATCGGTGAAAAGATCCCGACCGCACAAGCCGTTGGGCGCGAATGGTGGGGCGATACAGATATTCAACACGATACGGCGAATTGTGCAGTCATGCCCCCGAAAGTCAGAGTTAGTTCAGCATGCCCAGCAGTGGCTGGAACATCCCGTTCATGTCAGCCAAAAATCGTATGGTGTCTCGGAGCTACGAAGAGACTGGTATTACTTACGCTCGTCTATTAAGGCTGTGTTGGAAGCGGGTACGCGCACGCGTGAGCTGCCGTATGCGATTGCAAGGGAGTACGAAGACCGCAAGGCCAAAGCCAGCAACGTCGACCGACTCCTTGAAGAGGGACATCGCATTGCTTAAATGCAATCTCCATCTCTTCCTCTTGGAATAGATGGTTAATGCGGGGCAATCTCGGGAGGTGAGATGGAAACAATAAGGCACGGCGTTGTCACACTTTTTGGTTACGGGATCAACGTCCGTATCGATCGCGGTCACCTACTGGTCGAGGATGGAATCGGTTCCGATCGACGGCAAGCGAAATTCCCACGCGTCGGGCACGGGCTGAAACGACTGGTTGTCATCGGCTCGGATGGAATGGTTTCGCTCGCGGCATTCCGCTGGCTGGCGGATCAAAACGCAGCCTTTGTCATGTTAGAGCGGGATGGTTCTGTTCTTGCGACAACTGGGCCGGTGCGACCATCAGATGCTCGACTGCGGCGTGCGCAGTCTATGGCCGGTCAATCGGGGGCTGCCCTCCATATCGCACGAGAACTAATTGATAAGAAGATTGCGGGCCAAGAGCGGGTTGCGCGTTACAAGCTGCTTGCAACTCAAACCGCTGACACAATCTCTCGCTACCGTGCGGGGTTGGCCCAGGCTGATTCCCCCGAGGCGATCCGCCAAGTTGAATCACAAGCGGCTGGCGCTTATTGGTCGGCTTGGCGCACGTTACCAATCACTTTTCCTAGGAAAGATGAGCAACGCATACCAGCGCATTGGCGTGTTTTTGGTGCTCGCGTTTCGCCATTAACTGGATCGCCACGCCTCGCGGTTAACCCTCCAAACGCCATTCTGAACTATCTCTATGCAGTTCTGGAAAGCGAATCCCGGCTGGCGGCTGCCGCTCTCGGCCTTGACCCCGGAATAGGTGTGCTTCACGTTGACGCACCCGCACGCGACAGCCTTGCCTGCGATCTCATGGAAGTCGTCCGCCCCCAGGTAGACGGATTTTTGGTCGATTGGATCACGCGGGAACCGCTCAGGCGCGAATGGTTTCTTGAGCAACGCGACGGCAATTGTCGGCTGATGTCATCGCTAGCGGCTCAGCTTTCCGAAACCGCTCCAACTTGGGGACGTGCGGTCGCGCCGATTGCCGAGTGGGTCGCACAAAGTTTATGGGCTTCAGTCCGCAAGACCGCCCGCAAGGATCAAATGTTGCCGACGCGCCTCACTCAGCGCCGGAGAAGCGAAGGCCGTGGAAAGGAATTTGTTCTTGACACCAAGACCGCACCGCATCCCGACAAAATCTGCCCCGGTTGCGGTGCTACGACCCGGCTAGGTCGCAATTGTCCTAAGTGTGGCCGCGAAATATCAAGAGAAAAGCTAATCGAACTTGCCAAAGTGGGGCGAGCGACTGCGCAGTGCACGGAGTCCCGGAGGAAACATTCCGAAACGCAACGGCGGCACGAGGCAGCGAAACGAGCGTGGCGTTCATCCCCACAACCAGCTTGGCCGGATGAGAAGATTTACTTCGAGGAAGTTCAACCTGCGCTCGCTACGGTCACAATCTCCCGTCTGGCATCGACGCTCGGCATTTCCGACTCCTATGCTGCCGATATCCGCGCTGGCCGACACCGCCCGCATCGACGGCACTGGCAAACGCTAGCTCAGTTAACGGGTGTTCTCAATGCTCAACCTTCTGAATTTCGTAGACTCTCCGTTCGAAAGATAAACGATAAGTTCTTACATAAATGAGGAACAAAATCTGTGCCAAAAAAGAAACAAGCAAAAAAGAAAAAGCCCGCGACCGTGACAAATAAGAAAGCTGCGAAGGCACAACAGACATCGTCAAGGATCAACGATGTGGGTCTGATCTTAAGGACGCCATTAGCTCACGGTCGTGCGATATCGGCACAGGAGTTCGAACTTGAAGTAGGGCGTATTTTCTCAGTGGAACAATTCGCGTCTTTGTGCAACGCGATTGCCTGGTGCGCCGGATCAAAAAGTGGGCTAGTACAGGTCTCGTTCACCGAGCGGGTCAACGTTGCCGACAATGGAATCGATGCGGAATGGGCCATGCCAGCGCCAGCTGCGAAGGACACACCGATTGCTGGTGCCGGTTGGAATGTATTTCAATACAAAAAACGCGATATCACGGCACAGGACAGAAAGCGCACTGTGACAGCATTGGTGAGTAATCTTAACGGGGCCCTGAAGGATGTTGCAGAAAGGGAAGGTCGAAAGCCGGATCGGTATGTCCTTTTCACGAATGTGCATTTAATAAAGGCTGACAAGGAACGACTTGAAAAATCGATAGAAAAGGGCTGGAAAAAGACAGAGAAGACTAAGGTCGTCATTCTCGGGGCAGCTGAACTCTCAGCGTTTAGCAACGATCTTCCTCACATTCGGTCGGGATACTTTTCGACGAGTGACTTCGCTACTTGGTCGTCGGCATGGAGGGCACACAATCGACAAAGATTATTAGGCGCAAACGTTAAGCTGACCGGAAGGAAAGAGGCTCTAGAGGAGTTGACGTTGGCCGTTAACGACGAAGGTATTCGAGTAGTTCTGGTTTCTGGAGCCCAGCAGATCGGCAAGAGCAGACTCGTGTTTGAGGCTACGGAACACCGGCAGTTGGAGGTCGTGGTAGGACTTGATTCATTGTCAATTAGTGCAGCTGATTTGTTCCGACTTCAAGGCAGCAATTCCGAGACCGTGGTAGTTATCGAAGACGTCGAGCCTGATGTAGCAACACAATTGACAAATGCAGCCCTTGGCCAAGAAAGAATCAAATTGATTCTGACTGTGCCCACGAGCGAGCCGGCACTGGCTGTGAACTTTGGGCTCGACCCAAGGATGAAACAGATATCTTTATCTGGACTTTCCGAGCAGGATGCGTCTGCGCTGTTGCACCTAGCAGGGGCGACATTCGACTACAGCGTCGAGAGTTGGGTTGTTCAGCAATCGGGCGGGAACCCAGGCATACTTCTCTCCGCTGCCCAGATTACCGATTTACGGAACAAAGCTGAAAGCTTCACCGATCAAATCTCCCAAGCATTCGAGAAGAAAGTCAAGAATGCTTACGGAGACGTCGGCCTGCAAGCCGTTCGTGTGATCAGCATGTTGAGTCATGTGGGCTTCAGGGACCGTAGGGCGAACGAGATAAATATCGTCGTCGACTTTCTTGGAGCGCGGTTGGACGAGGTTTTGGAGTCCGCTAAAGAGTTAGCGGCCTCAGGAATTGTGGAAATACAAGGATCATTCTTTGAAGTTACTCCGACACTTTTCGCCAACTACGAAGCCTTAGCCGCGCTTCGTGGCAGGGCAACTAAACTTCGTGATCTATTGCTCCAACTCGATAATGATGGGCAAAGACGACTAATTCGAAGACTGCGGACTCTTCAAGGTAACGACATCGGTACGTTTTGGAACGGATTCTTTAGTTCTGGTGGACCATTTTCGGACTTCACTTCCGCGCTGGGTCATGGAGAATTGCTCCGTTCGATAAGTGCGGCGGTACCCGAACGTGTCACACAATTAATTTATGACGGCTTGTCGCACCTCTCGCGGGTGGAGAGGATCGCACTCGCAGGAGATACTCGGCGCGAATTGATGTGGACTCTCGAAGACCTATTGTTTAGGAAAAGGACGAGCGAGTTGGCATTGAAGTCTGTTGCGTGGCTGGCCGAGGCAGAGAACGAGAGCTTTGGCAATAACGCAAGTGCGACATTTTGCGAGTGCTTCAATCCCATGCATCCGCAGTTCCCATTGTCTTTGGAGAGCAGGCTTGCAGTGTTGCGTGAGGCGCTAGCCGCCACTCAGTCGGAGGCCATGAACACCCTTGCCGTGAAGGCAATTGGGAAGAGCTTCGATTTGTATGGGGTGGTTGGATTGCGGCGCAGCGATGGTCCAACTCCCTTAGATTCAAGACCAGAAATGAAGATTGATGAGCTCTGGGAATACTTGAAGAATCTAGCTTCGCTTGCTTGGACCGCTTGTCATTCGAACCGTAGGGGAGTCTCTAACGAAGCGTGTTCCGCACTGCCGAAAATCGTCTATGGACTGATCGCCCAAACACCGCCACTAGAGGCTGCCAAATTTTCTGAAGATGTCATCAGCCAGATTCTTAACGACAAAATAGACGTTTCCCTCAACGATTTATGTACATATTTGATCTTAGGCAAACAGGTCGCAGATTCTTTCGCTGAAGATCATCCAAGAAAAGCGGAGGCACACGAAGCGGCGAACATCCTAGCAGTCCGTGGTGAAAGTCTGGATTCCTGAGAAGAATTAGTTGCATGATCCACAGCCATAGTTCGTAGACTGCGTGCATGGCGATGGGACGACGAGCGAAGCAACGGCAGCCGCAAAAA
>Ga0187817_10001126_pt1 | contig 12684 bp, 11 predicted proteins | sample NC_wetland_sal_i_17_FD_132431 | JGI IMG/M metagenome (GOLD analysis project Ga0187817, IMG submission 132431) | Wetland sediment microbial communities from Neuse River Estuary, North Carolina, USA - SO4_2 | ecosystem: Environmental > Aquatic > Freshwater > Wetlands > Sediment | place: USA...
ATCTACACGGCCTACCTGGCGCTCTCCCTGACCAACCCGGCGCTGGCGATTACCCCCCTGGCCAGGAACTCGAACGCCGTGATCGACGTGATCGCCGCCCAGCTGCGAGCCGCCCAGGCCGCCGGCGATACGCCCGCCCACGTGGACCCGGACACCGAAGCCTTCAGCCTGATGGCCATGTCCGCAGGCCTGGGCACCAGCGTCATCGCCGGCCACTCCTCGCCCGAGCAGGCCCAGGCCGTCATCGACTACCACCTGTACCGCCTGTTCCCCGCATCCCGGCCAGCGTTACGCCGTGCGCCCCGCAGGCCGCAGTGGCCCTCCACTAGCGCTCCACCCAGCGGAACGCCAGCCACAGGCCCCCCAGCACGGTCGCGAACACCGGCAGCCAGACGAGCCGTTCGGCCACCCAGAGGCCGCTCGAAGGGGCGGTGAGCAGGCCAGGCACCCGGCCGGCCAGCATGCCCAGCGAGCCGACCGTGACCAGCGCGGTCTCGTGCCAGATGAACAGCGTCATCGCCGACAGGTTGACCATCGCCACGGCGGCCCACGCCACCGGGCGCTGCATCGCCCGCGCCAGCCGGTCCCGCAGGAGCAGCGCCAGGCCGCACTGCGCGATCCCGAAGGTCACCGCGGCCAGGGTGGGCGGGTTCAGGTTCGAGATGCGGGCCCCGTTCACGCCGACCATGCTGGCCGGGTACCCGGCCCACAGGATCAGCGCGGCGGTGGCGGCGACGCCGCCGGCCAGCATCAGCACGGGGCCCCGGCGCCCGCGGAACGATCCAAGGCCCCAGGCGATGCCGAGCAGGTACGGGACGAGCCAGCCGGCCGGAAGGTTGAACCACCCTACCCAGGAGGGCCCGCCCAGCCCGAACCGCACCAGGTCGGCGATCGCCACCACCGCGGCCGGGAAGGCGGCCGCCCACGGGCCGAACCGCCTGACCAGCCACAGCGCCGCCGGGGTCATGGCGGTCAGCCCGGCGTACACGCCCAGGAACCACAGCGGGCTGATGACCAGGAACAAGATGGTGTGCATGGTCGTGGCCGAGACGCCGGCCAGCCACATGCCGATCGTGACCGGTATCCAGACCGCCGCCAGCGCCGCCACCGGGCGGGCCAGCCGGAGCATGCGCTTGCGCAGCCAGGGGAGGTACCCGCCCTGGTAGCTGCGGGCCGCCGAGTACCCGCCGACCAGGAAGAAGACCGCGAGCGTCTGGAACACCCAGGAGAGCGGGGTCAGCCACGGCATCGAGGCCAGCGGGCTGGCGTCGTGCAGCACCGTGCCGTGCTTGCTGGCGCCCGCGACGAGCGCGGTGACCAGCCAGTGGCCGCCGATGACGCCCGCGATGGCCAGGGCGCGCAGCGCGTCGACCGCGCGGTCGCGATTGGTCGGCGTGGCGGCGTCGATGCGCCGGGCGAACCGCCCGATCTGCGCGAGACCGGTCATCGGGTCACCGCCGCGGCGTCGCCGAGCGCGATGTAGGTCAGGTTGCGCAGCGAGACCGAGCCCGGGTCCAGGTAGCCGCTGTGGCCGCCGTCGCCGGTGGCGAAGATGCGCGCGCCGAACCCGGGCGACATCGGGTCGGCCCCGAAGCCCAGCCCGAACAGCCGGATGTGCGGCACCCACTTGATCGGGTCGCTGCTTTCCCGGCCAGCCCACACCCGCGCGCTCGTGTCGAGCGAGATCACCGACGAGGCGTCCATACCCGGACTACCGAACGCCGCGATGTCGGTGACCGGCAGGTGCGGGGCCGCCAGCCCGCAGACCACCGAGCCGTAGCTGTGGCACAGCAGCGCGACCTGGTCGCCGTGCCGCGCCAGCGCGATGACCAGCGGCCGCAGCGCCTGCGCCCCCTGCCCGGCGTCACCCGAGGTCAGCACGGACGTGCTGAGCATGGCCGGGGCGGGATAGCCGAGCCACGCGATGATCGCTAGCCGCGCCCCCGGGTCGAGCCGGTGCGCCTGCGCCCAGAGGGCGAACGCGCCGCCGCCGGGAGAGGACGACGCCCGGGAGAAGAACGTGGTTAGCGTCGTGTCCGAGCCCGGCACCAGGATCGCCACGCGCGTCGCGGTGGCCAGGTTCCCCAGCACCATCGCGGCCAGTCCCTGAACGCGAGAGCTGAAGAACAGCACGTGCTGCGTGTGCAGCGTGGCCAGCGCGCCGGCCAGCCGGGTGTTGCCGTCGCCCTCGGCCGCCCGCTCGGCCGATCCGATCGCCTGCGCGTCGGCCGCGTAACGGGCGGACAGCGCGCTGACCGTCAGCGCGGGCGGCGCCTGGGGCAGGGGAGTGGGGCTGCTAGGCCACGTCGCCGCGGTCGTGCCGAGCACGGCCGCCGCGACCAGGGGCACCACCGCCAGGTTGCGAAATCTCATCGTCGCGTCCTTTCTCCGCTGGTCGGGAGCCGCATGGAACGGCCCCGCGATCAGGAAGCTACGGACGCCGGTGGCTCGTCAGCGTCGCGCTGACGAGCCGATTCCTGGCCTGCCCCCCGGGTACGGGGCCGGTGGCCCGCGCCGGGCGCGTGCCACCGCCGGCCCCAGAGGCCAGAACCAGCCCCTACCGGGGTAGGGGGTGCGCAGATACGCCTGCCGGGGGACGGAGTTTGCGGGCCGCCGCGCCTACCCTGGGGGTGTGGACCAGGACGACGTGCGCAGCTTCGCGGCGAAGTTCATGACCGACGCCGCGAGCCCGCCCACGCCGCGCCCTCGCCGGCTGCTGCTCCGCGGGCGCTTCGATCTCGTCCAGATCCTCGACGTGATCGTGGCGCTGGTCTGCTTCGCCATCGCCGACTCGGTGCTAAGGCCGCTGAACTCCGTCTCCGAAGGCCATCACCCCGCCGGCCCGCTCGCGCTGTTTGCCTTCGTCACCTGCGCGCCGCTCGTGTTCCGCACGCGGTTCCCGCTTCCCGCGTGGGTAGCCTCCGTGCTGGCCGTCATCGCGACCAGCCTGTACATCTCGCCGAGCTTCCTCTCCACGACCGGGTACATGCCGGTCGTCCTGGTCGTGTACGGCCTCTGCCTGTACTCGGTGGCGGTTCGCTGCAAGCCGCGGATCGTCGCCGCCGCGACGGTCGTCACCGTGCTCGGAGCCGGGTTCATCGATCCCGGGTCGGCGCCCGAGGCCATCTTCCTGTCCGTCATCCCGCTGCTGATCGGCGCCGTCGTCCGGCAGCGGCGCAGCGGCGAGCGCCAGCTCGCCGAGCAGGAGATCCGGCACTCGGGCGAGCGCGCGCTGCTCGAGGAGCGTCAGCGCATCGCGCGTGAACTGCACGACGTGGTCGCCCACCACATGTCGGTGATCGCGATCCAGGCCGAGGCGGCGCCGTACAAGATGGCCGACCCGCCGCCGGAGCTGGTGGAGAGCTTCGGCGACATCCGGGCCAGCGCGCTGGCCGGACTGGGTGAGCTCCGCCGCGTGCTGGGCGTGCTGCGCACCGGCGGGCGGGATACCGCGCCGCAGCCGGGCCTGGCCGAGCTGGACACGCTGCTCGACTCGGCTCGCGGCGGCGGCGTGTCGGTCACCGTCTCCAGCACCGGGGACCCGGTGACGCTGCCCGATGGGGTGGACCTGTCCGCGTACCGCATCGTGCAGGAGGCGCTGAGCAACGCGATGCGGCACGCGCCGGGGTCGCACGTCCAGGTGCACGTCGGGTACCGCCCCGACGGCCTGGCCCTGGAGGTCCGCAACGACCCCGCCCCACGCCCCTGCCCGTCCCCCCGGTTTGTCGGCGGCGGCCATGGCATCATCGGGATGCGAGAGCGCGCCGCGATGCTGGGCGGGAGCCTGGACGCGCGCCCGACCGAAGACGGGGGATTCCAGGTGTCCGCGGTCCTGCCGATGAGCTCCGGGGAAGCGTCGTGACCATCCGCGTGGTCGTCGCCGACGACCAGGGGATGGTGCGCACCGGCTTCTCCATCCTGCTCAACGCGCAGCCCGATATCGAGGTGGTCGGCGAGGCCGTCAACGGGCAGGAGGCCATCACCCGCGTCGCCGAATTGCGTCCCGACGTCATCCTCATGGACGTCCGCATGCCGGTGCTCGACGGCCTGCAGGCCACCCGGCAGATCGCGGCAGTAGACGACGCGCCCCGGGTGCTCGTCCTGACCACCTTCGACCTGGACGACTACGTATACGAGGCGCTGCGCGCCGGCGCCAGTGGCTTCCTGCTCAAGGACGCCTCGGCCGGCGAACTCGCCGAGGCGGTGCGGGTGGTCGCGGCCGGCGACGCGCTGCTGTCCCCGGGGGTGACTCGCCGCCTGATCGCGGAGTTCGCCCGCCTGGGCGCGCCCCGAGCCGCCACCCGCAAGAGCCTCGAAGGCCTGACCGACCGCGAGACCGAGGTGTTGGCCCTCGTCGCCCGCGGCCTGTCCAACGTGGAAATCGCCGCCCACTTGGTCGTCGCGGAGCAGACGATCAAGACGCACGTCAGCCGCGTCTTCATGAAGCTCGCGCTACGCGACCGCGCTCAGGCCGTCGTCTTCGCCTACGAGAACGGCCTGGTCCGCGCCGGTGAGTGATCCCGCACCCGGCCCGGCGAACAACCCCGAACCCCGCCGCCCGGCCGACGTGGCCTTCGCCGCGGCCGCCTGCCTCGTGCTGGCCGGCTACAACAACCTGGCCGGCGTCCAGTCCTGGCACCGGCGCTGGTATCCGGCCGTCAACACGCTCGCCGCCGCGGCCCTGCTGGCCGCCGCCGCGGCCAGCGGGCTGCCCCCAGCCGACCTCGGCCTCGACCGGGATCAGCTCCGGTCCGGAATCGCTCTGGGCTCGGCGGCGGCGGCGCCCGTCGTGGCCGCCCTCGCCCTAGCCGCGCTGACCCCGGCCACCCGGCCCCTGCTGGACGACCAGCGCGTCGCCGGCCTGGACCGGCGCCAGCTCGCCTACCAGGTGCTGCTGCGTATCCCGGTCGGCACCGTGGCCTGGGAGGAAATCGCGTTCCGCGGCGTGCTCCGGGCGGCGCTGCGCCGGGTGCTGACCGAGCCCGCGGCGACCGTGGTGGGCAGCGTGGTGTTCGGCCTGTGGCACGTCCGCCCGACCGCCGAGGCGCTGGCCGCCAACGGCCTCGCGACCACCCGCGGCGCCCGGATCGCCGGGGTCACCGCCGCCGTGGCCGGGACCGCCGCGGTCGGCGTGCTGCTGTCGCACCTGCGGGACCGCTCCGGCAGCCTGGCCACGCCGGTGCTCCTGCACCTCGCCGCCAACAGCACGGCCCCGCTGGCCAGCGCCCTCGCCCGGACCCTCGGCCGCTAACGGGCGGCGGCCCCACCCGGCGCGCTCGGGTCTAACCGGTGGCGGCCCCCACCCTGTTCCGCCCGTAGCGCCGGACGAACTCGCGCAAGATCGCGGGCGGGTGCTGGACGTCGCTGCGCCCGCCCAGCGCCTTGAGTTCGTCGGCCTGGTCAGGTTCGAAGTAGCCGGCGTGCTTGTACACGTCGATCCGGATGCAAAACGCGACCGCATCCATCTCGGGATGGAACTGGGTGGCGTAGACGTTGGAGCCGACGCGGAACATCTGGACCGGGCAGGTTTCCGAGCTGGCCAGCAGGACGGCGTGACCAGGCAACTCGTCGATGGCTTCCTTGTGCCCGGTGAACGCGTCAAACGCGTCCGGCAGCTCCCGCAGCAGCGGGTCGAGCCGCCCCCGCTCGGTGAGGGTGACCCGAACGCACCCGACCGGCTCGCCGTAACGCCGGCCGACCACGGCGCCCCGGTGGCTGCCGAGCGCCCCGACGCCGTAGCAGGCGCCGAAGAACGGAAAATCGGCCGGAACCACGGCGTCGAGCAGCCGATCCAGGTCCGCCTCGACCCGGCGCTGAACCGGCGATTTCGCGTCCGCGCGATCGGAGTAGTTGAACGGCCCGCCGCCCACCCAGATCCCCGACCATTCCGTTAGGTCGAAGTCCCCCAGCGCGTGCTGCTCCAGCCGGAACCGCCGCAGGTCGCGTTCCTCGAGCCCGGCCAGGCTCAGGAAGGACTCGTACTCGTTATCGGCGGCGGCGTCGTCAGCCCGGATGGACAGCAGCAAGATGGGATCCACCCGATCACCTTAGTGAACACCGTGAACTGGCGCAGCCCGAGCAACCCAGGTTTTATCGTTCCTCAACCTGCACCGGACGTAATTCCGCGACAGCGGGGAGTCGCCCTGAGGCGGCGCGCCTTAGGGCGTGCCGGCGGAACTCCTCGGCGGCCGGGAGCAGCCGCCGGTCCGAAGACCAGGTCAGGCAGATCTCCCGCACCGCCCCGGGGTCCTCGATCTCGCGGTGCACGACGGGCCCGGGCGCCGCTTCAGCGGAACCCGCGCGCGGCGCGGGAACGACCGCGAGGCCCAGGCCGGCCGCGACGAAGCCGCGGACATTAGAAAGGTCATCACCCTCGAAGACGACGTCGGGGCGGAACCCGGCCGCCTCGCACAGATCATCGGTCAGCTTCCGCAGCGCCGAGGTGGGGCGCAGGCCGATGAAGGGCTCCCCGGCCGCCTCGGCCAGCCGGACGCGCTGCCGCCCGGCGAGCCGGTGCTCGCGGGGCAGGGCCAGCCGCAACGGTTCGAGCGCGAGCCGCTCGGTGCGCACCGCCACGTCGGGAAACCGGCGGCTGCCGATCTCCAGGTCCGCGTTCCCGCCGTCCAGGGCCGGCGAGTTCAGCTCGTCACGGACCACGATGAGCTGGAAGCCGACCCCCGGATGCCCGGCGCGGAAGCTGCGCACCAGGTCGGGTACGAGCCAGGTGCCGAGCGACTGATGGAAGGCCAGCGCAACTGTGCCGGTACCGGGGTCGGTGAGCTGGCTGACCGCGGCGATCCCGTCGTCGAGGTAGTGCAGCACCGCGTCCAGGTGCGGCTTGAACACCGCGCCCGCGTGCGTCATGCGCAGCGTACGGCCCGAGCGGCGCAGCAGCGGCGTGCCGATCTCGGCCTCCAGGCGGGCCAGGGCTCGCGACACACCCGACTGCGTGACGCCCACCAGCTCACTGACCTCCGTCACGGTCGTGCCGTCGGCCACCTGCTGAAACCAGCGCAGCGCATCAGTATCCATATCAATGACGATAGATCATGGGTCACTTGCTATCTAATCATTGGACGCATGAGTAAGGAACAGGCACACTAGCAAGTGACAGAAATATGTTTGGAGAGAAAGCAAATGTCTGTGATCGCGACCACTTCTTCGCGTAACCGGCTGTGGACCGCGCTCGTCCGTCAGCTTCGTACCATCCGGGCCGCACTGACCGCGCGCCAGTCGCTCGAGCGCGACCTGGCCGGCTACACCAGCCAGTCCGACCTGGACGACCTGTACGCGATGCTCGACCGGTATACCGACCGGGAGACCGCCCAGATCCGTCACATCCTCGCCACCCGCCGCGGCTGACCTCGGCCCCCGCCGCGGTCAGGCTGCCGGACGGCAAGGGCCGGCGTCCAGGAGTCACGATTCAGCCGCGACGGCGGACGCGGACTGGAGCGGCAGGAGGCAAGCGCGGCACACCTGTCTGTGATGGGATAGAGGCGTGGCTGCGGTTGGCGCTGATCTCGTGCGCGCTGCCGAGTGGCGCAGGGTTCTCGGCTTCGCCGAGTCGGCCAGGACCTCGCCCGCCGCCCTGGCCGTGCAGGGGGAGGCCGGGGCCGGCAAGTCTACGTTGTGGCGGGCCGGGGTCCGGGCGGCCGCGGCCGCCGGTCATCGCCTGCTGCGCAGCGAACCCTCGGCCAGCGAGGCAGACCTGTCGTTCGCAGGGCTGTCGGACCTGCTCGCTGACGTGCTGCCGCAGACGGCAGAGCAGATCCCGGCACCGCAGCGCGAGGCACTCGAGATCGCGCTGCTGCTGCGCCCCGCGGGCGACCAGCCGCCCCCCGCGCGGGCGGTCGGTCTCGCGGTGCTCACCGCCCTGCGCGGCTGCTTGTCCGACGGCCCGGTCATGATCGGAATCGACGACGTCCAGTGGCTTGACGAGGCCACCCTGGAGGCCCTGGCCTTCGCGCTCAGGCGGATCCCCGAAGGAGCGCTGTCCCTGATCGTGGCCGCCCGCACCGAGGCCGCCGCGGATCCGCTGACGGCCGGCGCGCCACCGCCGTCCCGCGGCTGGCGTGAGCTGCTGGCCGCCCTGCCCGCCGCAGAGGTGATCGACCTCGCGCCGCTGGACATGTGGCAGATCCAGAACCTGCTGCCCAGGACGGTCACCGCCGCGCAGGCCCGGCTGGTCGCCAGGCAATCCCGTGGCAACCCGTTCTGGGCCATGGAGATCTCGGCGAGCCTGGGCTCCGCCGACCAGGACGTGCCGCCGCTGGCCCGTACGCTGACCGACCGCCTGGCCCGCTCGCTGAGCGACGGCGCCGCGGCCGCGCTCGCCGTGGTCGCGGCGGCAGGCCGGATCGGGATGGGCGAGGCGCTGGCGGTGCTCGATCACCTCGCCGATCCCGCCGCGGCCGTGGACGCGGCGATCCTGGCTGGCGTCGTGGTCGAGACCGGGGACCGGCTCTCCGTCGCGCACCCGCTGATCGGCGCCGCCTCGGTCGAAGCGCTGCCGCCGGGGCGCCGCGCGCAGCTCTACCGCCGGCTAGCCGGCGTCTCGTCCAACCCAGAGCGGCACGCGCAGTTCGCCGCCCTGGCCGCTGGGCCGGGTCCGGACGCCGCGGTCGCGCAAGCGCTGGACGCCGCTGCCACGGCCGCGTACGCCCGGGCCGCCAACGCCGCGGCGGCGCAGTTCGCCGCCCAGTCGGTGCTCTTCACCTCGCCCGGGGACGAGGCCGCGCTGGTGCGCCGCCGGATCCGCGCCGGCGAGCTGCAATTTCTGGCCGGCGACCTGGAAGGGGCGCTGGCGCAGGCGGAGTTGCTCGACATGCACCGCCTCGCTACGCCGGACCTGGAGCGGGCGCTGCCGCTGCTGCTCGACACGGCCGATCTCGTGCGGGGTCCGGCCGCCGCGATGGCGCTCGCCGGCCAGGCGGTCCAGGCGGTCCAGGCCGCCGGGGCCGATCCGCGCCGGCGCGCGCTGGTGCTGGCCCTGGCCTCTGACAACGTGTACGGTCCCCACGACGGTCGGCGGGCCGCGGCCATCGACGCCATCAGCTGCGCCGAGGCCGCCGGCCCGGCCGCTGACCCGGCCCTGCACCGGGCCCTGATCAACCTGGTCATCGTCAAGGTCCTCGCGGCCGAGGGCCTCGACGCCGAGCTGCTCGACCGTGCGGCCCGCCTCGAGCCCGGGCTGCCGGCGCTCAGACTGCACGACACCGCCGACCTGCACCGCGGGCTGTGGTCACGGTTCGTCGAGGACCTGGACGGCGCCCGGGCGGCGCTGCAGCGATGCATCCCCCTGGCCAGGGACGCGGGCGACGACTTGGCGCTGTGGATCTTCCTGTCGTACGTGACCGCGACCGAGGAACTGGCCGGCGATTATCCGGCCGCCGCGGCCGCGCTGGACGCCAGCGAGGAGGTCGCCGCGTGGCACGACTGGCCGCCGTCTGCGTGGCATCTTGACCTGCGATGCGAGCTGCTGATCGCGGCGGGCGACCTGGACGGCGCGCTACGCATCGCCGACGAGGGTCTGGCGGAGGATGAGTCGCTCCCACCCGTCGCGCGCTATAAGGGCGCCTGCGTGCGGGGAAAGGTGAGCGCCTGGCGCGGTGACGCCGCGAGCGCGGTGCGGGAGCTCAGGCGGGCCGTCGGCTACGCCGAGCAGTTCGGCTGGGCCGATCCGGCCGTCCGCGACTGGCTGGACCCGCTGCTGGCCGAGGCCTGCGTCGCGGCCGGACGGCCGGATGAGGCGAGAGGGATCTCGGCCAGGCTCCGTGCGCTTGGCGGGCGGATGGGCCGTCCCGCGCTGACCGGCACCGCCTGCCGGATCGATGCCCTGGCGGACGCGGCCGCGGGTGACCTGGAGGCCGCCGCGGCCGCCGCCCGCGCGGCGGTGGCCGCGCACGAGTCTTCGCCGCTCCGTCTCGAGCTGGCTCGCAGCCTGCTGGTGCTCGGCCGGATCGAGCGGCGGCGCAAGGTTCGCGGGCAGTCCCGCGAGGCGCTGCTCCGCGCGCGCGAGCTGGCCGCCCGGATGGGGCACCAGCCGCTGCTGGCCGAGATCGAGCAGGAACTGCCGCGCGTGGCCGCCGAGCGGTCCGGCACCGAGCTGACCGCCACCGAGCGGCGGGTCGCCGACCTGATCGCGGGCGGCGCCACCAACCGGGACGCCGCCGCCGCGCTGTTCGTCAGCGTGCGGACCGTCGAGACGCATGTCGCTTCCATCTACCGGAAGCTGGGCGTCCGCACCCGCGCCGAGCTCGCCCGCCGCCTGCCCGGCTGAGGCGGCTCGCGGCTCAGTAGTCCTACGTATACGGCGTCAGGACCAACCCCTGTGGCCGCCGCGGATATCCGTATGAGCTGCGGATTTGCTTCTGGCTTCGGGTCCGTAGCGTCGAGTTCGAGACGAAGAACGCCCCGTCAGGCACGTGACAGAACGCCTGGCGCCGCCGCTCTGCCAGAACCCGATTCGCCACTTCCCGTAAGGAGCCTTCATGTCCGCCGCCCTGGCCGCGCCGGTCACCACCATCCTCTGGCCCGGAGATCCCGGCTGGGACGACGCCCGCCGGGCCTGGAACCTCGCGGTAGACCAGCATCCCGCCGCGGTGGCGATGCCCGCCTCCGCGCAGGAGGCCGCCGCGGCCGTCCGCTTCGCCCGCGAGCACGGCCTGCGAGTGGCCGCTCAGGGTACCGGTCACAACGCCGCGCCGCTCGGCTCGCTAGCCGGCACGGTCCTGATCAAGACCGCCGCGATGCGGCAGGTGAGCATCGACCCGGCCGCGAGGATCGCCAGGGCCGAGGCGGGCGCCGTCTGGCTCGAGGTCGCCGAGGCCGCGGCCGGGCACGGCCTGGCGGCGCTGGCGGGCTCCTCGCCCGACGTCGGCGTGGTGGGGTACACGATCGGCGGCGGGATGAGCTGGCTGGGCCGCGCCTACGGGCTTTCGGCCAACAACGTCGAGGCGATCGAGCTGGTCACCGCCGACGGGCGGCTCGTGCGCGCCGATGCCTGCACCGAGCCCGACCTGTTCTGGGCGCTGCGCGGCGGCGGCGGCAGCTTCGGCGTGGTCACCGCCATCGAGCTCCGGCTGTTTCCGATCCCCGAGGTATACGCCGGGCTCCTCTGGTGGCCGGCCGAGGCCGGGGCCGACGTGCTGCAGGCCTGGCGCAGGCTGACCCAGAGCGGCCTGCCAGAGGAGTTCACCACCTCAGCCCGGCTCATGAACTTCCCGCAGGCCCCCGACCTCCCCGATCACCTGCGCGGCCGGTCCTTCGTGGTCGTCGACGTGATCCACCTCGGCACGCCGGATGAGGCGGACCGGCTGGTCGCCCCGCTGCGGGCGCTGCAGCCGGTCACCGACACCATCCAGATGATCCCCACCCGGGCCCTCAGCCACCTGCACATGGATCCCGAGCAGCCGGCTCCCGGAGTCGGCGACGGGCTCCTGCTCGCCAGCCTGCCCGCCGAGGCGGTCGAAACGCTCGTCCGCGTCGCCGGCGCGGCCGCGGGCAACCCGCTGCTGGCCGTCGAGGTGCGTCACGTCGGCGGCGAGATGAAGCGCGCCCGGCCCGGCCACGGCGCCCTGGCCGCCGTCGACGCCGAGTACGCGCTGTTCGCGGTGGGCCCGGCGCCCTTCCCGCAGGCCGCTTCCGCGGTGGCCCGGAGCGTCGCGGCCGTGCAGACCGCGATGAGCCCGTGGGCCGCGCGGCAGATGTACCTCAACCTGGCCGAGACCGGCCGCGACCTGGCTACCTTCTGGACCCCGCAGGCCTACGACCGGCTGCGCCGGATCAAGGCCGCGGTCGACTCGGACGACCTGATCCGCTCCAACCATCCCATCCCGCCCGCGGCCCGCTAACCGGGCCGACCCCACCAGGAGAAAGAACACTGTCATGAACACCCGCACCGTTACCAACCGCAACCAGGCACCTACCGCGCCGGCCCGTCCGTCCGGCTCCGACCCGGCGGTCACCACCGTCGCCGGCTACCTTCTGGCCCGGCTCGCCGAAACCGGCCTGATCTCCGTTTTCGGCGTGCCCGGGGACGACAACCTCGGCGTTCTCGACGCCATCACCGGCCGGCCGGGCCTGGCCTGGATCGGCATGGCCACCGAGCAGGGCGCCGCCTACGCCGCGGAAAGCTACGCGCGGCTGCGGGGCCTCGGCGCCGTGGTCACCACGTACGGGGTCGGCGAGCTGTCCGCGATGAACGCCATCGCCGGCGCCTACGCCGAGTCCGTCCCCGTCGTGCACATCGTCGGCACCCCGGCCCTGGCGGCTAGGCGGCCCGGCGCGACCATCCACCACAACCTGCCCAGCAGCGAATACGGTCACTACGCGTGCCTGGCGTCCGAGTTCACCGCGGCGCAGGCCGACCTGCGCGCCGACGACGCCCCCGGCGAGATCGACCGGGTCCTGAGCGCCGCGCTGCGCACTTCCCGACCTGTCTACCTCGCCATTCCCGCCGACGTGGCCGGCGCTCCGGTGCCGGCCCCGGCTGGCCGCCTGGCTCAGGCGCGCGCCATCCCGGCCCGGACGGACCGCCCAGCCCCGGCCCGGACGGACCGCCCAGCCCCGGCCCGGACGGACCGCCCAGCCCCGACCCTGACCGAGATGGACCCAGGCTACGCCGACCGCGGGGGGCACCTCACCCAGCGACGCCTGTGGGCGAGCGTGCAGCACTTCCTGCTG
>Ga0187817_10001127_pt1 | contig 12683 bp, 11 predicted proteins | sample NC_wetland_sal_i_17_FD_132431 | JGI IMG/M metagenome (GOLD analysis project Ga0187817, IMG submission 132431) | Wetland sediment microbial communities from Neuse River Estuary, North Carolina, USA - SO4_2 | ecosystem: Environmental > Aquatic > Freshwater > Wetlands > Sediment | place: USA...
AACTTCGCCACTTCTTCCAGAAAATTGCTGTGCGCATTGAAGAAAAACGACAGGCGGGGTGCAAATTGATCCACATCCAGCCCGGCCTTGGTTGCGGCTTCGACGTAGGCCATGCCGTTGCCCAGCGTGAATGCCACCTCCTGCACCGCGGTCGATCCCGCTTCGCGCATGTGATAGCCCGAGATCGAAATCGTGTTCCAGTCAGGCACGTTCTCATTGGCCCAGGCAAACATGTCGGTGATGACGTGCATGGCCTGTTGCGGCGGATAAATGTAAGTCCCGCGCGCGATGTACTCCTTGAGCACATCGTTCTGCACCGTACCGGAAAGTTTGCGAATGTCCGCGCCCTGCCGCCGCGCCACGGCCACATAGAGCGCGAGCAGAATGGACGCCGTCGCATTGATGGTCATCGAGGTGGAAATCTTTGTCAGTTCGATGCCGTCGAACAGCCGCTGCATGTCTTCGATGGAGTCGATGGCAACGCCGACTTTGCCCACTTCGCCCGCGGCCAGAGGGTGATCCGAATCCAGCCCGATTTGCGTGGGCAAATCAAACGCGACCGACAACCCGGTCGTTCCATTCGCCAGCAGATATTTGTAGCGTTTGTTGGATTCTTCAGCGTCGCCCATGCCCGCGTACTGGCGCATGGTCCAAAGGCGCCCGCGATACATGGTGGCCTGCACGCCGCGGGTGAAGGGATACTCTCCCGGATAGCCGACCTCGCTCTCGTAGTCGGCGCCTTTGAGGTCGGCGGGCGTATAGAGCGGATTCACCGGAACGTGCGAGGAAGTCTCAATCTCTGCGGGCGTGCCTGCGCCGGTCTTCATCTTTAGCTTTAGCTTTAGCTTTAGCTTTTCCGTCATCGGATTCCTTCAGGACAGACAGCGGATCTGCACGCAAAGCCAGAGAGGAAGAAAGTCATGGGCGTGGGCTCTTCCGCCTTGTTCTCCAAAACGAGCTCAGTCCGAACCAGGCAAACACCAGGGTAAAGCAAGTTGCAATGGCGACCCGTGCGGCGGTCGCGTGGCCAGATTCGTACTTCGTGTATTCGCGGACGAGCGCGACAGCGCCGAAGGCCGCAATCACCAGAAACATTGTGCCCGTGACCTCGAGCCAAAGCTGGTGCAGCGCGCGGCTGAACGAGCGGACCGTGGTGCGCACTCCGCTCATAACAGCGTTGAGCGTGCGGCTGCGCCGGGCCTGCTGGCCGGCAACCCGCGCCACCACTCCCAGCTTCTGCCAAGTCGAAACTTTGCTCACGGCCTCGATTTTAACAGCCTCCAGAGCTACAATGACGCCACGGCTGGAAGCGGTGAACCGTTCCACCGATGAAGGCATCCAAACTAGTCAGGACGGCAAGAAGGATCAGGGGGACCCAGTGGATCCGCAACTGAAGCAGCTCATGAAAGAGCTCGGCGACGCCATCAACGAATCTCTCTCCGACTCGGAGCAAATTTCCGAGGTGGTTGCCCGCATCAAGGAAGGCGGATATGACATATTCCTGGTCCTCGAAGCCACGATCGGCGTCAGCAAACAGGGAGAGAAGCCGACGGATAAGACTTCGCTCGTCACCACATTGTCCACGAATCCCGAATTCAAGGTGAGCGACCAGGATCTCAAGTTCCTGAAGTCGCTGCGCATCAAGATCGACGAAGAAAGAAAGGACAACGACAACGACAAGTAAGCCCCAGCCCGCGACCCTTGTCCTGCTCTGAGCGGAACGCACCTGTCCTGGCCGCCCCCCGATTCTGCAATATCCCGATTGCGATCTTGCGAACGACCGGAGGTCCTCCGGCGACTGTGCTACCATCTAATGTTTTCTTTTCGCATCTGCTGTGCGTGGGAAGATTCCGCGAAACATTTTGACGGTAACGAACGGAATCTGAGGGGCAGTAATGAAAGACACTCTTGGGGTTCTTCTGGCAGGCGGCGTCGGCGAGCGCCTCTACCCACTCACCCGCGACCGGGCCAAGCCCGCGGTCACTTTCGGCGGCATCTATCGCATCGTTGACGTCACGCTCTCGAACTGCCTGAACTCCGACCTGCGCCGAGTCTACATCCTCACGCAATACAAGGCGCTATCGCTCAACCGACACATCCGCGAAGGCTGGAGCATTCTGGGGCGCGAGGTGGGCGAGTTCATCGAAGTGCTGCCCCCGATGAGGCGGGTCAGCGACCAGTGGTATCAGGGGACAGCCGATGCCGTATATCAGAACATCTATTCCATCGGGTCCGAGCAGCCCAAGCACGTGCTGATTCTTCAGGGCGACCAGATCTACAAAATGGACTACGGCAAGATGCTGAAGCAGCACCAGGACTCGGCCGCCGACATCACGCTCGCCACTATTCAGGTTGATCCCGAACAAAGTCGTCACTTTGGCGTGGCGGACGTAGACAAGGACGGCCGCATCAACGGGTTTGAGGAGAAGCCGAAGATCACCACCCTGCGTTCGCCGCTGAATCCCGATAAGGTTGCGGCTTCGATGGGCATTTATCTGTTCAACGCCGACGTGCTCATCCCGGTGCTGCTGAAGGACGCGGAGAACGCGCAATCCAGTCATGACTTCGGCAAAGACATTCTGCCCAAGATGGTGGACGATTACCGCGTCTTCGCCTACGACTTCGTGGACGAGAACAAGAAGGAGGCTCTGTACTGGCGCGATGTGGGAACACTCGAGGCCTACTACGAAGCCAACATGGACATCGTCTCGGTTTCGCCGATCTTCAATCTGTATGACGAAGAGTGGCCGATCCGCACCCACCAGCGGCAGTATCCGCCGGCGAAGTTCGTCTTCGCGGAGGCCGGCCGTACGGGAAGTGCGGTGGATTCCATCGTTTCGAACGGCTGCATCGTCTCCGGTGGAATGGTGAAGAACTCGGTCCTGTCGCCCGATGTGCGCATCAACTCCTACTGCGAAGTGGACGAGTGCATCCTGTTTTCGCACGTCAGCGTCGGACGCCGCTGCCGCATTCGCCGCGCCATTATTGACCGCGACGTGCACCTTCCCGAAGGCACCACCATCGGCTACGATGCCGAAGCCGACCGCCAGCGCTATTTCGTCACGGAAAGCGGCATCACCGTGGTCACGCGCGATTATTCGCTCTTTGAGAACCCGGTGACGGTGGACTACTTCACTACCGAATAGCACGGGGCCTCATTCGCCACCAGCTTGCCTTTTTTCCCCGATCCGGGCTAGGATTTTAAATCTGTCCGCTGGGGAGTGTTTTATGTCCAACCGGGCTCTGTGCATTGCGCTTTTCCTGCTGTTCCTGACCAGCTTTTCCTTCTCCCAGTCAGTTCCTCAAAACGCGCCCTTGCCATACGACCCGCTGGAGCTGGCGACCGGGCCGACGGTGGTTCCCGACACGCCGGAGAAGCGTACTTTGCTGCTGAACCTGCTCGAACGCGCGCGCCAGAATAGTGCCATGCACACGCCTGGCACCGCGCCGTTCAGCATCAAGGTTTCTTTCAATTCCGCGGGAGGAGATTCGCACAGCCAGGGCTATGGCGAACTGGAGGAGACCTGGCTCAATGGCCAGACCTGGCGCTGGTCGGCGCGGCTGGGAGACTACTCGCAGCTCAGAATTTTCTACCAGGGCGCCGCTTATGACGACAAGCCGCGCGGGCACATGCCCTTGCGTCTGCAGATGGTGCGCAATGCCGTGTTCTGGCCGGTGGGAGGCAACTTTGCTCCGGCGCTGATCCGCATGGCAACAGCAAAATGGGAAGGCGCCGACATCGCCTGCATGCTGATTTCAGGCGGAAGCAACGATGCCACCGCTACTCCCGGACGCCGCTGGGAGGAAAGCGAGTACTGTGTTGATCCCAAGACGGGCCTGCTGCGGATTCATTCCGAAGCCCCCGGCATTTACGCCGTCTATGACTACAGCGGAGGTTCGCAGTTCCACGGACGTACGCTGCCGCGCCAAACCACGATCGTCGAGGGCGGCACGACGGTGTTGCAGATTCACCTTGACAGCATTGAAGACGCCAACAACGATCCCAACCAGTTCGTGCCGACGAAGAAGATGCTCTCTCACGGTCCGGGAGCGATCATGGTCGGGCCCTTCCGCTTCCCCGAGTTCGTGCGCGCGCCGGCAGGCTACAGTGGCGACGTTCAACCGGTGATCGTGCACGCGATCCTCGATCAGAAGGGGAAAGTCCTCGACGCAGAAGTGGTGCAGAGTTCCGATCCCGCGCTTACGTCAGCCGCGCTGGGCGTGGTGTGGCGCTCGGCGTATCTGCCTGCCCAGAATAAGGATCGTGCTCTGCAACGTGAGGCTTTCATCAACGTCAAGTTCACGCCCGCCTCGTAGCCAGGCTTCTTTGTGCGGACAAGTTGTCGGACCAATCTGCTAAGCTTACGAGTTACTCCAGCCTGCAGGGAGAGGCCGACGCCGCATGAAGAAACGATTTCGGTACCGTGATCTGGGGCTTATCTTTGGCCTCACGTTGGCCGCAGGCATCCAAGCCTGGCCGGCTTCTTCTCCCGCCGAAAAACCTGATGTGCTCCTTTCCACCATGCAGGGAGAGCTGCAGCGAGCCCAAACCAGCCTGGGCAAGCTTGATCCAGCGCCCTACTTTCTCAGCTATTCGGTGTACGACGAGAGCCTGGCTGTGGTTTACGGGAGCGAAGGCAGCCTGGTGAATTCCACGCGGGCGCGCCGGCGCGCGGCTGAAGTCACGATGCGGATCGGAACCGCCGCCCTCGACAACTCGCATGGGATGAACCGCTTTTCCGCGAGCAGCACCGGAACGCTCCCGCTGGAAGACGATCGCGATGCGATTGCGCACGAACTCTGGCGTCTGACTTACGAGGAGTACCGCAAGGCCTCCAAGGCCTACCTGAATGTGAAGACGAACACTCAGGTGCAAGCGCAGGAGGAAGACACGTCCCCGGATTTTTCTCAGGAAAAACCTCCGAGCCATGCCGACTACAAAGAAGTCGCTCCCGCCCCCGACCAGCGGGCGCTGGAGAAGTTGGCGCGGGAGTATTCCTCCTATTTTCGCGATTATCCCTACATTTACAGCTCCGGGGCGATCATCACCGCCCAAAGGACGCGGTTTCACTTTCTCTCTACGGAAGGCAATCATGTAGTCGCGCCCAGCGCGTTTATTCGGGTTGCCATCCATGCAGAAACCCGTGCCGACGATGGGATGGAGCTCATTCGCGTCGAGACCTTTCAGGCGGAGAGCCTCGATCACCTGCCCAAGGGAGCGGATATTGCCGTCCGGGTGAAGAAGATGGCAACGGACTTGAAGGCCCTGCGCGACGCTCCTCTGGCCGAGCCCTTCGCCGGACCAGCCTTGCTTTCCGGCCGCGCCGCCGGCGTTTTCTTCCACGAAGTTCTGGGCCACCGGCTCGAAGGCCACCGCCAACGGGGCGAGCAGGAGGGACAGACCTTTACCAAGAAGGTGGGTCAGCCGGTTCTTCCGGATTTTCTGAGCGTGGTGGATGATCCCACCCTGCGCACGCTGAACGGGATGGATCTGGGCGGCTGGTACGAATACGACGACGAAGGCATGCCGGCGACTCGCGTGGAGGTCATCAAGAACGGCATCCTGAAGGATTTTCTGATGTCGCGCATGCCCATCAAAAATTTCGGAAACTCCAACGGACACGGCCGCGCGCAAGCCGGCTTCATGCCCACCGGCCGCCAAGGCAACTTGATCGTGACTTCATCGCACACTGTCAAAGACTCCGAACTACGGCAAAAACTGATGGACGAGGTCAAGAAACAGGGCAAGCCGTACGGGCTCTACTTCGAAGACATCCAGGGAGGCTTCACTCTCACCCAGCGTGCTTTGCCCCAGGCTTTTCAGGTTTTGCCGGTTCTGGTGTGGCGCGTGTATCCCGACGGGCGCCCCGACGAGTTGGTCCGAGGCATAGATATCGTCGGCACTCCGCTGGCCGCTCTCAATCGAATTCTGCTGACCGGCGAAAAGACGGATGTCTTTAATGGCATCTGCGGCGCCGAGTCGGGCCAGGTGCCGGTCGCGGCTGCGGCGCCTGCCATGCTGTTCTCAGAAATCGAAGTGCAGAAGCGAGCTCATACCCTCAACCGCCCGCCTGTCTTGCCCTCTCCCTCGGCCGAAGGCAAAGACTCTGAAAAAGATGCGGGGCCAAAACAATGACTGCCGAAACAATGACAACCCCAGCCAAAACCGCGACTATCACGAAACGGCTTATCCGGCGGGTCCTGCTGGCTGTGCTCCTGCCCAGCCTGCTCCTGCCTGCTTTCGCTGAGCAGAAGGACTGGCAAAAGCTGGCCAATGACGATGCTGTCCTCTCGGCTATGCGCGCCGAGTTGGCTCGCTCCAAGGTGAACCTGAAGATGGAGCAGGTGGCTGCGCCCTACTACATCGAGTATCGAGTTTTTGATATGGACCAGTATTCTGCCGAGGCCGCATTTGGCGCCCTGCGCAGCGATGTGCGCACGCGCCTGCGTCTGGTACGGGTGGTCGTCCGCATCGGCGATTACAAGCAGGACAGCTATTTCGGCCAGGGACAGGGCATGCTCGACTTCATGCCGCTCGATAACGACTTGCTGGCCCTGCAGCATCAACTGTGGCTCGCCACTGACCGCGCCTACAAGGCGGCGGCTGAATCTCTTACCGCCAAGCAGGCTCAGTTGAAACAACTCACCATTGACGAGCCGGTGGATGATTTTTCCCAGGCTGATCCGGTGCAATCCATCGGGCCGCTGGCCACCCTCGAGTTTGATCCCGAGCCTTGGAAAAAGATGCTGCAGGACGCCTCGGACGTGTACAAGAGCGATCCCCAGATCGAAAACTTCGAATCGAACCTTGAGTTCCGGGCGGTGAACGAGTACTTCGTCAACTCCGAAGGCACTGTCCTGCGCAGCGGGCAGAATCTTTATCAGATGTATATTTCCTGCAGCACGCAAGCTCCCGACGGCATGAGCCTTCAACGTAACAGCGGCTTTGTAGTGGCGAGTGTCAAGGAATTGCCGTCCGCCGCTGATTTCGTAGGGCGCGCCGGTAAGCTCGCCGGAACGTTGAAAGACCTGCGCGATGCGCCGGTTGTGGATGAGGAGTATCGGGGGCCGGTGATGTTTTCTGCCGACGCGTCGGCCTCGGTGTTTGCCGACCTGATTAGCGAGAACATCCTGGGGCGCCGGCCTGAGTTGGGCAAGAACGCGCGCACCATCGGAGCCTTTGCCACAAGCTATAAGAGCCGCGTGCTGCCGGAGTTTCTTTCCGTGGCGGCGGACCCGACCATTTCGTCCTACCGCAGCCAATCGCTGCTCGGTCATTATGAAGTAGACGACGAAGGGGTTCCGGCGCAGCGCGTGTCGCTGATCGAAAAAGGCACGCTGGTAAACTATCTGGTAGGCCGGGAGCCCATTCGCGACTTCCCGCACTCCAATGGTCATGGCCGCGCTCCGCTGCCCTCGGCCGTTCCAGCAATGATGGGATCTGCCAGCCCACACAACAGCAACCTGATCGTGACTTCGTCCGAGCCGCTGTCCAAAGAGGCCATCAAGAACAAGTTCCTCGATCTGTGCCGCCAGCGTGATCTTCCCTACTGCTACCGCGTAGAGACTTTTGGTCCGAAGCTCGCCCCCCGGCTGCTGTATAAAGTCTGGACCAAGGATGGGCACGAGGAGTTGGTGCGCGGCGGAAGTTTCGGGGATCTCGATACCCGCGCCATGCGCAGCGATCTGGTCGCCGCCGGCGACGACGTCTATGTGGACAACCACCCCACGAACGTGCCGCACAGCATCGTGGCCCCATCCGTTCTGTTCGATGAACTCGAAGTAAAACGGGCGAACGTAAACAAAGAGAAGCTGCCGGAGTACCCGGCGCCGGCCTTGGGCAAGTAGCCGTAGAGCTTTTCCCCGCAAACCTTGCCGCGGGGACCGGACTTCTACGACGCCGCAATCACAGCCACTGTGGCCGCACTGGCGGCGTCTTCCTCCGCTTGCAGAACACGGTACCAGGTGAACATGATGAGCAGGGTCAGCCGACTGTCGGGCACAGCCGCGCCTGTCGGGAACTCAACGCTTTTCTCGCGCGTGTGCAGGTGCAGTACGGGCTGGCCGCTTTCCGTAGTAGCGCTCCACACCGGACGCCACCAGCCCTTGCACTCCAGATGAAATGTCTGTCCGTCGGCAAAGGTTAAAGTACCGCCGCCCCCACCCCAGCACGATTTGAACGTAGCGGTCGTCTGCTCCGAGGCCGGATCCACGATCTCGGCTCGAGCGCCGAGAAACCCTGCGCGACGAAAGGTCCAACAGCCATCCTGCGTGTCGGCCACAAAGTCCGATGACCAGAAACTGGGATGCCGCAGTGTGCCAACGAGTTCTTCGTTCAGCTTGAGCTGATAGCCTCGACCGCGTGGGATTTTCGACCAGGTAAGCCCGCCGGAGATAGCGGAAGAGAGGGGAATCATAAACACCTCCGAAAAGGCATTTCGATCCGATTCCATGCTAGCAAACGAGTGTTAACAACGCATTAAATCTGGCGAAAGCAATCAGTAGCGAAACAAAGAGCGGACAAATCGGAGGTGGGGCTCCGCCGGACCCGGTTAGCGCTGCTACAATTCCCTGTCCCACACTAGTTTAGGCGCGAGAACTTTGGCTTCTACATTCGCGTACTGTCTTTGTGAAGGGCTCGGAGCGGTCTTCGGAGCGGTCTCGCAGTTGATCCTCCAGGCCGAAGTCTCAGTTTGAAGTAAAAATCTTTCCGGGGGCGCAAGTGGAAGACGTCCACGTCGTCGCGATGCTGGTCCGGCGCTGTATTGCTGGCGACGCTGCCGCCTGGGAGGAAATCGTGCAGACCTATAACCGGCGGATATACAACATCTGCTACCGCTTTGCCGGATCGGGCGACGACGCCGAAGACCTCACGCAGGAAGTTTTCATCAAGATGTACCGCACCCTTTCGAGCTATGACCACACCAAAGGCGCGCTTGTCACTTGGGTCACGACTATCACCCGCAACCTGCTCGTCGATCATTTCCGCAAGACTAAGCAGGACCGGATGACCGATTCGATGGACACGGCCGCGTCCGAACATGAAGACGCCCAGCCCCTCAGCGAGCAAATTCAGGACCAATCCGCCCCCCCGGACGCCCACGTACGCAGCCGGGAGGTCGGGGAAACCGTCCACGCGGCCCTGGCCCGCCTTTCGCCAGAGCTCCGGGAAGCAGTGATTCTAAGGGACTTACAGGATATGGACTATCGGGAAATAGCCACCGTTTTGAAGGTTCCGGAGGGTACTGTGAAATCTCGAATAAATCGTGGGCGGGCGGAACTTGCCCGCCTCCTACAACGTACCTACAGGCAGGTGATGTGATGCCAGAACACACCAGCAACGGAATGAAGTGCAACGAGTTCGACCTGTTGCTCACGGACGCGCTGGATGGCGTCCTGGCCGGGGCCGAACTCGACCGGTTCCAGGCGCACGCCCGGGATTGCCGGACGTGTGGCCCACTGTTCGCTGAAGCGGAGGCGGGCCGCAACTGGCTGAAGGGTCTCACGGAGGTGGAGCCTCCAGCCAACCTGGTCGCTAATATCCTGGCATCGACGACGGGCGTTGACACCCAGCGCCTGCGAGCTACTGTACGCGCCCCCCAGCCGCGCATTTCGTGGCTGGAGCACGTGCAAGCCTCGCTGTTGGAGCCAGTCTGGGCCGCGGTTCGGCAGCCGCGCTTTGCCATGTCGTTCGCCATGGCATTCTTTGCGCTGTCGGTGGGCCTGACCGTAGCCGGCGTGAAACCCGCCGACCTGCGCCAGATCAGCCTGCGTCCGTCCGCGATCCGGCACACGTACTACGCCACCGAGGCGCGGGTCGTGCGCTACTACGACAACATCCGCTGGGTCTACGAAGCGCAAGCCGTTGTCCGGGGAATCAAGAGGAATCTGGCTCCAGCCGAGCCTGGACCAGCGAAACAGAAAGACCGTAAGAACGACACGTCACAACAGCCCGAGCAGAAGCAGGAGCGCAATTACAGCCAGACGGACAACCATCTCGTTCTGGCCAGCGCTCACCGGGGTCCATGTCTGAATGGAGTTAATGCTTGCGATCTGCCTGTAGTGTCGGTGACCACGTACAGGAGGTTCGTATGAACTGCGCCACACACAGCGATACTGCTGCAGTGGCTTTTTGCCGCACCTGTGGCAAGCCACTTTGTAATAACTGCACCCGCGACGTCCGCGGAGTGATTTACTGCGAGTCCTGCCTGGCCTCGCGCATGGAAGGAACGGCCCCGGCCGCGGGATTTGTTCCGCCCACGCAGACGGTGTATCCGCCGGTCGGGTCAGCTTCGGCCGCACCCCGCCAGCCGCTGAACACCGGTCCCAACCCGGCAGTCGCTGGAATTCTCGCCGGATTCTTCCCCATCGGCGTCGGGGCCGTTTACACCGGCCAATATGCCAAGGGACTGGCGCACCTCGTGGTCATGGTGCTCTTGCTCCTCGGCGTGAGCTCCGACCTTCCCTGGTACGTAGTCACGCTCCTCGCCATTTCGATGGGCTTTTTCTACATCTACCAGATCATTGACGCCGTGCGCAGTGCCAAGGCGATCCAGATGGGAGAACCTGCACCTGATCCATTCGGGTTGGCACAGACGTTTGGTGCAGGCGAAAGACTCGAAGGGACGAAGGTCCCGGTTGGGGCCGCCGTTCTCATCGGTTTGGGAGTGCTTTTCCTGTTGCACACTGCCGGATTCTTCGAGATCGGGATGGGTGTGCTCGTGTCGCTGGTCTTGATCTTCCTTGGCGTCTGGCTTTTTGCCAAGCACTGGGGACTCATGGGCGGCACGGCAGGATGCCGCTGCGAACGTTGCCGCACTCGCAAACTGATGGGCCCTGCCGTCCTGGTCACAATCGGAGTGCTTCTGCTGCTCGATAGCGTTTCTCGCGTCGGTTTTCACAGGACTTGGCCAGCCATACTGCTGGTGATCGGAGTCGTCAAGCTGGTGCAGAGCAACGCGTCGTCTAGCGGCCACATCGGAACGCTGCCACTGGCGCCGCCCAGCGCTCCTCCGCCGCAGGATCCGTCAGCGCCGCAACCGCCCGCCTCTGGGGAGGTGAAAAATGTCTAGCCCTGTTCAACCCCGCCCCGTTCAAACTAGCCCAGTTCAGCCCCCACTTCCACCGCGTCGCCCGCGCTCGTTTGCCGGCCCGCTGGTGTTGATCGTACTCGGCGTTGTGTTTTTGCTGGGCAATCTGCACATGATCTCGTGGGCGCGGATGTGGCATCTGTTTGCCAACTACTGGGGAGCGCTGCTGATCCTCTGGGGCATAATCAAGCTGATCGAGCACATGCGGGCGCAACGCGAGGGAACTCGCGCTCCTGGCATTGGCGCGGGAGGCATTTTCCTGGTCATCATGATCGTGGTTTTCGGCCTGATCGCGACGCAGATCGAGCGCGTCAACTGGGCCGGCCTGCGCGACCAGATGAACTTCGACGACAACGATTTCTCCGACATCTTCGGAGAGACTTACAACTTCAGCGATCACCTCGAGCAGGATTTTCCCGCGGGAGCGAGCCTGAAGGTCATTGACAATCGGGGCGCGGTCAGCGTCCACGCCTCCGAGGACAACAAGATTACCGTCGCAGTCCGCAAGCGCATTGGGGCGGAGAGTCAGAGCGATGCCGACAAGTACAACGGCGAAACCAGGCCCACCATCACCAACATCGGCGGTCTGGTCACGCTCGACGCCAAAGTCGAGGGCGCGGGAGATCATCCCGTGGAAACCGACCTCGATATTTCTCTGCCGCGCAAAGTAGCCGTTTCCATCATTTCGCGGCGCGGCGACGTGAACCTCGCCGACCGCGAGGGCAGCGTTGACGTTTCCGCCCAGCATTCCGACACGACGGTTGGGGATGTCAAGGGCAACGTCAAGGTGAGCCAGGAAAAAGGCTCGGTGAAAATCGAGCAGATCACCGGCGACGTGCACGTAGAAGGCCGGATGAATGAAGTCTCGGTGAATGATGTCAAGGGGGCGGCTCAACTTGACGGCGAGTTTCAGGAAAGCGTGAAGCTGGCGCGGATCGGCAAAACCGTGAACTTCAAGTCTTCCCGCACGGATATGGAGTTTTCGCGCATTGACGGGTCGCTAGACCTCGATTCCGACGACCTCCACGCCGACGCGATCACGGGCCCCTTGCACCTGACAACCCGCTCCAAGAATATCCGGCTGGACGGCGTCTCCGGTGATGCCCGTCTGCAAGACGACAACGGAGCGGTCGAAGTGATCATGCACTCGCTTGGCAATGTGCAGATTGACAACCGCAACGGCGACATCCAGTTGAGCCTGCCCGAAAAGGCCGGTTTCCGCGTGGATGCGAGTACTCGTGATGGCGAGATTCAGTCGGATTTTCCCGAGCTGAAGGTCAATAACAACGAGCACGAGGCCAAGGCCAGCGGCAGCGTCGGCAATGGCAACGCCCACATCGTGCTCAACAACGAGCACGACGGCATTGAGATTCGCAAAGCCAGCGCCCAGCCCCCAAAGCCACCTGAGCCTCCGGTGCCGGGCAAGCCAACCAAGGCACTGCCCGCTCCAAAGGAGAAGGTCGAGCCGACGGAAAACTGATAGAACTTGGGAGATCGAATCATTTGAGTCATTGAGCTAACGTTTCAATGACTCAATTTTTTCTTTGCCAATTCTTCCACCCGTGCCAGCACTTCGTCTTCACTCAGCGAAGT
>Ga0187817_10001129_pt1 | contig 12678 bp, 14 predicted proteins | sample NC_wetland_sal_i_17_FD_132431 | JGI IMG/M metagenome (GOLD analysis project Ga0187817, IMG submission 132431) | Wetland sediment microbial communities from Neuse River Estuary, North Carolina, USA - SO4_2 | ecosystem: Environmental > Aquatic > Freshwater > Wetlands > Sediment | place: USA...
AGACCGATTGTCGTGATCGTTCGCATGGATAGCTCCTCCGAATCGTGGGAGCTCTAACAGCACCCACATCCATGGCACTCACGTGCCGGTGGAGGAGCCGTCCACAGCATCACAAGCGGACATCGCACGATTGTTTTGAAATGAAAGAGGCCGCCATTGAGACGGCCTCGGTGAGGATTACAATAGGTGTCTGCTCGACCCCTTGATCTGATCAGGCTGGAGACACGAGCGGCTTATCCTTCTCCACGACATAGGTGGTCGCGAGCCTGACCTTCGTGTCACTGGGCTTGCCGCCTGCATGGGGCGTTCCGGCTGGGACCTGATAGTTGTCGCCTACCTTATACAAACGGGTCGGTTGACCTTGGATGGGGATCTCCACGCTGCCTTCTAAAACGTAGGTGGATTCGATTCCCGGATGCGTGTGCCGCGCAATCGTACCTCCCGGTTGTAACTCCCCCTCCACCAATATCGTCACATAACCCGGCGTCGGACCGTCCATCTGTGACAGAATCTTCCGCGTGTAGCCGACTGTCGCTACGGGCGGCGCACCCTGCGCCGAGGCGTCAGTCGCAATGAACCCCGTCGCCGCGCAAATCGCGCAACCTGCAAAGCCTCTCCGCGTCAGCATGACGACCTCCCTATGGTATCCGGATCGAGAGCGTCCGGAGTTCTATCAAGTAAATCATAAGCTACCCGTCATGGAACGGGCTAGATAGCTTGAAACAGCGAGAAGTCGGGGGCGATGTCTGCTTGGGGTCATTAGTGTGACGCCTGCTCTTGCCCCGAAAACGGACATTCCGCGACTGGCGGATTTGTGATGTCTGCTTTTGCCCCGAAGGCAGCGGTTATTACTTCGGCATCACCGCGCCCGTCGCCGGGTTTGTTGTGTAGATCGCATCAAGTGTGCCCTCCGCCAGGATCTTGCCCTTCATCGCCTCCATCCCGTTTCGATGCGCAGCAGCACGCCGTAACGGCGTTTAGTGTCAGCGGCGCTGCGAGGCCAGCGCCGCTGCAACTGCCTCGCCCTGCGCGATCGGCAGCACGGCCGTGAACTGAAAAGCCGAGCCGCGTCCGGGCGTGCTGGTGACGGTCAGATCACCGCCCATGCGCTTGGCCAGCATTTTAACAATGCTCAGGCCAAGACCCGCGCCGCCATAGCGTTGGGCGATCTCGACGCTGGCTTGGGCGAACGGCCGGAATAGCCGCTTCGTCTCGGCGCGGGTAAGCCCGATGCCGCTGTCGCGCACAACGCAGTGCAGCCGCACGCGCCCGGCCTGTACCGGCTCGGCGCGCAGCTCCAATTCGACTGCACCTTGGTCGGTGAATTTCACCGCATTGTCGAGAAGGTTTTCCAGCGCCGCCCGCAGCCGGACCGGATCGCCGATCAGGCTATCCGGCACGTTATCGGCGATCGCGATCACAGCGCGCAAGCCTTTCGTCTCTGCGCGCACGGTCAACGCCGCGTCCAGCGCGGCGATGAGCGCGCGCGGCCGAAACACCTGCTGCTGCAATGTGAGCGAACCGGCACCCGCTTTGGCGGCGTCGATGACCAAGGTGGTAAGCGCGGCAAGATATTCAGCGCTTGTTTTGATGTCGGAAGCCCAGCGCCGTTCGCGCTCGCCGAGATTGGAGCTTGCCAGCAATTCACCGAGCGCAAGCACGCCGGTGAGCGCCGTGCGCACGTCGTGCGCGAAAAACGGCAGCGCGCCGGCATCGCTGCGCGGCGCCGCCTTGAGCGTCGGCTTGCGCCGGCGCGTACGACGCCGCAATGGCTGGCGTCGTTGTTTGGTCCTCAGCCGCGCCATCCCGTCCCCCTCGGCGCCGGATACACCATGCCATGACCAAGCCCGGCGCAAAACAATTCGGACGCATTTCGGCACGATGTGCACCGTTTTCAGATCACCGCCCGAGCCCGACCATAGGCCTGATGTCGAACGGCTTTAGGCCCGCCGCGCGCAGTTCGCACAAACCCGTGGCATTGGTCGATTTCGCCAGCTTCTGGCCGGCTTCGTCGAGAATAAGCTTGTGATGGTGGTAGCTCGGCTCCGGCAGCCCGAGCAGCGCCTGCAATAGGCGGTGAATACTGGTCGACCAGAATAAATCTTGCCCGCGCACGATGTCGGTGACGCCTTGTAGGGCATCGTCGACCACGGCGGCGAGATGATAGCTCGCCGGCGAATCCTTGCGCGCCAGGATCAAGTCGCCCCACATTTGCGGCGCGGCGGTGACAAGACCGGTCTGGCCGGACGGCCCGGCGCCGGTCTCAGTCCAGGTCAGCACCCCGGCGCGCGCCACCGCCTTGTCCATGGCGAGCCGCAGCGCGAACGGTTCTCCGGCCCGACGCCGGCGCTGACATTCGGCCGCCGATAATCTGCGCGCGCGCCCCGGATAGATTGGCACGCCGTCCGGATCGCGCGGCCAACCGCCCTGGCGATCGAGCTCCGCCGCCAATGCAGCAAGCTCGCGGCGGCTTTCGAAACTCGGATAGAGCAGGCCCTCCGCTTCGAAGCGGGCGATCGCCATCTCGTAATCGGCAAAATGCTCGCTCTGGCGGCGCACCGGCTCCTGCCAGGAAATGCCGAGCCAGCGTAAATCGTCGTAGATCGCCGCTTCGTATTCCGGGCGGCAGCGCTCGGTGTCGATATCCTCCATGCGCAACAGCAGGCGTCCGCCAAGCTCGCGCGCCATGTCGGAATTGAGCAATGCGGAATAGGCATGGCCCAGGTGCAGATAGCCATTCGGTGACGGTGCGAAACGCAAAACGCGGCTGTACATCAACGCTACGCTTCTCGACACTGGACTCTAATGATGCAGTCTAACACGCTCACCCACATCCGCACCGAGAGCGATCTCGACGCCGCGCTTGCGGCCTTGACAAGCGCCGATGCTCGCTTCGCCGCGCTAATGACGCGTGCCGGCCGGCCGCCGCTGCGCCGCCGACCGGACGGATTTGCCGGGCTCGCGGCGACCGTGGTGTCGCAACAGCTTTCGACCGCGAGCGCCAACGCGATCTGGGCGCGTCTTGCCGCCGCGTTCGATCCGTTCGAGCCGCGAGCGATCATCCGGGCGCGCGCGTCGAAGCTCGCCCGGCTTGGCCTCTCGGCGCCGAAGATTCGCGCGCTCAAGGAGATTGCGCGCGCGGTGGCGAGCGAGCGGCTCGCGCTTACCTCGCTCGTCACGATCGAGGCGGAAGCGGCGCATGCCGCACTCACCGCGGTGCACGGGATCGGCCCGTGGACCGCCGACATTTATCTGTTGTCCTGTCTTGGCCATGCCGATGCCTGGCCAGCAGGCGATCTGGCCCTGCAAGAAGCGGCGCGGCTCGCCTTCGCGCTGCCGGAGCGCCCGAGCGCCAAGGAGATGGTCGCACTCGCCGAAATGTGGCGGCCGCTACGCGCGGTGGCGGCGCGCGTGCTGTGGACCTACTATCGCGCGGTCAAAGGCCGTGACGTGATGGCTTCCCGCACTAGGCCGCAAAAGCAAGCATAAGCATTGATCGTGCAATTGGCGCTAATTTGAGCGCAGCTGAGTCGCACTCCGTGCCGACCGCCACCCATTGATGTGCTTCGATGCACTTTGGGGAAATCGCCGGTCGGGAGCCAATAATGCCAACCTACACGTTCAAGCTGAAGAGCGACGGGCCAGGCGTCGAAGATGACATCGGCATTAATCTCCCGAATGCAGATATGGCGTATGGCTACGCCTGCGATGTCATCCGCGAACTGATGAGGGGTCGAGAGCAGCGCACGCAACGTTGGCAACTCGACGTGTACCATAGCGCCGCGAAAATCTTTGAAATTCCCTTCGTATGTCTCGAACACACGCTTGACGCTCGCGTGAAGGTCGGGGGGAGATCGCCGATGGGGCGTCCGCGCGGCAAGCTTTATCTCGCTGCCGATCGTGGTCAGAAAGTAACACGCGACGACCCCTAACCATATTATGGTATCTTGCGCTGGTCGCCCGTGAGCAGATAAGCTTACTCACCGCCTGACTGACGCGGTGCCTATTCTTCATACACGCGCTCCAGTCAGTGTTCCTCCGCTTTAGCCCCGGCAAAAGTCGCGACTGTCGGGGCTTTTTATTTGTGTAAAAACTCAGGCAACTTGGCAGTATTGACTGCGATCCGCCGCGCCTAGTCGCGCGTGAGTAATTCCGCAGCCGACCCCAACTCGGCTGAAAACGATTAATTGCCCCGCTGTTTTCTCTGTTTGGTCGCAGCAAAGCCCAATCGTCTGATGCTCCGGGCGGCAGTCCACGAACTTTTTGGACAGTGTTTACTCTGTAGGTGCTATGCTCAGTGGGCCGGAGTGGAGATAGGAATGCCAGACGAGCATGGCCGGCTAACCAAAGCAGACAACGACTTGATTGAACGCTGGTGGAGCCAGCATTGGCAAGATCCGGTAACATGTCCTGTCTGCAAAACAACGGACTGGGTGATTGCCGGGCATCTCGTCAACATTCAGAGGCACCCGGCAGATGCCAATGCAAGCAACACGCCGACTTATCCTCATATCATTGTCACCTGCAAGCTCTGCGCGCATTCAATGTTTTTCAACGCCGTGCAGATTGGTATTGCCGCAACGTAACCGCCGCGCTTCATCTTTTGTCAGTAGTTTGGCTGTCGTGCGTTACGGCGCAAATAGGCAACGGCTATCCCTTTAAGGTCACAGACTCGGTTTAGCGTCTTTAATGGTCGATACGCTCCCACCGCTGCCCTTCCAATTACCGCCCCTTTCTTCTTCGAGAGCGAAACAGCCGGGCTGATGTTCGTCCGGCACCACCGTTGACTGCAATGTTTCCCTCGGTGGCTTTTTTGTCGGTTTCCGCGTGAAAATGCAGCCGAAGACTACTATCGCGATCATCGCGGCAACAAAAATCCCAAGTTGCAGGTGTTGCATCGTTGGTGTTCTCCGTCGCCTGACACCACCGCTAACCCATTATACGTCAGCGCGTTCTTTCGTTCTCGTCCGCGAGGGTTTTACCGGTGGCCGTGTTGACGAGATGCTGACCGCCGCACGCGAGGCAATTCACCAGCTCGTAGTGCTCGCCATGCTGTGCCGGTTCGTCGACCAGCCAGCCTTTTATGCGCAGGCCGGTTTTGGGGCAGCGATAAAGAAAAGCAGCCATATCGTGTAACGAAAAGCGGCCAAGACCGGAGCCGTGAAGGTGCCTAGGAGCTACGTCGGCTCGGTCAAGGCCGCCCCAAGTGAGTTGTCTCCTTGGGCGCTCTTAGTATTGCGCTTGGTTCACCCTAACGATTTGATCCAGGTCAACACCAGACCGTCACCAAACCAACCATGGTGACGGCATAAATATCGAACAGCCAGCACCGATCTGCCCCCATAGCCGATGCGTCTGGCGCGGAAAATTCCGGATGGTGGTGCCCTGCCCGAACCGCACATCTACGCCTGCAAGGAATGCGGTGTAGCAGTACCTGAGGCGGGGGAGCCGGACCGCGCTCATGCCGGATCGCGGATTACCTGAACTTGCTCCACTGTGAGGTCGGGTTTTTCATTTAGTTTTTTAACAAGCGTGAGCAATCGCGGCGGCAATTCCGCGGTTGTATACGCGCGATAGTGCTCTCTCAGTTGCTGGCCGATTCGTTCTTTGGTCTGGCACCAATTAAGCCATTCGCCTGATGGCTGTTTTGGCATGAAACGGTCGGGTTTCTTAGCCGGTGGCATATTTGACTAATTACTGGCGCTCAGACTGGTTCCAATTTTTCAAACGGAACATTGTAAAGGCCTCTGAACTGTCTATGTTCCACATATCACCGACAGCAAAACCTCAGGGGTCGGTGGCTGAGAGACTGATTGTGCTCCCGCCTGTACGGCCAACAGAGCGCAATCATGCCGATTCGCCCATTCCTCGCCCGTGAAGCATTTGAGCCGGAACTGATCCGGCAAATGTCACTCGCACTCGAAAGCGTTTGCGATACATTGGAACTTAATTTGACCGACGACGCGGCTACACGGCTCGTTGCCTCGAAGGTCATTGAACTGGCGCAGCGCGGTGTGCGCGACGCGCCGACCTAAGCGCAATGACGCTGAAAGAGTTCAAGCACTACTAATGGACGGCGCGTCGATGCCGAACGAAAATAACTCGACGAGTGAGGACCGCTTCGGCCGGCAAGATCAGCAAGGGTATAGTGGCTGGTCCTCATTAGTCGCTATTATCATCATCGTCATCATCGTTGGCGGTCTCGCTTACCTATATTTCGGGCGATGAGTCTCAGGTCGCCGTTCCTGTCACCGCCCCCAATCCTTCTCGGCCCTCACGCTTCACGGCTGGCGCATTCGGATTTTTGATCTTCAGCCAGCGCGACAACCGTCCCGAACGATAAGGCAAGGCGAGACGCTTTGAGACGACGCCTTCACAGCCAGGGTGTGGGGTCGCCATCCCCTGATTGGGGTGGTAGACTGCATAAGTCAGGGGACGGGCTCATGAAGCGCAATGTATTTGCTTTGTTTGGAGCGGTGGCGGTGCTGCTTACCGCAACGGTGGCGCTGACATTTTCTCGCGTTACGCCTTTAGCGAGCGGCATTGGCGGCTTAAAGTGCTACGACATCAAAGGCGGAATCGAAAAATGCTCAGTCGTGGATCGACAGCCACTCATTGTAAAAACGAGCGTACGCCATACGCGACTAGATTAGATAACATAACAACAACACTAGTGGCGTCGCGCAACTAAATGCGAGAACGATCTCGCCTGCGACGCGAAGCATCGGCCGCTGGTTCGCGACATTCGATAAATAATGCATGTCACGTTCCCCCGTGTTCTCTCGGCCACACAGTGTGACCGACATCACACATAATCCCCATATCTACATTGCCGCGGGACGAGCGGGCGTCAAGCAATACCGCGAGACAAAAGATATATTCCACAATGGCGTTGCCCCATAGCCACACACGTTGCCCTTTAGTCACAAACGACAACAACAGGCCGGGCTCGTTGGCTGATGGATGGATGACGGGCTTAAGTGATTTTATTTATGGGTCGGTCGCGGTCGCGGCAGTTTGGGCGACTTAGGGCTAACGCGATACTCCTCAATCACTCATTCCTTTTGGGCAAATGACGCAGCGCCTCCCTTGCTTCCCGGCCGCTTCCCTACGCTCGTATGCGGAAGCAGATACTTCGCAAATAATTGTGATTGCAAACGAATTAGCCGCAAGGCCAAAAATACCCCTCAAAGGCCACGACGGAGCGGCTATCCCGGCACGGAGCTTGGCGCCAACCCTGCCGAAGCTTTCGCCCAAAACAGGCAGCAGCAAACAAGGGCGCATCAAACAGGGCCGCATCAAACAACGCCGCAGCAAACGAGGACGAAATGGCCGCTGAACTCAATGGTCCGCGGCTTGCGTCCCGTTCCGGCGCGGCACAACAGCTCGTCGTGTTCCTGCACGGCTACGGTGCCGACGGCAACGACCTGATCGAGATCGGCCGCGCCTGGCAAGAACTGCTGCCGCACGCCGCCTTCGTCTCGCCGCACGCGCCCGAGCCGTGTGGCCAGGCGCCGGTCGGCCGGCAATGGTTCGCGCTGACGTTTCGCGATCCGAACGAACGCTGGGTCGGCGTCAACAAAGCTGCGCCGATGCTCGAACGCTTTCTCGAAGCCGAACTCGCCCGGCACAAGCTGCCGCCATCCGCGCTGGCGCTGGTCGGCTTCAGCCAAGGCACGATGATGGCGCTGCATGTCGGATTGCGCCGCACGAGCCCACCGGCGGCGATCGTCGGCTATTCCGGACTGCTGGTGCTGCCGCCCGACCTGAACGCGGAAAGCTTTGCCGCCGAGATCAAATCCCGCCCGCCCATTCTCCTGGTCCATGGCGATCGCGACGACCTCATCCCGGCGCAGGCTTTGTTTCAGGCGGCCCAGGGTTTGGCTGCGCTCGATATTCCGGTTGAGTGGCACCTCTCCGCCGGAATCGGCCATGGCATCGACGAGGAAGGGCTCCGTCATGGCGGCGAATTTCTGGCGCGGCGCTTTAAGGGGAAGCGGTGAAATTTCTTGCTCGTCATTGCGAGCGAAGTGAAGCAATCCAGGCAGCAGAAAAGAGTGCTGGACTGCTTCGTCGCTTCCGCTCCTCGCAATGACGTGGGCCGTCAGAACACCGAGAAATCGATCGGCTTCTGCCGGTCGAGCGTGCGGCGGATTGGCGGCAGCGGATATTTGAGACCGGTGGCGCAATTGAACAGCAGCGCCTGTTCGCTGTTTTTGACGCGGCCGTCGGCGAGGCTCTGCTTGTAGGCCGCGTAGGTCGCCGCGCCTTCCGGGCACAGCAAAAAACCTTCCTCGCGCGCGGCCTCGTCCAGCGCCTGGGTGATCGCCTCGTCGGAGACCGCAATGGCAAAGCCGCCGCTCTCGCGCACCGCGCGCAGAATCAAAAAGTCGCCGATCGCTTGCGGCACGCGAATGCCTGATGCGATGGTGTGTGCATTTTCCCAGCGCGCGGCGTGTTCGACGCCAGCTTCATAGGCGCGTACCATCGGCGCGCAGCCGGCGGCCTGCACCGCGACCATGCGCGGTCGCTTTCTCCCGATGAAGCCGATCGCCTCGAGTTCGGCAAACGCCTTCCACATGCCGATCAAACCGGTGCCGCCGCCGGTCGGGTAGAAAATCACGTCGGGCACCGTCCAGCCGAGCTGCTCGGCGAGCTCCAGCCCCATCGTCTTCTTGCCTTCGATTCGATACGGCTCTTTGAGCGTCGACACATCGAACCAGCCGACCTTGGCCTTGCCCTCGGCAACGATCTTGCCGCAATCGTCGATCAGCCCGTTGACGCGGTACACCGTGGCGCCTTGGAGCCCGATCTCGCTGACATTCACTTCCGGCGTGTCCTCGGGACAGAAGATCGTGGTCTTGATGCCGGCATGGGAAGCGTAAGCCGCGAGCGCGGCGCCAGCATTGCCGTTGGTCGGCATCGCCATGTGCTTGATGCCGAGCGCCTTCGCCATCGATACCGCCATGACCAGGCCGCGCGCCTTGAACGAGCCGGTCGGCAAGCGGCCCTCGTCCTTCACCAGAAGCTCGGCGGCACCGAGTTTGGCGGCGAGCTTCGGCAGCGGCACAATCGGCGTCATCGCCTCGCCGAGACTGACGATGTCGTCGATGCGCCGCACCGGTAAGAGTTCGCGATAGCGCCACAGATCCGGCGCGCGGCGATTGAGCACCTCCTTGCTTAAGCTCTTGCGCACGCCGTCGAGATCGTAGCGGACCAGAAGCGGCTTGCCGGCGCGCGAGAGATTATGAATTTCGTCGGCGGGGTAGCGCTCGCCGGTCGCGGCGCATTCCAGATGCGTGACAAAGGTCTTGCGCTCGGTGGTCAGGTTATCGTCGTAGCGCAAGGGGGCTCTCCGGCATGGGCGGCGGCGGGGCGGCGGGCGGAACACCGGTCGGATTACCAACTCCGGGACCGCTTCACAATCCTGTCACGCCTGCCTATAAACTACCGCCCAACGCCGCAGGGGCGGCAACTGAGTCGAGGTAGGAGCGTCCGACTTGAACGCTCATGTATCGCAATCCGGCTGGCCGGCTCTGGTGCTGAATGCCGATTTCCGGCCGCTGAGCTACTACCCGCTGTCATTGTGGTCGTGGCAGGACGCGATCAAGGCGGTGTTCCTCGAACGGGTCAATATCGTCGCCAATTACGATCGCGCGGTGCGCAGCCCGAGCTTCGAAATGAAGCTGCCGAGCGTGGTGTCGCTTAAAACTTTCGTCAAACCCTCGACGCATCCGGCCTTCACGCGGTTCAACGTTTTCCTGCGCGATCGTTTCTCGTGCCAATATTGCGGCACGCGCGACGATCTCACCTTCGATCATCTGCTGCCGCGCTCGCGCGGCGGCCATACGGTGTGGAATAATGTCGTCGCCGCGTGCTCGCCCTGCAATTTACGCAAGCGCAGCATGACGCCGGAGGAAGCCAAGATGTGGCCGTCGCAGCGGCCGTTCCAGCCGACGGTGCAACACCTGCACCGCAACGGCCGGCTGTTTCCGCCGAATTACCTGCACGACAGCTGGCTCGATTATCTCTACTGGGATACCGAGCTCGATCCGTAAGACGTTCGCCGTCATTGCGAGCGAAGCGAAGCAATCCAGCCGGCCACTTCGGGCCGGACCCGTTGGCTCCTCGCAATGACGCAAACGCGATATCCGGGCTACTTTCAACCCGCGGCCGGTGTGGCCTGCGCCTCTTTCTCCGGCGCGCCGTTGAGCTTGCGCGCGGACTCCGCAGACAATGCGTGAGCGCTGGCCTGCGGCCGAACCACCTGCGCACGCGGCTTGTCTGTTGCATTGTCGTCGCGGCGTGAGGTCCCTTCGAACCGCGCGTTCTCCTCGATCGCCAGCGAGCGATGGAAGATGTCGCCTTCGACATGGGCGCTGCTGTTGAGTCGCACCCGGTTGGCGCGGATCGTGCCCTTGACCCGGCCGCCCACCGTCAGCTCTTCGGCGACCACATCGCCTTCGACCTCGGCGCCGTCGGCAATCAGCACGGTCGAGGCATGCAGCTCGCCTTGAACGCGGCCGAAAATTTTCACCGCGCCCGAACCGGCGATCTTGCCGGTCACCGTCATGCCGGCGCTGATCGAGGAAGCGCCGTTAGGGGCTTCCGGCTCGGCTGCTGGCGCAGCGGCAACGTTGTGGAATTGTTGCACCGGCGCCGGCGATCGAAGCTCGTCCGGCATATTGTCTTTGCCCTTCCCAAACATTTTCATACTCCTTCACCCTGTGTTGCACGCTCTGTTGAAAATCCAAGTTCAAGTCGCAGTCTCACGTCGCGTAGTAAATGCGGTGAAAGCGGTGGCCGAGGCGGCTTAGGATTTCGCGCCCGGTCGATCCGCTTGCCGCCGCGAGATCATCGATTCCGATGCCGTCGCCGATCAGCGTCACCATGGCGCCGAACCGCGCCACGCTGCGATCCAGATCGGTGATATCGATCGGCAAGAGGTCGATTGACGGCGCCGCCATGACCCGACAGCACTGGCCGCCGATCACGACCCGCAATGGCGTGGCGGAATCCGCGGCCGGGCGCGGAAAACCGTCGGCATGGCCGAGGGAGACGAGCGCGAGCCGCTGACGCCGCTTGCCACCGTTCTTGCCGCGCGGACCATTATTGGATGCCGGCGCGGCCAAGTCGCGGACAAAGTCGCGGACCTGCAAGTCGCGCACTTGCACGATCCGCGCCGAAAGCTCGATCACCGGCAGCATCGGATTGGCGGCGCCGGGCGTCGGATTGATGCCGTAGAGCGCGCTTCCCGCGCGCACCAGATCGAAATGCGCCTTCGATCCAAGGAAAATGCCGGACGAATCCGCAAGCGAGGCCGGAATGCCGCGATAAAACCGGCGTAACTCGCGAAACATTTCGAGCTGCCGCTCGTTGCGTGGGTCGTCGGGCGCCACGGCGTGGTTCAGCCGGCTCAGCAACAGCGCGACGCCGTGATTGAGCGATTGCACCCGCGGCGCAAAGGCGGTCGCCTCTTCGAGCGAGAGGCCGAGCCCGCTGTCCCCGGTATCGACATTGAGCGCGCAACCGCCTTCCCAGGCCTGCGCGCCGACAAAGACGTCCCACTCGGCAAGCTCAATGGCGCTGTTGATCACCGGCCGCGCATTGATGTCGGCGAAGGCCGGACCGGTGCCGGAATAGAACCCGTTGAGCACGTAAATAGTCGCCTGCGGCGCGACCACGCGCACGCTTTTGGCTTCCGGAAGATTGGAGACGAAAAAGGTCTCGCAGCCGGATTTCCAAAGCGCGCCGGCGATCGGACCGATGCCGCAGCCATAGGCGTCGGCGCGCCCCACCGCGGCGCATTCCGCTTCGGTGCGTTTGACTAATCTCTCGTAATTTGCGGCGAGATTGGTCAGATTGATTTTCAGGACGCCGCCGGCCTCGTCTTCCGGCGGCCCTTCGACGCTGACAAAGGCGGCGAGCCCCTTGTTATGGACCTGGAGCCGGCCGCCTTTGTTGATGATCCGGCCGTCGACCGAGCCGTCGACGACAACACTGGCGCCGGGCTCGATGGTCAAGCTGCCGAGCAGGTTGCCGCGCACGTGCAGCGTGCAGTTCCGCTGCACGATGGCATCGCTGGTGATGGAACCGTGAACCTCGGATGAGCTGCTGATCAACAGTGGGCCGTGCTCGGCGACCGGTCCGATGTCCCGGCCGACGCCCCGCTCCGCGCTCTCTGCTAGACGCGCTACAACCGCCGACACAATACTGGGCTCCCCCGCCCGAAACTACGCCAAGTGTCGCGCAATTCCGGGGTTCCCACAAGCACGGCAAAGTTTAGCCGGCGTTCATATTGTGAATATGACGAAGGTTATGATGGGGATCATTCCGCCACAATGACCGCAGCGCCGTATTTTTTGCTCGCTTCTTGGGTTGTTACGCATTTCAGCCGTGGTGGTCCACCGCCGTGCATTTCGCTTTGCGGGTAAGTCCGCTCCCAATAGCGGCCATCATCGGAGTCTCTGTATAGCGTCTCCCAAGCACCCGACTGCGGGCTGTTCGCAATCTTCTGCAGATGGTGCGCGATTAACCACTCGATCCGCTCGCAGACATCATCCCCGCGAACACGCCCATCTTCAACCAGCCATCTACCGGTCAGTATCTGCTCGTCAGGCTGCAACTTATTCATTCAAAGCCGAGGCACTAAAGCGGTTCGAAACCAGGCTACGCCGC
>Ga0187817_10001130_pt1 | contig 12674 bp, 11 predicted proteins | sample NC_wetland_sal_i_17_FD_132431 | JGI IMG/M metagenome (GOLD analysis project Ga0187817, IMG submission 132431) | Wetland sediment microbial communities from Neuse River Estuary, North Carolina, USA - SO4_2 | ecosystem: Environmental > Aquatic > Freshwater > Wetlands > Sediment | place: USA...
ATTCTTCGCTGAGAATATTCTGGCATCCAAAATTTCGGACGGGTGTCGCTGTGCCCTGCATCCAATCCCGGTATTGAGCAGGCTCTGTCATACTCACCAGTTAAGTATCCAAGGAGAAACACAATGTTCTTTGTTCGATTGAATTTTCTCATCCGGCAGGCGACTGCAGTTTTTCTGGGGGGAATGTTGACGATCAGCGGTTGGGCGCAAGATGCTCAGCCGTTGGCGCAGGCGCCAACCACAAGTGCGACCTCGCTGCCCGCAACCCCGCAGCCGATGCCATCCGAAGAGCCGCATTATGCGACCAGGGACTATTCGCGATCACGCTCCCAATTTCCGAACGTGCTGGCGCCATATGAGCCGGAAACCGTCCCCTCGCCGAACCTGAACAACACGCCACGGATTGATCAGTTGCTGCACGACGGCAAAATCATGTTGTCTATCGACGATGCGGTGGCGCTTACGCTGGAGAACAACCTTGACCTCGTGCTCGCGCGCTACAACCTGAATATCGCCGATACCGACATTCTTCGGGCAAAAGCCGGCGCCAACGTTTTGGGTGTGAACACCGGTATCGTGCAAAATACGCCGGGCGGAGGGACGGGCGGCCTCAGCGGAACCGTGGGTTCGGGCGCTGGCGGCACCAGCGTGGCTGCTGGAGGGGTGGGCACCGGCACGAACGGTCTGGTGAGTTCAACGCTGGGAATTGGCGCCCCTATTACCAGCTTCGATCCCATGCTTACCGGCACGCTGCAGATGGACCGCAACAACGCGGAGTCAACCAGCGTGTTCAGTCCGGTGCCGATTGCCAACACCAATACCGGCACTGCCAACTTGTCTTATGTCCAGGGATTCCAATCGGGCACAGATATGTCCGTCGGATTCAACAATACCCACGTCACCACCAATAACCCGACCAGCACCTACACGCCCATCATCAACTCGAATTTCCAGTTCCGGCTAACCCAAAACTTGCTTCAGGGGTTCGGTATTCTGCCCAACACACGGTTCATCAGGATCGCCAAGAACAACCGCGAAATCACCGATGTCGCCTTCCGGCTGCAAGTCATCACGACGGTCGATCAGATCGAAAACCTGTACTGGAACCTGGTCTACGCGTACGAAAACGTAAGAGTACAGCAGGAGGCGTTGGCGTTCGCCGAGAGGACTCTGGCCGACAACAAAAAGCAAGTGCAGTTTGGAACTCTTCCTCCGATTCAGGTGGTAAGCGCCCAGGCTACGGTCTCCACCGATCAGCAGAACCTGATTTTGGCGCAGACGAACCTGGAATTGCAGCAACTGCTCATGAAGAATGCTCTGAGCCGCAACTTGGAAGACCCAGTGCTGGCCGGCGCCGAAGTGATCCCAACCTCTACCATGCAATTGCCGCCGCAGGAACCGATGGTTCCCACGCAAGATCTGATCCATGACGCTCTCGGCCATCGCGCCGAACTTGCCGAGTCACGCATCGATCTGAACAGCCGCCAGCTCAACAACAAGGCAGTTCGCAACGCCATGCTGCCGACGCTGGATCTGTATGCCTATTACGGCGGTTCGGGTATTGGCGGAGATGTGAATTCCGCTCTTCTTCTCCCAGGTTGCAAAACATCTGCGTTCGGAAAGTGCTTCACCCCCGACGCGGCGGCGCCTCCGTTTCGCAACGGTGGGCCGGTCGGCTATGGCGGCACGCTGAATCAGATGTTCACGTCGGTGGCGCCTGACAAAGGGATTGGGCTGACTGTCAGCGTCCCTATTCGAAATCGGATGGCGCAAGCTGACCAGGTACGAGCTGAGTTGGAATACCGGCAGGCGCAAGTACGCTTGCAACAGCTGGAAAACCAGGTTCGGATTGAAGTGCGCAATGCCCAGTTCGATGTTCAGCAAAGCCGGGCCAGCGTCGACGCGGCGCAGGCGGCCGTGGACTTCGCCCGTCAGACACTGGACGCCGACCAGAAGAAATTGGCAGCTGGAGTTGGTACGCCAACCGCCGTTCTGCAGGACGACTCTGCGCTGACCACGGCTGAGTCCAACCTGGTTTCAGCCAAGGCGGCATACGAAAAGGCGCAGGTGGAAATGGATCGGGCGACCGGCCTGCTGCTGGATCATGCTGGAATCGTGATGGCTGACGCCGAGAACGGTCAGGTGACGCGCATGCCGAACGTGCCCTATGTGGCGCCGCGCACGGATGCGCAGCCGGTGATGCCGCCGCCACCGGGAGCGGCACCGCAACCAGTTCCTCGACCGCAGGCGCCGGGATACTGATTTTCCAGCTGACCAATAACGATCGGAACGCACCCGGAGGGTCATTTCAATCGGACCACCTCCGGGTTTATTCTTTCGGCGTGATGCTCTCCGTCGTTCTGATCACCCACAATGAAGAATCGAATCTTCCGCGCACCTTGGGAAGCGTGATTCCACTGGTAAGAGAGGGACGCGGAGAGATCATCGTGGTGGATTCGGGGTCAACCGATCGAACACTGGAAATCGCCCGGTCGTTCGGAGCTAAGGTCTTCGTCGAACCGTGGAAGGGCTTCGCGGCGCAAAAGAACTCGGCGATGGAGAAAGCAGCGGGCGATTGGGTGTTGCAGTTGGATGCGGATGAAAGCTTGGAGTCGGGCCTGGCGGGCGAAATATACGCGGCGATTCGCGGATTAGCTGCCGGTGACTTAGAAGGAAAGAACTCGCTCGACGCCGTGGAAAAGGTGATGGCCCTCGAAGAGGCCGAGCGAAAGGGTCCGGATTTGGAATACGCCGGAATCTGGATTCCTCGCAAAAACTTCTTCCTTGGCCGATGGATTCGTCACGGCGGATTTTATCCCGATCCAAAATTGCGCTTAGTCCGCCGTGGCGCGGGGAAATTCGAAGAGTACGGTGCGCATCCAACGATCAAAATCGACGGGCCGGCAGGCAGGCTGAAACACGCTCTGCTGCACCACGCCTATCCCACGCTGCGCGGATACATCGATCACATGAACAGTTACTCCTCGGCCGGTGCAACGATCGCCGTCGCCCAAGGGCACCGCAGCTTCAGCCTGATCAACATCGTGGTGCGGCCACTGCTTACCTTTATTTACAACTACTTCATTCGCCTCGGATTTCTCGACGGACGTGAGGGCCTGCTGCTGCACCTCTACCATTCCGTATACGTCTCCTGGAAATACGCTAAAGCCTGGGAGTTGGCACGTGGTTCCAGCAGAAACCCGCAGACCTGAACCCTGCCTTGCCCACCGCCCCAACTCCCCCTATCATTTACATTGACGGGGTCGAGCATGGCTGATAAGAAACCACCACAAGTCGCGGATAGCACGATCGCAGACGTTTTCGGAAACCGCCATCCTTCCGATTCCGAGAAGCGATGGGCAGAAAAAACGCTAGCCCCTACTCTGGAAAAAGCTCCAGAGCGGCCGATTGGCGCCCCAACCGGCGTCAACCGGGACGAAAACGGCAACGCACGATTCACTACGATCTCAGGCGCACCTATTCGCCGCCTCTACACCCAAGCCGACCTCCCGGTGGACTGGAGCTACGAACGCTACGTCGGCTATCCCGGCGAGCCTCCCTATACGCGCGGCATTCATGCTACCGGCTATCGCGGCAAGCTTTTTACCATGCGCCAGTTCTCCGGCTTCGCGTCACCGGAGGAAACCAACCAGCGTTACAAGTACCTGCTGGAGCACGGGGGCGGCGGGCTTTCCGTTGCTTTCGATCTTCCCACCCTGATGGGTTACGACTCCGACCATCCGGCGAGCGAAGGTGAGGTGGGCAAGTGCGGTGTGGCCATCGATTCCCTGGAAGACATGGAAATTCTATTTAACGGCATCGACCTGGAACAAACGACGGTTTCGATGACGATCAATTCGCCGGCCTCCGTGCTCTGGGCGATGTACCTGGTGGTTGCGGAGAAACAAGGCGCGGATTGGAAGAAGATTTCCGGCACCATCCAGAACGATATTTTGAAGGAATACATTGCCCAGAAGGAGTATATCTATCCCCCTGCGCCTTCGATGCGCCTGGTGGTGGATACTTTCGAATTTGGCTCGAAGTTCACGCCCCGCTACAACACAATCTCGATCAGCGGATACCACATTCGCGAAGCCGGCTCGACCGCCCTGCAGGAACTGGCATTCACGCTCTACGACGGCGTCGAATACGTGGAATGGGCGCGGCGCCGCGGCCTCGATGTGGACGAATTCGGTCCGCGACTCAGCTTCTTCTTCAATGCTCATAACGACTTCTTTGAGGAGATCGCCAAATACCGGGCTGCTCGCAAGATCTGGTATCAGGTAACGAAGGACCGTTTCCAGGCGAAGAACCAACGCACCTGGCTGCTGCGCTTCCACACCCAGACTGCGGGCGTCTCCCTGACCGCACAGCAACCCATGAACAATATTGCGCGCGCCGCGCTCCAGGCGCTGGCCGCGGTGCTAGGCGGAACCCAGTCTTTGCACATTGACGGCTATGACGAAGCCCTCGCCTTGCCCACAGAAGAGGCAGCGAGAATCGCATTGCGCACACAGCAGATCATCGCTTACGAATCCGGAGTCGCGCAAACTGTGGACCCGCTCGGCGGATCGTATTATCTGGAACGTCTAACGCTCGATATGGAGAAGGGCGCATTCGACTATTTCGGCAAGCTGGACGCGATGGGCGGCATGGTGAAGGCGATCGAGCGTGGGTACCCGCAGAAAGAAATCGCAGAGGCGGCATACCTGTATCAGCGTGCGGCGGAAGCCAAAGAAAAGATCACCGTGGGCGTGAATGAATTCGCCATCGAGGAAGAATCACCAAACATTCTCTATATTGACGAAAGCGTTGCCCAGCACCAATCTGCCAAGCTCAAAGCTCTGCGAGTCCGGCGATCGAACGACGAAGTCCGCCGCCGTTTGGATGCGCTGAAAAGAGCTGCCGCTCAGGAACCCCGGGTTGGAATGAACGGCAATATTTCTCCGGCCAACACGATGCCCTACATCGTCGATGCGGTTCGGGGCTATGCGACCGTGGGCGAGATCTGCGAGGCGCTGCGAGAGGTATACGGGACGTATACGGAAGTGAGCATCACGTAGTTGTTCGCCCAGTCGCCTGGTGCGGCCCTTTCTGCGCTTGCGAGCGATGCTGGCCATCAACCGCACCTGGAGGAATCTGGAACTGCTCTCTGTTACACTGGCGCGGCTTGGCAAAGATCACGCGAAGACGTTTTCTAGCGCAGTCCGCCACCGTACTGGGCGCATGTCTATCGCGGGAAGCCGCGTTCGCCAGTCCAAACTCCGCCCCCAGTCTGCAATTCCCTTCTCAGCCGCGAGAGCGGATCGCCGTCGCCTCCTATCCTTTCCGAGAGTTCATCGCGGGACCGGAGTACAAGCAGGGCAATCCGGCCATGGTCTTGCAAGAATTCGCAGCGCACGTCATCTCCAAGTTCGGCATCAATAAAATCGAGCCATGGAGTGCACACTTCCCTTCGACAGACCCGAAATACCTGGAGCGGTTTCGGGCTGCAATTGAGACGGCGCGCGCCACGATCGTGAATATCGCCGTGGATGGTGAGCACAGTCCGTATGCAGCGGATCGCACCGAGCGCGAGAAGGCTATCGAGTTTGGCAAACTGTGGATCGATGCAGCCGCATTACTTAAATCACCTAGCATTCGCATCAACATCCCGCCAGCAGGGCAATCGAAACCGGACATCGAGCGTACCGCCGATAGCTTGCTTCGCGTGGTGGAGCACGCTTCCGCGAAGAATGTCGTCGTCAATCTAGAGAACGACAACCCTCTTAGTGAAGATCCATTCTTCCTGGTGAAGCTCATCGATAGAGTAAAAAGTCCGTGGTTACACCTCTTGCCGGACTTCGCCAATACCTTGACCGCTGGCAATGAAGAGCACGCGTATAGCGGGATGGAAGCCATGTTCAGGCATGCCTATTCGATCTGTCACGTGAAGGACGGTGAGGCCAACGAACAGGGTAGGCTTTTTGAAGTAGACATGACCAGGGCGTTCGGGTACCTGAAGCAGAGTGGATATAAGGGCTACTGCTCGATGGAATGGGACCGGCCCGGCGATCCTTACCGCGGCACGGCAGACCTGATCGAGAAGACAGTTCACTACCTCTCTTCTTAAATTGTTGCGCCGGCACCCTCGGCTGTACTTCCTGCTTGGACTCCGGTGCCAAGGCGCCTGCGCCACACCGCAATTCTGCTATCCTCTTTACCTCGAATTTCGTCCAACATTCGCATGCGTAAAGCAATCAATCACCTGAAGAATTCTGATCCCGTGCTGCGAACTATCATTGAATGGGTCGGCCCCTGCCGCATGGAATACGGTCCACCGGAGTTTCACAGTCTGGCCGAAGCAATCATCTACCAGCAGTTGAATGGCAAAGCCGCTGTGACCATTTTCAACCGCTTCGCTGATCTGGCCGGTAAACCCCTAACTCCGGAAGGAATCATGAAGCTCACCGATCAGCAGATGCGGGCGGTCGGCTTGTCGAAGCAGAAGACTTCTTATCTGCGTGACATGGCGGAACGTGCTATGCGCGGCCAACTTGATTTCAGCAATCTTCATGAACGTTCCGATGAGGAAGTTATCCAACACCTCACCCAGGTCAAAGGCGTGGGTGTGTGGACCGCGCAAATGTTTTTAATGTTCACACTCAAGCGGCCGAACGTCCTGCCTACCGGTGACTTCGGAGTGCAGATGGCAATCAAGAAGCACTACAAGAAGCGCAAGATGCCGAAGCCTGCGCTGATGGAGAAGATCGCCCGGCCCTGGGAGCCTTATCGCAGCATCGCTTGTTGGTATCTCTGGAAAAGTCTGGATATCAAGACCGTCTGACAAGGAAGCGCACTGGTCGATGCGGGAAGTGATGTGCGCTGTGCTTCACCGCATCCCGTGTGGTTAAATAGGGATGATGGCCGAACAGAAGATCCGCGTGCTGGTTGCCAAGCCGGGACTGGATGGGCACGACCGCGGCGCAAAGGTCATTGCCCGAGCGCTGCGCGATGCCGGCATGGAAGTCATCTACACTGGCCTGCGGCAGACGCCGGAAATGGTCGTGAACGCGTCGCTCCAGGAAGACGTGGATGTGATTGGGCTCTCAATTCTTTCGGGCGCGCACAATGCCATCGTTCCCCGCGTGATGGATTTGCTCAAGCAGAACAAGATGGATGACGTGATCGTCATCGTCGGCGGAATCATTCCCGATCAGGACGTGGATCATTTGAAGAAACTTGGTGTGGCGGCCATCTTCCAACCTGGCACGGCCATGGATCACATCGTCCAGTTCATTCGAGCGAACGTGAAGCCTCGCACCGTGCCAACGGCCAACTGACGGCCATTTTCATGCCAGACTCGTTTTTCCAGCTGAAACGGGTTGACGGTGTCCGCGTATTGCAACTTCATTCCCTCGACCACACCCATCGCCTGACACGTGCTTGTGTGCTGGCTCTCACTGCCGCAGTGCAAGAACTGGCGAACAAACCAGAACCGCTGATCATCGCAGGCAATGAGAGATTTTTTTCTGCTGGAGCAGACCTTTCAGAGATTGCCTCGTTGACTGGCACCGCGGCATACCAGTTTTCTGAAATGGGACAAACGCTGATGAACACGATCGAAAATTTCCCGGCGCCTGTGTACGCTGCGATCTCAGGCTACTGCATAGGCGGGGGCTTGGATTTGGCTCTCGCTTGTCATCGGCGCATTGCTTCGATGGATGCCGTCTTCGGCCATCGCGGCGCGGCCCTCGGCCTGATCACAGGTTGGGGAGGGACGCAACGATTGCCGCGTCTGGTTGGGAAATCACGGGCATTGCAGATGTTTGCGGCGGCAGAGAAAGTTCATGCCAAAGAAGCGCTGCAATTTGGTCTGATCGATGCGATAGCAAAGCATCCGGTGAGCGAAGCCATCGCCCGAATTCGCGCTGCGAAAGACATATCCCGCTGAAGGGCCGTGGGGTAAGCCCTGTAGGATTTTCTCTGCCACACGGGGGCTAGGTTTGCGCACTTCGGCTTCCCTGTTATACCGTAAACATTCTTGAGCTCTTCCTCCATGGCCGATCGCCCCGACACTAGCGCGCCTCAGAATTCGACCATCCTCGAAACGCACATTGACCCCACAACTCCGCGTTTTGAAGCGAACATGCGGTTTCTCGCCGACGTCGTTGCCCAGGTTCATAACGAAGAAGAAAAGATCCGCGAGGGTGGTGGCACAAAAGCCATCGAAAGCCAGCACAGTAAAGGGCGACTGACGGCCCGCGAGCGCATCAACCTGCTGGTCGATCCCGGCAGTTTCTTCGAGCTTGGCTCCTATGTGGCGTTCGGCATGTACGAAGAATGGGGCGGAGCACCGGCGGCAGGCGTGATCACCGGCCTGGGACGTATTCACACCCGGCTGGTGATGATCATCGCCAACGACGCTACCGTAAAGGCCGGAGCGTTCTTTCCGATGACATCCAAGAAAGTCATCCGGGCGCAGAACATTGCCATCGAGAATCGTATTCCGACGGTATACCTGGTCGATTCTGCCGGTGTCTTTCTACCCTTGCAGGAGGACGTTTTTCCCGACACCGATGACTTCGGCCGTGTGTTCCGTAACAACGCTGTAATGTCGGCCATGGGCATCGCACAAATTGCCGCAATCATGGGCATGTGCGTTGCCGGCGGCGGATATCTTCCGGTGATGTGCGATCACGTGCTCATGACCGACGGCAGCGGGCTGTTTCTCGCCGGTCCAGCGCTGGTACAGGCGGCGATCGGACAGAAGGTTTCTGCCGAAGAACTGGGCGGAGCGGCCATGCATTCCGCCATCAGCGGCACGGTCGACTTCCGCGAACCCAACGACGAAGCCTGTCTGGCGCGAATTCGCTCGATCGTCGAAAAATGGGGATATCGACGGCAATCTCCCTGGGACCGCAAAAAGCCGCAGGAACCGGCGTTGGCCGCGGAAGAAATCTACGGCATCTACGATTCCTCGCCAGCGCGCCCCTATGACATGAAGGAAATTATCGCCCGCATCGTCGATGGTAGCCGTTTTGATGAATATAAAGCCGAGTACGGAAAAACTCTGCTCTGCGGCTACGCTCGCATTGGCGGCTTCGCCGTGGGCATCGTGGCCAACCAGAAACTGCATACTAAGCAAACCGATCACGAGGGCCACCAAAGAATTGAATTTGGTGGAGTGATTTATACAGAGTCGGCCGAAAAAGCTGCGCGCTTCATTATGGATTGCAACCAGAATCTGATCCCTTTGGTCTTCCTCCACGACGTAAACGGATTCATGGTGGGACGCGACGCGGAATGGACCGGTATCATCAAAGCGGGTGCGAAAATGGTGAATGCGGTTTCAAATTCCGTGGTCCCGAAGATCACCGTGATCGTCGGCGGATCGTTCGGCGCCGGCCATTATGCGATGTGCGGAAAGGCTTACGATCCACGCTTTGTCTTCGCCTGGCCAACTGCACGCTATGCTGTGATGAGCGGTGACTCGGCCGCTAGTACACTGGTTGAGATCAAGATTCGCCAACTGGAGCGCGGCGGCAAGAAGTTGACCGAGGAGGAGAAAAAAGAACTGTACGAATCGGTGAAGCGTACTTACGACCAACAGACGGATCCGCGCTACGGCGCAGCTCGGTTGTGGATCGACAAGATCATTGATCCTATGGAAACGCGAGCCGCCATCACGCAAGCTCTTGAGGCCGCAGCGTTGAACCCCGAGGTAGCAGAGTTCAAGGTGGGAGTACTGCAAACATGACGCGGTTTCCGCAGGTTAACGTCGATGAAGGCTGATCCAGAAAGGGGTAAGCCGGGCTCCGTCAAGCTGATCGAATGCCCGCGCGACGCCTGGCAAGGGCTGAAGGGGCAGATTCCCACTTATTTGAAAGTAGACTATCTGAAGGCCTTGATCAGCGCGGGTTTCAAGCATATCGACGCGGTATCATTTGTTTCTCCCAAGGCCGTACCCCAAATGGCCGACTCGGAAGAGGTTCTGAAAGAACTCGATCCGCCGGATGACGTTGAGATCATCAGTATTGTCGTCAATGAGAAAGGCGCACAACGGGCTGCCAACACCAGTGCAGTCGGAACCCTGGGTTTTCCCTACTCGATTTCGCCAACTTTCCTGCGCAACAACCAGCACCAGACGCTCGAAGAAGCGACCGACGAGCTGGAAAAGATTAAGCAGAAGGGCGATGAAGCCGGACTTGATACGGTGGTGTATATTTCCATGGCGTTCGGCAACCCATACGGCGACCAGTGGAGCATCACAGAGGTCGTCGATGCGATCGACCTCCTGGAATCTTACGACATTCGCACAATTTCGCTGGCGGATACGGTTGGGCTGGCCGCGCCGGAAGAGATTCGCGAACTGGTGTCCGCGGTGATGGCGAAGTACGACTACCTCGACATTGGCGTGCATTTGCACAGCCGCCCCGACCAGGCCGCAGAGAGAGTAGCCGCCGCCTACGATGCCGGCTGCCGACGATTCGACTCGGCTCTGGGCGGGCTTGGTGGCTGTCCATTTGCCCAAGACGCTTTGGTAGGCAATATCCCGACCGAGAAGGTAGTGGAGGCACTCAGCGCGCGCGGTGCGGCTTTGCCGCCACTCAAGCCTCTTGACGTGCTGCTGCGAGCGACGAGTGAAATCGGGGCGCGGTATAGAGACTCCTCCGCTGCAGACTAATGACGAGATGACTTATCGCACCATAGAACTGGGAATCGACGCCGGCCTGGCCACAGTCACGCTGAACCGGCCCGACAAGTGCAACGCCATCAGCTACGAGCTGATTGAAGATCTACTGGCCGCGCTGGACGAGGTCGCCAAATCGCCGGCACTGGTTCTGATGCTCACCGGTGCTGGCAAGGCGTTCTGTTCCGGCATGGACCTGGACAATTTGAAAGCTTTGACCGGACGTTCACCCGAGCAAAGCCTGACGGATTCCGAGACGATGGCCCGGTTGTTTCGTTCACTTTACGATTTCTCCAAGCCGACGATCGCTGCCGTGAACGGCTTTGCCATCGCCGGAGGATGCGGTTTGGCCACGCTATGTGACTTCACTCTGGCCGTCCCCGATGCCAAGTTCGGGTATACCGAGGTGCGTATTGGATTCGTTCCGGCTATTGTCTCGACTTTTCTCTTGCGCCAGATCGGGGGAAAACACGCCCGTGACCTTCTGCTGACCGGCAGGATTATCGGCGCTGACGAGGCCTACCGCATCGGATTGATTAACGAAATTGTCGCGCCGGAACGCTTGCTAGATCGGGCACGAGAATTGGCAACGCAATTGATGGAGAACAGCCCGGCTTCGCTGACCTGCACCAAGCGCCTGCTCAGCGATCATGCCCGCCGGGAGCTCGATATTCAAATCCAGTCGGCCGTCCATGAGAATGCTGCAATCCGCGCCACCCACGATTTTCGCGAGGGCATTTCGTCGTTCCTGGAAAAACGCAAACCGCGCTGGAGCGGCAAGTGAGCCCGCGAAGCAACGACAAATACCCGGTGGTCAACGAGAGCCGGCTGCGCGTACGTTATGCCGAGACCGATCAGATGGGCGTGGTCTACCATTCCAATCACTTCATCTGGTTCGAAGTCGGGCGCGTGGAATTGTTGCGGCAACTCGGCTTCTCTTATCGCGACATGGAACGCGATGATAACTGTCACATCGCAGTGGTGGACGCTCGCTGCCGTTATCGTGCCCCCGCAGTTTACGACGATGAACTTATTGTTCGCACTCACATAAGAAACGTTCGCGAGTCCGTGGTCCACTTTGGGTACGAGCTGCGGAGAGCGGCGGATGGAACGTTGCTCGCTGAAGGGGAAACCATGCACATCGTGATCAATTCAGACAAGAAGATTACGACATTTCCGGAGAAGTACTTGCGCGCTCTGCGCGCCGCAATGGGAAGATAGGTGTTAACCCAGGAAACTTGAAACTGGAAGCTCGTTTGAAAGCACTTCACATCAACGGGAACGATCTGACTCTCGAAGCCGTGCGGGAAGTCGCGGTCGAACACCGGCAGGTGCTTCTTGATCCCGATGCGCGCAGCGCCGTGCTGAGAGCTCGCGCGGTCGTGGATTCGCTGATTGCGAATAACAAAGTGTCTTATGCCATTACCACCGGCGTAGGCAAGCTGAGCGACGTGCGCATCGCCGGCGAGCAGATTCGCGAAATGCAAGTGAACCTGGTTCGGTCGCACGCGGTGGGAGTCGGCGAGCCACTCTCCGTCGGCGAAACCCGCGCCATGATGCTGCTGCGCGCCAATTCCCTTTCCAAGGGCTACTCTGGTGTGCGCGCCGAAACGATCGATACGCTCTGCGAGATGATCAACCGGGGAGTCGCTCCCTTCGTGCCTTCCCAGGGCAGCGTGGGTGCCAGCGGCGACCTGGCGCCGCTGGCGCATCTGGCACTGGCGTTGATCGGCGAAGGCGAATGTATCAACGACGGTGGCACGCGGATTCCTACCGCTGAAGCGATGCGCCGGGTGCAAGTCAAACCGCTGGTTTTGGAAGCCAAAGACGCGGTTTCGCTGATTAATGGCACGCAAGGCATGCTTGCCGTGGGTGTCCTCGAATTGCTTGCCGCAGAGACGCTGGTCGACTCCGCAGACGTAATCGGTTCGCTGACCCTGGACGCGCTGCGCGGAACCGACGTCGCTTTCGACCAGCGGATTCATCAGGCTCGTCCTCACCG
>Ga0187817_10001131_pt1 | contig 12674 bp, 6 predicted proteins | sample NC_wetland_sal_i_17_FD_132431 | JGI IMG/M metagenome (GOLD analysis project Ga0187817, IMG submission 132431) | Wetland sediment microbial communities from Neuse River Estuary, North Carolina, USA - SO4_2 | ecosystem: Environmental > Aquatic > Freshwater > Wetlands > Sediment | place: USA: North...
GCCTGATCGTCGCGCGTCGCTTCATACAGATGCGTGGATCGGAAGAACGGCGGCACGCGCCTGCCTGGTGCTCACTTATCCGAAGCCAGTCATAGCTTCTTCCAACTCATCGACTGCTTCCTTGTACATGTGGGCTCGCTCATACGCATAAAAAAGAGCAATACCACAGGCGACCGAGATGAATCGGATCCCATCGAGGGCGCATACGTTCTTACGGGCGGTAGATCTGTGATCGAACTCCAGCATTGCCTGAGCCGTTCGATCGGGGCTGGCCATTTGAATGTGGCATGGCGGCAGGGGGCTTTTGGGGATCCTGCGGGCCGTGAGTGAAACCAAAGCGAACCATCGACCTGCTGGTCCCGAACCGGAAAGTCGGAAGATCTAAGGCCTTGTGGGTGTGGCACTTACAAACCGCACCACCCATAGAATCCTGCCTCAATTGGTCCACAAAGTCCACGGCGCAACCTAAGCTTTTGCGCGGGTGGGAGAGAGTCTGCCTTCTATCCAGAGGGTTGCGAATTTGGCACTTCTGCAGGAGGGTCGTGGGTCAAAAGCCCTCACCCCTGGCCTGGAGGATTGGGTCATCTGTACCGGTGTGATGCACCAAGAATTCTCGCCGGATAAAATGCGATTGAGAGAATTCTCGCGTCGCGAAATTGCAGTGATCTCATGCAATCCGAGTCGAAAGGAAAATGTTTCCGTTCACTGATCGTTTGCCTCGGGCTACTGGAACAACTCCGCAGACGCAAGAGAACGGGCGGGGGCGGAAATTTTGGGACTCGTTCCTCCTGTTACGAGCACTTCGCCATCCGGCAACAAAACGGCCGCATGCTTGGCCCGAGCGTTGGCCATATCGCTCGTCGATGTGAAACTGCCGCTCGCGGGATTGAACAGCTCCGCCGTCGCAGTGGGCTCCGGCAGTAATCCTGCCCGGGCGCTGCCGTCCAGCGGTGGAGTGAAGTCGGCACCTCCAGCCACGAGCACGGTGCCGTCGTTTCTCAGCGTCGCGGTATGGAATTCACGCGCTGCCTGCATGCTTCCCGTCGGCGTAAAGCTCCCGCTGGTTGGATCGAACAGCTCCGCCGTCGCGAGAGTCGCACTCCCATTGTCACCTCCGGTGATCAGAACTTTCCCGTCGCTGAGCAGTGTGGCCGTGTGGGATTCGCGCGCTGTGCTCATAGTGCCAGCTGGCGTAAACCTCCCGGTGACTGAATCGAAGAGTTCCGCTGTGGCGAGGACTTTGCCTTCAGCGTCTTGTCCCCCTGTGACGAGCACTTTCCCGTTCTTCAGCAAAGTTGCCGTGTGCGCCGCGCGGGGGGCCTCCATGCTGCCGGCCGGCGCAAGACTTCCGGTGGCTGGATCGAACAGCTCGGCCGCCGCGAGACTTGTTGTCCCATTGTCACCCCCGGCGATCAGTACTTTTCCGTTGCTGAGCAACGTCGCCGTGTGCGATTCGCGCGGGGTGGTCATGGTGACGGCGGTGGGCGCAAAACTCACATTGGCTGGATTGAAGAGTTCGGCGGTGGCGAGAGGGTTGCCGTCCGCGTCTCGTCCCCCGATCAGTAGCACTACGCCGTTCGCGAGCAGCGTGGCCGTATGCCTGGCGCGTGCGTCGGCCATATCGCCCACCGGCGCGAAACTGTGACTCGCAGGATTGAACAGCTCGGCCGTGGCGAGGCTTACGTTTCCATCGTCGCCTCCGGTGATGAGCACTAGTCCGTTGTTGAGCAAGGTCGAAGTGTGCGATTCGCGCGCGATTCCCATGGGGCAGGCGGGGGTGAAACGGGACGCGAGTTCGGAAGTCATTGAACCGGGTTCACTTCCGGTAGGCTGGCTGAATCCAAAGGTGCAAGTCCCATGGCCTACGAAGAAGTTGCAAAACAAGCCAGGGCAACAAGGGAAGACGTGACACGACTCTCCCAGCGATTGACAATGGGCGAAAACCATAATCACGCTCGAAGTGCCGGTGATTGAGGCCGTGAGCGTGTCGGTGGCTGTAATCGTCTGGCTGCCGGTGGTCTTCAGCGTGGCCGAGAAAGTCCCCGTACCGTTCGTTAGCGTCGAGTTAGCCGGAAGCACTGCCTGGGCGTCGCTACTCGTGAAGTGCGTTATTCCTGAGTAGCCGGTGGCAACATTGTTTGCGGCGTCGCGAGCAGTGACCTGAAAGTTGAAGGCCGTTCCTGGGTTGGCACCGGCCGGAGCGGTGACGGAGAAGTGGGTGGGTGCGTTGGTACCGACACTTATCGAGTTCGAGGTGCCGGTGATCGAAGCCGTAACAGTGTCGGTCGCCTTGATTGATTGGCTGCCGAGGGTCTTCAGCGTGGCCGAGAAGTTCCCCATACCGTTTGTCAGCGTCGAATTAGGGGGGAGCATAGCTTGGCCATCGGTGCTGGTGAAGTGCACGGTCCCTGAGTGGGTGGCGACGACGTTGTTTGAGGCGTCGAGTGCAGTCACGGTGAAATTGAAAGACATGCCCACGGTGGCGTCTTGGGGTGTGGTGACGGAGAAGTGCGTGGCGACCTGCGGATTCCCTCCGCCGCCGGTCCCGCCACTGGAGCCTCCGCAAGCGCCGAGCATGGTAAGACTCGAAATTAAGTACAATAGCGCAAGGAATTTTTTCATGACGCCTCCCCAAGATCGCAACCGCGACGTGCGGGCCTGATTGGCACGCTTTCGGTCACACTACTGAGGCGAAGGTTGCGGCGTTCCGTAGCGAGAATTGCGGCTCGCCTTTGAGGATCGAAATCGAGCCATCATTGCGCCAGGAGACATGTTCACCTGGCTCGCCGCGGCTTCCGATGCCTCAGTGATCTGCGCCGGGCGAATTTCAGCCATCGTGTCTGGATCTGCGGAACTGTAGTCGCAGCCCTCGATGAACGGATGTTTCTCGTCGCAAGGGACCAACACATATGCATGCCCACAGATTTCGTCCTGTTCCGGTGGGCATCCGGGCGGTACGCCAAGGCCGACAATTTCACCCCGATCGGTAATCGCAAGCGCGTGTGATAGCTCCAGAGTCGAGTTAGGAGGAATCAGTGTATTCAAGTCGACCATTGGGCCGCCGTTCTCCCACAAGAACGCGTGCTCACCGGAAGAGTCGCAGTCTGATTCACTCTCCGAGTTTCCGACGACTTGGCCGCGCGAATTTACCCCGTACGCGCGGCTGCAAGCATCGCCTTCACTCTCAAGGACGCCTAGGTCAATGATGCTGCCGTTCCTCCACAAAACAGCATGGTGATCCTGGTGCGATAGACCGGGAAGATCCGCCACGCCAACAACATCGCCAGTGTCACTGATAAAACCGGGTGCCGAAGTATCGCCTCCAAGCGTTCCGAGGTCTTCGATTTGTCCCCGCTGCCAGAGAAATGCATGGAAGTTCACGTCGTCTACCAAGCTCGAAACACCGGCCACTTGACCTCGGTTGTTCACGCCAAAAGCAAGAGTGCAGGTGCCGCCAAGGCTGCCGAGGTCCTTCATTCCATTCTCCTTGTCCCAAATAAAAGAGCCAGTCGTTAGCGCGAAACCGTAGCTACCTGCACAAGAAGGGCTTCGAGCCGAGCTTGTGTAGGAGTAGCCGACGACTTGTCCCCACTCGTTGATGAAGGCCGCTTGGGCGTCGGTGCCGCCAGGAAGGGTGCCCAAATCCCGCATTCCGTGCTGCTGGTCCCAAAGAAAGGCGCGGGTCTGGTGCTGATATGGCACGATCCCCATCCAAAGCCAAAATGTGCCCGCCTGCATGGAATTCGCGTCCGGAATCGTGTTCAAAGCCGCCCCCACTACTTGCCCGCGACTGTTGACCGCAGACGCATAGCTCTGGAATCCGCCTTCCAATGTCCCCAAATCAGTAATCCTGCCCTGCTCCCAGAGGACAGCATGAAGCTGGGGAAGGCCCGCAAATAATGGATCGGTTTCACCATCTTCGGAGACTCCAGCAATGAGGCCATTCGGGCTAATCCAGTTCGCTGCGCTGCTTGTTATGTCGGTTAGCGCGCCGAGGTCGGTCAGGGTGCCGTTGCGCCATTGGAATGCATGGTTGACGAAACAGTCGAAGAAGCAAAAGGCGAAGGGATCGGGAATCGAAGTGTCGGCAAAGCCGATAGCCGTTCCGCGCTCGTTGACGATGCCGCTAGCGAAGAATTGCCCATCAAAGCAAGAAACGCAGGTGATGCTCGTGGGTCCGCCCAAATTTCCAAGGTCGATTAGTTTGTAGTAATGGGGCTTGACGGGCTCCTCTTGCGCGGGCAGCCGCAGCGAGATCGCCAACAATGCGAATGTGATCCCAGCCATGCACGTCAGTTTTTTCATTTTCCGCTCCCTTCACAGCCCGCTATGGTTGGCCTTTTGCCTCAAGCAGCTCATCGCTTTGCCTGGCGAGCAGATTGTGCTCACTTGGAAAATCCCTCAATGCAAGGCGGGTCAAAACCAAGTCATTTTTAGGTCATCAACGTATTTAATTTGCTTTGACAAGCTTACAGGGTTGCTAGGCTCCGGCCAGGGCGCCTGACGTGCACTCCAAGATGGTAGAATCGAACCAATTCCGAGGTGATTCTTGGGAAAGGTGGAAAGTTCCTACCGGGTAGCCCGTTTCGAGGGTTTCGAGCTCGACCTTCGTGCTGGTGAACTCTGCAGGGAGGGAGAAAAACCAGTCAGCCTCGCTGAGCAGCCATTCCGGATCCTCGCCATGCTGCTGGAACACCCCCGAGGCCTGGTTACGCGGGAGGAAATTCGAGAAGCCCTGTGGCCGAATGGGACGATTGTCGAATTCGAGCACAGCATCAGCGCGGCCATAAACCGGTTGCGCCAGGTGCTGGGAGATTCTGCCGAGGAACCTCATTACATCGAAACTCTTGCCCGGCGCGGCTACCGCTGGCGAGTCAAGGTGGAATGGGTAGAGAGACATCGCGAGGCCGCAGAGCTGGCAAACGTTGAGGGCCAACGAGAGGCTCGAAGTTCGTTTGATCGAAATCTGATCGGGAAAAAGGTATCCCATTACCGAGTGCTGGAAGTCCTCGGCGGCGGCGGGATGGGCGTAGTGTACAAGGCCGAAGACTTGAAACTTGGGCGACGCGTAGCTTTGAAGTTTTTGCCTGAAGAATTAGCTACCGACCCGAAAGCAATGGACCGCTTCGAGCAGGAAGCCCGCGCCGCTTCCGCGCTGAATCATCCCAGTATCTGCACCATTTATGAAGTGGAAGAACACGAAGGGCAACCCTTCATCGTCATGGAATTGCTCGAAGGGCAGACGTTGCGGGAATTGTTGTCTGCAACTGAGGCCGCAGCGCCGGGAACAAGCAGTCGAACAGGGTTCTTGCCGCTCGAAACATTGCTCAATATCACGACGCAAATTGTCGAAGGCTTGGACGCAGCGCACAAGAAAGGCGTGATCCACCGGGACATCAAGCCGGCCAACATTTTTGTCACGTCGAACGGGCAAGCCAAGATTCTGGACTTCGGCCTGGCGAAACTGGCGGAATCCGACACCGTCGTCCTGCGATCGCGCGGATCAGATGCGGACCCGGCGCAGAAAGTCATGAATCTCAACCTCACTGTTACCGGGGTTGCGATGGGAACGGCAGGTTATATGTCGCCGGAGCAGGTGCGTGGCGAGAAATTGGACGCAAGAACGGACCTGTTTTCATTCGGTCTGGTGCTTTATGAGATGGCCGCCGGCCAGCGGGCATTCAGGGGAGAAACAGCGTCCGTACTTCGCACTGCTATCTTAGATGACGAGCCCCGGCCAGTTCGTGAGCTGAATCCCGAAATTCCCGCGAAGCTAGAGATGATCATAAACCGGGCGCTCGAAAAGGATCGTGAACGGCGCTACCAATCCGCTTCGGAAATGCGCACCGACCTTGCCCGGCTCAAGCGAGATACCGACTTGAGCCTCAGCGTTGCCGAGCCTACTGTCGGCGCAGACTTGGGTGCGGCAGCGCATGCGGCAGCAGGTGCATTGCCGTCCGCGCAAGCGATCGAAGCGCGTGAGGACGCTTCCAGGAGGCGCCTGAGGCCGCTCTTCGTCAGCGCGGCGGTGGTTGTTGCCGCGTCCATCGCCGCCAGCACTTATTTGTTCACACATCGCGCTCCGAAGCTGACCTCGAGGGATCCCATCATCCTCGCCGATTTCACCAACACCACGGGCGATGCTGTTTTCGATGGGACGCTGCGGCAAGGGCTTGCTTCACAACTTGAACAATCGCCCTATCTCGATGTCCTCTCCGACGAACAAATCGCCGGGACGCTGCGGCTGATGGCCCAGCCGGCAGGAGCGCGGCTGACGCACGAATTGGCGCGTCAGGTGTGCCAGCGGACCGGAGGCGCGGCGGTGCTCGACGGGTCGATCGCGCAGATTGGAAGTCAATATAACCTAGTCCTCAACGCGGAGAACTGCTCGACGGGAGCGCGGCTTGCGAGCGCGCAGGCGGTGGCTATTGACAAAGACCACGTGATTGGCTCCGTTGGCAGTGTTGCCTCCGCGATTCGGGCGAAGCTCGGCGAATCCCTGGCTTCGATCCAAAAATTCAACTCACCGCTCGAAGAAGTCACCACCCCTTCGATCGAAGCCCTCCAAGCCTATACGATCGGCTGGCAGACCCACCTCAGGGGCGATCAATCCGCCGCCGCGAGCTCGTTCCAGCGAGCCATCTCGCTCGATCCAAACTTCGCCATGGCTTATGCCGCGCTCGGCACGGCCGAAAGTTCAAGAAAGGCCTACGATCTACGCGACCGGGTCAGCGAGCGGGAGAGGTTCTATATTTCGTCGCACTACGAAGAGGACGTGACTGGCGATTTGGAGAAGGTGATCCAGGTTCGAAAACTCTGGGCCCAGACCTACCCTCGGGATATGGTTCCGCTCGGACGCCTAAGCTGGGACTACGCAGCCGTCGGACGGTATGACGAGTCGCTGCCGGCGGCGCGCCGGGCGCTTGAGGTGGCTCCAGACGTTTTACTGCCGTACGAGGCGCTTGCTGAAAGCTACCTAGACCTTGATCGTTTGGATGAGGCAGCGGCCGTCCTCCAGCAAGCCAAAGCGCGCGGGATCGATTCACTATCGCTTCGCCAAACGGCATACCAGCTGGCATTCCTCAGAGAGGACACTGCTGGAATGGCGCGGGAGGTGGCCGGGACAGCTGGCCAGCCACAAGCTCAACGGGCGATGGACGACATGCAGTTGGATACGGCGGCCTATAGGGGCCAATTCGCCGATGCAGACGATTTTACCGCCCGCCTAGTTGCTTCGGCCGCGCGAGAGAAGGACGAGGCGGGAGTGTATCTGGCGGAGGCCGCGCTTCGCGAAGCGCTGGTGGGAAACGTTGCGAAAGCCCGACAGAGGGCATTGGCAGCATTGCAAGCGTCGAGCGATCAGGAGGCCCCAGTCACAACCGCCCTGGCCTTGGCGCTTGCCGGTAACATCGCAAAGGCACAGGAACTCGTGGAAATAATTGCGAAACGCGCTCCGCAGGATACGCTCATACAGTTCAACTACGTGCCCACGATCCGCGCGGCCATCGCGCTGGAGCAGAAGTCTCCGACCGAGGCGATCGCCCATCTTCAGGCGGCTGCCCCTTACGAGCTCGGGGACGTGGCGTACCTAAGCGAATTTCTTGACCTTTGTCCGGTGTACGTGCGCGGCGAAGCATATCTAGCTGCGCATCGAGGGAGCGAAGCAAAGGGCGAGTTCCAGAAAATCCTCGACCATCGTGGCGTTGCGCGGAATGGACCCGGACCTATCGGGGCACTGGCGCATCTCCAAATCGGCAGAGCCTACGCCATGCAAGGCGACACCGCCAACGCTAAGGCGGCTTATCAGGATTTTCTCTCGCTGTGGAAAGACGCCGATCCCGGCCTACCCATCCTCCAGCAAGCTAAAGCTGAACACGCTCGTCTGCGATAGCAAAGCGCAGGGGTGAGTAGCTCGTGCGCGTCCAACAGTTTTTCAAAACTGAAGCTGTACCTTCAGTTGAATATTCCGCGGCTAGGCATCTCCCCCAAGGCCTGCCCCCAGGATGCCTGTCGGGGGACTTTCCATGTAAAAAACCTGCCCAAACCCCGGGTCAGAGATGGAGTTATCCGGAGGGCCAAAATTCGGGTGGTTGAAAAGATTGAAGAACTGAAAACCAATCCCCAGCTCAGCATTTTCCCAATGCGGGATCTTTGTGTTTTTCATGATGCTGAAATCAGTGTTGAAATAATTCGGAAAGCGTAAGCGATTGCGCCCCTGTGCGATGGAGACAGTAGGACCGGAGCAGGACCCCTTAGGGCCAGGTAATTTCCCCGTGTTGAATCCAGTTTCGCAACCTGTTTGCACGAATAACGCGTTTGGATTGGGATTCCCATTCACAACTTGCGGCGGGAGGCAGGGGTGAGGAGCCAGCGGTATAGCCGCTCCTTCCCCGCACGGCGTACCAGACGGAAGAAGGCCGACCGGGACGGCATAGATCGGCCCAAAGAAATTGTTTGCATTCAGATTGAAACCTTCCTCATTGTCCATCACGGTGTAGGGAAAGCCGGTGCGGGCAAAGATGGTCCCCGAAATCTGCCATCCTTTTACCAGGTAATCCGGCCCGTGGCCGCGCAGCGCCGCCCGCACCGGAACTTCCCACACGTAGTTCGCATTGAACGAGTGCCGCACATCGTATTCGGCCGATCCGTAGCTGCCCCGGAAATTGTTTGGATCCTGCGGGAACAGTGAGCTGCCAGAGGTAAATTGGATAAGACCGCCGTTCGATACCTCGTCGAAAGCGTGACCGTATGTGTAGTTCGCCTGGAGTATGCCCTGGCTCCAACCTGTGAACCGATGCTGGACCGACACAACCATCCCGTTGTAATTCGACACTCCGGCGGTTGTTAGCTGGGTCACCTCACCGAACCGCTGATCGGCACACGGAGGAACGGGCGGGCTTGTGCATTCCCCGGGCGGCAACGTCCCAAAATCAAATGCGTTCGCCGATGGATTTTGAATCAGCTCATGGATGCCATGATTGCCGAAGTAGCCGACGCTCAAGGATGTAGCAGCGCCGAAGGCCTGCTGCAGTTCCAGGCTCCACTTCTGATACTGCGGCGATTTGAGCATACGATCGGGGCTTGCAAGGGATGGCGGCATGAAGCCGTTGACATTGGCTGTGATGTCAGAAAAGCTTTCTCCCGTTGCGAAAGCGCTCAGGAACTCCGCGTTTGAATTCGCAGCGTCCTCGAAGAGGCTCGTCGTCTTGTTCGGGGCGATGTTGTTGCCTTGAATGGTAAATTGGTTGAAGAGTGGAGGGTTCGAGGCGATGGAAAACGCGGCGGCGCCGGGCAGGGCATTATAAAAGATACCAATTCCGCCGCGGAGCACGGTGTTGTGCGATACGCCCAAGGGCTGCCATGCGAAGCTGAATCGTGGGGCCCACACAATGCTACTGGTATGCTCGTACGCTTGCTTGAGGTTCACGAGCATGGCTTTATCGTATGGCTGGTCCGGGTCATGGCTGACTGATTCAAACGGTTCTCCGAGGCGCGCGAAGCAGCGGTTCTCGCAAACCGGATTGGACTGATGCTCAGCCCTCAGTGCTACGGTAAGCGATAGATTCGGTCGCGCGTGCCACTGCTCCTGCGCATAGAACCCCAGGTTGTAGAATGAAAGGGGCTGAGAAAGCTGCGAAGGGAACGATTGAGTCAGCAGCGTAGCATTTGTGATGGTTGGGACAAGAACACCCTGATAGAACGCTTCGAGGGTGAGAGGCACCAAAGTCCCTTCATCGAGTCCAGGCAAGTTCGTTCTTTTGTCCCTCAGGAAATTCGCACCAAATCCGAACCTGTGATTTCCGAAAGTCTTCACGATGTCATCGGAAACTTGATACTGCCAGAATTTGAACCCATTGGGCGAGCCCTGGCTGCTGCCAACGTTGGTGAATGTGCTTGTGGCAGACCAAGACAGCAGGGTAGGCAGTGCTGCGTGCGCCGCTGAAAAATTCGGCAGCTCGAAGACTTGAGAAACCCCCCAGCCCGCCGCAATGAACTGGTTCACGATCGAAGGGCTGAAGGTGTGTGTCTCAACCAGTTGGCCTTGCCAAAAAGGCTGGTTACTATTTTGGTTGAATAACGGGCTAATGGGATCGGTGAAGCTAGACTGATGGCCGTGGTCGTAGCCCACACGGAGAAAAATCCTGTCCTTGGCCCGGATGTTCCAATCCACGCGGCCGGACACCAATGCTTCGTACGTCGGCCGGCCAAGAGTTGTTTCGTAATGCACTGCACAAGGTACAGTCGTGCCCAGCCCGTTTGGCCCCATAAATTTTTCGGTGCAGCCTAATCGGTCCGAGAGGGTGCCGCGAGTGGCTGTGGCGGCCCCCGGCGCGCCGTTATAGAGGGTGAAAATCTGCTTATAAAATGCATCGGAGGCCGAATTGACACCGAAAATCGAGTCGATGTTCGTGATGGTCGCCGCCTCGAACTGAGGACTCGGCAGAATCACTTGTTGTGGGGCTAAGGGAACGAACAAACGCAGACCTTCGGTGTCGAAGAAAAAGAACAGCTTGTCCCTCTTGATCGGGCCGCCGAAAGAACCCGCCCACTGATTGGCATTATCGAAAGGGCGCGGAACGCCGGCTGCATTATTGATCCAATCGTTGGCGTTCAGCACCCGGCCGTTCCAGAAATACAGCGCGTTGCCGTGAAACTGGTTGCCGCCGGACTTGGTAATGTAATTCACGTTGGGGCCCGCCAGCACCCCAGACTGGCCGGAGTAACCGCTGCTTACGATTGTCGCTTCCTGAACCTCGTTCGTTCCAAGAAGCAGGCCGGTGGCGCCGTTCGGATTTACTTCATAACCCATACCGGTGTAGGTCATTCCATTCAACGTGAGCGTATTGGAAGTGGCCGGCATCCCGAAAATGGAAAAATTACCAAGCCCGATGTCGGTGTTCATGATCGCGCCCGGGGCCGTCTGCGCGATGTAAGTGAGATCGTTGCCGGGATTAGGCACCTGCGCGACTTGAACACCGCTCATGGTTGAAGATGAGTCTCCGTTTTCCGCCTGAATGAGCGGAGCCTCTTCGGTCACCTTCAAAGAGGCGCTGGCCTCCGCAATTACGAGCCGGATATTTAGCGTGCTTCCGGTTCCCGGGCTAATGTCCAGTTTTTTACTCACGGTTCGGAAACCCGGATATGTCACCGTCAGTCTGTAGTTTCCCGGCGCGACAAAGGAAAATAAGTATTCCCCGTCGGAATTTGTGGTTTTCATTTGGCCGATTCCCTTTTCGTTGTCCCTCAACTCGACTTTCGCGCCCGGTACGACTGCATCGCTCGGGTCGGTGACGACACCAGCGAGGCCGCCCGATGTCGCCGTCTGCGCACCAGTCCCCTTGGAAAGGGACAAGCCGATCAGCAAAAGAACCAAAATTAGCTCGAGGGGCCGGAAGGTCATGGCACACCCGCGATGACTGTTGCGAGAGACGTTAGTTCACGGAGTTTATGCGAGGCATTATATAGTGGATTAAATAATAATTCTGCATCATAGATCTTTTGCGTCCGCATTTTCGGGTTCTAAATGTCCGATGTCAGAATGGTGCAGAGGGTTTTCGGCACTTCGGGCTGGTCGGGGATATGGGCGAACGCATAACTTCTGAATTGTCGGCAACCCGGAAGCTATCCAGAAACGGCGTTCTGGGAAGCAGCCTCAAAAGCTGCAACAGAATGTATGTTTTGTTGCCTTTCTTTAGAGTGCGGCCAGAAGAATAGAGAACTTAACTTGGCAAAGGTGAGTCATTTGGCCCGCGTAGTGTTGCATTTCCCCTCGTGTGATGACGGCCAACCGCGAAATGCTTGCCGCAACTTGGAGCATTCAATCTGCATTCCAGGTGGCGCTGACGCATTGCGAGCGATCACGACTTTCGGGAGCTGCCCACAAACCTCACGTCCTCCCGATTCGTAAGCGCTTGATTTGGCGTGGCTGAAACTCGAGAATCTTGGTTCCCACGAACATGGGATTCTGGGCGACGCCCGCATTGCATGTCATCCGGTCGACTGGGACCCGCTGATTAGTTTGTGGTGGTGGGGCAAGTTGGCTCTGCCTTGAGCGCAAGCCGCCAAGGCCGACCCGGACAATCCCACGTATCATTAACTACTATCGGCACGGCCTACGAGAAAGCCAACAACGTTGCGATGGCCGAGAAGGAGCTGGAATACGCTCTGAAGCTCAGCCCGATTACACCCACGCGGCCGATATCAAGAAAGTGTTGGCTTAATCCCTCAAAGAAAACTGAGCCTGATCCTCGCGTATCGCTTCATCCCTGTGCCAAGATGGGAAGAGCCGCAGCACACACGAAATGTAGCATCGGAAGGCCTCGAAGCCTGGCAGGTTCTGCTAGCCGTCAATTGCAGCCGGCCCCCATTCAAGACAGCTTTGGCCAGTTTGGGGGCGTTGCGTACGCAAGCGGCCCCGCAGCCCCTCTAGCTTATTAATGGAGGGTGTGGCATGCTTGGTTTTCCCCCTCTGTGCGCAGGCTGGCGGTCTCGCCACTGCGTTCAACTCAATTCCCCAGGAGGTCCCTTGGCAACCCCCGCACCGGATTTACGGCTCTCGTTAATACCTATCTTCGTCAGTCGGTTACACCTGCTGAAGGCAATTGTTCCAGGTCTGCGCGAGTTGCCCCGACCTTATTTGGACGAACTGCAATCCCTACTGGAGCGGGCGGAAA